>Ga0207674_10000305_pt1 | contig 62327 bp, 60 predicted proteins | sample KBSCornC72_FD_184303 | JGI IMG/M metagenome (GOLD analysis project Ga0207674, IMG submission 184303) | Corn rhizosphere microbial communities from Kellogg Biological Station, Michigan, USA - KBS Corn C7-2 (SPAdes) (version 2) | ecosystem: Host-associated > Plants > Roots > Rhizosphere > Soil ...
TTTCCTTCCATGGCATCCACCTTCTTCCGCCTCCTTCCAGGCGAAAAAGTGTAACCCATGTCTCCGGTACGTTCTGTTACCTATGTCTCGGGTCGCTCACCCAATGTCCAAATCCCTGGACTGATTCGCACAGCGCCGTCCCAAGACCGGACACCTCGCGCGCGTGATACAATCGCTCACGGAGCATAAGCCTCTGCAACTACAGGGATTAATTCGACCTGTGGATAACACGGTTTGTGGCAGAAGGCGTGCGCTAGAGAGTCACCGGCCCACTTGAGGCCGAGGGACTTCCATGGGGACGTCCCAATTTAGGAAACCATGGATATCAAGCGAGAAGGCGTCGCGAAGAAAAAACGCATCAGGTTCATCCTGTTTGCAATCCTGACGGTTGGCGCGCTGGGAGCCGCGGGCTGGCGCGTGTCGAAGCTCCAGCCGGCCGCCCCTTCGGTGGAGCGTGCCACGGTCTGGATCGATTCGGTCAAGCGCGGCCCCATGTTGCGCGAGGTGAAAGGTCTTGGAACCCTGGTTCCCGAGGACATCGTGGTGATTCCCTCGCTCCAGGACGGCCAGGTGATCAAGGTTTTGGCAAAATCCGGCGAGCGAGTGAAACCCGACACGGTTTTGGTGGTACTAATCAATCCCGACATGGATCTTGCGACCAACGATTTGGAGTGGCAAATCAAGCAGGCTCAGGCGACCTACGCCGACCTCAAGGTCAAGCTGCAGAGCCAGCGGTTCGACCAGCAGGCGGCCGTATCCAGCGCGCAGAACGCCCTCAAACAAGCCTCGCTTAATAAGGACAAGGACGAACAGCTTTTCAAGTTCCAGCTTCAAACTGATCTCAACGTGAAACTCAGCACTGCCAATTGGGAACAGGCCACCAGCCGCTTTCAAACCGAGAAGGAAAAGCTGGACATCATGAAGGATTCCACCGACGCCCAATTGGAGTCCCAACAAGTGCAAATCGATAAGCTCAAGGCTACCTGGGAGCGCAAAAAGCAGCAACTCGCCGACCTGACTGTTCGAGCTGGAACAGACGGCGTGGTCCAGGAACTGACCTTACAGGTCGGCACCCACGTAACGTCCGGCACCGTGGTCGCCAAGGTGGCCCACTCCGCGCTGAAGGCTGAGCTGCAAATCGCCGAAACCCAGGCAAAGGACATCCTGTTGGGCCAAAAGGCGTCTGTAGATACGCGGAACGGAATTATCCCGGCGCACGTAGTTCGAATAGATCCAAACGTGATCAATGGCACCAGAACCGTGGACTGTAAGCTGGATGGACCGCTACCTAGCGGCGCCGTACCCAACCTCAGCGTCGACGGGACGGTGGAAATCGAGCGCCTGGCCGATGTGGTCTACATCGGGCGGCCGGTATTTGGCCAGCCTAACAGTTCTGTGAGCCTATTCAGATTGGAACCGGATGGCAAAGGCGCCTCCCGCATCACCGTGAAACTGGGGCGCAGCTCGGTGAATACCATCGAGGTTGTAGACGGCCTGAAAGTGGGCGATCAGGTGATTCTATCCGACATGTCGGCTCAGGATCAGAATCCCCGCATCCGTCTGGACTGATCGAAGCAACAAGGGAGGAGCGCACATGCCGGAAGTTTTGATTCACTTGGATGGAGTCAAGAAGGTCTTTGTAACCGACGAAGTAGAGACGCACGCCCTGGCCGGAATTCATCTCGATATCAATAAGGGCGAGTATGTCTCGATCGCCGGTCCCTCCGGCTGCGGCAAATCGACGCTGCTGGCGATCCTCGGGCTGCTCGATTCCTCCTCAGACGGCACTTATGAGCTCAATGGCCGCCCGGTACAGGGATTAAAGCTGAGTGAGCGCGCACGCATCCGCAACCGCGAGATCGGATTTATTTTCCAGGCTTTTAATCTGATCGGCGACCTCACCGTATATGAAAACGTGGAGCTGCCGCTCACGTACCGCGGCATGCCTGGCGCGGAGCGCAAGAAGCGCGTGCACGAATCGCTCGAACGGGTGGGCATGAGCCACCGCGTGAAGCATTATCCGTCGCAGCTCTCCGGTGGCCAGCAGCAACGCGTGGCCGTGGCCCGCGCGCTCGCCGGCGATCCATCCATCCTGCTGGCCGACGAGCCCACCGGCAATCTGGACAGCACGAACGGCGAGGCGGTGATGGAATTATTGCGGGATCTGCATCGCGGCGGGGCTACCATTTGCATGGTCACGCATGATCCGCGCTACGCCCTTTATGCCGACCGCAATATCCATCTGTTCGATGGACGCATCGTAGAGGAAAACGCCGAGCGGGCCTAGCCTCAACGCAGTACTCAGCGGTTCAGTAGTACTACGATGCTGATCTAAGGTGCAGATCCCGCCTTTCATGTCCGATAGGTAACTCAGTCCCGCTTTTGGGCGGGAGCTTTGATCGCCTGGAGGATGTATTCGTGAGCGTCATTTCCGACCCGCCCTTGCGGAGCAACATTCAGATCAACATTCCGCGTCCGGCCGCTCCGGTACCCGAGTCCGAGCCGCTGAATACTGAACGCGTCGAATTCGATTCCCTGCCCAACATTCTTGGCGTTTTTCCGCCGAGGCCTGAATCGCTGCAGGATACCGGCATTTCCCCGGCCTTGATCGAACAATTGATTCTCAAGTTGCTGTATTTCCGCGGCGAGGTGATCGGACGGGATTTGGCCAGCCTCCTCGGCCTCCAATACAGCCTCATTGACGATCTGCTCGAGACCCTCAAACGGCAGCACCATGTGGGAATCAGGAAATCGCTGGGTATGGGCAACAGCTCGGGAATTTTCGCCCTTACGGAAACCGGCCGGAATCTGACACGCGAGTATCTGGAAAGCAATCAGTATGCGGGGACCATTCCGGTGCCTCTGAACCAGTATGTGGAACTGGTGCGGCGGCAGCGGCTGGCTGAGAACTGGCTTTCGCCGGATTCGCTGCGACGCGCTTTCAAACACCTGGTGGTAGAGCAGGACATCCTGGCGCGCATCGGTCCGGCGGTGAACTCCAACAAGTCGTTCCTGATTTATGGCCAACCCGGCAATGGCAAAACGGCCTTGGCGGAAGCGCTGTTCCACGTGGAGACGGCGCCGATCTACATGCCCTACGCCATCGAATCGCAGGGCAACATCGTGCAACTCTACGACCCCATTTATCACCAGAAGATCGACGATACCGACAGCGATAGCGTCACCTTCGACCGGGATCATGGATACGACCGGCGTTGGTTCAAGTGCAAGCGGCCGTTTATCATCACCGGCGGCGAGCTGGGGATGGACATGCTGGATCTGAGCTTCAACAAGGTGTCGAAGGTGTACGATGCGCCCTTCCAGCTCAAGGCCAACAACGGTATTTATCTCATTGACGATTTTGGAAGGCAGAAAGCATCGCCAGCGGAGATTCTGAATCGCTGGATCGTTCCCATGGAACGCCACGTCGATTATCTGAGCTTCCAGGCCGGCGGCAAAATGACCGTGCCCTTCGAGGCGTTTCTGATTTTTTCCACGAACCTGCGGCCGGACCAGTTGGGCGACGAAGCATTCCTCAGGCGCATTCAGTACAAGATGTTCCTGCGCAGCCCGGGAAGAGAAGAGTTCGTCCAGATTTTCGAGCGTTTCGCGGACTCGCGCCTGCTGGACCGCGAGCCGGGCGTGATTGACGAGTTCGTGGAGAAACATTACGTGAAAGGCGGCAAACGCTACCGCCGCTGCCACCCCCGCGACGTAATCAGCCATGCTGTTGACCTCATTAACTTCGAGGCGCGTGAGAAAAAGCTCACGCTCGATGTACTCGACCGCGCGTTCGACAGCTGCTTCACCGACAACATCGACGTCAACGACTGATATCGTTGTAAAGGCGAGGGGTACCTCGTCCTTACATGAATCTTCGCAACTGGTTTGATACCTCTCTGCGCCTGCGTCCGGCCGAGCCGGCGCTCGAATGGAAGGGCGCGACTTACACTTTTGGCGATATTGAGGCACGCAGCAACCGCATGGCCCGGGCCCTGGCGGCCCGCGGGTTCCAGCGCGGCGACCGGCTTGCCGTTTACCTGGCCAATTCCCCCGATTTCATCGATCTATATTTGGCCAGCACGAAACTGGGGGTGATTTTTGTTCCGGTGAACATTTTGTATCGGGAGCGCGAGCTGTCCCACATCTTGAGCGACGCCCAGCCGAAGCTCTTTGTGACCGAACAAGAACTGCCAGCCTTGCGCGCGGAAGCGGCTTCGCAGCCGGCCGATCTCCCCGAGACGCCTCTCGATGGCGAATCGCCAGCCGCGCTGGTCTATACCTCCGGGACCACAGGTGTTTCGAAAGGCGCGATCCTCACCCACAACAACTTCGCGGTGAACGCCGCCAATCTTCTGGAGGCCTGGCGCATCAGTTCCACGGACCGTTTTCTGCTGGCGCTGCCGCTGTTTCACGTCCACGCTCTGGGTAACGGGCTGCACTGCTGGCTGTTCTCGGGATGCCGCATGCGCCTGCTGGAGCGCTTCGAGCACGAAAAGGCCGCCGCCGAGTTTCTGGATTTTCGCCCGACGCTGTTCTTCGGCGTGCCGACCATTTACGTGCGCCTTCTCGACACCTCTCCGGAGACCGCACGGGAAATCGGACGGAGCATGCGGCTGTTCGTATCCGGCTCGGCGCCGCTGCCGGCGCAGGTTCTTGAAGAGTTCCGCAAATTGTTCGGGCACACCATTCTCGAGCGCTACGGCATGACGGAAACGATCATGAACATCTCCAATCCCTACGACGGCGAGCGGCGTCCGGGAAGTGTCGGATTCCCGCTGCCGGGGGTGCAGGCTCGCATTCTCGATCAGGAAGGGACGGAGGTATCCGATGGAGAAACCGGCGAGCTATTTCTGAAAGGTCCGAACGTGTTCTCGGGATATTGGCGGCGCGAAGACGCCACGCGAGCCGCGTTCGTGGATGGCTGGTTTAAGACCGGCGATCTTGCGCAGCGATCGCCCGACGGTTATTACACCTTGTGCGGGCGCCGCAGCGATCTCATCATCTCCGGGGGCTTCAACATTTATCCGCGTGAGATCGAAGAGTTTCTGATGGAACAGCCCGAGGTCGCCGAGGCCGCCGTGACTGCCGAATCCGATCGCGTTCGCGGGGAAGTCCCCGTGGCGTATGTGGTGCCAAAAGGTGAATTCGATACGGCTGGGCTGGATATAACTGCCCTGGAGGCCCTCTGCCGCGAAAAGCTGGCGTCCTTCAAATGCCCGCGGCGCTTTATCGTGGTCGAAAAACTCCCTCGCAACGCTCTGGGGAAAGTCCAAAAGCACCTGTTGGGAGCCGCCGCCAAGTGAAGATCCTGATGGTGGCTTCCGAAGCCACGCCGTTCGCCAAAACCGGCGGTCTGGCGGACGTGCTCGGCTCGCTGCCCGCGGCTCTGGTCCGCCTGGGCGACGGGGTCGGCGTGGTCATGCCCAAATACCGCGTGGCGGAGACCAGCGGAGCGGAACCGGTGTGGCTCGCCATGCCGCTGCGGGTCGGTCCGCGCGCCTACGCAGTGGACATTCATCGTCTCATCCACCGCGGCGTGCAGTATTTTTTCGTGGATTGCCCGCCGCTCTTCGATCGTGCGGAGATTTACGGAGACTACCCTGACAATCACATCCGCTTTGCCCTATTGAGCCAAGCCGCGCTGGGGATCGCACGTCATATCTTCCGGCCCCTGGTGCTGCATACGCACGATTGGCAGGGTGGCTTGGTTGCTCCCTACCTGCGGACCACGTTCGCCGGCGACCCCACCTTTTATGGGATCCGCACTCTCCTGACGATCCACAATTTGGGCTACCAGGGGAATTTTCCCGCGGCTGCGTTCGCGGATCTCGGTCTGGATCCGGGGCTCTATCATCCCGGCGGATTGGAGTTCTGGAATCATGTGAGTTATCTCAAAGCCGGCATCGTCTGGTCCGATGCCGTCAACACGGTCAGCCCGACCTATGCCCGCGAGATTCAGACTCCCGAGTACGGATTCGGCATGGATGATCTGCTCCGTGTTCATTCTAGGAAGCTCAGCGGAATTCTCAACGGCGTGGACTACGAGGAGTGGAATCCGGAAACGGGTCCGTATCAGGCGGCGCCGTACTCCGCGAGCGATCTATCGGGCAAACTCGCATCCAAAAAAGCGCTGCTCGCCGAGATGGGGTTGCCACCGGACACCAGCCGCCCGCTGATCGGAATCGTCTCGCGGTTTGCCGACCAAAAAGGATTTGAGCTGCTGGAGGGCATCGCCGCCTGGGTGGCGGATCAGGATGTGGCGCTGGTGGCGCTGGGCTCAGGACAAGAGAAATACGAGGATATGTTCCGGCAGATGGCGGCTTTGCGGCCCGAGAAGTTCGCCGTGCGGATCGGCTATGACGACGGTTTGTCGCATCGCATTGTGGCCGGAGCCGACATGTTCCTCATGCCATCACAGTACGAACCTTGCGGGCTCAGCCAGATCTACAGCCTGCGGTATGGAACCGTGCCGATTGTCCGGGCCACGGGCGGTTTAGAGGATACCGTTGACGGTTCGACGGGCTTCAAATTTGTCGACTACACTCCGCAAGCACTTCAAGCTGCGATCCAGCAGGCGTTAGACGCGTTCGAAAAACCGGGTGCATGGATCGCACGGATGCGGCGGGGGATGGCCAAAGACTTTTCGTGGGATAAGTCCGCGGCGGCGTACCAACGTTTGATGCGATCGCTATAAAAGTGCGCCCGTTATCGCGACCGCAATACCCAGAACGCCGAATAACAGGCTGATCACCGGAAACAGCTTCTTACGCGAAATGAAATAGAGCGAAGCCAGCACCACGCCGATTTCGAGCATGCCTTCGCCGAGGTCGTAGCGTAGCGCTTTCTCTTCGGTGTGGCGGGTTTCCTGCTCTTTTTTTGTAGCTTCGTCTTTTACTTCTTGGCTTTCCTTTTCATACTTCTTCTGTTGGGTCTCGTAATGGCTGATGGTTTGCTTTGCCTCGGGTTTATCGCGGCCCAGCACGTTCATCAAGTCGACACCCAGCTCCAGACTGTGAAACTTGATGCGGTTGGATTGATACAGCGACCATTGGTCGTTGGCCTCGGATCGTTCGACCACGGCCGTCGTATGCGCGCGGTGCGACTGGATGGAGACCACCGCCAGACATACGGCCAGCACAGCGGCGAGCACGCCGACCTTTTGTCCCAGGGGATCCGATTCCCCGCCTTCGGTCTTAATTTCAAATTCAGCCATAGCTGGTAACAGGATAGCCGCTTTGCAATGGCCCGTTTCGTGCTGAGTTGCATCTTGCGGGCCCGATCCCGCATCATAAGTAGCGGACCCTGCGGGGATAGAAGGAAACATGGCTGCTGAAAACACACTAACCTTTACCGATGGCGCTTTTGACCAGGACGTGCTGAAATCCGACACGCCCGTGCTGGTGGATTTCTGGGCTCCCTGGTGTGGACCCTGCAAGGCCATGGGCCCCACCATCGATGCGCTCGCCACCGAGTATGCCGGCAAGGTGAAGGTCGGGAAGCTGAACACGGACGACAATCCGGGAACCGCAATGCGTTACGGCATCCGCGGCATCCCCACCCTGCTTTTGTTCAAGGGCGGCCAGGTGGTCGATCAGCGCGTAGGCGCGATGCCCAAGCCTGAAGTTCTCAAGATGCTCCAGCCGCATCTCGAAAAAGTTTCGAGCTAACTGGTAACTGCCCCCTGCGCGGCCGATCCGACCGCGTTCACATATTTTCGAAACACCCCCGTGGCGTACTTCAGTTCGGGAGCCTTCCATGCCGCCAGCCGCGTTTTTACCTCTTCCGGCGAAACTTCCAGGTCAATCGTTCGCTTCTCCAGGTCGATCGTAATCATGTCGCCTTCGCGCACGGCCGCAATGGGGCCTCCCACGAACGCCTCCGGAGCAACGTGACCCACCATGAAGCCGCGCGTGGCTCCGCTGAAGCGGCCGTCGGTCAGCAAGGCGGTCGAGTCAGCCAGCCCGGCTCCCACGATCGCGCTGGTCACCCCCAACATCTCGCGCATCCCTGGACCTCCGCGCGGCCCTTCGTAACGCACCACCACCACGTCGCCGGCCTTGATCTGCCCACTTGTGACGGCGTGCATAGCGTCTTCTTCGCGCGCGAAAATTCGAGCCGGCCCTCGATGAGATTTCTTGTCGAGCCCGGTCACTTTGATCACGCTGCCTTCCGGCGCGAGGTTCCCTCTCAGGATCACCAGGCCGCCGCTGGACTTGATCGGATTGGCCAGCGGACGAATCACCTGCTGGCCGGGCGTCTCCTTGGCGTCGGCGGCTTCTTCGGCGAACGTCCTGCCCGTCACGGTAATGGCGTCGCCATGGGCAAATCCCCCATCGCTCAAGCGTTTTGCCACAACTGCCCAGCCGCCGGCCTGATCCACGTCGTAGGCCACAAAACGCCCGGCCGGTTTCAGGTCGACCATCAGAGGCGTGCGCGCGCTTATGGTCTGGAAATCCTCCATGGTCAGCGGAACACCAGCTTCGTGGGCCAACGCCAGCAGGTGCAGCACGGCGTTGGTAGATCCGCCCGTGGCGGCCACCGATGCGATGGCATTCTCGAAAGCCTTGCGGGTGACGAAATCACGCGGCCTGCGCTCGGCGCGCACGGCATCCATCACCACCTGGCCGCAGCGGAACGCGACCTGCTGCTTGCGCGGGTCGACTTGTGGGACCGAGGCGGTACTCATGGGCGAAAGTCCGATCATCTCCATCACGGTCGCCATGGTGTTGGCGGTGAATTGTCCGCCGCACGCGCCGGCGCCGGGACACGACGTATTTTCGATCTCCAGCAGTTCCTGGTCCGTGATCAGATTCGCGGCGCGCTGGCCGACGGCTTCAAAGACCGTCTGCACAGTGGAATTGTTGGGACCCGGCATAATCGTGCCGCCGTACATCACCACGCCTGGCACGTTCAGGCGAAGCAGCGCCATCGCGGCTCCCGGAATGGTCTTATCGCAAGCCACCAGCGCGACGATGCCGTCGAACATGTGCCCGCGGCCGACGAGCTCGATGGAGTCCGCAATAAGGTCGCGGCTGACCAGCGACGCCTTCATGCCTTCGGTGCCCATGGTCACGCCGTCGCTGATGGCGATGGTGTTGAATTCCATGGGAGTGCCGCCTGCCGCGCGAATACCTGCCTTGACGTGGGTGGCCAGCTCGCGCAGGTTGTAATTGCAAGGCATGGTCTCGATCCAGGTATTGGCGACGCCGATAATGGGCTTCTTCAGATCCTCATCGGTGAAGCCGATGGCCTTGAGCATGGCGCGCGCAGGGGCGCGGTCCCGTCCTTGGGTGATTGTGTGACTTTGAAGTTTCATGTCTAGGTCTGGAGTTTCAGGTGGAAGCTTCCATCGTACCGCGGCTAAACCTGACTTTTTTAGCGCATTGGATAACTTTATCCGAAAACGTTCGGTAAGATTTGGCCATTTCGTTCGTCTAAACTAGATGCAGGTAGCCAACTAGCCGAGGAACTTTCCCTCCCAGGAACTCGTCTTTAACACTTAAGGCTGGCCGTGGAGACCCTTAACATCGTGAAAACAAAGTGGAAGATTCTGATCGGGATCGTATTAGTGTTGGTCGCCATTGGCGGGACCGTAGCCAGCGTTCGATACAGCCAGAGTTCGCAGGTCACGGTGCAGACCGCCATCGCCTCCAAGGGCGACCTGATTTCGCTCGTAACCGCCTCTGGAGAGATTAAACCTAAGACTTACACGAACTTAGGAGCTAACGCCCAAGGTCGCGTCATGGAGCTTATGGTCAAGGAAGGGGACCACGTCCGCCGTGGTGAGGTGGTCGCCCGGATCGAAAGCATCCAGGCCAATGCCGATGTTGTGGCGCAGAAGGCGACGGTTGCGTCGGCCGAAGCCGACTCCTCGGCCACCGAAGCCGGTCTTAAGGTCCAGGACGATACCATCCGGACCCAGCAGGCAACCATCGACCGCACTAAGGCTGACCTGGCGCTAGCCAAGATCAATTATGAGCGTTATGACCAGCTTTTTAAGGCAGGGGTGGCGCCGAAATCGGACTACGACCAGCGCAAATCCGCCTACGATTCACAAGTTGCGGGACTTCGCGAAGCGGAATTGCGGCTGGACCAGCTGAAATCGCAACGGGCTCAAAGCCTGGCCCAGATCACATCCGCGCAGAGGCGCGTGGCTCAGGCCCAGGCCGGACTGACCCGCGTCAACGACATCCTGGAGAAGCACGACGTGGTTACGCCGCTGGATGGAATCGTGACGACTTTACCGGTTCAGGTTGGCGAGACGGTGGTTCCCGGAATCCAGAACTCGGCCGCCTCCAGCGTGATGACCGTGGCGGATATGTCCGTGGTCACGGCGGAAGTGAACGTGGACGAAACCGACATCGTGAACCTGGAACTTAACCAGAAGGTGGAGGTCACCATCGACGCAATCCCCAATCGCACGTTTGCCGGGCATGTGACGCAGATCGGAAATGAGGCCATTCTTCGTTCCACTGGACAGGTAGCTTCGAGTAGCGCGACGTCTTCCACCGAGGCCAAGGACTTCAAGGTGGTGATCACTCTTGACGATCCGCCCGAGGAAGTTCGCCCGGGTCTTTCCTGCACCGCCAAGATTGTCACCGCGACACGTAAGGATGTACTCAACATTCCGATTCAAGCCCTCACGGTCCGGCAGCAAGGCGAACTGGACGATGCGGCGGCAGCCAAGAAAAAGCAAAAGGACAGCGGGCAGGCGCCCCTGGATCTGGCTGCCGAGAAACAGCGCCGCGAAGAAATCACCGGGGTGTTTGTGATCACGAATCAAAAGGCCGAATTCCATAAGGTGGAAACCGGAATCACCGGATCCACGGACATCGAGGTCTTGAGCGGCGTGCAGCCGGGCGACCAGATCGTCGTGGGCAGTTACCAGGCGATTCGAACCATGCGGCCCGGATCCCGGGTGAAGGTAGACAATCGTAACGCTGTCATCGGGGCCGGGGGCTAGACGCCAGATGGCACAGGCAGCGGTACTGGATAAGGCGGAGCGCGGGGAGCAGCTCCGGCGCGATGGAGTCATCATTCGCACCTGGGACCTGATGAAGACCTACGTCATGGGTGATCAGACCATCCATGCCGTGGCGGGCATTGATATCGAGATCAAGAAGGGCGAATACGTCGCGATCATGGGTCCTTCCGGCTCCGGGAAATCGACCTTGATGAACCTGATCGGCTGTCTGGATAGTCCGTCCGAGGGTTTGTATTACTTGAACGGCAACCTGGTCAGCGACATGGACGATGATGAGCTGGCGCGCATCCGCAACAAGGAAATCGGATTTGTGTTTCAGACCTTCAATCTACTGGCGCGCGCCACGGCCTTGCACAACGTGGAGCTGCCGCTGATCTACGCAGGTGTTTCCTCCAACAAACGTGCGGAGCAGGCCAAGGCGGCTCTTAAAGAAGTGGACCTTCAGGAGCGCATGCTGCACAAGCCCAGCGAGCTATCGGGCGGGCAGCGCCAGCGCGTGGCAATCGCCCGGGCGCTAGTGAACCATCCGTCGCTGCTGCTGGCGGACGAGCCCACGGGCGCGCTGGATACGGCCACCGGGAATGACATCATGGCGCTGTTTGCGAAGCTGCACAAAGAAGGAAATACCATTGTGCTGGTGACGCATGAGCACGATATCGCCATGCACGCGAACCGCGTGATCCACATCCGCGACGGAAAAGTGGAAAAGGACGAGATCGTCTCCAGATAGGAGGCCGTTACTTTACGGTCACGGCCGCCTTCTTAAAATCGCCTGCTTTGAAGTAGGCAATCGACGCCGGATCGATCCACTTCTTGAAGATCGCCGAAAGCTGTTCAGCCGTGGTATCGTTGATGCTCTTTTCCAGATTGCTCTCCCGCTGCATGGTCCGGCCGAGTTCCGCCTGGCTGGCCAAGAGCCCCACCAACTGACTATCCTGCGATCGACCGAGCTGCCGCTCTTGCATCATCGCATTCTTGGCCGCGGCCACTTCTTCGGGAGTGAATCCAGTGGTCGATGCCTTCATGATCTCTTCTTTAAACGCGTCCTCGACCTTTGCGGTGTTTTCATTCTTGGCCGAGGCCACGGCGGCAAACACTCCGTACTTTTCCTGCGAGCCCGCGCGGAAGTTGCTATTCACGCCGTAGCTTAGCCCGTCCTTTTCGCGGATGCGAACCCACAATCTGCTCTTCTCGTCGCCGCCCATAATGCGGTCGGCCAGAACCATGGCCGGGTAATCCGGATCCTGCTGATCCATATTCACCGGAGTCACGGCGTATAAATAGGCGTTGGCTTTGTCGGGAGCTTCGAGCGTAGTGTTGACCGGGGTGAGCTTCGCCCAGCTTCGCTTGACCACCGAATAGGGCTTGGGACTCTTCCAAGAACTGAACAGCTCCTGCGCCAGCTTCTGCACTTCGGCGGCATCGAAATCGCCGACCACGGCTAGTTCGGCATTCGACGCGCCATAGAAATCGGTGTAGAATTTCTTGGCTTCCTCGAGCGTTACTTTCTTCAGTTGATCGATGTTTTCATCGATGGTCGGCGTATAGCGTGGGTCGCCCGTCGGATAGGCGGCGTTCAGATACCGGTTCATCGCGATACTGGCCATGTTCTGCGGCTCGCTGCGCCCCGCCTCAAGCTGCGCGATCGCCGCTTGGCGGATCTGCTCGAAATCGGATTCCGGAAAGGCCGGTTCCCGCAGGATCTCGGCGGCGAGCCGCAGCGCGGGAATCAATCCGGCGCGTACGGTGTCGATCGAAGCTCCAGCTCCGGTAAGCGAACCGCTTACATTGACGCGAGCCTTGATTTTGTCGAACTCGTCCTGCAATTGCTGCCGCGTGTGCTTCTGCGTGCCGCGCATCAGCAGGCTGCCGGCCATGCGGGGCGCCGCTCCTTTGCCTGCCAGGCTCTTCTCATCGCCGAAGTGGAGCTGAAGATTCGCGACCACCGTACCGCCGCGGGTTTTCTTGGGCAACAAAACCAGCTTCAGGCCGCTGGGCAGCGTGATGCGCGTCACACGCGATTCGATGTTGGCCGGGGAAGGATCGAAAACCTCGCCTTCTTCGATCGCGGCTTTGCCCTTGTAGTCCTTAAGCTCGGCTACGATATCCGGGCTCGGTGGGATCACCGAGCGGTCCGGTTGCGCCTCGGGAAGATAGCGCCCGATCGTCCGATTGTCAGGCTTCAGATACTGCTTCGCCACCCGCTCGACGTCTTCCGGGGTGACCTTTTCAACCCGGTCGCGGTTCAGGAAGAGCAGCCGCCAGTCTCCCATGGAACCCCATTCGCTGAGGACTAGTCCCACGCGGCCCGAATTGTTCAACTCCAGATCGATGTTTTTCAGAATGCGTGTCTTCGCGCGATCCACTTCTTCCTTGTTGGGCGGTTCCTTGATCAGACCCTCGATCACGCTCAGCATAGTTTTTTCCGCGTCGTCCAGGGACTTGTCTTTGGCCACCGTCGCGCTGAACATCTCGACGCCGGGATCATGAAGAGAGTAGTTCTCAGCGTCGGCAGAAACAGCTTTCTTGCTCTCGACAAGAGCCTTATAGAGACGCCCGGACGGCGCTTCGGACAAGATGCCGGAAAGGACGTCCAAGGCCGGCGAATCCGGATGCGACCCTGCGGGGACGTGGAACGCCATCATGACCGACTGGTGATCGCCTACGCGCCGCAGAACCACTTCGCGTTCGCCGTCCTGGGTGGGTTCTTCCGTATAGGTGGGAAGCAGCTGGCGCGTCGGCTTGGGAATCGTTCCAAAGTATTCGGTTATCCAGGCCAGCGTCTTGGCGGGATCAAACTTTCCGGCCACTAGCAGCATGGCGTCATCGGGCTGGTAGTAGTTGCGATAGAAGGCCTGCAGCTTTTCGATGGGTACTTTCTCGATATCGCTGAGCGTGCCGATCGGGCTGCGCCCGTAGGCGTGCCACAGATAGGCGGTGGAAAGCACACGCTCCTCCAGCACCTGGTCGGGACTGTTTTCGCCCCGCTCGAATTCATTGCGGACCACGGTCATCTCGGTATCCAGATCGCTCTTCGCTACGCGCGAATTCACCATCCGGTCGGCTTCCATTTCGAGAGCCCAGCGCAGATCGGCCTCGCTGGCGGGCACCGTCTCGAAATAGTTGGTGCGATCCCAGGAAGTGCTCCCGTTGAAGTTGTTGCCATGGGCGCTGAGCTCACCCATGATTTCCTTGTGCTTCTGAGTTCCCTTGAACAGCATGTGCTCGAGCAGATGCGCCATGCCGGTCTCTCCGGCGCCTTCGTTCCGCGATCCGACCATGTAGGTTACGTTGACCGTGACGGTCGGCTTGGAGTTATCGGGGAACAGCAGCACCTGCAGGCCGTTGTCCAGGCGGTATTCGGTGATGCCCTCCACCGAGGTAACCTTCGTTTGGGCGGGAGCGATGGGGGCCAGAAGCAGGCCCAGAATCAGAGCGAAGAGCGCCAGATTTCTCATGGTTACTAGACTATCATCCTGAAAATTAGACGCGGGAGGGCCGAAAACGAAAGGCGGATCTGCTTGACTTTACTGGCGTCACTAGATTAACTTAACGATTCGACGTGGCCCGCATATCCGGCCGCTCGTATTATGGCGGAACACGACCGCGTGGCGGCACAAACCGTCGAGGAACAGCTTGAATCCAGCCTGGAAAGCGTGGATCAGGCAGAGGAGACTGTATTGCGGCTGGCCACTGCAATGGGTTTCGATGAAGACGATCAGCATAGAATTGGCATCGCGGTGCGTGAATGCATGGTTAACGCGGTGGTGCACGGCAACCGCTATCACTCGCGGAAGAAGGTGCACCTGACGGTCTCGCGCAGCGGGGAGCGGCTGGAGATCCTGGTGGGCGATGAAGGCGGAAGTTTCGACACATCCAAGATCCCCGATCCACTGGCCGACGAGAATCTGCTGCGCCAGTCCGGCCGCGGATTGCTGATGATGCGCGCTTTTATGGACGAATTCCAGGTGCGGCCCCGTGAGCCGCAGGGCACCGAAGTCAGAATGGTGAAGTACCTGGCGAAAGCCGGGTAGTTATCCGCGAGCCAAAAGGAGGCAAGACGTGAGTGTGAAAATGACCACCCGACAGGTGGGCGATGTGACCGTAGTCGACGCGGTGGGCCGGATCACGCTGGGCGATGGCGCCAGCACCTTCCGGGACACCATTCGGGATCTGGCCGCCGGCGGCAAGAAGAAGCTCTTGCTCAACTTGGCGGAAGTATCCTATATCGACAGCTCGGGTATCGGAGAAATGGTCTCCGGCTTTACCACCGTAACCAACCAGGGCGGGCAGGTAAAGCTCCTGAATCTGACCAAGCGCGTGAAAGATCTCCTGCAGATCACCAAGCTTTATACCGTGTTTGAGGTGTTTGAGGACGAGGCGGCGGCTGTCCGCAGCTATTCCTAAGCCGGGACAGCGGTAAATTGCTCGGGCCGTAAAGAAACGGGGAGAATTACAGTGGCGGCGCCTCACTGTTAATTGAGAAGCTTCCGGGCGCGGTCGCCGTAGGAACACTCTTATGGTCCCTATCCGCGAACGCAAAACGTATTCCGTTCTGCTGGCCGACGACCTCACGTTGGTGAGGGAAGGCTTGGCCGCGCTGTGCGCCGTGCATTCCCAGTTCAAGGTGGTAGGCCAGTGTTCCGACGGGGCTTCCGCTCTGCGCATGATTGAGAGCCAGAAGCCGGACCTGGCGGTGCTGGACCTGAACCTGCCGGACCTGTTCACAATGGAAATCGTGCGCCGCGTCCGGGACGCCAACCTGCCCACCAAGATCGTCGTCTTATCCATCCGGAAGGACCGCAAGACGGTGATGGAGGCTCTGCGCTGCGGAGTGAGCGGATTTTTGTTGAAATCGGCTCCATCGAGCGAACTTTTGGAAGGTTTAGAGCAGGTTCTGGAGGGCAGCATCTACGTCTCGCCGCAATTGGAGCTCAGCAAGATTTTCAGCACTAACCACAAAAACTCGCCGGACGATCCGCTGGATCTGCTGAGCGCTCGTGAGTACCAGGTATTTTCATTGTTAATCGAAGGGATTCGGGCCAAGGAGATCGCGGCCCGGCTGGAATTGAGCCCCAAGACCATAGATACGTATCGTGCCAGCCTCATGCGCAAGCTGGATATCCACGATGTGGCCGGGCTGGTTAAGTTTGCGATCAACCGTGACCTGACCTCGACTTAGAACCCCGATACCCTGATACACTGGGATCTAAGCTATAGTTTCCCGAGGGGTTCCCATGGATCGTCATACCCGTAAAGAACTGAAAACCGACAAGTTCGCCCAAGGAGTCGGAACCGGGTTCGAATTTCTCTCCGAGCATCGCGGCTTGGCCGTGCGTTGGGGTCTCATTGCAACAGCTGTCATCATCATCACCGGCGGTGTGTGGCTGTACCGCAGCCACCAGGCTACTGCCCGCACGGAACTGCTCGCCAAGGCCATGCAAGTCGACGATGCCACGGTAGGCGCCACCCCCCAGCCTCCACGGCTGAATTTTGCGACCCCTGAAGACAAAGAAAAAGCCCGCGTCGCGGCGTATACCGCCGTAGCCGTCAAGTTCCCTGGGAGCTCAGAAGCTGCCATCGCTCAACTCGCGGTGGCCTCCGACCAATCGGATAAAGGCCAGATCGACGAGGCCCTCAAGACCTTTCAACAGGTAATGGACGCAGCGCCCGAACCGTACAATTCGGTGGCGAAATTATCCATCGCCGAGATCTACGCATCCCAGGGCAAGACCGACGAAGCTGAAAAGCTGCTTCGGCAGTTGGTCGACAATCCAAGCATGTTCGTTTCCAAGGAACAGGCTACCCTGGATCTGGCACGGCTTATAGCCAAGAAGAATCCTGCCGAGGCACGCAAGTTGCTGGAGCCGCTGAGCGCCAGTAAGCGCTCTGTGGTAAGCCGCGCCGCGGTTGCCGAGCTGGGCAACATCGCGGGCAGCCCGGCTCCGGCGCAGTCCAACTGACTTGGCCGAAACTCCAGTCGGGCGATTGCGCTTTCCGGTGGAGCATTCCCGCGGCCGCCGCTTTCCCGAACTAGCCCATCCCTATCGCAACGAATTCCGCCGCGATCGCGACCGGGTAGTTCACGCGCGGGCATTTCGACGGCTGGAGAATAAGACCCAGGTCTTCACGCCCGGTCTCTCCGATCACTTTCGCAATCGCCTTACCCACACCCTGGAGGTCTCGCAAATAGCCCGGACGGCCGCTTCAGTCCTGGGCTTGAGCGAGGATCTGACCGAAGCCCTGGCCCTGGCGCACGATATCGGCCATCCTCCCTTTGGCCATGCCGGGGAAGCCGAGCTTGACTCCATGATGCGGCGTTTTGGCGAGCGCTTCGATCACAACTTGCACGCCCTGCGGATCGTTGAATCGTTCGAGAATCCCTACCCGAGATTTCCGGGGCTGAACCTAACTTTCGAAGTGCGCGAGGGAATCGTGAAGCATTCCCGGGATTTCGCGCCGGGAGAGATTCCGGAGCTGGACGAGTATCTGCCCGGTTTGCGTCCTCCGGTCGAAGCCCAGTTGATCGACTTGTGCGATGAAATCGCGTACAACACGTCGGATTTGGATGACGCCTATAGTGCGGGAATGGTGAGTATAAACGACGCTTGCGCTGCTGTAAATCGATGTGCCGAGCTTTATGAAATCGCCGAATACCAATTCCCGGGCGTGCCAGATCGAGTGCGGCTAAAGGAAGTGGTACGCGGCCTGATCGACGGGCTGGTTACCGGATTGATGGAAGGTACCGTTGCAGCTTGTGAAGGTCTTACCGACGTGGACGCCGTCAGGAGGCATCCAGAACGTGTGGCGCGATTCACGCCGGAGGCAGCGGCCACCAGCGCGCAGCTTAAATGGTTCCTACGGGAGAGCGTGTATGAATCGCCCGCGCTCGTTCACGCGCGAAACGAGTCTGTTTGGCAAATCGCAGGCTTGTTTGAGCTTCTGCTGGAGCATCCCGAACGTATGCCAGCAGAATATCTCTCAGAATCGGCCGGCCAGCCCCTGCACCGCCAGGTGTGCGACTACATCGCCGGGATGACGGATGGATTCTTCCTACGCACGGCCGCGCAATTGGGTACCTCCTAAAACCCCAACTACTACTTTCGGAATATGTAACGCCGCCTCTATCCTGCCCCGTCCTGAAATCGAGGTATTTTAGAACCAATGGAATCGTATTTCTCACGGCGGCTCGGTACCCCCATCCTGATCTTTTTATCGCTCATGCTGCTCCTTCTCTCAAGTGGCTTGGCGCAAAGCCTCCCGGAATATCGTATAACGACAGTTGCCGGAGCAGACCCAGGTAATGTCCCGAACGGCGGGTTCGGGGGCGATGGGGGTCCCGCCGTAAACGTTGCGCTCAACTGGCCCGGAGCCGTTGCCTTGAGCCCCTCCGGCGACCTTTACTTCTGCGATTGGAGTGCGCGGATACGCAAGGTCGATGCCCGGACCGGAATCATTACGACGATCGCCGGCACGGGTGTCCGGGGATTCGGCGGCGACGGAGGACCGGCCACCAGTGCACTACTTGGAGGTCCGGGAAATATCGCGACGGACTCGGCGGGGAATATCTACTTTTCCGACCCGTACAATCATCGTGTTCGGCGAATCTCCGCGGCCACTGGAATCATCACGACGATCGCCGGCGATGGACTTATGTTTGACCCGCCTAAGGATGGGCCGCCCGATAACCTCCCGCTGATGGCCCTCAAGATTGCCATTACTGACCCGTCCGGGCTTGCCCCTGACAATAAAGGGGGTCTCTATATCGCCAACGGCGGAGACCGCGTTTGGAAATTGGATCTCGGCACCGGAATCATCACCACGGTGGCGGGTGCGGGCGGATCCAATCATAGCGGTGACTATGGTCCGGCTGTCCTGGCGCAGATCGATCAACCGGATGGGCTGGCCCTGGATGCCGCGGGAAACTTATATATTGCGGCTCGCGGTGAACATCGAATTCGAAAGGTTGATGCCGCGACTGGAATCATCACCACCATCGCGGGCACAAGTTTCGGAATAGATACCGGCATCATGGGGATTGTGATGTATCAGGGTGGTTTTGGCGGCGATGGCGGTCCGGCGACCAGTGCGATTCTCAACGATCCGTCCTACGTTTCCGTTGACGCCGCCGGTAACGTCTACATTTCGGATACGATGAACTATCGCATTCGCCGGATTGACGCTGCAACCGGGATCATCCGCACCATAGCCGGTACCGGCGTAAGGGGTTTCAGCGGCGACGGCGGGTCGGCCCTTAACGCGGAAATCAGCACTCCGGCGGGACTGGTTGTCGATTTCGCGGACCGGATCTATTTCGCGGACCTGTTCAATCAACGCGTCCGGACGCTTGTCCCGCTCCAACCGCTGCCGCGTTTGCCGAACCGGATTCGCAGACGGCCGGATGTTCCTAGATGAGTACTGAACTCCAGCCCCGGTTCAGTCCGTCGGCGCGACGTCGCGCACCTTAATGAGCCACTGCCCATTCACGCGTACGAGCTCGTCCACCTCGCGTCCTTTGGTCGCATTTGCGCCGGTGCCGAACTGTCCATCGGGCGTATACGTGGCGGCATAGGCCTCGGCAGTGCCGTGTCCAGCGCACGAGCATAGCGCCACATTAAATCCTCGATCTGAATACGGTCTTGGACCCGTAAGGCATTATTATCCGCCGCAACCATAAGGGCGAAAATAGCCATTCTAGTCAAACTTTTCCTATCCCTCCTTTCGGTAGCAACGCAAGACAGCGGCCATTATGTCACCTCCTACTTCGTGCGCACCGCCGCGCAACTCGGCGTTTCCTAAGGCCTTAGAGGTCCCGACGAAACCGGCGTACAACTTTTCATGATCTCCGGCGTTATTAATAACAGAGGCGGTCACAAGTGAAAGTGAAGTTTGGGTTCGGGATAATGGTAGCCGCGGCGGCCGTTCTGGCCGCCTACAATGGCACCGACTATCGCCAGTTCGAGAAGCGGCTTGGTAAAGACCAGGGGATCCTTCACGTCCTTAACCGGCTGACGTTCGGCCCTCGTCCGGGAGACGTCGAAGCTGTCCGGAAGATGGGCCTGAAGAAATGGATCGACCAGCAGCTTCATCCCGAGCGCATCGCCGAAAACCCTGAGCTGGCCGAGCGGCTGCGACCCTTAAAGTCCCTGCCCATGAGTCCCGCAGAAGTCGCGACGAACTATCCGCCGCGAGTAGTTGTCCAGCCCCAGCGTTTAAGAGTCCAGCAGAAAGCGAACGATCAAGGCAAAGGCGGCGATCCTTCGCAGCAAGCGATGCGTCAACAGGTCCTGGGCACACTCGATCCAGTAGAGCGCCGCAACCTGGTAGCCGACAGAACGCCTCAGCAAGTGCTCACGTATGATCTGAACGAAGCCAAGCTCTATCGCGCGATTTACAGCAATCGCCAGCTCGAAGAGCAGATGGCCGACTTCTGGTTCAACCACTTCAACGTATACATGGATAAGGGCGCCGACCGGATCCTGACTACTTCTTATGAGCGCGATGCGATTCGTCCGTACGTATTCGGCAAGTTCCGCGATTTGCTGGAAGCCACGGCCGAGAGCCCAGCCATGCTGTTCTATCTCGATAACTGGCAGAGCGTATCATCCGAACCTGGACAGCGCGACATCAACCGAAGAGCCAAGCTAAAAGCCAAGCAATCTCGCGGCCTGAACGAAAACTATGCACGCGAGCTGATGGAACTGCACACTCTGGGCGTCGACGGCGGGTACACGCAACAAGATGTCGTTGGAGTAGCCCGTTGCTTTACCGGATGGACCATCGCGCAGCCCAATCGCGGCGGTGAGTTTATTTACAATGATCGCGTCCACGACAAGGGCGAGAAAATCGTGCTGGGGGTCAAGATTCCCGCCGGCGGCGGCATGGAAGACGGGGAGAAGGTGCTTGATATTCTGGCGCGGCATCCATCAACGGCGCGCTTCATCTCCACCGGGCTGGCGAAAAAGTTCGTGGCCGACGATCCGCCGCCGGCGCTGATCGACCGCATGGCCAAGACCTTTCACGACACCGACGGCGATATTCGCGCAGTGATGACGACCATGCTCGATTCGAAAGAGTTCTTTTCCGAAGGTGCGTTTCGTGCCAAAGTCAAGACGCCCCTGGAGCTGATTGTCAGCGCCGTGCGCGCGACCGACGCGCAAGTGGATTTCGCGATTCCTCTGGCCACGCAGATCGCGCAATTGGGCGAGCCGCTGTATCGCAAGATCGAACCCACCGGGTATTCCAGCGCGAATGCCGAATGGGTCAACTCCGCGGCGCTGCTCGCCCGCATGAATTTCGCACTGGCGCTGGCGGATAATCGAGTTCCCGGCTCCAAAGTGGACGTCAGTCGATTTCAGAACGACGCCGCGGCCGTGGCCCGCCAGATCTTATTTCAGGAGCCCGCGCAGCAGACCCTCAATTCCATTGAGAAAGCACTGGCAGAGAGAGAGCCGACGCCATCTTTGGCAGCAGGCCTCGTTCTGGGGTCGCCGGATTTCCAGAGGAGATAGTTTTTATGACCTCCCGACATTTCAATAGGCGCCTATTTCTCAAGAGTTCCGCTGTAGCGATGTTCGGCGTGGGCTCCGCGCCCGCCTGGTTATCACGTGCCTTATATGCGGCCGAAGCACCCAACCCTCGTAAGAAAATCCTCGTCGCTATTTTCCAGCGCGGTGCAGTGGACGGACTCAATGTGGTGGTCCCCTTCGGCGAAAAGAGCTATTACGATCTGCGGCCGAATCTGGCGATCCCCAAGCCCGACGGCACCGAAAACTGCGCCATCGATCTCGATGGCTTCTTCGGATTGCATCCGGCGCTGGCTCCTCTCAAGCCGATCTACGATGCCGGTCACATGGCCGTGGTGCACGCAGTGGGTTCGCCCGATCCCACGCGCTCGCACTTCGACGCCCAGGACTACATGGAATCCGGGACGCCGGGCCGCAAGGCGACCTCCGACGGCTGGCTAAACCGGGCTCTCGCGCCCGAAAAGAATCAGTCTCCGGTGCGCGCCGTCAGCCTGGGCGCAACTCTGCCGCGTTCGATGCGCGGAAAGAACGAAGCCGTGGCGATCGCCAACCTGAACGACTTTCGGATCCGCGATACGCGCGGCGCGGGCACCTTCGAGAGCATGTACGACAACACTCTGGATCAAGCCCTGAACGGCGCCGGGCGCGAAACCTTCGAAGCCGTCAAGCTGATGCAGTCGATTCAGAAGCAGTCCTACGCTCCCGCCGGGAATCTCCCGTATCCGAATTCTGCCCTGGGGCAAAGCCTCATGCAGATCGCGCGGCTGATCAAATCCGACGTCGGACTCGAAGTGGCGTTCGCCGAGATGGGCGGCTGGGATACCCATGTCAATGAAGTGGGCGCTCGGCCGGCGGTCGGGCAGCTGGCGAATCTTCTGGGGCAGTTCGGAAGCGCTCTGGCTGCGTTCTACCTGGACCTAGGCGACAAGATGGCCGATGTCAGTCTGGTCACGATGAGCGAGTTCGGACGCACGGCTCGCGAAAATGGTTCGCGCGGCACCGATCACGGTCATGCCAACGTGATGTTCGCCTTGGGCGGGGGCATTCGCGGCGGTAAAGTCTACGGCGACTGGCCGGGCCTCGAGTCCGAGCAGCTCTACGAGCAGCGCGATCTCCAGCTCACCACCGATTTTCGTGATGTGCTCGGTGAGCTGGTGGAGCGCAGCTTGGGAAACGCCCGCGTTTCGACTGTGTTTCCAGGCTACCAGCAGCCTAAGTTCCGCGGAATCGTAGCAGGTTGAACTAACGCCCCGTCAAGCGTTCGAGAATACGTTCGGCCACGCGGTCAATCACCTGACTCTCCAGCGCGCCCAAGCCGCGGCGATCCCCGTGTTCCCAGCTTTGGAGGATACGATCCGCCACAGCGTCGATCACTCGTTCGCGAATCTGATCCGGCACGCCATTGTCGGAAGCCACAAAATACTGCTGAAGCTGACGGTCCAGCTCTTCTGGGGTTTCTTCCTCCCGGAGGGGAATGGCCTCGCGATTCAGACGCGATTGGAGTCCCTGAAGGAGCGCGGTGGCCTTGTCGGCCGCTTCGGTCAACTTAGTCTCGGATTTCGTTTGGCGGGCCATGCAACGCCCGAAATCATTATACCCTTGGGGGTCATTTATACCCTTGGGGTCATTTGTCGTCTGTGATACTATACCCTGTAGTTCTATTCTAGCTAGCCCCATATATTGGGTGTAATAAGAGGGACGTGGAGAATTCGGTCACGTTCGACCGCAGTCTGGACTACGGGGCGACGTTTCGTTTCCCGGTGACTTGGTCGTACATTACTCTTGCGCCCGCTTCGCCGAAAACGGCATCGCCGCAGGCGATTCCCAGATCTGCCAAGCCAGTTGTCGTACCCGCAGCTGCTCCCAAGCCGGTCGAGCCTATCGCGCCAACCATAGAAGTAGTCACCACGAATAAGCCGGTTGCGGTACCACCGATGGCTCCCAAGCCGGTCGAGCCCGTGGCGCAAACATTGGAAGTGGTGACTACGAAATCGCACCAGGTTTTGAAGCCCACGAGCGCGGCGCCGACCGGATCGGGACTGGACGCGAAGTGGGAAATGGTGATTCCCAAGATGGCGCGGCCCGCGCCGGCCGCACGCCCGCAGAGACCTGCTCCGCAACCGCCCCGCCACCTCGCCCAGCCCCCGGTAGAGACGTCATCGCCAGCGACGGCGATCGCGGCTGAGACTTCCGCGAGTCTATCTTTCTACAGCGGCAGTGAGGCATCGTTTGTGCCGCGGCGTTGGAGGGTGCTCAGCCTGTGCGCCGCAGTGGCGGTGGTGGGCGGTGTCATCGCCCTGGTGCGTCCTTCCGGCGACGCGCCTACCGGCAACGATCCTGCCCCCGCGGCCGCCGGCACATGGAGCCGCCGGACCGCGTATCTGGTGGGGGCCAAGGATCCTCGTGAGATTCTGATATATAGCGGTTCGGAGGACGTGAAGAATTATCGCATCGAGTTTGCCTGGGTACCGGATACCCGCGGGGTGGGCTGGCTTTTTCGAGGGACCGATTCGGCCAACTACTACGCCGCCAATCTGCACCTGCTGCAGTCCGGGGCAACCCCCACGCTTTCGGCGGAGCATTTTGCCGTGGTGAACGGCGTGGAGGGCGCGCACACTCGCAAGGTGATCACCCTCGGCCGCACTCTGGGCCAAGTGCTGGTGCGCATGGACGCGAACGGTCCCGCATTTACGTTGTATTTGCAAGGAACCCCGGCCGATTACTGGACCGACGAACGATTCGAGTCAGGCAGTCTGGGTTTTTATGAGGACCAGGGCAACAGGCCCGCGCTACAGTCGCTCCGTTTTACGTTCTATAAAAAAAGCGGTCTTCAGACTGTCGTGACTTCACTGCAGTGAGTTTCAAAATATGACGGCTCCTCACGGGTTTCGAACTTCTGGATTTGGAACACCCGGCATTGGCTCGGCAGCCGCGGCCCCAGCCGTAGGCGACGCCATGCAGGCCGCTATCGCTTTGCGTTCCCAAGGCCGTTTTCAGGAAGCACTGGAGGTTTTGTCCGGGCAATGCGACCCCCCCACAGATGCTTATGTGTTGCGCGGAGATCTTCTCGTGGAGCTGGGGCGGTTGGCGGACGCAGCCGGAAGCTATTACACGGCCACCGTGTCCGCGCCTGGCAACCTCTACGCAAGGATGCACCTGGGTTCCTGCCTGCGCCGGCTGGGACGCTGGGAAGAAGCAGTCGAAGCATTCCAGACCGTGTTGCGCGCCGATCCGCACCGCGATCCTATCCGACTGGAGCTGGGAGACTGCCTCTTACATTTGAACCGGGTGGAACAAGCGCTGAACTGCTTCGATCAATGCTGGTCGGATGCGGCGCAGGGTCAAGCCGCGTTCGGAAAGGGCGTTGCGCTGCAACTATTGCGGCGCTTCGACGAGGCAGAAACCGCATACGAGCGCGTGCTGGCGCTGGACGGGCGAGCGGAGGAAGCTCTGGCCAATCTGATCGGCATGAGCCTGGAGGTTTTCGACCTGGAGCGCGTATGGCGCTTCTCGCGACGCCTGGTGGACATCAACAAGAGCTCCATTCCGGGCTTGCAGGGTCTCACCCTGGTGGCGGTGGAGCGGGGGGATATGGAAACCGCGGCGCTGCACTTTTCCGCACTCGCGGAACACGTCCGCGAATTAGTTCCCGGATCGGACAGCTCCGAGGACACTATCGAATATCGTTTAAATCGCAAGGCTATCGACCGTATTAAAGACGTCATGCGCACCCGGCCCATACAGCCGGCAGAGCGCCGCTATTGAGGAGATTCACATGTCGCGTTTGCGTGTTCGCATTGAATTAAACCGTGGGGGAGTGGGAGTTCCGCTGAACAAACTGGCCAGTGTGGTCCAGCAGTCTCAATCCTTCTTCCGCATGCTGGGTGACGACGTCCACATCGACCAGAGCCAGGGCGACTGGCTGGGGTTCGACTTCGACCATGAGTCGCTGAATTTCACCGCGGAATTCGTGGGGGCGGTGACCCCCGAACAAGTCGCCGAATTTCACGCCGCCTTCGATGGCACCACTCCGTTGCGGCGCGCCACCATCGCTCAGTTCGCCCGCATCGCGGATGCGATCGAGGAAGACGAGGTGATCGGCTTCGGCTTGTATTTGAACGATGGCGACGACCCCGGCGAGTGGCGCTGCCTGTCGCGCCGCGATGCGCTGCGGATTGCCGAGGAAATTCAGGTCCTGCTGGGGGCGGGGCAGGTAGGGCAGGATTCACATCTGCCAGCCGCCGGGGACGTGAGCACCAGTGCCCGCTATATGTTCGGCCGCCGCGAACGCGGTCTTGAAGCCGCCAAGCTATCAAGTGTGGTTCGTGAGGTGGAAGCCAGCCTTTCCAAACGCATCAGCCGGCTGGAAGGCGAAGTCGCGGATCATTCCGGCCACATCCACGATCTGCGCTCCAAGTCCCTGGAAGCCGAGCAGAGCATGGGCCGCCTGCTTTCGGCCGTGGAAGGTTTCTGTGAACAGGCTGCCCTGCGGTTCGAAACCGTGACCACCCCGGCTCTCGCCTCAGCCGCGGCGGCAGGCGTCGCCCGAGCGCCGATTGAAAATCGTTCCCTGCCGGAAGCACCAGCTAGAACCGAGGAACCTCTCCTGGCTGCCATGCCCCAGCCGAACCCGCCGAAGCCGGAAGCAGGGCCCAAACCCGATGTGGCGCCTAAATCCGAGGCAGCGGTTAAACTCGAGGCAGCGATTAGACTCGATACAGTCGTTAAGGACGCTCCGAAACCCGCCGCATCGTCCCCTAGCCCCGTGGCAACTCTGCTCAATGCTGCCGCTACATCGCCTCTTCGAGCGGCTTCGCCGGTGATGACGGCCGCGCCCTTTCAAGAGCGGGCGCCGGCAATCTGGTGGCGATCACCCATTGTGATTTTTACAGGAATCGGCGCGCTTGTGATTCTGCTGGGCATAATACTCTGGCCAACCACGTCGGGTCCAGGAGCGGGCAACCAGGTCGCTTCGGCCTCCGAACCGGCTACTCCTCCGGCGGCGACGGTGAAGGCTTCCTCTCAGCCGGCCGCCTCAACGACTTCGGCCCCTGCGGCCGTGTCGCCGCCAGCCATCACGGCCGCCTCCGGGGCCACCCGGGTAGAATTAGTGGCTTCCGAGCCATCCTGGGTCTCGCTTCGGGCCGGCGACGGTACCACACTGCTATCAGGCGTGATTGAACCCGGCAAAAGCCAGACAGTGGATATTCACCAGGCTGCGGTTCTGCGTGCGGGCAATGCGGGCGGCCTGACGGTGCGGGCCAACGGCAAGTCTCTGGGTCCCTTGGGCCCCCACGGCGCGATTCGCGAGGTGGAGTTCAAAAACGGCGATTTCAAGCTGGTTCCGGTCCAGTAAGCAGATCCACTCCTGCTGTGTTAAGCTCATAAGAGTCAATCGGCAGGAGATCGTATATGGCGAAAGTGTGTGAAGTCTGTCAGCGCGGCCCGCGGTTCGGAAACCGTGTCAGCCACGCCCACAATATCACCAAGCGGCGCTGGAATCTGAATTTGCAAACCGTACACGCGGTGGTCAAGGGCGCACCCAAGCGCATTCGCGTCTGCACCGCCTGCATTAAGAGCGGAAAAGTTCAGAAAGCCGCTTAAGTTTAATCGCACACAACGCAGCGAGGCTCGATCTCTTTACGTTATCGCTGTTCTCACCTCGCGCTGTGCGCTCGACAGCCCTGTTATCCTGGTCGGTTCTTGATGCCCCATCTGGCGCCGTGGCAATGGCTGCTCGGGATCTTTTGTGCCTTCATGATCGGCGTGGCCAAGACCGGTGCGCCGGGGGTGGGCACCATGGTGGCTCCCCTTATGGTCTTGATGGTGGGGGACGCGCGGATGGCCACCGCCTGGGCGCTGCCGGTTTTATGTACGGCTGACGTTTTCGCCGTCCTATATTGGCGCAGACACGCCGAGGCGCGGCAGCTTTTCTCGCTTATTCCATGGGTCCTGGCGGGGATTGCGGGCGGCGCTATGGCCCTCAGCCTGGATGAGCAGATCATTCGCCGCATCATCGGCGTAATCGTATTCGGGATGGTCGGGCTGTACCTTTGGCGGCGGTTCAGTCCCACGCCCCAGGTGACGGGCAGTCCCGCGTTCTACGGAATCTGCACCGGATTCGCGACCACTGTGGCGAATGCAGCCGGTCCAGTCATGAGCCTGTATCTGCTCAGCCGGAAGTTGCCTAAAGAGACCTTCGTCGCGACCGGAGCGTGGTTCTTTTTCGCCATGAACCTGGTGAAAGCACCGGTGTATGCCTGGTACAACCTTTACAGCCGCGCCTCGCTGACGTTCGCTGTGCTGATGATTCCGGTGGTGTTGGGGGGCGCCTTGGCGGGACAATGGCTCATCCGCAACATGACGCAGAAGGTATTTGAGGTAGCGGTGATCGCGCTCACCGCAGTTTCCTGTTTGTTCCTTTTTCGGTGAAACCTACTCCGCCAGTTGGGAACCTCTCGCCTGAAGAACGCGGCCATGCTCGGTACGAAAGCGGGCGAAGGTAGCGGACCATAGGTCCGCCAGGCGACGGCCTCTCTCGATAAGGGGAGACTCGATCCAGCGATACGCCCCAACTGGCACCAGAACCATCAACAGCACTAGCGTGGCCCAGCGTACCGCAACCGGAAAGGGCTTGAGCTGGATGAACGCGAACCAAATGACCGGAAAGTGGAACAGGTAGATTCCGTATGAGTATTTGGCCACGCTGCGGCTGGCCTTGGTGATCCAGGATTGATCCAGGTCCACGACGTTCGGGATCACCAGGCCGATCAGCATGCACAGCACGAAGTCGGCGCGGTAATCCGGCAGGATCGTCACGCTGAGCGCGAGACCGAAGGCAGCGAGTCCGAAGATCGCCGCCGGCCATACGCCGGATGGAAGCCGGAATACACGCTCCTTGCCAAGCTGGTAGGCGAACAATCCCCCCATGAAGCACGGAAAACAGGAGAGCAGCGGGGTGGAAGGCACGGCAGCGAAAAACACCAGCCAGATAAGCAGCACCGCCACACTCGATGAAATACGCTTCAGGAGCAGATAGAGGAACGGCAGAGCCACATACATCTGGACCTCCCTGGGGAGCGTCCAGAGCGTGGTCAGAATATCGGGCTTGCGGAAAATGTTCTGAACCAGCAGAACATTGGCCAGGATCTCGCTGCCATACCAAGGCACGTACGTTCGATCGGGGGTCTGCGGAATCTTCAGGAGCAGGACGCCGATGATGCACGCGATGCATAAAGGATAAATACGAAAAATACGGCGGAGATAGAAATTCAGAACCAGCCCGACGGGTTTGGTCCGGTCCAGCGAGAGCATAAGAACCAACGCAGTGTGGACAAAGAAGAAAAGCACACCGACATGGCCCAGATAATTCAGGGAAATATCCCAGACCTCCGGCCGCGAGACGGAAAGAAGGTCTAGTTTGATCAGGAATAGCAACAGGTGGCCCAGAAAGACCGACAAAACCGCGATGGCTCGCAGCAGATCCAGATTCCGAAACTCGGAACTGGAGGAATGTTTGTAAACGGTCCCTGCGGTCCCCCCTGCCATCCCTGTAACATCGGCAGTTTTAAGGGAGCGACTTTATGCGGCTACCTGATCCAAAGTCACCTAGGTGGGCCGCGTACCGACGTGGGTAAAACGATTTTTGAGCCGCAGGAACGGGGATTCGAGATAGCGATAGGAGACTGCGGCGATGCCAACGGTGAGAGGCAGGGCCAGGAGCGGTGAGGGAACCAGCCGGATCATCGCGGCGTGGAACACATACAGGCCGTAGCTGATTTTCCCCAAGTATGCTCCTGCCCGGAGCCGCGGACCGCTTCGTGCGCCCAAGGTACCGAAGATGATCGCCGTGGAGGCCGCAGCCGCAAAGGGATACGTGAGCAGGACCGGCCATCCGTCGAAGCCCCCCACGGCACCGGACCCGACGAGCATCGCGGCGCCCAAACCGATCCATAAGATTCGATTGCGCCCGGAGTGCTGCGGCAGCGATCCCTTCAGGAAACATGCCAGCAAGGCTCCGCTCGCAATGGGATCCAGACGGGCGAGTGTGTTGCACCAGATACCTGGATGGTGTACATCGCGGATTACCAGTACGAGGCGCGTTACCGTCGCGGTAGCAAGCATTGCATAGGCGATCCATTGCAAACGCTGCGTCCCCCAGCGAAGCAGCCAGGGCCAGGTGAGATAAAATTGCTCCTCGATCGATACCGACCAGAGCAAGGCGAAGGAGCTGGGCGGATAGCCCCACGCGGCGCAGGCCCAGTTGCCTCCGAACATAGCGAAGGACGCAAGGTAGGTCCAGGGCATGCGTTCTCCGGGCACGACCGACATCGCTGGAATCAGGACCAGCAGCGTGAAATAGTAAAGCGGCCAGATGCGCAGGATCCGGCGAATGTAGAAATCGCGAACGTCGATCGAGCCGCGGGTACGGCGTTCGCGAAGGAGCAACTCGGTAATTAGATACGCGCTGAGGGCGAAGAACAAATCCACTCCCAGGGCACCGGCGCGGGCGATGCCGGCGAGCAGGGACGCCGCTTGCTTCGGTACTCCAGCGGCGAGGTAATCGGCCCCTGCATGCGGCAGGGCGTGATCGAGAAATACTAAAAGGAAGGCCCCCAAGCGCAGAATGTCCAGCTCGGGGCGATAGAAACCATCTTGTGTTTCCTTCACGCAAGGTTAGTGCGCAGGAAGGGCGGAGGATTCTCAGCGCAAGAAGCGGACGATGCTATACTACGAATCGAGTTAGCATTAACCAGTTGATTCGTCGGGGCGTGGCTCAGCCTGGCTAGAGCGCCTGGTTCGGGTCCAGGAGGCCGGAGGTTCGAATCCTCTCGCCCCGACCATTTATCCTTCCTCACTTACTCACCCGGGCAGATATTCCCGCAGCCTGGGATAGAGATTGCGAATGAAATCCGAAGCAATGGCGGTGGCTGCCTGGTCCCTGCCTGGTCCCCCTCCTCGGGATGACCAGGTAGTTACGCGAACCAGGGGTATCCGTGCGTTTGTCGCGTAAGGCATCGCCGCGAGCCAGAACTTCGTCGCGACGCTTTTCTCAGCGGACGCGAAAATCAAAGTAGTGCGATGATCGCGTTCGCCGCATCGATCAGCGTTTTGCCGGTTTGAGCGCTGATCTTGCCGGTTTTCAGGGATGACTGAACCGAATTGATGAACGCATTGAGCTGATTGATCGCCTGCTTGTTCAACCCTGCCTGAATCGAGGCCTGCGCATTGTTCAACTTATCGGTTAGGTTACTGACCTGCCCAGACGTCAGATTCAAGGACGGATCGGATACCAGGTTGATTAGGTTGGAGACGAGAGCAGCGGGGTTCTGGATCCCGGAGTTCCAGGTTCCTGGAATGCCGAAATTTATGGCAAGATTGCCAGGGGTTGTAGGGTCGCAGCAGGCGCCCCGGATGTATCTGTAAAGTTAAAGGTAGCGATCCCGCCGTTCAGGGCGCCACCTGTGTTTATCCCCAATCTCCATTGGTTGATTTGCCCGCTCGCATCCGTTGACACAAAGGAAAAGAGTGCTTGCCCCGAGGCGAGCGGGGTCGACACCATGTGTTCCCCGTCGTCCAGAGTCAAGCTGAATCCCGGCAGAGTGCGGACGTCCGAGTACGCAAAATTTGGACCAAGCGGAGCGTCCAAGGTCAAAGTTGCTGTCACGTGATCGGTGGCAGTGTAGGAGGTGTGTATGTTAGTCGGTGCCGGTGTAGAACAATCCATGGTGGCCGTATCATCGGCATTCGGTCCACACGAGAAAAACGTGAACGGATTTCCGGTGTAGCGGTAGGTAGCCTGGGCGAATGCGGACCCGCTCATGACGCAATAATGAATGCAGAAATCAAGATCTTTTGCATAGTAGAGTTCCTTCCTTTTTAGACTGATGGCGGGAGTCCTCTGAGACTCTCGCAAGATACAACCACGCCTTTCGCTAAGGCGCGAACCACCTTGTTGCACATGCCCGCGGCTTGCGAGCTGGTCGCGCAGCCGAAACGAATCTCATCGTGAGGGATATGGGTTTTTCAGACAACTATCAATTGATAGGTGCGCGTTGCGCGGCGGTACTGGAACCCGCGGAATCAGGGCATGGCGAGAGTAGTCAGAAGGACTCTAACGAGTTCCGATTGCCGACGAGTCTCGGTCTTCTGGAAAATCTCGGAGAGGCGGGCGCGGGCAGTCCCATACGTAATGCCGAGTCTCGCGGCCGCAGACCGCAGATCCTCGCCGTTTGCAAGCACCGCCGCAAGCATCGCTTCGGCCTCCGTAAGACCGAAGCCGCCGCGAAGACGATCGAGCGGGAGAGAAGCCCTGGCCTCGGGATCCGTGATGACGATACAAACTGCGGGACGGAAGGTCATCAGCGCGGGATAGCGGCTCGCGATCGGCGCGACAAGGATACCGTAAGCCCGTTTTCCGGAAGGGCGAAGCGCGCGCATAACGCCGCCACAGGTGCCTGGAGGCGCAGCCACCGAAAGCACTCCGGCAATGAGCACTTGCAGCTTGTCATTGTCGTGCTTGCGTGCTAAAAGAATGCCCTCCCGAGACAGCCGAACACCATCCATTTCAGAACCAAACGCTTCCGCACCGCGGTTGGCATACACGACAGATTTGTGCTCGTCCAGGAGTAGAATTGCGGCTGGATGGCGGTCGAGCAGCGCGGTGCCGATTCGCTGGATTGCTCCTAGCGAGCCGAGGCGGGTTCCGATGGCCAGCGCTCGCTGGAGGTGGCTATGGATCAAAGCAAACCGATCGAGATCTTCGGGCTCGTATCTTCCCGCTTTGCGTATCCGATGCAGCGCTACGCCCGCCTGGTGCCGGCCGTGCCTGACCGACCATGCGGAAGTGGATGTCGCTTTGACGCCTTTGCCAGGCGTAGTAGGGATGAATATCTTTGTCGCGCTCGGTGATTACAATGCCGTCGTGAACTATCGGCTCATTCGGATGATGAACAAGATACTGTACTGTGGGATCCAGAGGCACCATGTTCTCGAGATAAGCGCTTATAAAGCGATCATCGAAATTGAAGGTTGTGAAGATCGGAAGGCGAGGCTGTTCAGAACTGTCCAAGGTCCAGAAGCTTGCGCCCTGGCTGTGCGTGAGTCCAACCAATTCTTGGAGTGCCTTCGGCCAGACAGTCTCGTCCAGTGCCGCGTCGTAGAGTACTTGGATTACCGCGAGTACACGCTCGTCCAACGACATTAGCCCTCAATCAGGGTTGAGTTTCTCCATGATAACGAATCGGTACGTTGAACTTACCTGGGCAGGTATTCCCGCAGCCGGGGATACAGATCACGAACGAAATCCGCCGCAATGGCGGTGGCTGCCTGGTCCCCTCCTCCGGATGGCCAGGTAGTTACGCGAACCAGGGCGGTATCCGTGCGCTTATCGCGTAAGGCATCGGCCGCCAGCCAGAATTTCGCCGCCCACTCGCCGGCGATGACGCGCCGCGGCGTCTGGTACCAGTACAGGACCACGGCGCTCTGCGTATCCTTGTCGACCACGTAGCGGTTAACGGTGATCGGACCTGCTGAGGTGTCGACCGTGATCTCGTCCACAATCCGCGGCGTCCAGCCCCCGCTCGGTAAACACACCTTAGGCGAATGGGGCTGCCGGCCCTCGCCTTGTTGCGTTTGGAACCACGCTACCAGCAAGCTCGCAAACGACTGTGCAGGAGCCTCGATATAGCTCCGGCTCACTAAGCGGTCGGCGCGGAGTTCCGCGGCAACATCTGCATCGATAGGATCGACGCGGAACAATTTCCACGGGCCAAACGTCAATGGAAAACGTTCTTGAGCCGGGAGCGGGGGCGGATGCTCGCCGCCTGCCATGGCATGAATCACCAGGATTTGCGCGGCCAGAAACAGCGGCACCAGCGCACCGCGCCACTTAGCGGTAATGGACATACGCCTTGTTGAATAGTTGCCGCACGACTATCACAGCGGCCATGCAGGCGACAAAAATGAGCCAACCGGCGACCTCGTGAGGAGTCCCGGCTTCGAGCGACGGCAACCAACCCGCGGCTGCCACTCTTACGCCGTTCGCCAGAATAGCGATCGGTATAGCGGCAAACAGCAACGCCAGCCGCATCCACGTCTTTGAATCCGCTACGTATCCGAAAACCACGGCCATGAATCCAAGCGAAAGCAGGTACCGGATACCGTTACAGGCTTCCGCGACCGCGACCCGGTGACCGCCCACATCGAGAATATTGCCTTCCCGGATGACTCCGATTCCAGAGACCGTCAGGATACCCGCAGCGATCCGGCTGGCGAGCAGTTGCAATGGGAGGGTCGCTTGGTTGTACACGATCGCCAGTTTGGGCAGCATAAAGATCGCCAATACCAGGGGAAATGCCAACGCCCGGAGCCACTTAAAGCCGCCCAGGCAAAGCACGGCGCCAGCAACCGAAAGGAGAAACGCCAGTGAACCGGCGAATAGGCCCACGCCAAGCGCGCCGCCGAACTGCAGGCCGGCGGCCAATGCCAGGAACGCCAATCCCCACCAGCTCGGCTCGGTGGGCAGCGAGCGCCAGCGCTCGCGCTCCCGCCATATGATCCATAGGATTACGATTGGGACCAGGAAACCGTGCGACATATCTTCGTCGCTCCGCCACTGGTCGAACATCCCTCGGAGCGTGGAACTATAACAGGTTATAAGGGCCAGCGCGGTAAACACCGCGATCGATTTTCGCCACGACATTCCGAGTGCGTGGCTTAGCCAGTTATGAACGGCTTGAATATTTTTTTCCGTCCCTGGTAAACGAAGACGCCAAGCAGCGCCGTCGTCACTAAAATCAGCGAGGACGGAGCGGGGGTGCCCAGGGGGGGCGGCGGTCCCCCGAGACCCATTGGAGTGGTCACCGTATTGGTATCTAATGTGACCGCGCCGTTCCGCGCCAAGGCTCTACCTTGAAGGGCACTGCCCGTGGTGAGTGTGATGGAGGATGAAGCGAGTATATTCCCTGAAAAGAAAGAGTTAGTTCCCAACGTCGCTGAACTCCCCACTTGCCAAAATACGTTGGAAGCCTGCGCGCCATTGATGAGAACCACGGTACTGCCGGATGCAGTTGTGAGCGTACTCGGCGACTGGAAGATGAATTGAGCGTTGGGGTTGCCCTGGGCATCCAGCGTGACGGGCCCTGTTAACCCGAATGAACTACCAGTGTTATAGACGCCCGGAAAAAACGTGAGGCCGCCCAAAGCCGCGGCAATCGTGGTCGAGGGCCCTGCTCCTGCTACTGAGTTATAGGCAGTAGTCAACTCGGTTTGGGCCGTTCCCGCTAATCCGTCCGCCGAATGGATCGTGCCAGTCACGGAACCGGGCGGGAACCCGGTGATCGCACTACCGGGACTCACTCCAACATTCCCAATGGCCACGGTCGGGCCCGTATTCGTGACCGTCGTACCGGCTAGAACGCCAAATGTACCTACCGTCGATCCGAGGGTTATTTGCGCTTTGAGGCAAACGGAGAACCCCATTACTAGAAATAGGGCCAATATTTTATGCAAAACGGTCTGCCTTTCATACGGATTTGAGTTTTTACACGTCCGGTGGAAGTATATAGGGTTTTTAGCCGCAATTTCCCTAGGGAAACCCCTAGATTGAGTGGCTAGGATTTCGTGCCGATTGGCGCGGGCTCGGATCCAGCCGGGAAGAACTCCATGGAGGCTGAATTCAGGCAATAGCGCTGGCGGGTGGGAGGAGGTCCATCGGGGAAAACGTGTCCCAGGTGGCTATCGCAGCGTTTGCACCGAATCTCGGTGCGCACCATCCCGTGGCTGACGTCCTGAATGTTGCGGATATGATCCGGATCGAAGGGTTCGAAAAAGCTCGGCCATCCCGTGCCTGATTCGAACTTGGCGCTGGATCGAAACAAGGGCAGGCCGCACAAACGGCACCCGTACACGCCATCCTGCTTATTGTCGAGCAAGCCGCCGCAAAATGGCGATTCGGTCCCGTGGTCCAGCAAAATCCGGCGTTCTTCGGCGCTCAGCCGCTTGGCGAGCACGTTGCGTTCGGCGTCGCTGAGCTGGTCAAGCTTATAACCTGATTTGGAAAGCGCCGGATGGGGTTGCATGCTCTTAAAACCGGAAAGACTGGTGGACGGCGTGGGACTTGAACCCACGACCCCCGCATTGCGAACGCGGTGCTCTCCCAACTGAGCTAGCCGCCCACTGGATCTACAGGCTCAGGATAACACGGCCATCAGCGCTGTACCGCTGTGTACAGGACCTGTTGGCCGGCGCTCGGACCCACGGAAAAAGTTAACGGGACCGCGTCCCCGGGAGTAGTATCGGGCACCACGACGTTGAACTGATACAGTCCGATCATTCCGGGCGCCAATCCGGCATAACTTACAACGGCGGGCATCCCACCAAAGAATATCTGGAGCGGAAAAATCAGACTGTTGGCGTCGGGGACGATATTACCGGCGCTGGCATTCGGAGTCACCGGACCAAACCCGACGCCGTAAAGAATGATGGTCTCGCCTGGACGGGGAGGACGGGCGGCATTGCCTTGCATCGCTCCTGACATGACGGCGTCCGGGAGAGCGAAGGTGGTCCCGTCAGGAAACAGCGCTTCCATGTACTGCTTGCCGCCGACGTTGAGGGAAGCGGGCGCAAGCAAGCCGGGTTGAACCTGATTTACGGCAATCGGATGAGGATCGCTGGATCCGGCGGCGGTGGTCACGCGAACGTCCTCTGTACCCAACACCACGTCCGACGGGATCTGCGCGTTGATTTGAGTCGGGCTGATGTAGGAGATGAAAGCCGGTTGGCCGCCGATGGTGACCGAGGTGCCATCGAGCGAGGTGGGCGCCTCCGCGCCGTGGAAATCCGCACTACTCCAAGCGCGCTGTTGACTGGCCAGGTTCGAGCCGTGAATCTCAATCCAGGATCCGGGCGCAACGGCGGAAAATCCACCAAACGACGTGTCGCTCATGACACCGGCGGCATTGATTCGGGGCAGCACGTTGGGTGCGGAAGAAACTAAGGGCGCTACCGGTGTGAGCTTACGGATCGCGCTATTTTCGTCGTCCGCCACATACACATTCCCGGCCGCGTCGAGGGCGAGTCCCCAGGGAAATCGCAGGGCGGCGCTGGTGCCGGATTCGCCATCGCCGTAATAAGCGTACTGGCCATTACCGGCTACTGTGTAAATGTTGCCGTCGGGAGTCACTACGCGGATGCGGCTGTTGAGCCAATCGGCGATATACAGATTCCCGGACGATGGGTCAACCGCCACGCCTTTTGGATAGTTGAGACTGGCCTGAGTTGCCGGACCCCCCTCTCCCTGGAACCCTCCGCTGCCATTCCCTGCCACCGTGGTTATGGTGCCATCCGGGGCGATCTTGCGGACACGGTGGCTCGCCGTGTCGGCGACGTAGATGTTACCGGCGTTATCGATCGCGAGTCCTTCCGGGTGGTTCAGGGAAGCGCTGGTGGCTGGACCGCCGTCGCCGAAGTCAGCGGCGTTCCCATTGCCGGCGAACGTGCTGATGTTTCCATCCGTCCCCACCTTGCGGATGCGATTGTTATTCGTGTCCGCGATATAGAGATTGCCGGCGACATCGAAAACCAGCGCCGTGGGCGTATCCAGCAAAGCGCTGGTGGCGCCGCCTCCGTCTCCCCCGAATCCCTCCATGGAATTGCCGGCGAACGTGCTCATGATGCCGCTGGAGACGGCCACTTTGCGGATCGCATCGTTATACGTGTCGGCGATGTAAATATTTCCGGCTTTGTCCAGCGCCACGGCGTAAGGGCGGTTGAGGCCCGCCTTGGTGGCCACATTCGTGTCGCCGAAGTATCCGAAATCGCCGGTCCCAGCGATGGTCGTAATGGTGCCGTTGGCGTCCACCCTGCGAATCCGGCTGTTGAAGGCGTCCGAAATGTACATATTCCCGGCGCCGTCAAACGTAACCCCGGCGGGAAACGCCAGATTCGCCGCTGTGGCGGGCGCTCCGTCTCCTGTGAAACCGGACGCGCCTATTCCGGCAAAGGTGCTGATATTGAATTTCGGGGCCTGTCCTGAACCAACTGCTGGACAGAAACACGCGCCCATCAGAAACATGCTCGCGAACCCGCGCAAACCACTACGTAACACAGTCATCTCCTAAGATTGTCGCAAGACGCGGTGTGGGCCGTCGTGCAGTACCGCGTTAACCGAATGTTAATGTAGACGCGGTCCACCATCCCAGGTTGCCACTTTTCGCTTGCCCCCGAGACCAAATCGGTAGACACTGAAGTTTCATGTCCTCCTCCCCCAGATTTACGGACAGCGCTGTTCGCGAGCCCGCCGACCGTTGGACTACAGCGGAGGCCGCAGAACTCTACGACGTGGCGAGTTGGGGCAAAGGGTATTTCTCCGTCGGCAAGAACGGAAACCTGCAGGTCCACCCTGAGAAGGATACCAGCCGCGCCATCGACCTTAAGGAACTGGTGGACAATCTCCAGCTCCGGGGCATCTCGCTCCCGATCCTGATCCGTTTCGGCGAAATCCTGAAGCACCGCCTGGGCGAGATGCATCAGGCGTTCCAGAACGCCATTGCGGAGCACAGTTACAAGAACAGCTACTGCTGCGTTTACCCCATCAAAGTTAACCAGCAGCGCCAGGTAGTGGAAGAAGTCTTCGAGTACGGCCGGCCGTATAAGTTCGGCCTGGAAGCCGGCTCGAAACCCGAGTTGCTGGCGGTGCTGGCTATCGCCGACAACCAGACCCCCATTATCTGCAACGGCTTCAAGGACGACGAGTACATCGAGATGGTCATGCTGGCCAAGAAAATAGGCCGCAACATCATCCCGGTGGTCGAAAAGTACACCGAGCTGGACCTGATCCTGAAGCATTCCCAGCGGGTGGGCGTGCGTCCGGTGATCGGGCTGCGCGTGAAACTCGCCAGCCGCGGGTCGGGACGCTGGAAATCCTCAGGAGGCTACCGCTCTAAATTCGGCTTGACGGTCACGGAAGCGCTGCGCGCTTTAGACCAGCTAAAAGCCGTCCATATGGAAGACTGCCTGGAACTGCTGCATTTCCACCTGGGCAGCCAGATCACCAACATCCGTCAGATCAAAGGCGCGGTGATGGAGGCAGCTCGCGTATTTGTGGAACTGCACCGCGCCGGCGCCGGCCTGCACTATATGGACGTCGGCGGCGGCCTGGGCATCGATTACGACGGTTCGCAGACGGATTTCGAATCGAGCGTCAACTATACGCTGCAGGAATACGCCAACGATGTGGTGTATCACATCCAGAGCATCTGCGACGAAGCCGAGGTGCCGCATCCGGTTATCGTGTCTGAAAGCGGACGTGCGGTGGTGGCGTATCACAGCGTACTGGTGTTCAACGTCCTCGGCGTCACCGGCTTCAGCGATAGCGATACGCTGCCCGAAATCCCGGAGGACGTCGAGCAGCCGCTGATCGATCTTAAGGAAACCCTGCGGGGGCTTTCGAATAAGAACCTGCTCGAAAGCTTTCACGACGCGCAGCAGGCTCTGGATTCCGCGCTGAACCTGTTCAGCCTGGGCTATCTGCCGCTGCAGCAGCGCAGCTGGGCCGAAAGCATCTACTGGCTGATCTGCCGGCGGATTCAGAAGTCCGGCAAGGAGCTCCCTTATTTTCCCGAGGAGCTGGAAGGCCTGGACGGCCTGCTCTCGGATACCTACTTCTGCAACTTTTCGCTGTTCCAGAGCATGCCGGATAGCTGGGCGGTGAAACAGTTGTTCCCCATCATGCCGATCCACCGCCTGGAAGAGCAGCCGTCCCGTCCCGGCATCCTGGGCGATATTTCCTGCGATTCCGACGGCAAAGTGGACCAATTCATCGACCGCCGGGATGTGAAGAAGACCCTGCTGCTGCATCCGTTCAACGGCGAGCCGTACATTCTTGGATCGTTTCTGGTGGGCGCGTACCAGGAGATCCTGGGCGATCTGCACAATCTTTTCGGCGACACCAATGCTGTGCACGTCGGGCTCGATCCGGAGGGGAACGTGGTCCTCGAAGCCGTGATTCAGGGCGACACCGTGCGGGAAGTGCTGGATTATGTGCAGTTCCAGTCCAAGACGCTGGTGGAGCAGTTCCGGCGCGCGGTGGAAGCCGCGGTGCGCGACGGCAAGATCACCTACGAGGAATCGGGCACCCTGTTGCGGTTCTACGAGGATGGCCTGAACGGCTACACATACTTAGAACAGTGATGTCTGGAGCAGTGTTGCGCGCACTGGCGTGCTGGGTGCTGCTGGCAGGCTCGCTCCATAGCCAGTCTTTTTATCTCTCGAACGACGCAATTCCCAGAAAAGAGACCGTCGAGCTTACTATCGATCCCGCGCGCGAGACCTTTGAAGGCTCTGCGTCGATCGATGTCGAATTGAAGGCCCCCACTTCCGTCATTTGGTTGAACGCTAAAAATCTGACCATCGGTTCGGCATTCATCGCGCAGAGTGACGCGGTGCGCCCGGCCAAAATCATACCCAGTTCCGATGAACGTATCGGAATTGACGTCGGGCAGCCTCTCACAGGCTCTTGGACCATCCGAATCAACTACCAGGGCCGATTGGACGACAAAGCCCTGACTGGACCTTATCGCCGCAAGGTTGAAGGTGAGTGGTACGCCTACACGACCTTCGCCGCCATCGAAGCCCGCCGGGCGTTTCCGTGTTTCGACGAGCCGCGTTTCAAAACTCCGTGGGACGTTTCGATCCGTGTGAAACGCGGGAATAAAGCGTTCTCCAACGGGCGCGAGATTTCGGAAACCGAACAGCCTAACGGCTGGAAGCTGGTGGAGTTCGCCACCACGGAACCGCTGCCGGCCGAGATGGTCGCGTTCGCAGTCGGACCTTTCGATGTGTATGACGCCGTCATCGCCGGGCACGGAACGCCGGTTCAGGTGATCACGGCCAAAGGGCACGCCGCCGAAGGCCACGCCGCCGCCGAAGCGACCGCCGCGATCCTTCCACGTCTGGAGGCGTACACCGGGATTCCCTACGCTTTCGGAAAACTCGACCATCTTGCTCTGCCCGCGGGAGCCTTCGGAGCGGTGGAGAATCCTGGGCTGATCACCTACCGCACGCGCAATCTACTGATTCCTCCGAATCAGGAAACCGCCGCGTTTGCGGGCGCGCTGCGCGCACTGCAGGCTCATGAGATCGGTCATCAGTGGTTCGGAAACCTGGTGACCCAGGCGTCCTGGGACGATGTTTGGCTGAGCGAAGGCTTCGCTACCTGGATCTCCGCCAAGATGATGGATCAGGAGGAAACGCCGGAGCGTGCGCATCTGGCGGAGATTGCCGCGCGAGAACGCATGATGGCCGTGGATAACCCTGCCCGCTCGCGTCCGGTGCGGGTCGCCGTAAACAGCCGGGAAGCTGCGCGCGATGTCTACAATCGCGTGGTCTATGATAAGGGCGCGGCGATTCTGCTGATGCTTGAGGGTTGGCTGGGCGAAGACCGGTTTCGCGAGGGGCTCCGTACATATCTGAAAGAGCATCGTTTCGGCAATGCGACCACCAATGACTTGGCGGCTGCCCTGCGTTCAGCTTCAGGCAGTGACACGTCCCGCGTGTTGAACACGTTTCTGAACACCGCCGGTGTCCCGGAGCTGCGCGGTCAACTGCAATGTACTCGCGATTCCACGCCCCGCTTGCGCGTGACGAAATCCACCCCGGGCTCGATTCCGGTGTGCTGGCGAGCCGACCGCGTGGCTTCGTCGTGCACCTTGCTGGAGGGGCCTTCCACCGAGATCGCGCTGCCCATAGGGACTGCTTGCCCGGCCTGGTATTACTTAAATTCGGGCGGAACGGGATATTACCGGACTCACTGGGTCCAAGCTCCCATACGGGCGCTGCCCGAACTTTCGAGCGCCGAGCGCCTGACTCTTGTATATGACCTTCGCGCCAGCAAGAACGCTTCCGCTCAAGCGGCCCTTGCGCGTCTCGCGTCGGATGCGGATCCAGAGATTTCTAGTGCGGCGCGGGAGGCAATAAAATAGCGATTCTGCCGTTCGTACCTACTGCGAATGCTCCGATCGAGTTGAATCCCCCGCCGCCAACTGGTTTCCAACTCATCCCGCCGTCGACGGACTCATCGGAACCGGAAGTTCCGGTGGCAACCCAAATGCCCGACGGGTAATACTTAACAGCCGATCGGTAGCCGCCGGGCGCCGTACCAGAAGCGGCGCTCCACGTTCTACCGCCGTCTGCCGTGATCGCGATATTCCCCGCGGATTCCTCTGGTTTCATGTAATCGCCACCTACTGCGATTCCGTGTTGAGCATCGGTAAACGCCAGCGAGAAAATCCCGGCGTTGGCCGAATCGTGGCGAATCGGCGTCTTGGCGATCGACCATGTCTGTCCTCCATCCTCGGAGTGAAATACGCGAGCCCCGCCGATCCCGCCGGTGCCGAACCAGACTTCCCGAGTGCCGCGCGTGAAAACGCATGTCCCGCTGGCGGCGAAAGCGCCTTCGCCCTTGTTCGCGGATGGCCCTTTGATCTTCTGGAAAGTCGCACCGTCGCTGGTGGTCATGATCGTGAAACGACCATCAACTGGATCCCCGACAATGATTCCGTGAGTGGCATCCCAGAAGCCCATGCAGTCCCAGAAGCCTTTCGGTTCGAGGTTGGTCGTCAGCAGCAACCAGGTCGCGCCGCCATCCGTGGTTTTGTAAATCCGCGATTCCGGGCCTTCGCCTGAACTCATGAGGAAGGCCGTTCGGTCGTCTATCACTTCGATATCGCGGAAGTCGACATCCGCGACGCCGCGCGGCGCTATATCGCGCCAAGTCGACCCATTGTCAGTGGACTTAAGCACGGTTCCCTTATCGCCACTGACCCAGACAGTCTGCCCTTTCGCGCTGACGGCCCGCAGATTAGCCGTTGTTCCGCTGCTGAGCGGCGTCCAGGACTGGGCGGCAGCCGTCAGACAGACTACAAAAAGTAATCTCCACACGACCATCATTGTAGTCAACACTAGAGTGATGGACAGCCCTCCTGTCGCGAAGACGGTACCCGTTTCCACCACCTTGTTCGGCGATACCCGCACGGATCCCTACGCCTGGCTGCGCAATCGCGACGATCCCGACACAATCAAGTACCTGGAAGCCGAGAACGCCTACACCAAGGCGATGATGAAATCGACTGAGGAACTGCAGGCGAAGCTTTACGCGGAGATGCTCGGCCGCATTAAGCAGACCGACCTCAGTGTCCCGGTCAAGCGCGATCAGTACTTCTACTACACGCGTACCGAGGAAGGAAAGCAATACGCGATTTACTGCCGCAAGAAGGGGTCTCTGGAATCCACGGAGGAGATTCTGTTGGACGGAAATATCCTGGGCGCAGGCCAGAAATACTTCCGCGTCGGCAACTTTGCCGTGAGCCCCAACCACCGGCTTCTGGCGTATTCAGTGGACTTCGAAGGCGATGAAACGTACACCATCCGAGTAAAAGATCTCGACACCGGCGCGCTCCTTTCCGATGAAATTCCTAACACCTACTACTCGCTTGAATGGGCTAACGACAACCGGACGTTTTTTTATACCAGGCTCGACGCGGCCAAGCGCCCTTACCAGGTCTATCGGCACACGCTGGGTGAAAAAGAAAATCCCCTGATCTATCACGAGGAAGATCAACGTTACACGCTGGCGCTTGAAAAAACGTCCAGCCGCGCCTTCATCCTGATCAACATCGATAGCCCGCTCACGTCGGAAGTCCGCTATGTCAGCACCGAACACCCCTATAAGCCCTTCCAGACGATTCTGCCGCGCGTCCACGAGGTAGAATACGACGTTACGCATCACCTGGGACCGAACGGCGATTCGTTTTACATCCGGACTAATGACAATGCCAAGACCTTTCGTGTAGTGCGCGCTCCCGTCAGCGATTCATCGCGTCCGAACTGGCAGGATTTCCTGCCCAAGCGCGATCGCATCACCGTGGAAAGCGTGCATGCGTTCCGGGACTATCTGGCGATCGAGGAGCGCGACCGCGGACTCAGCCAGATACGGATTCATCATTTCCCCACTGGCGAGGTACACAACATTGAGTTTCCGGAGCCGGTGTATTCTGCCAGTCTGGGATCTAACGCGGAATTCGACACGCAGATTGTCCGGTTCCACTACACGTCACTGGTAACTCCGGCCTGCGTGTTCGATTACGACATGCGGACGCGCCAGAGGGAACTCAAGAAGCAGCAGGAAGTGCTGGGCGGATACGATCCGGCTCAGTATCAATCTGAGCGCGTGTACGCCCAGGCGCCGGACGCTACCGAAGTGCCGATCTCGATCGTATACAAAAAGGATTTTGAGCGTAATGGCAGTGCGCCTTTGCTGCTCTATGGCTACGGCTCCTACGGAATCAGCATCGATCCGATGTTCAGTTCCGACCGGCTCAGCCTGCTCGACCGTGGCGTGGTGTACGCCATCGCGCACATTCGAGGCGGAGGCGATCTCGGCAAACCGTGGCATGAAGACGGCCGCATGCTGGTCAAGATGAACACGTTCACGGACTTCATCGCGTCGGCCGAGTATCTCATTGCCAACCATTACACCGAGCCGGATCGCCTGGCGATCATGGGCGGCAGCGCCGGCGGCCTGCTGATGGGCGCCGTTACCAATATGCGGCCGGATCTTTTTGCCGTTGTCGTCGCGAATGTCCCGTTTGTCGACGCCCTGAACACCGAGCTCGACGCCACGCTTCCCCTGACGGTCGGGGAATGGGAGGAATGGGGCAACCCCGCCGAAAAACAGTACTACGACACCATCAAGTCCTATGCGCCCTATGAGAATGTTGCGGCGAAAGCCTACCCCAAGATTCTGGTTACGGCCGGATTGAACGATCCTCGCGTATCCTACTGGGAACCCGCTAAATGGGTGGCGAAGTTGCGCGCGCTCAAGGCTGATGATCATCTGTTATTGTTGAAAACAGAGATGGGAAGCGGACATTTCGGCGCGTCCGGGCGGTATGAGCGATGGAAGGAATCCGCGTTCGACTATGCCTTTATTTTGCACGCGCTGGGTTTGAAATAGGCGACCTGGAGAGCGAAAAGAAGGATGGAGCGGGGCTAAGGTAAAGCTAATTTGGAACCCCGCCGATTCTAGTTCGAAGGAATATTCATGCGCCCTCTCGCACTCATTTCGGGTTTTCTTATCGGGTTAGCTGCCTTTGCCCAAGTCCCAGTCACCCAGACGCAAATGCAGGACTGGCGGTTCGCCCACCCCGGCGCCACGATGGTCGGCGGCTTTCGCGTGAAGGCGGTGCTCGATTCCGCGCTGGTGAACACGCTGATCGCGCAAGCCACCGCCAAAGATCCTTCCACCGCCACTTTGGTCGGGATGATGCGGGGCGCGCTGGGAGGAATTTCCGAGGTTCGCTTCTCGGTCCGAGACATGGGGAAGGGACAGAATCCGGACGTCTTGGCGCTGGTTTCAGGAGCAACGGACGATGCCACTGCCCGAGCGCTCGCGCAAAATAAGGCCACGGTCCGGCGCGTCAACGCCAACACGATTTTAGTGGGAGAGGGCCAGTCGATTGAAGACGCCATGATTCGCCTGAGCAAACCCGCGACGGGGCTCCAGGCGCGTGCGCTGGATCGCAGCAAAGGTCTGTCGAATCACGATTTCTGGATCGCCGGTACGCTTCCGGAGATTCCCGCGATGAGCATTCCCATGCTGGATTCGCTGCGCGGACTGGCGTTGGGCATCAGTCTGCAAAGTGACTTGCGCATGGAGTTGGACCTGGACATGAACACCGCCAAAATGGCGGAAGACCTGGTCAGCGCGGCGCGCCGGTCGCAGGTTCAGCAACCGGGTCTGGGTGCGGCGCTGCAGAGCGAGGCGGACGGCTCCACAGCTCGTTTCCGGTTCTCGATGCCAGGGGACCAGGTGATCCAGGCGGTGCAGCAAGGCATTGCGAATGGCGTCGCGCAGTCTTCTCTGGCCGGACTGCTAGGTGAATCTTTACCCACGTTCAAATCCACATCGCCTAAGCCGGATGCGCCGGCCAACCCGAAGGGCACCATCAAGATTTACGGCCTGGATGAAGGCACTCGAGAAATTAAGCCCGACGCACGGCAGTGAGGGAAGGGTTATGCGTAGTATGCTGAGAACGCATGAACCCCCAACCCGCGCCCGCGAAAATCCATCTGTCCAACACGCCCGACTATCGGGAAGCTTACGCCAACAGTGTTCAGGTGCGCGTGAGCCTGTGGGATTTCTTTCTCCTGTTTGGCACCATCAATCAGAACACGCCGGATAGTGTCACGATCCAGAACCACCAGGGCATTTTCCTGAGTCCGCAGCAGGCCAAGGCGCTGGCGAATGTGCTGAATCAGAACATCAGCCAATACGAAGCCACATTCGGCGAAATCCGCCTGGAGCAGAAGCCGCCCGCCTCTTCCGTTCAGTAGGCAGGCGTGTGTACTCCCGTCGCGCGTCTCATCTAATCTTTTTCTTCGCCTTCGCTGCTGTGCTGCTCGCGATGCACTGGCCGCTGCTGACGCTGCCGTTCCATTGGGACGAAATGGGGCAATTCGTTCCAGCCGCGCTCGATCTGTATCGCGACGGAGCGTGGGTCCCGCATTCGACGCTCCCCAATGTCCATCCGCCGGGCGTAATGCTTATTCTGGCCGGGGTTTGGAAAATATTCGGATTTTCGATTCTTTCCTCGCGCCTCACCATGCTGGCGATCGCAGCAGCGGGCGTGTATTTCTCTTTTCTTCTCGCGATCAGGCTGTCGCGCAAGTCGCCCGATGCGCCGGCCATCGCCGCAGTGGCATTCCTCATCGCCGCGCCGCTTTTCTACACCCAGTCGATGATGGTACTTCTCGACATGCCCGCCATGACGCTGACCGTTTTGGTGCTGCTGCTGTTTTTCGACGAACGTTACGCCGCCTGCGCCCTCGCCGCGACGGCCCTGGTTTTGGTGAAGGAAACCGCCATCAGCACCCCCATGGTGTTCGCGGCCTGGCTCTGGCTCCGAGAAAAACGGCGTCGCGAGGCACTCTATTTCCTCGCACCCGCGGTGGCCCTGGGCCTATGGCTGGTGGAACTGCATCATGCGACCGGCCATTGGCTCGGCAACGACGAGTTCGCCCGCTTCAACGTAAACCAATCACTCGGATTTAGCCACATCGTGTACGCCATCGGTCGCCGCATCTACGCGCTCTTCTTGAGCGACGGCCATTTCCTGGGAGCTGCGGCCCTGATCGCCGGATGGCGCCTCTTGCGCGGCAAAGAATGGACCGTCGCGGGGCTGGTGGCGTTGGCGCAGACGGCGCTGGTGACCCTGCTCGGCGGCGCCGTGCTGGATCGCTACCTGCTACCGGTGTTGCCGATTTTGTATGCGGCGTTCGCAGTGGCCGCATCGGCGTGGTCACGCCCGGTACGCTTGACGGTGCAGGCCTCCATGGTGACCCTCTTCATCGTGGGGTGGTTCTGGAACCCGCCGGTGCCGTTCCCCTACGAGAACAATCTCGCCATGGTGGATTTCGTGCGTCTCCAGCAGCAGGCGGCTGAATATCTGGAGGATCATGCAGTCGATCAGCGCATCGCCACTGCCTGGCCGTTCAGCGATGCCGTGCTCCATCCCGAGTTCGGATACGTGCACCGGCCGCTCAACCTGACGGTGGTCACCGGTGGAGTGCGCCTAGCCGACCTAGCGAAGTTGAATCCCAAAACTTTTGACGTGCTGGTGATGTATTCGGCGGAGTGGTCGGTGAAGGGGAGGCTGTTGGACATTCATCCGATCCGCTCCCTGGTGCATACGTTCCTGGATCCGAATATCAATGCGACCGCTGACGAAATTCGCGCGACGCTGGGTTTTGTTCCCGTGCTGCGGTGGACCCGAGGGGGCCAGTGGATTGAAATCTACCTGCCCCAACCTTCCCACTTGCGATAAGCCTCATTTGAGCGCTTCGCGTACTTTCTCGAGCAGCGCTGCGAGCGTAAACGGCTTTAGCAGAAGCTGCGCGCCCGCTGGAACGTGCTCCTCGCCCGTATACCCTGAGATGAACAAGGTCTTCAGGCCAGGCGACGCCTGTTGCATCCGCCGCGCCAGCTCCGGCCCGCGGATTCCCGGCAGCATCACGTCGGTAATCAGCAGATCGATCGGCTGGCGCCGGGAGATGGTCACGGCTTCCTCCGCGCTGGCTGCCTCCTCTACGCGGTAACGCTCGCGCACCAGGATTTTTCGGATCAGCTCGCGAATCCCGGTTTCGTCGTCGACCACCAGAATCGCGGCGGGCTTGCCGGACTTCGGTTCGGTGCGAGCAGAGGGGCGGGCCATCGGCGCACCTTCGGGCTCGACATGCGGCAAGTAAATGGTGAAGATCGAACCCTGGCCGGGCTCGCTTGCAAACGCGATGTCGCCTCCCCACTCATGAACCAGGCTATATGCCCGCGGCAGAGCCAGAGCCGCGGCCACAGCGACCGGATCGCCGCTCTTGCTGAGCACGGGATCGAACATGCCCGCGGCTTGTGCCGCATCCAGCCCCTGTGCGTCGTCTCTAACGTCGTCTCTAACAATGACGCGAGCGTACTTGCCCGCGGCCAACGCGGAAGGCGATAGGCGTTCCGCCACCATCGCGACATCCCACGCGATGACGATCCGGGTCTCTGCCCGGGGCATGCCTTTTCGCACTCCAGCGACCACTGCGGTGAGCACCTCCTCGAGTTGCCCAGGATCTGCCAGGGCCAGCACCGGCTCGGGATTCGCCGTCAGCTCGACGGCGACTCCCTCTCCCGCGGCAGCGGCGATTTTGGATCGCGAATTCAGTATCGAGTCGCCGATATTCACCTTCGAAGCCAGTTTGCCCTGCCTCCGGGCGAACTCGGTGAGCTGCCCGGCGATACCGCCGATGCGGCGAGCGGCCCCCAGAATTTCACCGGCTTCCTGACGGAGCGGATCGTTCGGCTTCAGAGCCTGTAGCAGCTCCTCGGCATATCCGGTCACAATCATCAGCGGGTTGTTCAGATCGTGCGCCAACCGCCCGGCGAATCCATACAGCGCCTCAAAACGCCCGGCCGAAAGCAATTGCCGTTCCATGGTCTTGCGCGCGGTGATGTTGGTGATGACACCGGTCACGGCAGAGCCGGTTACGCGAATGGTCTCGCGGCACCAGACACTCTTTTCAGCCGCCCCGCGGGCCGCTGAAGCCGTCCGAAATTCAGCGCTGGCTTCACCGCCGGAGCTGATTATCGCCCGATACAGCGCCATGGTTGTCGCGCGGTCATCGGGATGGATGCGCTCCTCGAAAAAATCCGGACGGTTGAGCCAATGCGATGCCGGATCGCCGAATATGGCTTCCGCGTCGCCCTCGACCGACCGAAAGGTAAGTGTCGCCGCGTCGGCGCGCCAGACGATGGCGGGCAGGTCGCCGGGTACTCCACCCGCACCGGACGGAACTGGCGGCAGCCGTTCTTCTAGAACGAGCAGCGTTTCGGTCTCGTCCTCGTCGTGCCACGCCCGTACCAGAATCTCCGTGAATCCCCGTTCCGGCACTTTTGTTCCGAAGCGCTTACGGAAAGCGCGGTTGGCCCAGAGCATGGATCGGTCTTTCGAAACGATAGCCAGGGGAAGCGGCAGCGCCGCGGCGATCTCACGGTGGTAGACGAGCTGAGCTTCCAGCAATGCCAACAGCCGAGCGACATCCTGGGCAGACCAGTGGCTAATGTCCGCGCGCTCCGTCACAGCTTAATTCTGCGCACTCAACGCGGAAAGGGACAGCCTACGAGCGAGGTTCCGGTCATGGTACTAGCGAGTTTATCCCTGGGCCACCAGTGCTAGTACAATCTTACGCCGCGGTTTCCAGGCTCCCGGAACATGTGCACCGTATCGATGAACCGCACCTGACGCGATGCATAGGTCATGGCCAGCGTGTGGGTCCGGCAGCCGTCTCCGAAGAACCGCACGCCGTGCAGCAAGGCTCCGTCCGTGACGCCGCAGGCGGCGAAGATAATCTGATCGCCCGGGGCCAGATCGCGGGCCGTGTAGATGCGCTTGGGATCGCGGATTCCCATCCGTTCCACGCGCTCCTCAAGTTCCTTGGTATTAATCACCAGCCGGGCCACCATCTCGCCCGAAAGGCAGCGCAGGGCCGCCGCTGTGAGCACGCCTTCCGGAGCGCCACCCGTGCCGAAGACGGCGTGGACGCCCGCCCCGCGCACCGCGGCGGCAATGCCCGCGGAAAGATCGCCGTCCGGGATCAGGCGGATCCGTGCGCCGGCCAACCGGATTTGCGCGATCAGTTCTTCGTGCCGCGGACGGTCGAGGACCATGATGACCAGGTCTTTAACCTGGCGGTCCAGGCAATGCGCGATGGCCTTCAGGTTGTATTTCACGGGCGCGTCGATATCCAGGGCATCGCGGCAGGCTGGACCGGCGATGATCTTCTGCATGTAGCAATCCGGGGCGTGCAGCAATCCAGCTGGCTCCGAGGCAGCCAGGACGCATATGGAATTGGGGGTTCCCTGAGCGCACAGATTCGTGCCTTCGAGCGGGTCCACCGCAATGTCTACGCGGGGATACTCCACCCCCTCGGGAGCCTTGGCGCCCACCGGCTCGCCGATATACAGCATGGGAGCTTTGTCGCGTTCGCCCTCGCCGATCACGATGTTTCCGGCCATGTGGATGGCCTCGAAAGCGTTGCGCATGGCGTGCACCGCCGCCTGGTCAGCGGCCTTGGCATCACCCTGACCCATAGTGCGAGTGGAAGCGATGGCGGCTGCCTCGACCACATGGACAAAATCGCCAAGCAGATCTCGTTCAATGCTGACTGTCGTCGCGGCGAAGGTCGGAGCGCTCATAAAGTGGCGGTGCCCATCTTACCAAATACCGGGCAGACTAGCGTCTTTCTTATCTCAATTCTTGAGAACTATTTCAGTGGTCAGGACTGGGGATCTGGGCGACACTCCCGCCCATCTGAGCGTAAGTATCGCGCACGCGAATTACTTTGGAACCCGCAAAGGTCACGAACGTCACGCGGCCCGGAGGCTCGCCGAACTGCCAGGTCTCTTGCTCAACTTCGTCCTTGGTTTCACGGGTTTTGCGAAGGGGCCGCCCCAGGGCCATGATCACGGATTCCTGATCCATGCCCTCGATCGCTTTCTTTTCCTTGATGGCCTGCTGCACCTCCGGCGGAAGGGTGTCGATGTAATTCTCGGCGGCGCTGTGCTTCTCGAAGTCCAGCACCGGCGCGAGCAGTTTCTTCAGTTCAGCGGAGGTGACGTCGCCGATCGAATCCTTGAACCGGATCACGATTGCCGTTCCGTTGTCGGGCTTATTCGAGGCCTGGGGATAGGAAGGCCCCGTGGTCGCGCCGCCCAGACTGATCTGGACTTTGTCCCGCCACGACCCCTTCTTTTTCAGGCCGTCGTTCAACTGGAGCGTAATCGCGTCATCGTCGACGTCGACTTTGGTCACCTGCACCATGTCGCCCGGACGCGCGGCCGGACCGTCCTTGCGGACCGCGTCGTCCCACCGCTTCTTGTCCCAGGTCCCGTTCTCCTCGTACGTCAGCGCTTTGCGGGAGCGGGGGAGCATGATCTTGGCCGTGGCATACTCCGAGGACAGCCCGCGTATAAGTTCCATGCGCTGGTCCAGGCTGAGTTTTTTGGTATCGCCGCGCAAACTTGTCACGGCCAGGAAGACAACTAGAACTCGCAGAGATATGCGGGAAACAGCCATATCATCACTCTCTTAAAAGGGACCCGTCACTTCCGGCCGCGGTGTCAACCGGTTCAGCGCGAAAAACAGAGCCACCACGATCAGGCTGGTGAGCACGCTGCCTTCCACACCATAGCCGCCGCCACTCCAGATTACACCCGCGTTCCACTGCAGCGTATACCCGGTCACACTCATTGTAAACCCGCTCAGATTGCTTCCGAGCAGTGGAAGCGTCACGTTCCAGCCGAAATGCAGACCGATCGGCAGCCATAGGGCTCCTGTGCGCCATACGGCGTACCCGAACAGGATTCCCCACGCCACGGTGTTAACGATTCCCAGAGCTCCTGCGCCCGGATTCCCTGCATGCATCAGGCCGAAGATCACGCTGGTCGGCAGGATCGTGGCAAACGGGCCTACCGAGCGGATCAGCAACTGAAACGCATAGCCGCGGAACAACAGCTCTTCCCCCATCGCTCCGAAGAAAAGTGCCAGACCGCCAAAGGCAAAGGATGCCCAGGGATGCTCAACCCCGGGCGCGCGATCGAATCTCGCCATTCTCAACGCGACGGGAACCAAAACAACAACTACCGCCGCCGCAATCCCGCTCCCTGTGCCCGTTAGGAATTCACGACCGGAGATAGCGGTCCAGGCAAGTCCGACGTCCGCCAGCCGTCCGCGTTCATAAACGCGGACCACCACCGCATTGGCCACCGCCGCGGCCGCAAACGCGGAAAGAGTCGAAGTCACCAGGATTCCGCCCAGTGGCAGCATCACCGGAAAAACCAGGAGGCCCATCCAAGCCAGCAGAATGTACAGGCCTACGCGGAGTGTCAGTCCCAGCTTATCGGGCGAAGCTACATCGTTCATGTTGGCCGGTTCCCTGAAGCTAAGGTTATCCGAAGGAGCACGAAAAGCAGGAGGGAGGCAAGTAGCGCGAGTCCCGCACCTTGTAACGCGATGGCGGTAAGCCAACCGGAGCGGAGGTAGAAGGCGACGAGAAGGCCCAGGAACACCAACCGGACGGCAGCCTTGGCCGTGCGCGGCGAAGTCCTCACAGAGAGCCACACGGCGGCCATGCTGACCGCCCAGGAAAGGGTCAAGCCGAACGCCGAGCATTCCGCGAGGGACTGCAAGTCCGGTCCCACCACAATTCCGCGACCATGTGACAGATAGACCGTGACTATTCCCAGTACCAGCATCCCGGCTGCTAACAATTCGCCATACGACACTGAAATCACAACCCGAGCGAGAGCCTTTTGGACAGTCGGCAATCTTTCGAATTCGGCAGCTGCCGCAGGCGCGGCGAATACGACCCCCAGGCAGGCATATGCCCCAAGGATGACCGAATCCAGAAAATCCCTGCCCCGTAGCCATGGGAGGAATACCCCGAAAATCCCGATGAGCAGCCCATAGACCGGCAGCGACCGCATCCAGCCTGCGCGATCGAATCCAAGCCGGGTGCGTAGATTGGATGCTTCTTCAGCCAGTTGCACCTTCATTTGCCAAATCCCGTCCAGACATGGTACCAATCGACAAGGCTTGGATTGGTCGCCTTAATGCGTGTTAGGGCGATTTTCTAGGCGGAGAAGCTAATCGACCGCCCCCAGCTGTCCGATAACAACAGTAGAATATGTTGGATCGCCGAGTTGAGCCCAGGATGTTGTGCGCGGATCTGGTGGACATTCAGTGGAAAGATCCGAATGGCCGCAGCCGCCGCGGTGTTGCAAACCTTGAGGATATTTCCCTTTCGGGAGCGTGTTTGCAGGTGGACCGCCCGGTGCCACTGGGCACGGCTCTCCACATTTCCTACCCCAACGGCGAATTGAGCGGCAAAGTGAAGTACTGTGTTTTCCGCGAAATCGGCTATTTTCTGGGGATTGAATTCAACGATGGCTGCCGCTGGTCGCAGCGGAGCTTCCGTCCCCAGCACTTGCTGGACCCCCGCCGGCTGGTGACGCGTACTCTGAACCGGATCAAGGCCGAAAACGAAATTCCTCCAGCTTCCATTAACTGACCCACGTTCAGTCGCCGGGTCATGTGTCCAATTCCGGCGGTACTGGAACCGGGGGCTCGTGTTTTGCCGCATCCAGCGCGGTATGCTGTAACTGAGTTGACATGGCGACCCTGGCCGATAAGCTGAATCAAGAGGCTCCGGTAAAGAGTCGCGCGATATCCTGGCCCGCGGTAGCCTGGTTCAGCATCCTGCTGATCGCGGTCTACTTGCCGATTCTGAGCAAGCTGGTCAGCCAGTGGAGCACGGATGACGATGTTAGCCACGGATTCTTCGTCCCTATTGTCGCCGGCTATATCGTGTGGCAAAGGCGGGACAAGCTCCTGAGCATAGAGTGGAAGCCGGCTTGGTGGGGCATCGCCCTGCTGGTGTGGGCGGGCTTGCAGGCTTATTTGGGAATGTTGGGCGCGGAGTTGTTTTTACAACGCACGGCGTTTTTGCTGTCGCTGGTTGCCATGCTGTTGATCCTGGGCGGAACCGGGCTGGTGCGGGAGCTGGCGTTCCCCTTGCTGCTCCTGCCGTTCATGATTCCACTTCCGACCGTGGTCTACAATCAACTTACTTTTCCCCTGCAGTTATTCGCCAGCGCGGTCGCGGAAAAGTCCCTGGACGTATTGAACGTTCCAGTGCTGCGCGATGGCAATATCCTTGAACTGGCGAGTCAGAAGCTCTCGGTAGCCGAGGCTTGCAGCGGCATTCGCAGCCTGCTTTCACTCTCGTTCCTTTCACTGGTTTATGCCTATTTTTTCGATCGCAAGGTATGGATGCGCTGGGTGTTGCTCTTTGCCACCATCCCCATTGCGATCATCGCTAACTCCGCCCGCGTCACGCTCACCGGTGTGTTCAGCGAGATCGACCCGTCGCTGGCGGAAGGATTCTTTCATGAGGCGGAAGGGTGGGTGATCTTCCTAGTCGCACTGGTTATGTTAGTGGTGGTACACCAGGCGCTGAGCTGGGTTTACCGCCGGTGGCGCCCGGGGCCGCCAATGCCCAAGGAGCAAGGTCTTGCTTAAATTCTTGAATTCTCGAGCCGCCCGTATTGTCACAGCCCTCCTGGTCCTCCAGGCCGCGCTGCTTTATAGCGCCGTTCGTCCGGAAATCGTTCCCGCTAGCCGCCCGCTTAATACGATGCCCACCACGCTCGGACCCTGGCAGCTAGTGCAAACTGGCGTGATCGAGCAGGAAGTGCTGGATGTCCTCAAGGCCGATGACATTCTGAACGGCGTGTATTGCAGTTCCGCTTACCCGGATTGCTCTAAGACTGGCCAGGGTGCCGCGAGCCTGTTCGTGGCGGCCTTTCGCACCCAACGCAACGGTAAAGCACCCCACTCACCCAAGAATTGCCTGCCCGGTTCCGGATGGGAGAGGATTTCCGCGGGAGAAATCACAATCGACGTGGGCCGCGCCGCCCCCATCACAGTCAATCGCTACGTGGTCGCGTACGGGAGCCAGCGGGATCTGGTTCTGTATTGGTATCAATCCCGCGACCGCGTGGTCGCCGATGAGTACAAGGCCAAATTCTGGGTGATGGCGGATGCCATTCGCCTGAATCGTACCGATACCGCGCTGGTCCGGGTGATCGTTCCGGTGTCCAATCGGGACGAGACGAAAGCCCAGGCGACCGCGACCGACTTCGTGAAATCCTTCTACTCGACGCTGCTGAATTACCTGCCCAGCTAAGCTAACCGGAGGCGAGGATTACTGTTGCGCCGGTGCTCTGCTGCCGGCGGTCGCGGCTTGAGCGCGTTTTTGTTGGCGTTCGAAGCGCAGGAGTTCCCGGCGGCGACGCAGCTTGACTCCCTCGTCTACTTTGCGCCAGAACTTACCGAAGTAAGCCGCCGCGGAAACGAAGCCGAAGATGACCACGGCCCACATCGCGAACTCTCCATACTCGGCCAGTTGCGGCCAGCGGATGCCGCCGATCACCAGGGCGATCGCCGCCACTTGCGTCACCATCTTGGTTTTTCCCAGGTCGCTGGCGCGGATAGTATAGCCGGAGGATGCGGCGATCGACCGCAGCCCGGTCACGGCGAATTCCCGGCCGATGATCAGAATCACCATCCAGGCGGCGACACGCTGGATTTCCACCAGCGAGATCAGGGCGGCCGAGATCAACAGTTTATCGGCGATCGGATCGAGCAGGGTACCGACGGTGGTCACCTGTTTCCAGCGCCGCGCCAGATAGCCGTCCATGAGATCGGTAACGGCCGCGGTCAAGAAAATTCCCAGCGCGAACAATTCCCGGGATACCGGAACCAGGCGCAGCCAGGCTACTCCGGAGCCCTGGGCAAGCAGTGCTCCCACCAGCAGCGGCACGAAAAAGATCCGCAGCAGCGTCAATAAATTCGGCAGGTTCATCCGATGCTAACGATCATAACCCCTACCGCACCGCCAGCGCATACCTCCTGAGTTTTCGGCGGAGGGATGCCGGCGCCACCGCGTCCACGTAACAATAACGGTCATCGTAACGTGTGGCCAGGACGCGGCCGTGCTCATGCAGCAAGTGCAGGGGGGCTCCTTCGCCCACGGGAAAGCGGAACACGCATTCGGCCAGCGGATCCACGGATAGAGTCTGGTCGATTTTTCGGAGCAACTCGTCAAATCCCTGGCCGGTGGCCGCCGAGATGGCTACCGCCCCCGCCGGTTGATGCTCGGGATCGCCCAGAATACGCCGCGCGAGCGCCGTGGAGTCCGGCTCACCAGAGACAAGCCCCATGGGAACCAGGTCGATTTTGTTGAGCACCAGGATCTGCGGCGTCTCCCCCGCGCCAATTTCATTCAGAGTGGCGAGAACATGGGCCGTCTGTTCCTCGGCCGACGCGGAACTGGCATCCACTACGTGCAACAGCAACTCGGATTCGACAACTTCTTCGAGCGTGGCGCGAAAGGCTCGGATCAGCGTGGTGGGCAGATTGCGAATGAAACCGACCGTATCGCTCACCAGTACGTGCCGCCGGGAAGGTAGGACGATGTGGCGCACGGTTGGGTCGAGAGTCGCGAACATTTTGGCGTCCGCCAGCACGCCGGCACCAGTCAGCCGGTTGAAGAGCGTCGATTTGCCGGCATTCGTATAACCCACCAGTGCCAGGGTCGCGAGCGGCACCGCCCGCCTCTGCTGGCGCTGCGTCGTTCGCCCGCCGCGCACGCGCTCCAAGCCGCGCTCGATGGCCTGAATGCGCTGGTGGATGCGCCGCCGATCGGTTTCGAGCTTGGTTTCGCCCGGACCGCGCGTGCCGATTCCGCCGCCCAGCCGGGACATCGCGGTGCCGTGCCCGGTCAAGCGAGGCAGCAGATAATTCAACTGTGCCAGCTCCACCTGCAATTGGCCTTCTCGCGTTCGCGCTCGCCGCGCGAAGATATCCAGAATGAGCTGGGTGCGGTCGAGAACCTTCACATCCAGCGTTTTTTCCAGATTGCGCTGCTGGGTCGGTGTGAGCTCCTGGTCGAAGATCACCACCGACGCGTCGTGAAAGTGGACCTGCGTCTTGAGCTCGTCGACTTTGCCCGAGCCGATCATGGTGGCTGCACTGGCCCGCGGCAGTGTCTGGATGGAGCGGTCGGCCACAATCGCACCGGCGGTAGCCGCCAGGACCGCCAGTTCTTCGAGGGATTCTTCAGCGCTGATCAGCGCGGCGGGCGAACGCGCTTTTCGTCCGCTTAGCTTCAGGCCGACTAATAGCGCGATTTCCTTGGACAAATGCCTGTTTCCCGCTAAACGGCAGGTTCGCCCGGAGTTCCGGGAGCCGCGTGCGAACCGGCTGCGGCGCTGGAGTGCACTCCCGCATGGAAGGGCCGCGAAACTACCACCGTGGAGATCGCATGTTTGAAAATAAGTTGTTCCTGGTTGTTGGTCTCGAGCACCACCGAGTATTTATCGAAGCTCTTGATCTTGCCCGAGAGCTTTACACCGCTCATCAGATAGATCGTCAGGAACGTCTTGTCTTTGCGCGCGTTGTTTAGAAATGATTCCTGTATGTTTTGCGCTTGCTTTTCCATGGGGAAGCTCCTAAAAAAAGCCCACGGGGCACAATCCAGCTCGCCCCGCCGGGCGGAAGTTCATGGCCGTTCCCATCATAACCCACGTAACTAGAAGTTGCGCCAAGGATTATTTTTGGGCGCGCACGTAAGTACTGGCAACCACGAGATTCCCGGCCAGGTACTTCCACGAAGAGGGCAGGATCCACTTGGAGACCGGGACGTCAAAGCGGCGGCGAACCGTCTCGCTTCGCTCTACTTTGAATGTGCTGCCGACCTGGGCCACAAACGCGGGAGCGGTCCAGTGGTGGGGATGAAGTCGGTCGACCCAGAAGAAGGGCCGTGCCCATTTCGGAAAGCTGTGAATCATCAACAGCAACGTTCCTCCCGGACGCAAGACCCGCCGGATTTCGGCGAGAGCGGCGTCAGGATCCTGCATGTGATCGAGCGCGTTGAAGCAAATGGCGATATCCACGGACTCCGGCGCGAGCGGGAGAGATTCGCCCAGCCCGGCCAGCGAAAGCTGCGGACCTTGCAGGGTCATTCTGGATTCGTACTGAAGCAGAAGCGGGTCGACTCGGATGCGCTCGGCGGCGTTATCGATAAAGTGGATCAGGCCCACGGGACCGCAGCCGATGTCGAGCACGCGCCGGTTGGTGAAGAGATCCTTCGAGCAGCCGAAGCGCGGCAATTCCTCCGACCAATACTTTGGCACGTCCAAACCCTGGTAGGGCGCGGCCTTGGTCCAGTTCTTCCAGAAGTGCAGCTCCAGACGTTGCGAGGCGCTCCAGCGATCGCGGGTGACTCCATTCATTCCGAAACTATCTTCGCACCTCCAAGAACCATCGGCTTTCACGCTTTCCGGACTATCCGCTGTCGGATGACAATACGGCTCCTGCGCGATGGTACGATCCAGGGATACTATCGAGATGATCGAGTGGTGCAAGTCGCACCGGGAGGCGCTCGAAGTCATGATCTACCTGCACGACCGCTATACGGACGTCGATGCTTATATGCGGCAGATGGCTTGTGAGCCGCAAAAGACATGATCGTCGCGATTACCGGAGCTTCGGGATTCATCGGACGCGCCGTCGCCCATCATCTTCGGAGTTCCGGTCATGTCGTCCGCGGCCTTTCCCTGCGCCAAGCTCCGGGACCTGATGCGCTTGCCGGTGTGAATGCCGTCGTCAATTTAGCCGGCGAGCCTGTCACTCAACGCTGGACCGCAACCGCGCGCGACAAGATTATTCGTAGCCGCGTCGATGGCACGCGCGCGTTGGTAGCAGCCATGCGGGGGCAGCCGCCCCAAGTGCTCATCAGCGCCTCTGCAGTGGGATACTACGGCTCGCGCGGCGATGACATTTTGACGGAATCGGCGCCGGCGGCGGATGATTTCCTGGGCCGGGTCGCCGCTGCCTGGGAAGAGGAAGCGCTGGCCGCCGAACCCTTGGGCGTTCGTGTAGCAAGGTTACGGATCGGCGTGGTGCTGGGACCGAACGGAGGTGCGCTGGCGAAGATGCTCCCTCCTTTCCGGCTGGGTGTGGGAGGAAGGCTCGGCAGCGGGCGGCAGTGGATGTCGTGGATCCACCTGGATGATCTCTGCGCATTGATCGCCTTCCTGATGAAGGAATCCACCGTGCGCGGCGTGTTCAACGCGACGTCGCCCTTTCCGGTGACCAATCGCGAATTCACGCGGGCGTTGGCGGACGCCGTGCATCGCCCGGCGATCTTGCCGGTTCCCGCGTTCGCCTTGCGATGGATATTCGGCGAAATGTCGGAGGTGCTGCTGGGCAGCCAGCGGGCTCTCCCGGATGCTGCGCAGCGCGCGGGCTTTGTTTTTCAGCATCCGGACATCTTCGCGGCGCTGGATCAGATCGTCGGCGAAGAGTAGGCGCTCGGCCTTTTACTACTCACTGTTAGAATTGGACCCGATGCGGTGCCTGGGTAAGATTGACTCCAAGCGGTGGTGCGAGGCACACTACAGCGCAGATGATCTCCGCCACTCTGCGGCCTTCGGTCAGAAGTATTCCGTGCGAGCGCCAATTTCCGGAATGAATTGGTCGCGGCTCCATTGGTTCGGCGGATTTTTGGCGTCCAACCTCGAACCATTCGAGGAATGCCTGCTGTTGGTGACCCAATGGGGCGTGTGGCCGTCGAGCGAAAATCTTCATCTGTTTCACAGGATGCGGGAAAGTTACGGTGAGAACCGACCTATTGAAGATGCGCCTGGACACCTGTTCATGAAACACGAGAGGGCCGACCTCGTAACCTTCATAGAATTGGCACTTCTAAGCGGCTGGGATTTCTATTTGCTTCCAATGCCGATCTGCCGGACAGCGTTTGTAAGTCACGACGAGTTTGTTGAATTGCAGATGAACAATCTCGGCGATGCTAAACAGGCTGCACAGGCGCTGCCGGGCGCAATTGTGAACGGTGAGTCTTGAGTAGTTTCTGAAACACCAATTTAGGCGCTCGTTAGTCTTCCTGCCCCGAAGCGCTCCGGTTGGGTTCCCACAACACTTCAGGAACGCCCATCACGTGGCTCGCCCAGCGGCTCCATACGAATAACGCATCGCTCAAACGGTTCAGGTATCGGACTGCCTCGGGCGGGGTGTCCTCCACCCTGGCCAGCGCGACAGTCAAACGCTCCGCGCGACGGCAGATGGTACGGGCTGCGTGCAGCTCGGCATTCAGCCGGGTTCCTCCCGGCAGCACGAAACTGCGTAGCGGGGGAAGCTCCGCATTCATGGCGTCGATCTCTCGCTCCAGTTGTTCGATTTCGGCCGATGTGATGCGGGCCTGCTTGGGATGGAGGTCCTTCGGCAAAGTCGAAAGCTGGGAACCAAGATTGAAAAGCTCATGCTGGATTCTGCGGAGAATATGCCCCAGCTTGCCGAGCAACCCGGCGTTGGCCGTTTCCTCGCCGCACGTCACCGAGGCCAGCCCGATGAAGGCATTCAGTTCGTCCACCGTGCCGTAGGCTTCGATACGCAACGAATCCTTGGGGACTCGCTGTCCTCCCGCTAACGCGGTTTCACCCTTATCGCCGCCCTTGGTATAGATCCGGTTGAGCGCGATCCGCGGGTCGTCGAACGTTTTTTCCGGCACGCCTTCATGTTAACTCTCGGGTACCTGCGTTAGGATGGGGAATTCTGAACCCCGTCTCCCCCCTATCCTGGATCATACTGCTGGCCGCGGCTACGGCTGCCGGTGTCGCCAACGCCTTAGCCGGCGGCGGGACCTTTCTGTTATTCCCGGCGCTGGTGTTTGCAGGCGTCGATCCCATCATGGCGAATGCGACTTCTTCCGTGATCACACTGCCAGGCGGAATCGCGTCCGCCCTGGTTTACCGCAGCGGAATGACCGTGTCCCGCAAACTCTTTTGGATCCTGGTGACGATCAGCGTGGCGGGCGGCGTGGCCGGCAGCCAGTTGCTGCTGCACACCTCCAGCGAGCGATTCGCCCGGATCGTGCCCTACCTGATGATCGGCGCATCGCTGGTCTTCAGTTTTTCGAACCAGCTTCGGACCTTCGCCGGCCAGCATTCTTCGGGTAAGGCGAATCACGCATTACTGTACGCCGGCACGCTGGCCATATCCATCTACGGAGGCTACTTCGGGGCGGGAATGGGCGTCCTGATGATCGTGCTGTTCCTGATTGCCGCAAACATCGGCGTACAGCAATCGGGTGGTCTGCGGATGTGGTGCGCCACCGGCGTCAACACTCTTGCGGTCGCCGCTTTTATCGCGAAGAGTATCGTGGTCTGGCGCGCTGCGATCCCCATGCTGATCTGCACCCTCATCGGCGGTTACTGGGGCGCGCACGCGGTGCAGCGGCTGACCGCGGAAAGGGCGCGGAGGGCGGTCCTGGTGTTCGCGTGGACCATGAGCGTGTATCTGTTACTGCGGTCGTGGAAGTAAGAGCTACTCGACAATCTTAGAATCGACCTGGAACTTCTGATAGTTGCGATAGGTTACATCCAGCTCCTCGCGCAGCTTGCGCAGATACACCAGGCGGGCGTCGGCCCGAACCGCGATGTGCGCCGGAAGCCAGACTTCGTCGTTGACGCGGACCTGATCGAAGTTCAACACGGCTCCGGACGCGAGCCGGACCAGCCCCAGGCCGAACGAAATGGGGTCGATCACCGTCACCTCGGCCTTCACCCATTGGTAGTCGGTCTGGTCCACCCAGATCTTCCCCCGCAGATGCGCGAGAATCTCAGCACGCTTCATTTTCGGTTTGTAGCCAGGCTTGGGTTCCGCCGCGATGATCCACACCGGACGGCCATCGATCTCCTTGGTGCCCTGCAAGCTGAGAGTGAATGCTTCGGGAACCTCGCGCAGATAGCGGCGTTCCTCGGCGCGATCCTGATCCTGTTCGGCCTTGTCGGATTCGGACTCACGCTGCCGTTTGGCCGACTCCTTGTCCATTTTCTGCTGCTCCTTGCGGGCTTCCTTGGCGGGCAGAGGCTGGTCATCGCGCTCCACCAGCTTTCCGTACGGACGGCCGCCCAGGACCATGAACTCGTATGTCTGGATGTCCTTGGAGCTTAACTTCCCGTTACGGCCGTAGCGCCGCTCCTCGACGCGTTCCAGAAACGTGTAGTTCTTGAAACGTTCGAAGTTCGTAGCGTCGCGCTCCACCGACTGCCGGATGATTTCCGTCGCATCCTGCGCATGAATCTGGGGACGAAATAGACAAACGGCGCAAAGCGCCACGAGCAAAGCTCGGGTCACGCTTCAATTATGACGCGCGCGCGGGAATGGCCTGAGCTTTGGACGGAAGAGTGATGGTGAACTCCGCGCCCGGTGCGTCGCTGCGGTTAGCGGCGCGCACGTAGCCGCCATCCTGCTTCACGATGGTTTCGACGATGTGCAGCCCCAGGCCGCCCGAACCGCCGCTTGAACGGGTGGAAACGTGGGGTAGAAAAAGCTGCTCCAGCAATGCCGGTGCGATGCCCGAGCCTTCGTCGCCGGTGAAAAGAGCGAACAGCAGCAATAGCGTGTACATACACGCAATCTGGCGCGCTCATCCGCGAATGGCAAGGCGAGTCACCGCGACGTCACCCTAACGTTTCGGCGCGTTCTTCACGTATCTCTCCAGCCACTGATCCATCTCCCACAGCACGTGCAACACCGACTCGCGCGCGCGGTAGCCGTGCGCCTCTTTCGGCAACATGA
>Ga0207674_10000308_pt1 | contig 62120 bp, 59 predicted proteins | sample KBSCornC72_FD_184303 | JGI IMG/M metagenome (GOLD analysis project Ga0207674, IMG submission 184303) | Corn rhizosphere microbial communities from Kellogg Biological Station, Michigan, USA - KBS Corn C7-2 (SPAdes) (version 2) | ecosystem: Host-associated > Plants > Roots > Rhizosphere > Soil ...
CATCAACGAGCCGACCGCGGCCGCGCTCGCCTATGGGCTCGAGAAGGAAGAGGGCAAGACGATCGCCGTCTACGACCTCGGCGGCGGCACGTTCGACGTGTCGGTGCTCGAGATCGGCGACGGCGTGTTCGAGGTGAAGTCGACCAACGGCGACACTTTCCTCGGCGGCGAGGACTTCGACGCGCGCATCGTCAACTGGCTCGCCGACAAGTTCAAGGCGAAGGAGAATATCGACCTCCGCACCGACCGCCTCGCGCTGCAGCGGCTCAAGGAAGCCGCCGAGAAGGCGAAGATCGAATTGTCCTCGGCCGCGACGACCGAGATCAACCAGCCGTTCATCACTGCGCGCATGGAAGGCGGCACGACTACCCCGCTCCACCTGGTCGAGACGCTTTCCCGCGCCGACCTCGAGAAGCTGGTCGACGACCTGATCGCGCGGACCATCGAGCCGTGCAAGAAAGCGCTCAAGGATGCCGGCATCGACGCGAAGGACATCGCTGATGTCGTGCTTGTCGGCGGCATGACCCGCATGCCGCGCGTGCGCGAGCGGGTGAAGGAGTTCTTCGGCCGCGAGCCACACACCGGCGTCAATCCGGACGAAGTCGTCGCCATGGGCGCCGCGATCCAGGCCGGCGTGCTGCAAGGCGACGTCAAAGACGTGCTGCTGCTCGACGTGACCCCGCTGTCACTCGGAATCGAGACCTTGGGCGGCGTGTTCACCCGCATGATCGACCGCAACACCACGATCCCGACCAAGAAGAGCCAGGTCTTTTCGACTGCCGAGGACAATCAGAATGCGGTGACGATCCGCGTTTTCCAGGGCGAGCGCGAGATGGCAGCGGACAATAAGATCCTTGGCCAGTTCGACCTGGTCGGAATCCCGCCGGCGCCGCGCGGTGTGCCGCAGATCGAGGTCACCTTCGACATCGACGCCAACGGCATCGTCAACGTCTCGGCCAAGGACAAGGGCACCGGCAAGGAGCAGCAAATCCGCATCCAGGCTTCGGGCGGCCTCGCCGATTCCGATATCGAGAAGATGGTCAAGGAAGCCGAGCAGTTCGCCGACGAGGACAAGAAGCGGCGTGCTGCGGCCGAGGCGAAGAACAATGCCGAAAGCCTCATCCACTCGACAGAGAAGCAGCTTGCCGAGCATGGTGACAAGGTCTCTGGCGACATCAAAGCTGAGATCGAGAAGGCCATCGCGGAAGCGAAGACCGCGGTCGAGGGCGGCGATGCCGACGAGATGCAGCAGAAAACCGCTGCGCTGACGCAAGCGGCGATGAAGCTCGGCGAGGCGATGTACAAGGCGCAGCAGGCGGAGACCGAAGCTGCCGCCGGCCCGGACGCGGGCACGTCTGGACCGGGTGAAGAGAAGCCTGGTCAGGAAGAAGTCGTCGACGCGGAATTCTCCGAGGTCGACGAGGGCGAGAACAAGGGCTGATGATGGGGCGCGGTTCCTTGATGGGGGCCGCGCCGTATCCTGTACGGCGTAGCGGGGAGCATTGATGGTCGAGCAGGACTATTACCAGCTGCTGGGCGTCCCGCGCGGCGCCGACGATGCGGCGATCAAAGCCGCCTATCGTAAGCTCGCCAAGGAATGTCATCCCGACCGGCACAACGGCTGTCGCGATCAGGAGGCGAAGTTCAAGGCGGTCAACGAAGCCTACGATATTCTCAAGGATCCGCAGAAGCGCGCTGCCTATGACCGGTTCGGCAAGGCGGCCTTCCAGAACGGGGGGGGCGGGCACGATCCGTTTGCCGAAGGGGGGTTCAACGGCTTCTCCGACATTTTCTCGACCATCTTCGGCGAGTTCATGGACCCGCGCGCGCAGCAGAACGCGGCGCGTGGTGCCGATCTGCGGTACGACCTCGAGCTGAGCCTCGAGGAGGCGTTCACCGGCGTCGAGAAGGCGATCACCGTCCAAGCAATGGCGACGTGCGAGAAGTGTCACGGACGCGGCTGCACCAAGACCGACCGCTGCGCCAGCACTTGCAAGACCTGCGGCGGCATGGGCAAAGTCCGCGCCCAGCAGGGCTTCTTCGTCGTCGAGCGCGGCTGTCCGACCTGCCGTGGCTCGGGTGAAGTCATCACTGATCCGTGCCCGAACTGTCACGGCGAGGGCCGGGCGCTCAGCCAGCGCAAGCTGTCGGTGAAAATCCCGGCGGGAGTCGACGAAGGCACGCGCATCCGGGTTGCCGGCGAGGGCGAGGCAGGCGTGCGCAGCGCCGCCAGCGGCGACCTGTATCTGTTTGTGCATATGAAGCGGCACCCGATCTACGCACGCGAGGGCACGACCCTGATCGCCGACTGCCCAGTGAGCTTCACCACCGCCGCACTCGGAGGAGCAATCAGCCTGCCGGGCATCGATGGACACCCGGTGGAGATCAAGATCCCTGCGGGCATCCAGTCGGGCGAGCAATTGCGGCATCGCGGCTCAGGCATGAGCGTCCTCAATGGCCGCGGGCGGGGCGATCTGGTCGCGCGCATCCTGGTTGAAACGCCGACACGGATGAGCGCCAAGCAGAAGAAGTTGCTCGAGGAATTTCGAGAGAGCGAGACGGGCGACGAATGCCCTGCCGTGAAGGGCTTCTTTGCCCGTGCACGGGATATGTTCGGCGCTTAGCCCGCTTCGCGCAGCGTCGCCGGCCATCTCGCCTTGTTGCCGCTGGGTGGATTTGACTAGCGGTTTGTTGTTCGGTCGAGTTCGAGCCTCAGCGCGAACATCTGCGCGAACAACTCGGCGGCGGCGTGAAGTTCGAAACTCGGGCGGCGCGGACTCGTGTGCGCAAGCCGGAATTCGCCGATTTTCTCGCCGCCCATGGTCACTGAAATGCGCATCGTCGAAGCGAAGCCGCGATCGCCAAGCTCCGCCAGCTGATCAGCCGACGGGGTTCGCAGCAGCGCGATTGCTGCAGCCGAGTCGTCGTCGTCTCGCGGAAACACCGGAACGGCGCCCGCTGTGCTGTCAGAGACCAGCGCGGGAAAGCTGTCGCTAAGGCTCGCGTTCGCTCCCATGCGGAACGGTACGCCTGTGCGGCTGCTGGTCGCCTTTGAGTCGCCGACGAGCAAGGTCACCCGATCGAATGCCGTAAGCGCTCTCATGCGCCGCGCCGCCGCCTCGAGCAGTGCGGCGCCGGTTTCGGCCGCCAGTCCTGCGGCGAGCCCGCCTACCGCGCTCAGTGTCTCGCCAAGTCCGTCAGACGGGCTTGGCACGGCTTCGAGTAGTACGCGATCGCCGCAGGTCTGAAAGGCTATGTCGAACAGGTCGGGATCGTCAGTCAGCCGCACCCGATAGGCCTTAGCGATGCCGGTACTTGCGCTCAGGCGGGAGAAGAGGTTGCGGAGGTCATGCAGCGCCTGGGAATGAACGAACCTGCCCAAGGGCTCGTCGATCAGCGTCACATGGGATTCGCCGAGCAGGTGGTGGATGTTCTCCGACGCACGCAGCACGATCCAGTCGAGCGACAGCTCGACCAAATAGCCGCAGGATTGGATGCCGGTCCCCACCCGTCGTTCGTACGTCAGCCGAAGACTCGACGGAAGATCGTGTCGACGTGCTTCAAATGATATGCGAGGTCGAACAGTGCATTGAGCTGCTCGGCGGAGAGGCGCTGCGATACTTCGGAATCGGCCTTCAGGAGGTCGAGCAGCGACAACTGACCGTCGGACTCCCATACCTTCATCGCATTGCGCTGGACCAGCGCGTAGCTCTCTTCGCGGCTCAGGCCGGCCTGGGTCAGCGCGAGCAGTACGCGCTGCGAGTGGACAAGACCGCCCATTCGATCGAGATTCTTCTGCATGCGCTCGGGATAGACGACGAGCTTGTCGACGACGCCGGTGAGCCGCGCGAGCGCAAAGTCGAGCGTGATCGTTGCGTCGGGACCGATGAACCGCTCGACTGAAGAGTGGGAGATGTCCCGCTCATGCCAAAGCGCGACATTCTCCAGCGCGGGCGTCACATAGCCGCGGACCATCCGCGCGAGGCCGGTGAGGTTCTCGGTCAGCACCGGGTTGCGCTTGTGGGGCATGGCCGAGCTGCCCTTCTGGCCGGGCGAGAAATATTCCTCCGCCTCAAGCACCTCGGTGCGCTGAAGATGGCGGACTTCGGTCGCCAGCCGCTCGATCGATGAAGCAATGACGCCAAGCGTCGCAAAGAACATCGCGTGCCGATCGCGCGGGATTACTTGTGTCGAGACAGGCTCGACACTGAGGCCGAGCTCACTGGCGACATGCTCCTCGACCTCGGGGGGTACCTGCGCGAAGGTGCCGACTGCACCGGATATTGCGCATGTAGCAACGTCGTCGCGCGCGGCGGCTAGCCGCTCGCGGTTGCGCGCGAACTCGGCATATGCCTGCGCGAGCTTGAGGCCGAAGGTCGTCGGCTCGGCATGGATTCCGTGACTGCGGCCGATCGTCGGCGTCAGCTTGTGCTCGATGGCGCGGCGCTTCAGCACCGCCAGCAGCCCGTCGATGTCGGAGATGAGCAGATCCGCGGCCTGCTTCAGCTGCACGGCCAGCGTCGTGTCGAGCACGTCGGAGCTGGTCATCCCCTGGTGCAGCCAGCGCCGCTCCGGCCCGAGCTTCTCGCCGGCCCAGGTGAGGAAGGCGATCACGTCATGCTTGGTGACCGCCTCGATCGCGTCAATGGCGGGGACATCGATTTCGCCGAGCGCTTGCCTGTCGTAAGCCGCGCGGATCGTCGCCGCGTCCTCGGCGGGAATCATTCCGATCCGGCCCATCGCCTCGGCTGCAAAGACTTCGATCTGCCACCAGATGCGGTAGCGGTTTTCGGCCGACCAGATGGCCGCCATCTCTGGGCGCGAATAGCGAGGAACCATGAAGCCGGCGGCTAGCAGGGATGCCGCCGAGCTTCAAATCAGGCCGTCAAATAGCCCGGCGCAATGAAAAGGGCCGGCGCAAATAGCGCCGGCCCTTAGCATTCAGCCGCGTTCGCCCGACTTGCGTACCGGCGGTGGCGGCGGTGGTGGCGGCGGAAGCGGACAGCTCGTCCCTGCCGGAACCGTCGATCCGTCCGGGCAGCTCACGGTCGGAGGCGGAGGAGGAGGAGGAGGCGGCGGAGGCGGCGGGCAGGGTTCTGTCACAGGGACCGTCGACCCGTCGGGGCAAGTTTGCGTCTTCGGGGTTGTAGCGCACGCCGCGACTGCGACCGTGGCCACGATGATTAGCGCAATCCGTCTCATTCTTGTCCCTTTCCTCATGATTTCGGCCTGACAACGATGTCGTAGCGGCAGTGTTCCCGATGTCCATGACAGTGGGCCGATGGTCGAAACGCATCGACGCCAATCAAGTCGAACCTGCCTGTCGCGTTGGCGAAGGAGATTGATAGGATTGAGACGACTGGAGCTGGTTGGACTTCGGGCGGGCCAGGCATGCTACCTGCGCAAAGGTTCGGAATGTTCGTGGAGATTTCCTAGATCAAACCAATGGCGCGCATGCTTGTGCGGCCGTTTGCTCCAACTATCACGTGATCGCGCACCGTGACCGTCAAATGCCGCCCGGCCTCGACCAGGTCGCGCGTGAGGCAGATATCCTGCTGTGACGGCGTCGGGTCGCCGCTCGGGTGGTTGTGGACGATGATCAGCGCGGTCGCACCGAGGGCGATCGCGCGGGCGATGACTTCGCGGACGTGCACCGAGGCCTCGTCGACTGAGCCCTGCCATAGCGCTTCGTTCGCCAGCAGCATGTTCTTGGCGTTGAGAAAGAGGATCCGCACTTCCTCAACACGCCTGTGGGCCATGGAGGCGGTTAGATAATCGCCGAGCGCATCCCAGCTCGACAGCACCGGCTGGCCCTCGATCCGCGCCCCCAGCAGACGCAGCGCCGTAGCCTCGGCAATCTTCAGCGCGCTGATGGTCGGATCGGTCAGCCCCTCGCGCCGCAGCGTGTCAGCGCTTGCGTCGAGCAATGGCCCGATGCCGCCGAAATCGTGCAGCAGCCGCTTCGCTAGCGGTTTGGTATCGACACGCGGAATGGTCAGCGTGAGCAGATATTCAATCAACTCATAGTCGTGGAAACCTTGCGGCCCGGCGTCGAGCAGCCGGCTCCGGAGCCGCGATCGGCGTCGGGCTGAATCTGGTTCCTCGCTCTTGCTGGCGCGCGCGTCCATGCCGCCTCTTGCTGGCGTTGTCCGAGCGGTCGCCGTTAGAGCACGGAAGGGCGCGGCTTGAAAAGCCGGTCATGCCGCATCTGGAACGGTGATGCGGGGCAGGGGTTAGTAGAGGCCAATGGATGATCGGATGAGTGATCAGGCGAGGCTGATTGTGCGTCGCGGACCGCGGTGGACGCGCTTCGCGGGCGTTCTTGCGGTTGCTCTGCTGGTGCTCATCGTCGTCGCCATCGCCTTCATTTGGGTGGAGCGGCGGCCGATCGCCACCCATTATCTTAAGGGCGAGTTCGAGCGGCGCGGGGTCACCGCCAGCTATCATCTCGATCGCGTCGGCTTTCGGGTGCAGCAGATCAGCAACCTGGTGATCGGCGATCCCAAGCGCCCGGACCTTGTGGCGCGCTACGCCCAGATCGAAACGCGACTGAAGTGGAACGGCAGCTTCGAGGTTTACCGTATCGTCGCGCGCGGCGTGCGGCTGCGCGGGCGACTGATGAACGGGCGGGTCAGCTGGGGCCAGATCGACAAATTGATGCCACCGCCCACGACCAAAGCCTTCGCGCTTCCAGAGTTCGTGCTCGACATCGCCGACAGCAGCATTTCGTTGGCGACGCCGTTCGGGCCGCTCGGCTTTGCGATCGAAGGCAACGGAAAGCTCAGCGGCGGCTTCGCGGGCCATGCGGCGGTCGTCAGCCCGCAGCTGATCCCCGGCCGCTGCGCTGCGGTAAACCTGCGCGCAACCGTTGCTTTGGCAGTCGTCGCCCGGCATCCGCAAGTCGATGGTCCGCTGACGCTCGACAGCTTCACTTGTCCGGCCAGCCGCTTTGTCCTTGGCGCTCCCCGGTTCGACGCGAAGGCGAGCTTCAATGAGGCGTTCACAAGCGTCGACGGCAGCGGCCGGATGGCGATTACGTCTCTCGTTGCCGGTGCCAACGGTCTCGCGAATTTCGCGGGCGACATCACTTACAAGGGCCCGCTCAACCATGTCGGCGGGAAGGTGAAGCTGTCGGCGCAGAAGTCGCGCATGGCGACCATTTATGCCGATCGCACCCGCCTCAACGGCACCTACAATCTGAGCGGTCGTGATGGGACATTCAGTCTGGCCGGTAACTATGCCGCGGACAGTGCGGCCATCGATCCAAGCATGATTGCGGGAGTTACGCAGCCACTCGCAGCGGCTGCCAAGACTCCGATCGGACCGGTCGTGAGTGGCATCGGAAACGCTATCAGCGGCACTGCGCGCAACTTCAATTCGGCCGGTCAGATCAGGGTCGTGAATTTCCCCGGCGGCGGCGCCGTGCGTGTGACGGACGCGAACATCATTGGCCCGAACGGCGCCCGTGCCCGCCTCTTCGGCGGGAGCGGCATGACCTATTACTGGCCTGCTTATGCCCTGCGCATCGATACCAGTATCGAGATGGGCGGCGGCGGACTGCCGCAGGGAAGGGTGACCCTCTCCCAACCTCGTGCGGGCGCTCCGATGAGCGGCGTCGCCGAGCTTGCCCCATATGTCGCCGCGAACGGCCAGCGCCTCGCGCTCGCGCCGGTCCGCTTCGGCCCTGGACCGGACAGTTCCACCGCGCTCAGCACAGTGGCACAGCTTGATGGACCTTTCCCCAACGGCCGCGTGCAGGCGCTGCGCTTGCCGATCACGGGCCGGGTCGGTCGCGGCGGAAGCTTCGCCTTCGGCACTGCTTGCGCAGTGGTCAGTTGGAACAGCTTCCAGATGAGTGCGCTGCAGCTCGGCGCGGCGCGGCTGCCGATCTGCCCGATTGGCCCGGCGACGGTCTCTAAAGAGCCGGGCGCGCCGGTGCAGGTGAGCGCCCGACTGGGCGCGACCGCGCTGAACGGGCGCCTGGGCAGCTCGCCATTGCGGCTCGCGACCGCAGGCGGGCAGATCATCGGCCAGCGCTTCGGCCTCAATGCCTTATCGTTACGTCTAGGCCGGTCGGCATCGCCAATCGCCTTCGACGCAACGCGGTTCGGAGGAAGCCTTGCAGGCGGCACACGAGGCGACTTTAGCGGCGCCCGGGCGACTATCGGTACGGTTCCAGTGCTCCTCAGTCAGGCATCCGGCACCTGGCACATCAAAGGCGGGGCCTTTTCGCTCGCGGGAAATTCGCTGGTGTCCGACCGCGATGCCAATCCGCGCTTCTATCCGCTGAAGACCAGCGACCTGAAGCTGGCCTTTGCTGGCGATATCGTGCGCGCTAGCGGCACCTTGCATCATCCGGCATCGGCTGCGCTGGTCACTGACGTCTCGATCGAACACCGGCTTTCGACCGGCACAGGCTACGCAATTCTCGATGTGCCGGGCCTGACCTTCGGCCCGAACCTGCAGCCGGAGGAAATCACGCGCCTCACCGAAGGCGTCATCGCACTTGTTAACGGCACGATCAGTGGTCGCGGGCGGATCGACTGGAGCGGAAGCGGTAAAGTCACCTCTAGCGGCGACTTCTCCACCGCTAGCCTCGACCTTGCCGCGCCTTTCGGGCCGGTTACGGGCATGAGCGGAACCGTTCACTTCAATGATCTGCTCGGCCTCACCACGGCGCCCGGGCAGGTGGTCACCGTCAAATCAATCAACCCCGGCATCCTCGTCGAGAATGGCGTCATCCGCTATCAACTGCTGCCCAACCAGCTCGTGAAGATCGAGCGCGGCGAATGGCCGTTCATGGGAGGCCGCCTAATTCTCCATGAGACCGTGCTTAACTTCGGCCGACCAACCGCCAAACGCCTGACGTTCGAAGTCGTGGGTCTCGATGCCCATAACTTCGTGCAGAGTCTCGGATTCAAGGAGCTCGACGCAAGCGGTACTTTCGACGGCGTGCTGCCGATGATCTTCGACGAAAACGGAGGCCGCATCGTCGGCGGCCGGCTGGATTCGCGGCCTGGCGGCGGCGAGCTCGCCTACAACGGTGTGGTCAACAAGGCTGACCTTGGAACCATGGGCAACATCGCCTTCAACGCCTTAAGAGACCTGCGCTTCAAGTCGATGATCATCCGCCTTGACGGCGACCTAGCCGGCGAGTTCACCAGCCGCCTCGCGATCGACGGCGTAGGCATCGGCCAGACGAACAACACGCAGCGCATCATCCGCAGCCTGCTCGCCAAGATCCCGCTGAAGCTGAATGTGACGATCGCCGGACCCTTCCGTGCCCTGATTGCGACGGCCAAATCGGTGAGCGACCCGCGCCAGGTGATCAAGGACGTGCTCCCGCGACCGCTCGAGGACGTACCCGGGATTACAACCGAGGTCCGGCGCGTCGAAGAAGACAAGCAGCAGACCCAAACTCCTGTGAACGAGCAGGTGAACACCGCCCCGCCACCAACCACGAAGTGAGATAAGAGATGAGGATGCTCACCATCGCACGACCCGGACTGCTTACGGCGGCGCTGCTTGCGGCTCCGCTTGGGAGCTGCATCTCGCTCAAAGCGCCCGAGAAGCCGATCGAGATCAACCTCAACGTCACTATCCGCCAGGAAGTGCTGGTGCGGCTGCAGCGCGACGTCGAGCAGTTGATCAACCAGAACCCTCAGGCTTTCCCGCCGCCGAAGAAGCCATGAGGAAGCTGCTTCTTCTGGCGCTGATGGCGGCCGTTCCGGCGGCGGCGCAAACGCCGGCGGTCGATGCAGCGCGCGCCTCAGGCGCGGTAGGCGAGCGCTACGACGGATATGTCGGCGTTGCGGCACCGGTTTCGGCGGCGGTCCGCAGCCAGCTGACCAGCATCAACATCCAGCGGCGCTCGCTCTACAGCCGTCTCGCAGCGAGCAAGGGTGCCAGCCCGCGCGACGTTGGAATTACCGCTGGCTGCCAGCTGCTGGCGAGGGTTTCGGTCGGTGAGGCCTACATGCTGGGCGACGGCGTGTGGCGGCGCCGCGCCGCGGGGCAGAGCGCGCCGGTGCCCGATTATTGCCGCTGACGCCCGCAGGCGTTCAGGCGGCAGCGCCGAGCGGGTTGGAATAACGCTCGTGAAGGAAGTGCAGCACGGCGCTCCTGGCGCGTCGATATTCAGCAAGATTGCCCGTCTCGATTGCGTTTCTAGGGCGTGCGAGACTGACGGCCAGATCGTCGCCGATCGTCGCCTCCGGACCGTTCGTCATCATCACCACCCGATCGCTTAAAAGCACTGCCTCATCGACGTCATGAGTGATCATCAGGACGGTGTTGTTGAGCTGCTCCTGGATGACCATCACGGTAGTCTGAAGGCTCGCCCTAGTGAGCGCGTCGAGCGCTCCGAAAGGCTCGTCCATCAACAGGACACGGGGCTTCATGGCGATCGCGCGCGCGATACCGACCCTCTGCTTCATGCCGCCGGACAGCTCCGCCGGTCTTTTGGGCGCGGCTTGCGCCATATGCACTAGCTCGAGGTTGTGCATCGCCCAATCGCGCCGCTCGGCCTTGCTCGAACCTTCCATGGTCTTGTCGACAGCGAGGAGCACATTTTCGAGCACCGACAGCCAGGGCAGCAGCGAATGATCCTGAAAGATCACCGCTCGGTCTGGCCCGGGCTTTTCGATCACTTCACCTTCGAGAAGGACCACGCCCCTGGTTGGCCGGACCAGGCCCGCTACAACGTTGAGGAGCGTCGATTTGCCGCAGCCGGAGTGGCCGATCAGCGAAACGAACTGCCCCTTGCCAACCTTCAAGTCGATGTTGCGGATCGCTGTGAACGTTCCGCTCTTCGTTGGAAAGCTGACCTCGACGTCTTCAATGCTCAGATAGGAGTGCGCCATGGCTATTGCCTCCTCCTCAAGATTGTCTGGCGATGCGGTTGCCGATCCAGCCGATGAGCCGGTCCAGCGCGAAGCCGACAAGGCCGATCCACACGAGCGCAACGATTGTGTCGGTGAGGAGCGAGCTGTTGTAGCTGTCCCAGATGAAGAAGCCGACGCCGGTTCCGCCCTGGACCATTTCCGCTGCGACAATCGCCAGCCAGCTCATGCCGACGCCGATCCTCAACCCAGTAAACATATGCGGCACAGTCGCGGGCAGCATAATCTTGGTAAAATATTCCAGCGGCCGAAGTGCCAAAACGCGCGCCACGTTCCGATAGGCTATGGGGATGTTTTGAACACCCGCGGCCGTGTTGAGGATGATCGGCCAGATGGCCGTGATGAAGATCAGGAAGATCGCCGACGGATTAGCCTGCTGAAACATCGCAAGGCTGATTGGTAGCCAGGCGAGCGGCGGCACCGTTCGAAAGACCTGGAACAAGGGATCCAGCGCACGATAGGCGAACAGGCTCTGGCCGATGAGGATCCCGAGTGCCACACCGAAGATCACCGACAGGCTGAAGCCCACAGCAACGCGGCGCAGGCTCGTCAGCACGTGACCGGCAATGCCGACGTCGCCGCCCTCGCCGATGTGATAGCCCGAGGCGTCGAACGTCATTCCCTTGAACGGGTGAATAATGACGTCGTGGCTTTCCGCCCAGACTTTCGCCGGAGATGGAAGTGCGGCTCCCTCGTGCTGACATGCGACCTGCCAGACGCCCAGCAGAAGTACGAGCATCAACAGGGTCGGGAAGGCGCGTGCGGCGAACCAGGTGGCGATGCTCAGGAGTCCGGATGCGATTCCCGACAAATGGCCAACGGCCCTTTGTGCAGAATCGACCTGCATTTCGGGAGCGCTCGGCATCGAAGGCGTCAGATGCGGGGAGGTATCCTCCCCGCTGACGGTAAAAATGGCATCCACTGCAGCGCTCCTCACGCCCGTTTGATCTTCAGACTGGCAAGGTAGGCGGCTGGATTGCCGGGATTGAACACCTTGCCGTCGAAGAAACGCTCTGGTCCGCGGCTTTCGGCCTTGGGGATCTGCGCGAGCGGAACGCCGGCGAGCGCCGCCGCCTTTCGCCAGATATCGGACCGGTTCACCTTGCCAAGCCAGGGGAGCATGTTGCCCATGGGAAGTTTGCCCCAGCGCTGATTCTCAGTGAGGAACCAAAGCTCGTGGCTCTTCCACGGAAAGGAAGCCGCAGACCCCCAGAACTTCATCTTGAAGGGCGCGTTCTTGATCGACCGACCGTCGCCCATGTTGAAGTTCCCCAGGAGCCGGTCCTGAATGTCGGCGGGGGCAACTTTGAGCCAATCGCGTCCGCCGATCGTGCTGGCGAGCTTCGCATTGTTCGCCGGATTGTCGCACCAGCGCTGAGCTTCGATGATCGCCGCAGTAAGCGCGATTGCAGCGCGGGGATGCTGTGCGACCCAATCCGAGCGCATCGCGAACGACTTTTCGGGATGGTTCATCCACATTTGGCCTGTGGATACTGCAGTGTAGCCAAGGCCCTGGCTGATCAGCTGGTCGTGCCAGGGCTCGCCGACGCAGAATGCCTCCATGGTACCGGCCTTCATGTTGGCGACCATCTGCGGGGGCGGGATGGTGATTAGCTCGATGTCCTTGTCCGGATCGATTCCGGCGGCGGCCAGCCAATAGCGGATCCACATATCGTGCGTTCCGCCGGGGAAAGTCATGGCCATGGTGATCTTGTCACCGGCCGCCTTCTTCTGACCGATGATACCCCGCATCTTGCCCGCGTTGAGATCGGCGTGGACAGGCAAATACTTCTTTTCGACAGAGATACCCTGGCCGTTGACGTTCAACCGGGCGAGGATGCTCATTGGCGTCGCCTTGCCGATTTTTCCCATCGTGAGCAGGTATGGCATCGGCGTCAGGATATGCGCCCCGTCGATCCCGCCGCCATCTGAGCCAAGCACCAGATTGTCACGAGTAGCGGCCCAGCTCGCCTGCTTGGCCACTTGCACGTCCGGCATTCCGTATTTCGTGAAAAGACCGAGCTCTTTGGCGATGATCAGCGGCGCTGCGTCGGTGAGCGCGATGAAGCCGAGCTTCGCGCCCTTCACCTCCGGTGCAGGTCCGGCGGCAAGCGCCGAGCCGGGTATGAAGATATCCGCCGCCGCTATTCCGGTTGCGGCAACTGCGGCGCCAACCTTGAGAAAATCGCGCCGGTTGCTGCCGAGCTTGTCGTCAGAATTGTCACAGGTCACTGGTAGTCCCCCGTTGCCAGCCAAAGAAAAAGCCGCCTCGGAACCGTCGTTTGACGGGGCCGGGCGGCTGCGTTGCCTTGGACGGACTTTCGCTGTCCGTCCGCGCTGATCACTGCGTCTGTGCAGGAACCAACACGATGTACTGTTGATTACTCGTTTGGAACGATTGGAAAGCTGACACTGATTCGCAGGCTTGGCAAGCAATTTTTGTGCAGTGCAAAACGATGTAATTAGAGTAGTTTGCTGCCAAGTATGCTGCAACGCACTATCGCACTGCAGCAATTTGGAGAAGCGCCGGCGACTCGCCAGGATGCGCGACGGTGGAACAGCCCCGGTCGTTTCACGTGACGGCACTCGCGCGGTTGACTATCGCGACCCCCCTTCATAAAGGGACGGCGCCTTGGCGGGGTCGTTCACCGCCATGTTCCTCGCCTTGCCTGCCCCATTTCCAGCAGGGGCGACGCACAGGGGAGACGCATGGCAGAGGACGAAACCAATGAGGTCCCGAAGCTTCCACCAGATGCGCGGCTCGAATCGCTCGATAAGCGGCTCGATCGTTTACAGCAGGCGGAAGCGAAGCGGACCGGAGTAACGCAGCCGAGCCCGGGAACCCGGATCGCGCAGCAGGCCTTCGGTCATCTGATTGGCGCTCCAGTGGGGGGCGCTGTCATCGGATGGGGTCTGGACTCGCTGGCCGCACTGGCTGGCCATCGGACCTTCCCCTTGTTCCTTTTGCTGATGCTGTTCTTCGGGTTCGGCGTCGGGGTCAGGAACGTCGTTCGGATTACCAACACCCGGACCCCTCCGGGCCAATGAGTTGAGGTAGAGGCAAGCGTGGCGGCCGAAGGCAAGATCGACCCGATGCATCAGTTTGCGGTGGAACCGCTGGTTCCGCTGCACGTCGGAAAATATGACGTGAGCTTCACTACCAGCTCCGCTTGGCTGCTGGTCGCACTCGCCCTCATCATCGGTTTCATGGCGTTGGGCATGAAACGCCAGCTCGTGCCGGGCCGCTGGCAGATGGCGGTCGAGGGCCTCACCGGCTTTATCGACGATATGGTCAAGGTGAACATCGGTCCCGAGGGCAAGAAGTACGTTCCCTACATCTTCTCGCTCTTCACCTTCATTCTGGTGTCGAACCTCCTTGGACTCTTGCCGCTTGCGGTCATCCCGGGCCTGCATCCCTTCACCACGACCAGCCATTTTTCGATCACTGGCGTGCTCGCAGTGATGAGCTTCTCGATCGTGCTTATCGTCGGCTTCTGGCGTCATGGGTTGCACTTTTTCTCGCTGTTCGTGCCGCACGGCACGCCCGCAGTGATGGTCCCGCTAATCGCCGCGATTGAGTTCGTCTCCTTCATGGTGCGGCCGTTCAGCCTCGGCCTCCGATTGTTCGTCGCGATGATCGCCGGCCACATCTTGATGGAAGTGTTCGGAAGCTTCATCGTCAGCGGTTTCAACGGCGGTCCGATGGGCTGGGGCGTTGGCGCGTTAAGCTTCCTCTTCATCGTCGGCGTCGCTGCGCTCGAGCTGCTGGTCTGCGCGATCCAGGCCTATGTGTTCGCGCTTCTGACAACGCTCTATCTCAACGACGCGATCAATCTTCACTAGAGTTCAAACCAAGGAGTTTTCACATGGATTTCGCTTCCGCTCAGGTCATTGGTGCTGGTCTTGCGGCGATTGGCGTCGGCGCTGCCGCCGTCGGCGTGGGTAACGTCTTCGGTTCGTTTCTCGAGAGCGCGCTGCGCAATCCCGCGGCCGCGGACAGCCAGCAGGGCCGCCTGTTCATTGGCTTCGCCGCGGCGGAACTTCTGGGCCTCATCGCCTTCGCCGTGGCGATGATCATCCTCTACGCCCGTTAATCACAGGCAGCGCCTAGAGCCGGGGACGCAATGCCTCAGATTACGCAACTTCCGTTCATCTTCTTCTCGCAGCTGTTCTGGCTGCTGCTGGTGTTCGGCATCATCTTTTTCGGCATCGGCCGGGGAATGCTGCCGAAAATCCAAGGAACCATAGACGCGCGCGAGAAGAAGATCGCCGAGGACCTCGAGCGCGCACAGGCGGCGCGTGCGGGAGCCGAGAAGACGGAAGCTGCATGGCGCGTCCGCATGGACGCGGCTCGGGTCGAGGCTGCCCGGCTCGCGCAGGAAGCGAAGCAGCAAAGCGCCAAGGCAACCGAGGCCAAAGTGAAGAAGGCTGCGGACAAGATCGCGCTCAAGGTCGAATCCTCAGAGGCGAAGATCCGCGAAGCCTTTGTTTCCGCCCGGGCCGAGATCGAGGCCGTCGCCGCCGAGGCGACGCGCGACATGGTCCAGCGGCTCACCGGTATCGAGGTCGATACCAAGGAAGCCGCGGCCGCGGTGAAGGCGGAACTCAATGTCTGAGCTGCAGACCACCGCAACGACCGAGGCGCCCGCCCACCACGAGACTGAGCCGACCGCGTTCGGTCTTACTCCGCCGGCGTGGATTGCGCTGGCGATGATCGTCGTCATTGCGATCATGATCTGGAAGAAGGTTCCCGGCGCCATCGCCGGTGCGCTCGACAGCAAGATCGCGCTGATCCGCGATCAGCTCGCCGAGGCTGAGGCGCTGCGCAAGGAAGCCGAGGCGCTCAAGGCCGAATATGAAGCGAAGTCCGCATCGGCGGACAAGGACCGTGACGCGCTCCTTGAGAGAGCGAAGCATGAGGCCGATGAGATCGTCGCCAAGGCCAAGACCGATGCCGAAGCCCTGATCGAGCGCCGCACGCGCATGGCCGAGGACAAGATTGCGGCCGAGGAGCGCGCCGCCGTCGAGCAGCTCCGTGCCACCGCTGCGGACGCTGCTACAAAGGCGGCTGCGCGGATCATCGCCGAGCGTCACGACGCTGGAACTGACGCCAAGCTCGTCGATCAGGCGATCAAGGAAATCGCGGGGCGGTAAGCCTACTGCTGGTGCTGCCTTCCGGGCTGCGCCACCCCTTCGAGCGCCTGCTCGGCGGTGTCCGGGTCCGCTTCACGGGCCAGATCGCCCAGGCTGACGATCCCGCATAGCTTCTCCTGGGCATCGATTACCGGCAGGCGGCGCACCTGCGCCTCGCTCATTTTGCTGGCGACTTCCTCCACATCATCGTCGATGCGTGCACAAACGATGTCGTTGGTCATCAGCTCACGCACCGGCGTTTCGGGGCCGTTGCCCTTGGCGACGCCGCGAACCGCGATATCGCGGTCGGTGATCATGCCGATCAGGCGGTCGCCTTCGGTGACCGGAATCGATCCAGCGTCGGCGTTGAGCATGAAGCCCGCCGCCTCACGCGCAGTCTGATCGGGGCGAACTGTCGCGACGTCGCGAGTCATCACTTCGCTGACTTTCATCTACCGTCTCCCTCTGTCGGAAATTCGGTAATGAAACGAATGGCCGAAGCGCCGGTTGCGGCCGCTATGGGATGTTCTCGGTCAGGAGGTCGTAGGTCGCGACCAGCTCGTCCTTCTGGTTGAAGACCTCGACCGCCCAGCGCACCAGTCCAGTCTCCTCCGACTTGATCGACTTGGCGCGGACGGTGAGCTCCACTCGCACCGAATCGCCGGGATAGAGCGGCGTCAGGAAGCGCAGATTTTCGAGTCCAGTGTTGGCGAGCACTGGCCCCGGGTCGGGATCGACGAACAGACCGGCGGCGAAGCTCAGGATTAGGTAGCCGTGGGCCACCCTGCCTTCGAAGATCGGCGAGGCTTTCGCGGCTTGCTCGTCCATATGGGCGTAGAACTTGTCGCCTGTGAAGTCGGCGAAATGTTCGATGTCCTCGATGCTAACGGTGCGGCTTTCGGTCTCCCACGTGTCGCCGATGTGGAGCTCACTCATCTTCAGCCGGAACGGGTGGACGTCGATGATGTGCTTGGGCGCGCCGGGGATATATTGCTCGGTGATTGCGGCGATCATCGCCGGCGAGGACTGAAGCGCCGTGCGCTGCATGTAATGCTTCACGCCGCGCACCCCGCCCATTTCCTCGCTGCCCCCGGCACGGCCCGGTCCGCCATGCACCAGCACTGGAAGCGGCGAGCCGTGTCCGGTGGATTCGGCGGCATTGTCGCGATTGAGCACGAGCATCCGCCCGTGATGGGCCGCAGCGCCCTGCACGAACTCGCGTGCAGCTTCGGGCGAATGGGTGAACAGCGATAAGACCAAACTGCCCTTGCCGCGGTTCGCAAGCGCGACCGCGTCGGACATGTCACGGTACGGCATGATGGTCGAGACAGGGCCAAACGGCTCGCAATCGTGAACTGCTGCAGTGCCCCAGGGATCGTCGGTGCGCAGAAGCACTGGGGGCAGGAACGCGCCGCCCACGATCGGCGACTGGGCGTTCGGGTCACCCGCGACAATGCGCGCGCCCCCGGCCTCGAGCTCACGGATTTTCTCGCGCACGTCGTCGCGCTGGCTCACGCTGACCAAAGCGCCCATCCGCGTGTCCTCGGCACGAGGATCGCCGACCTTTGTCTTCGCCAAGCGTTCGCCGAGCGCCTGCTGCACCGCGTCGAGATAATCGACCGGAGCCATGGCACGGCGGATGGCGGTACACTTCTGCCCCGCCTTGACCGTCATCTCGGTCGCGATTTCCTTGATGAACAGATCGAACTCGGGCGTGCCCGGCGCCGCGTCGGGCCCGAGCAGCGAGGCGTTGAGGCTGTCCTGCTCGGCTACGAAGCGGACGGATTCCCGAATGACCGTCGGGTGAGTGCGTAGTTTCAAAGCGGTGTGGGCGGAGCCGGTGAAGCTGACGACGTCCTGGCCGGTGAAATGGTCGAACAGGTCGCCGACGCCGCCGACGATCAGCTGGATCGCGCCAGCGGGCAGGATGTTCGCCTCGATCATGATCTTGAACGCAGCTTCGGCGAGATAGGCGGTCGCCGAAGCGGGTTTCACGATCGCCGGAACGCCCGCGAGCAACGTCGGCGCGAGCTTTTCCAGCATCCCCCAGACTGGGAAGTTGAAGGCGTTGATGTGCACTGCAACGCCTTGGAGCGACGTGTAAATGTGCTGACCGACGAAGGTGCCCTTCTTCGACAGGCCCTCAAGCTGACCATCGAGCAGGACGTGCGCGTCAGGAAGCTCGCGGCGGCCCTTTGACGAGAAGGAGAAAAGCGTACCGGCGCCACCCTCGATGTCGATCCAGCCATCCCTGCGCGTTGCGCCGGTCAGATAGTTGAGCTCGTACAGGCCCTCCTTGCGCGCCATGATCGCGAGGCCGAGCGCTTTGATCATCCGCGCACGCTCATGGAAGGTCAGCTTGCGCAGCGCCGGCCCGCCGACTTCGCGCGCGTGGCGCAGCATCGCGCCGAAATCGAGCCCGCCCGAGCCGGTCGTGGCCACCGGCGAACCGTCGATCGCGCTCGGGATCTCGACCGCGCCGTCACCAGCGACCCATCGGTCGCGTTCGTAATTTAGGAGCTTGAGAGTTTTCATGGCCGCTCCTTTAGAAGAAGTTGGGGCCGAGCAGGAGAGGGCGCAGATGATCGAACCCGTACGGCCGATCGCAGTCGAGGACATAGACGCGGCGCACGAGCGCATCGCCGGGACGGTCCTACGAACGCCGCTCGTGAAACTGGATCTCGGAAGCGGCGCGCCGGACATCCGGCTGAAACTGGAGAATCTCCAGCCGACCAATGCCTACAAGATCCGCGGGGCCGCCAATGCCGTCGCACGGCTATCGGACGAGGAACGCGCGAAAGGCGTCTGGACGATCAGCGCCGGCAATGCCGGGCAAGGCGTCGCCTATGCAGCCCGCCAATATGGGGTCCCGTGCAGAGTTGTCGCCATCGAGACGGCGCCGCAGACCAAGCTCGACCGGATGCGTGCACTCGGTGCGGAAATCGTGCCGGTCTCCTACGACCGCGCTTGGGTCGCTGCCGAGACCCACCAGTTCGACGGCCTGGACAGCACTTTCGTTCACCCCTTCGACAATCACGACTTCATCGCCGGACACGGCACAATCGGTCTCGAGATACTCGATGATTGCCCGGACGTGCGGGCAGTCATTTGCGCCATAGGCGGCGGCGGACTGATCACCGGCGTCGGCAGCGCGATCAAGGCGTGGAAGCCGGAGGTGAAGGTCATAGGCGCAGAGCCGGAGACGGCGGCTCCCTATGCCCTGTCGTTGCGAGAAGGCGGCCCCCGCAAGTTCCCCGATTGGCAAGCCTCGTTCGTCGACGGCGCCGGCGGAAAAAGCGTTACCGAGCGGATGTGGCAACGTATGCGCCCGGTCACCGACGGTGCGATCACCGTCACGCTCGAGCAGACGCGGGGTGCGATGCGCCTGATCGCCGAAAAGTCGCGAACGATCGCCGAGGGAGCCGGTGCGTTGTCGTTGGCCGCTGCAATGACCGGTCGCGCCGCGCAAGGGCCAATCGTCTGCGTAGTCTCCGGCGGGAACATCGACCTCGACAAGTTCGCCGAGCTCGTTGGGAGGTGACTGCAGACACGTCGACGATCTGCTTCGCAATACCTGCAATTGATGAAGTCAGAGACTAAAGTGGGTGATGCAGCTTCCACTTCAGCTGAAACGACTGGTGTTTGGTTCGCCATCGATTGAGGCAATCCGTCCTTTCGCGGGAAGCCTCGCCGGCCAAGACCCAAAGCTGCGCTTTGTCGCTGTCGTCGTCCCACACCCAAGTCCGCGAGAAGCCGCATTCATCAGCCGCAGTCTTGAGTGGGGCCAAGTCCTTTCCGTAGCCCTCCGCGATGGTCAAAGTCGGACGGTTATCCCAACCACCAACAACGATGGCGCTCGGCTGATCTATTTGAGCGCCCGCGATGACCAACAGCGGGAACATAGGCGTATCCTGTCAGCCGAGGCTAATGTCCGTAATGGGTCGAAAGCTCACGTTCGCTACGTTGCATCCCATTCATAGACGGTGATCACAATGCTTCAGGTTGAGCGGATCCTGTTCTGCCAACCGGCGTGCCTCGTCCATAGTGGCAGAGATCACCTGCGGATCGAATTCGGATTTGCGGATTGTGAGTACCAGATATTTCATGGTCCGTCCTTAAAGCCGCGCCGTTCGTGGGCAATAGATGGAAAGCGGACGTTGGGGGCCAGTGTCCTCAATGACGAACGGACATTGCTCATGAGCAACGCGCCGAAAACTGTATTCGGCCTTGGGATGAACACGATTGGCTGCTAGGCCCGCCGCCATGCTTACAATCAATGGCCTTACGGTCCGCCTCGGCGGACGCACGATCCTTGACCGCGCGTCTGCGGCGATGCCGCCAGGGGCTCATATTGGGCTGATCGGCCGCAATGGCGCGGGCAAGTCCACCTTGATGAAGGCGGTCATCGGCCTAATCGATGCCGACGAGGGATCGATCGACATGCCGCGCCGGACCAAGGTCGGCTATATCGCGCAGGAGGCGCCGACCGGAAGCGCAACTCCGTTCGAGACGGTGCTTGCAGCGGATGTGGAACGCGCAAAGCTCATGGAAGAAGCTGATATCTGCAGCGATCCGCACCGCCTGGGCGACATTCACGATCGCCTGCTGGCGATCGACGCCTATACTGCACCGGCGCGCGCCGCGCGCATCCTGCTTGGACTAGGATTCGACGAGGCGATGCAATCCCAGCCGCTCGACAGCTATTCGGGCGGTTGGAAGATGCGCGTGGCGCTGGCCGCACTGCTGTTCTCCGGGCCGGACCTCCTGCTTTTGGACGAGCCGTCGAACCACCTCGACCTCGAAGCAACGCTGTGGCTCGAGAACTTCCTGAAGGGCTATGCCGGAACGCTGATCGTGATCAGCCACGAACGTGATTTGCTGAACAACGTGGTTGATACCATTTTGCACCTCGAAGGCGGCAAAATCACGCTCTACACGGGCGGTTATGACAGCTTCGAGCGCCAGCGTGCCGAGCGGGCTGCCCAGATCGCGGCTGCGCAGGCGGCTCAGGATGCCCAGCGGGCGCGCTTGCAGGACTACATTGCCCGTAATAGCGCTCGTGCCTCGACCGCCAAGCAAGCACAATCACGGGCCAAGATGCTCGCAAAGATGCAGCCGATTGCGGCTTTGGCCGACGATCCGACTCTAAGCTTCGACTTCCCGAGCCCATCGCAACTCAAGCCGCCGCTGATCACGCTCGACATGGCGGCGGTTGGCTATGCCGACACGCCCGTTCTACGCCGCCTGAACCTGCGGGTAGATCCGGACGATCGCATCGCCCTTCTCGGCCGCAACGGCAACGGCAAGACGACGCTGGCCCGCCTGCTCGCGGCGCAACTGAAACCCATGGAGGGAGACGTCACTGCGTCGAGCAAGATGCGGGTCGGTTATTTCACGCAGTACCAGGTCGAGGAGCTGCACGGTGACGACACTCCGCTACAGCACATGACTCGCGCGATGAGTGGCAGCACCCCCGGAGCGGTACGGGCGCAACTCGGTAGGTTCGGGTTCTCGGGTGACAAGGCAATGACGCTCGTCGCCAAGCTTTCAGGCGGCGAGCGCGCCCGGTTGGCACTGGCGCTGATCACGCGAGATGCGCCGCACCTGCTTATCCTGGATGAGCCGACGAACCACCTCGACGTGGATTCTCGCGAGGCGCTTGTGCAGGCACTGAACGGCTACGACGGCGCAGTGATCATTGTCAGTCACGACAGGCATATGATCGAACTCACGGCCGACAGGCTGGTGCTCGTGGAGAACGGCTGCGCAACCGAATATTCCGGCAGTGTCGACGATTACATCGACCTTGTTCTCGGAAAAGGCGCCACTGCGTCACAAAAGCCAAAGCAGCAACGCCACGACCGCAAGGCTGCGGCAAAAGCGCGTGGAGATGCACGAGCTCTCAAGAAAGCTGCTGCAGAAGCGGAAGCGGCGAGCGCCCGTTTGGCGGCACAATGCTCCGCGCTCGATCGCGCGCTGTTCGACCCGACGAATGCACCGGCCGAGTTCGCGAACCTACCATTGAACGAGCTGAGCAAACGTCGCGCTCAGCTCGCCTCCGACCTCGAGGCCGCAGAGGCGCGGTGGCTGGAGGCAAACGAGCAACTCGAGCGTATGGCCGCCTAGGACGGTTCGCTCTTCTGGACGGGTGGTGAGCTGACGAGTCTCGGCAGACCTGCCCGCAGATTAAACATCAGCAATCGCCGTCCCTTGAAATCTGCCGTTCAGCTTCACCAAATAAATTATGCACCGCAGATCAAACTGGAGGACGCCTGATGCGCAAAGCATATGCGATCGTCCTGGCCGGTCTGGGCGCCATCACGCTCGCGGGTGCCGCAGTCGCCGCCAGCCGGGACACTCACACCATGACCGTGCCGCTTCCCGACGGCTCGACCGCCAGGATCGAATATGTCGGCAACGTCGCGCCGAAGGTGACGGTAAACCCAGCACCGCTGTCGGTTGCTTTCCCGTCGTTCGGCATGCTCGACCGCAACTTCGCCGACATGCAGCGGCAGATCGATGCAATGATGCGCGAGATGAACAATGTCGCTGCGCATCCGCTCGCCGGAGTGCCGGGAATGAACGTCGCCGTCTACGGCAATGCGCCGGAGAGCACGCAGAGCGTCACGGTCGTTTCAGCAAGCAACGGTTCGAAAACCTGCACGCGCACGACGGAGGTCACCTCGCAAGGCGCGGGCAAGCCGCCGAAGGTGGTGACGAACGTCAGGGGAGATTGCGCGAAAACGTCGGCGCCGCCGGTGGTCGGGAACCCAGCCTAAAGCATCCGGATGTCGAAGCGCCTCGCCGTTGGATGGCTGCTCGACAGGCCGCCATCCACGACGAGCGTTGCGCCGTTGACGTAGCTCGACTCGTTCGAAGCGAGGAAGAGGGCCGCGCGTGCAATCTCCTGTGGGTTGCCGCCGCGCTGCAGCGGCGTCAGCTCACCGATGCGTTTCTCCTGCCCGCGCTCACGGGCCATTTCGTAGATCGGTTTGGTCATTCCCGTTTCGATTAGGCCCGGAGCGATGGCGTTGACCCGGATTCCGGAGCCGGCAAGCTGCTGTGCGGCGGTCTGGACGAGGTTGATCACGCCCGCCTTTGAAGCCGAATAAGCCGCGCCGCCAGCGCCAGAGCGGAGGCCCGCCACGCTAGCCGTGCAGATGATCGATCCGCCGCCACGCCTGGCGATGATTGGCGCCGCATATTTGATCGCGAGGAATGGACCGATGAGGTTGACGCGGAGGATCTCGGCCCAGTCGGCGGCACTTTGCTCCGAGATCGACGCAAAGCCGCCGGCAATGCCGGCATTGGCGAAGAGAATGTCGAGTCCGCCATGTTTTGCGGCACTGTCTTCGACAAGGCGGCGAACATCCTCTTCGCTACCAGCATCGCATACGACATCTGCGCCTTCGCTGACATCGGCGCCAACGACAGTAGCGCCTTCGCAGCGGAACAGCTCGACCGTCGCTTTGCCGATTCCCGACGCGGCGCCGGTGACGATCGCGATCTTGCCTGCCAGCCGTTGCATACCCGCTAGATAGCCAGCGTTGGCCGTAACTGATAGCGGTGCGCCATGGACTTTAGCCTTGGGCCCGCCGAGACGGACTGGCGCGACCGGGTCCGCGCCTTCGTGGACGAGCACGTCCGATCTCGCGCCGCCGACTATGAGGCGCAGCAGCGCGAAGGCGATCGCTGGAAGGTCCTGCCGGTCGTCGAGGAGCTGAAGAAGAAGGCGCGCGGCGAGGGGCTATGGAACCTGTTCATGCCGCCCTCGCGCGGTGCCACGCCGGTGGACGACAGCTTCGAGTTTGAAGGACCGGCTCTAAGCAATCTGCAATATGCCTTCTGCGCCGAGGAAATGGGCCGCATCATGTGGTCCCCGGAAGTGTTCAACTGCTCCGCGCCGGACACCGGCAACATGGAAGTGCTCAACCGCTACGGCACGCGCGAGCAGAAGGACGAATGGCTGAAACCGCTGATGGAGGGAGAGATCCGCTCGGCCTTCCTGATGACCGAGCCGGACGTCGCCTCGTCCGACGCAACCAACATCAAGTGCCGCATCGAAATGCGCGGCAACGAATATATAATCAACGGCAGCAAATGGTGGTCGAGCGGCGCGGGCGATCCCCGCTGCAAGGTCGCCGTCGTGATGGGCAAGACCGATCCGCAGGCCGACGCCCACAAGCAGCAGTCGATGATCCTCGTGCCGCTCGATGCGCCGGGCGTCACAATCAAGCGCCACCTGCCAGTGTTCGGTTATGATGACGCCCCGCACGGCCATATGGAGATCGCGCTCGACGACGTGCGCGTGCCGCCATCGAACATGCTGCTCGGCGAGGGCAGGGGCTTCGAGATCGCCCAAGGGCGGCTGGGGCCGGGGCGCATCCATCATTGCATGCGCACCATCGGAGCGGCCGAGGAAGCGCTCGACGCAATGGTGAAGCGGCTGATGTCGCGCACCGCGTTCGGCAAGACCATCGCCGAGCAGGGCGTGTGGGAGGAACGCGTCGCTAATGCACGCATCGACGTCGAGATGACGCGGCTGCTGTGCCTCAAGGCCGCCGACATGATGGACCGCGCCGGCAACAAGGCGGCGCAGGGCGAGATTGCGATGATCAAAGTCGCGGCGCCGATTATGGCTCTCAGGATCATCGACGACGCGATCCAGGCGTTCGGAGCCGCGGGCGTTTCGGAGGATGCGGGATTGGCGCGAGCCTATTCTTCCATCCGAACGCTCCGGCTGGCGGACGGACCGGACGAAGTCCATCGCCGCGCGATCGCCCGGCTCGAGTATAAGAAGCACCGGTGATCGATCAGCTGATCGACGAGGCTGCCCTCGGCGCTTGGCTGGGAGCGAACGTCGAGGGCTTCAGCGGCCCTTTCACGCTGACCAAATTCACTTCCGGCCAGTCGAATCCGACCTACAAGATCAGCGCCGCGTCGGGCGACTATGTGCTTCGCCGCAAGCCGATCGGGCAGCTGTTGCCCTCGGCTCACGCGGTGGACCGCGAATATCGCCTCTTGTCCGCTCTCCATCCGCTCGATTTCCCTGTGCCGCGGCCGTTGGCCCTGAGCGACGATCCCGACGTTATCGGCGCAATCTTCTATGTGATGGAGCTGGCGAAGGGCCGGCCTTACGCGGACGGTTCTCTGCCGGATTTCGACCCTGCGACACGCCGCCGCATGTACGAGCAGCTGGTCGACACGCTCGCCGAGTTGCACATGATCGACCCGGTTGCCGCGGACCTCGGTGACTTCGGCAAGCCCGGCAATTACTTCGAGCGCCAGGTCGCGCGGTGGACTCGGCAATATCGCGATTCCCAGACCGACTATCTTCCGGAGATGGAGCGGCTCATCGCCTTCCTGCCGGAAACGCTGCCCGAGCAATCGCGGACGTCGATCGTCCATGGCGATTATCGCATCGATAACGTCGTATTCGATGGCGACGGCACGCTAACCGCTGTGCTTGACTGGGAGCTGGCGACGCTCGGCGACCCGCTCGCCGACTTCTCCTATCTCGCGATGCAATGGGCAATGCCTGCGGACGGCGGCGCTGGCCTTGTAGGGTTGGACCTTAACGCCCTGGGAATTCCGACGCTCGACGACATCGCGCGCCGATATTCCGAACGCTCAGGAGTCCCGGTCGCTGACCGGCTCGACTGGTATTTCGCCTATAACCTCTTTCGGCTCGCCGGCATCGTGCAGGGTATCAAGAAGCGTGTGATCGATGGCACTGCGAGCCACGCGGAGGCGGCTGAGATGGCGAAACGCGTACCGACGCTCGCATCAGCCGCCTGGGATTTCGCGCGGAACGCTGGCGCCTAGACCCGGCCCATCAAGGCCAGAATAAGGACCACGACGAGGATGAGTCCCAGCAGCCCCGAAGGGCCATAGCCCCAGCCGCTGCTATAGCCCCAGCGCGGCAGCGCGCCGATCAGCAGCAAAATCAATAGGATAACGAGGATTGTGCCAAGCATGGCTTGCCTCCTTCTTTGGTTATTTGCTCTTCGTAACGAACCAAAGTGAAGGAGGGTTGCAGCATCAGCGGCCCTTGAAGGCCGGCTGGCGCTTTTCGAGGAAGGCCGCGACGCCCTCGCGATAGTCCTCGGTGAAGCCCAGGCGACGCATCGCGTCGCGCTGATGGTTGAGCTCCTGATCGAGCGTATGGGCCCAAGACGCGCGGATCATCTTTTTGATCTCGGCAAGGCCGAGCGGCGGAAGTGCGGCGAGCCTGTTTGCAAGGGTGTCGACTTCGGTGTCGAGCTCCTCGTCCCCGACTGCTTTCCAGATCAGCCCCCATTCGGCGGCTTTTTCCGCAGGCACTGGGTCGCCGGTTAATGCGAGCCCAAGCGCACGCGCTTGTCCGACAAGACGCGGCAGCACCCAAGTTCCGCCACTGTCCGGAATCAACCCTATCGCGGAGAAGCTCTGGATGAATTTGGCCGATTTGCCGGCCACAACTAAGTCGCAGGCAAGCGCGATGTTCGCGCCGGCACCCGCGGCCACACCATTGACCCGTGCGATTACCGGTTGCGCAAGCGAGGTGAGGGTGCGGATGAGCGGGTTCCAGTTAGTTTCGACGGTCGTGCCGAGGTCCACCACCTCGCCCGGGGCGACGGTGCGGTCGTTGAGATCCTGGCCGGCGCAGAAGCCGCGTCCAGCACCGGTGAGCACCACTACGCGCGCCTCACCGAGGTTCGCGAGCACGTCGCGCAGATCCTCGTGCATCTGCGCTGTGAAGCTGTTGAGCCGGTCTGGGCGGTTGAGCGTGATCCGGGCGATGAGGCCTGGTTCAAAAATTATGGTTTCATCAGCCACGCGGCTCTCCGTCACGGCGCAAGAGAAGAAGGCCGATACCGGGTCGCCACTGTTATGACGAGAGGACTTAAGCCGCGACGGCTTTCTTTGCCGGGAGGACCGCGACGACAGCGTCGGCCTCGATCGCAGCGGAGAAATAATATCCCTGCGCGATCCGGCAGCCCATAACACGCAGCAGGTCAATTTGCGCGGGCGTTTCCACGCCTTCCGCAACGACTTCGATAGACAGGCTGTTCGCCAGGTCGATGACCGCAGCAACGATTGCGGCGATCTCGGAATCGTCGGTCATCTGCTGAACGAAGCTCTTGTCGACCTTCACCACGTCGACCGGGAGATCGCGCAAGTGCGACAGCGACGAACAGCCGGTTCCGAAATCATCGAGCGACACTGTCGTGCCCGCTTCTTTAAGGACGTTCAGAGCCCGCGCGACATATTCCGGACCGCGGCCGAGAAAGGCATGCTCCGTCACCTCAACTTCAACGCGGTCTGCGGGAACCTCGTTTGTCTTGAGGATCGCCAACAACCGCTCGGCATAATCGTCGCGCAGGAATTCGGCAGGTGCGGCATTAATGGAGACTCGGCCGAACTCCACGTCGTTGTCCAGCCATTGACGGATGTCCCGCGCAACCTTTTGTTGCATGAGCTCACCGATTTTGGCGGCGAGCTCGTAATCGTTGAACGCTTCCTCCAGGGTCGCGGGCAGTTGCAGGCCGCGCCGCGGATGCCGCCAGCGCAGTAGCGCTTCCAGTCCGACCGCGTCACCGGTGTGAAGGTCGATCTTGGGCTGGTATAGCGGAACGACCGTCTTCTCGTTGAGTGCGCCGCGGGCGAGGTTGAGCTGCGAAGCCATCTTCTCCGCTTCGGCGAGCATATAATTGTCGAACAGCTTCGTCCCGCCGCGGCCGTTTTGCTTCAGTTCGTAGAGCGCCGTGTCGGCATATTTGAACAGGTCGTGCGCGGTACCTGCGTTGGTTGGGAAGAGCGCTCCACCGATGCTTGCCCCACCGCACAGCGCTCTACCTCCGGCTCGGGCGGGCGCCTGGAGCCGTTCTTGCACCTGTCTGCCCACGTGGAGCAGGGCATCCGCGGAATCCACATCCTCGAGCAGGATCGCGAACTCATCGCCGCCGATCCGCGCCACCAAATCGTTGCCGCGAACACAGTTGCGCAGCCGCTCGCCCACGATCTTGAGCAGCTCGTCGCCGGCGCTGTGGCCGAGACTGTCATTGACGTGCTTGAAATGATCGAGGTCGATGAGCAGCAGGCCGACTTGTTCACCGGCCTGCATTGCGCGCAGCGTCGCCGCCTGGAGCCGTGATTGGAACGAGCGGCGATTGGGAAGGTGGGTGAGTGCGTCATGTTCGCTCGCCCATTTGAGCTGTTCCGACCGTTCCCGGTCGACGGTGACATCGCGCGAGACCGCAAGGATTCCGGTGATCGAGCCAGATTCATCGACAAGGGGAGAAATGATGGCATCCCACCAGCGCCGAGTTCCCCGTGCCGTTGGCCCGGGCCCACGCAATCGCGCGGTTTCGCCGCGCGCTGCTCGTTCAAGCCCATTCACGAAGGTACAAATTTCTTCGGGGTTCCAGAAATCTGTCCACCGCCGGCCTCGAACCTGGCCTGCGTCTGGAAGCTCGAAGGCATCGACTGCCGCAGCATTGATATATTCGATCCGGCCATCGGGACTCAGCAGGACGATGCAGTCCGCGCTTGATTCGAGGATGGTTCGGTGCAGCCGTTCGCTCTCGCGCAGCGCACGCTCGGCCGAGCGCTTCAGGCTGGCCATCTGACCGCGGCGATGCCGAATGGCGATACCGATAAGCAACGCCCAAGCAATTCCGATTCCGCCGAACCAGCTTTCGTTGCTGATCAAAGTCCGATGAAATGTGATCCGTTCGATTTGGAATTTCTGCTCTCCGGGACCACTGTCGAGCCCTGTTACAAGCTCCAGCGCCACGACGTTATGGAATGATGGTCGAGCCAGCTCGGCAGTCGCATTCGTCTGGCTACGCCACCAGTCGGCCACCGAAAAATCGCGAAGGCCCAAGGTAACGGTCTGCCGTCCCGGACGAATTGGAAAATCCGCCTCGTTGGCCTTGTCGACCACGTGTGCGAGCGTCGCGTAGCGCGGATCCTTGTCGCGCAGGTCAACCCGCACCAGCTTCGAGTTTCCACGATAGCTGATCGCAAGACTGAGCGATTCGAAGTCCGATAAGTCTAGGCCCTTTTGGTTTTGATGTGTGTCGAACGTGATTCCGAATCCGCAATAGGGATAGGTAAAGCCGGAGCGAATCTCGCAGGCAAATGCGAGTGGACGAGCTTGGTCGACCGTGGCGCGGGAATGCCCGCCATCGCCGCGATCGTCATAGCCGTAGCTGTAGAAGGCGGTGCCAAGATCCTTCGGTCCGAAGGAGAGGGTCTCGTGAGTGAGCGCGTCCTGGAAGTAGATCGCAAGGCCGGTGAGGACCATCGCAAGTGCGACGACCGCCTCGAATCCGACCCACCGGCGGAGCGCAGGCCGCAACCCTTTGCTCCAGCCGTGATCGGGAGGCGTGGCCGCATCCACTGGCGCGGCGCTCATCATCCGACCCGCGCTTCAGCTGAATTGCGGATGCAAATCGAATCTTTCGGCCGTGTCATTTGCATGGGCCCCGCTCTCCCCAATATCGACTGTTCACCCATCACCGGTTAAAGCTTTGTTACCGCTCACATTCAACCGTTGACGACGTGAATTTCCGACCGGGTTGCGGCGGTCATGGTCGGAGTGACAGAAGCTGCCCATGAACGCTGACGAACTGGCCTCCCGCGTGGCGCATCATATGCTGGCCGAGGAAGGTACCGGGCCCGCGTGGAACATCAAGATCGAGGAAGCGCGCGCCGGCTATGCGCGGCTGTCGATGCAGATCCGTGCCGACATGCTGAACGGTCATGGGATCGTTCACGGTGGAATGGTCTTCGCGCTCGCCGACACAGCCTTCGCTTACGTGTGCAACGGCCGCAACGAGAAGACCGTCGCGGCGCAGGGATCGATTGTCTTTCTCGGCAGCGCGAGCGAGGGCGAGACTTTGGTCGCGGAAGGCGAGGAGGCCGCGAGAGCTGGACGCACCGGTGTCACGCGGGTGACAGTGCGGACCGCCGACGGTCGCGTCGTCGCCGAATTCACCGGTTATTCGCGCGCGATCGGCGGAGCAGTCGCCGAAATTTGAACGTTGAGGGCGCACGGACTACATCGAATCCATGTACACGACCGAGCTGCAGAAGACGGCGAAGATAGAGAATCTCGAAGACCCGAAGCTGCTCGAGGCGTTCGAGGCGCGGGTCGCGGCCGACGAGTTCATCGAGCCGAAGGACTGGATGCCCGAAGCCTATCGCCGCACGCTAACGCGGCAGATCAGCCAGCACGCGCATAGCGAGATCGTCGGCATGCTCCCTGAGGGCAACTGGATCACCCGCGCGCCGTCGCTGCGGCGCAAGGCGATCCTGCTCGCCAAGGTGCAGGATGAGGCGGGGCACGGCCTATACCTATATTGCGCGGCCGAGACGCTCGGCACGAGCCGCGAGCAGATGATCGAGGCGCTGCACAGCGGCAAGGCAAAGTACTCGACCATCTTCAATTATCCGACGCTGACCTGGGCGGACATCGGTGCGATTGGCTGGCTGGTCGATGGCGCGGCGATCATGAACCAGGTTCCGCTGCAGCGGACGTCCTACGGACCCTACGCCAGAGCGATGGTCCGCATCTGCAAAGAGGAAAGCTTCCATCAGCGCCAAGGCTATGAGATCATGATCTCGCTGGCAAAGGGAACGGCAGAGCAAAAGCGCATGGCGCAAGACGCGCTCAGCCGTTGGTGGTGGCCGAGCCTGATGATGTTCGGTCCGCCCGACGCGGATAGCCCGAACACCGCGCAGTCGATGCGCTGGCGGATCAAGCGCGAGACCAACGACGAGCTGCGGCAAAAGTTCGTCGACATCACGGTTCCACAGGCGGATTTCCTCGGGCTGAGGGTGCCGGACCCGGACCTCAAGTGGAACGAGGAAAAGGGAGGCTACGACTTCGGCGAGGTCGACTGGGAGGAATTCTACGCAGTCGTGCGCGGCGAAGGCCCGGTGGCCAAGGAGCGGATGAAGGCGCGCCGCGACGCTTGGGACAATGGCGCGTGGGTGCGCGAAGCGGCTGCTGCCCATGAGGCGAAGCGCCGCGCGAGGAAGGCGGCGTGAGCAGTGACTGGCCGCTCTGGGAAGTCTTCGTCCGCTCTAAAGGCGGTCTTGCACATCGCCACGTTGGCAGCGTTCATGCTCCTGACGCGGAGCTCGCGCTCGCGCATGCGCGCGACACTTACACGCGGCGGATGGAGGGCGTGAGCCTGTGGGTCGTGCCCTCGGCTGAGATCGTGGCGTCGGATCCTGAACAGGCTGGCGAGCTGTTCGAGCCGGCGGAGAGCAAAATCTACCGCCACCCGACATTCTACGACATTCCCGACGAAGTGAAGCATATCTGAGCAAGAGGGGAGGAGCATGACGGCAGGGTGGCATCTGGCGCAGATCAACATCGGACGCTTGGTTGCGCCGCATGGCGACGCGCGCGTGCAGCCTTTCTTCGACGCGCTCGACCGTGTGAATGCGCTCGCCGAGGAGAGTCCGGGCTTTGTCTGGCGACTCAAGGGAGAGGGCAATAACGCAACCGACCTGCAGCCGACGGCCGACCCGCTACTGATCCCAAACATGTCGGTGTGGAAGGACGCGGAATCTCTTTTCCAGTACGTCTACCGGAGCGCACACACCGAAGTGATGATTCGCCGCCGCGAGTTCTTCGAGCGGTTCGAAGGCGCGTTCCAGGCCTTGTGGTGGATCGCAGTGGACGCGGTGCCAACGGTCAACGACGGGCTGTCGCGGCTGTGGCACATCGACCGTTTCGGGCCGACGGCTCACGCTTTCACGTTCAAGAAGCGTTTCCCGCCGCCTGGCGCAATCGAGGGACCCGTGGACATGCAGCCGGAGCCGTACTGCGTCGGCTGGTCTTGATGGCGACGGCGTTGCCGATGACTCAAGCGGATAAGGTGCGAGGCGAATATCTCCTCCGCCTCGGGGACGACGCGCTGGTGCTTGGGCAGCGGCTCGGCGAATGGTGTGGCCACGGGCCGGTGCTCGAGGTGGACATCAGCCTCGCCAATCTCGCGCTCGATTTTATCGGACAGGCGACGTTGCTGCTGGGCGAGGCGGGCGACTGCGACCAGCTCGCCTTTCATCGCGACGTGCTCGACTTCCGCAACTGCCTGTTGGTCGAGCAGCCCAACGGCGACTTCGCGCAGACGATTGCACGGCATTTGCTCTACACGACCTGGCAGCATTTGCTGCTGCAGCGGCTGACGGGGTCGACCGACAAGTTCCTTTCCGACTTTGCGCACAAAGCGGTGAAGGAAGTCGCTTACCATCGCGAGCTCGCGTCCGAATGGACGATCCGCCTCGGTGATGGCACCGAGGAAAGCGCGCGGCGGATGGCGGAAGGGCTCGACTGGTGTTGGCGTTTCGTCCCCGAGCTGTTCGAGGTCGACGACACTCAGCAGATGGCGATCGATCGAGAAATCGCCCCGGATCCGCGCGAATTCGAGGCGGAATATCATTCGGTAATCGCTGCCGTGCTCGTAGATGCTCAACTCGACGCGCCAGCCGAGAAGCGCCCGATTCTCGGTGGCCGCCGTGGGCATCACAGCGAACATCTCGGCCACTTGCTCGCGGTGATGCAGTTCCTGCCGCGGACCTACCCGGACGCGAGCTGGTAGATTAAGCGGCGTCTCATGGCCGAGCATTTCCACGCGTTGCGCGTCGCCGAAGTCGTGCCGGAAACGAGCGAAGCTAACTCGATCCGCTTCGAGATACCGGCCGAGCTGCGCGAGCGTTTCGCTTTCAGTGCAGGCCAGCACCTGACGTTGCGCGCGACGATCGGCGGCGAGGAAGTGCGGCGCAACTATTCGCTGTGCACGGCGCCTGCCGAAAAGGACTGGATGGTGACGGTCAAGCGCATTGGCGGCGGGCTCTTCTCCAATTGGGCCGGCGACCAATTGAAGGCCGGCGATATCGTCGATGTGATGCCGCCGCACGGCTCGTTCACAACCGAGTTTGACCCGACGAAAAAGCGTCATCTCGTTGGCATTGCCGGTGGCTCCGGCATCACGCCGGTCATGTCGCTGATCAAGACGCTGCTAAGTGAGGAACCGAATAGCCGGTTCACCTTGCTCTACGGCAATCGCGACAGCAGCTCGATCATTTTCCTCGAAACGCTCGCTGGCTTGAAGGACAAGCATCTCCGGCGCCTCGAAATCTACCATTTCCTCGATGCCGAGGAGCAGGACATCCAGCTGTTCAACGGCATGCTCGACCGCGCCCGGCTGGAGGAAGCAATTCCGGCGCTCGTACCCGACGTGGGGGAGATTGACGGCTGGTTCATCTGCGGGCCTGGGCCGATGATGGACGCGGCCGAAGGAGCGCTGCTCGACCGCAACGTCCCGAAAGAGCGGATCCACATCGAACGCTTCACCGCCGGTCGGCCGCCCGAAGCGGTGGCGCGCGAGATTGCTCAGCTGCAGAACCAAGCGGAGGGCGTCAGCGTTGCAGTGACGCTCGACGGCCGAACGCGGCGCGTGCCGTTTACTCAAGGCAACATCCTCGACAGTGCGCGCGCGGCTGGCCTGCCCGCGCCCTTCGCCTGCAAGGCTGGCGTCTGCGCGACCTGCCGGGCGAAAGTCATCAAAGGCAAGGTCGAGATGGCCGCTCGCTATGGGCTCACCGATGAGGAAGTCGCCGCCGGCTATGTACTGACCTGCCAATCGGTGCCGCTCGGCGACGGTGTTGCTGTGGATTACGACGCCTAGTCGCGCTATCCGCCTCATCATGCTGACTGAGACCACTGCCAAGGCAAGGGGACTTGCCGACCTCCCGCCAGTGCAGAGCGATTCGCTCCTCGCGCTGATCGCTTTGTGCAACGCCGATCGGCGACCTCACAAGATTGACGTCGGAGTCGGCGTTTTTCGCGATGGCGCCGGAAACACGCCGATCCTCAAGGTGATGAAGGAGGCCGAGCAGCGCCTCGTCGATACACAACCAACCAAAGCCTATCTCGGCGTTTCCGGCGACAAGCGCTTCGCCGATCTCCTGCGGCCGATCGTCCTTGGTCGTCACGCCGATGACGAGCGGATCGCCGGACTGCAGACGCCAGGCGGCTGCGGCGCGCTGCGTCTCGGGTTCGAGCTGATCGCGACGGCCAACCCGGCTGCGAAGGTGTTTCTCGGCGCGCCGAGCTGGCCCAATCATGCTCCAATCATTCGCGGCGTCGGCCTCGAATGCGTCGAATATCCTTATTACGAGCGCGGGCAGGGGATCATCCGCTTCGAGGACATGATCGCAGCGCTGAAGAGCGCCGAGCAGGGCGACGTCGCGTTGCTCCACGGTTGCTGTCACAATCCCACGGGCGCGGATCTCTCCGAAGATCAGTGGCGCGAGACCATCCAAGTGGTCGTCGATCGTGGCCTGATCCCGCTAATCGACATTGCGTACCAGGGCTTTGGACGCGGACTCGAGGAGGACGCGTTCGGCGTGCGCCTGGCGCTCGACCAATGCGAAGAAGTTGTCATTGCGCAGAGCTGCGACAAGAATTTCAGTTGCTACCGCGATCGTGTCGGCGCGCTGTTCGTGAAGACCGGCTCGACCGAGGCCACCGCCACTGCGATGGCGCACGTCGGCCAGCGCGCGCGGGAGATGTGGTCAATGCCGCCTGACCATGGCGCTGCCGCGGCGCGCATCATTCTCGATGATGCGGAGCTTCACGACCGCTGGCTGGTTGAGCTCACCGCCATGCGTGATCGTATCAATTCGGTGCGGCAGCGGATTGCGTCCGCCGACCCGCGGCTCGCGTTCATTGGTCGTCAGTACGGCATGTTCTCGATGCTTCCGCTGAGCAAGGATCAGGTCCTGAAGCTGCGTGACGACCACGCGATCTACATGGCCGATTCGGGCCGCTTCAATGTCGTCGGCATGGGCGACGATCAGATCGATCGATTTATCGCCGCTGTGACCGACGCTCTCGGGAACTGAGCGCGGCCGTGGCCGATCGCGATCCGGGCCGGGTTTCGGCCGACGTCGATTGGCGCGAGGTTTCGCGGCTGGTGCTAACCAGCCGAGAAATGGATCGGATCGAGGAGCAGGAGCTCGTTCCGGCCAAGAAGATGTTTTACCAGTTCAGCGCGCGCGGCCATGACATGGCCCAAGTGCTGCTGGGATTGCAGCTGAAGGATGGCGACGGGGCGTTCGGTTATTACCGCTCGCGACCGCTCCTGCTCGCACTTGGAGTGCCGCTCGCCGATGCGATCGGGTCTGGAATGGGGCTGGCCGGCGGTTATTCGGACGGGCGCGATATCGGTGTGGTCTTCAACTATCCGAACCCGGGCGGCGCGCACGCGCTTCCAATGTGCGGCGGAGTGGGCGCGCAATACACGCCCGCAGCCGGCTGGGCGCAGGCGATCACTTACAAGCGGAAGGTCCTGGGCGAAGGACCGGCTGACGCGATCTCGCTGGTCCTCGGCGGAGACGCGAGCTGCGCAACGGGTGGATTTTGGTCCGCGCTAACCATTGCCACTACACAACAATTGCCGCTGCTATTTTACGTCGAGGACAACGGCTATGGAATCTCGGTTCCGTCGGAGTACCAGACGCCGGGCAGGGACATTGCCGCTAATCTCGCCAGCTTCTCCGGCCTTACCATTTTCAACGGCGACGGCACCGATCCGCAGGAGGCTGCAAGGCTGATTGAGGAGGCGATCGGCCATGTCCGCAAGAAACGTACGCCAGCGCTTCTGCGGCTGACCGTGCCGCGCCTTGAAGGTCACAGCTTCCAGGACACGCAGACCTACAAGAGCAAGGCCGAGGTCGAGGCCGAATGGACTCGTGACCCGCTACCGAAGCTGAAAGCGCACTGCTCGAAGCTCAAGATCGGCGAGGAGACATGGGCCGATCTCGAGCGCGAAGCCGCTTGGCAGGTGCAGGCAGCGGTAGCCGAGGCGGAAGCGCGCGGCGTTTCCTCGCCCGACGCGGTCACCACAAACGTCTTCTACGAAGGCGAGCTGCAGCAGGTCGGCGGGCTGTGGAACAGCGGCTACATACCGCCCACTTCGACCGATGAGCCGGCCGGCGTCGGCCAGCGCATCAACATGGTCACAGCGATCCGCCGCGTGCTCGACCAGGAGCTCGCTGCCAACCCACGAGTGCTGGTCTTCGGTGAGGACGTGGGACCAAAGGGCGGCGTTCATGCGGTGACCCTCGGCCTGCAAGAGAAGTTCGGCCGCGACCGCGTGTTTGACACCAGCCTCAACGAGGAGGGGATCGTCGGCCGCGCGGTCGGAATGGCACTCGCCGGGCTGATGCCGGTGGCCGAAATCCAGTTCCGCAAATATGCCGAGCCCGCGACCGAGCAGATCCACGATTGCGGGACGATGCGCTGGCGCACGCACAACCGCTTTGCAGCGCCGATGGTTCTGCGCGTGCCGGGCGGTTTCTTCAAATGCGGCGATCCATGGCATTCGATGACCAACGAGGTCGAGTTCATCCACAATCCCGGCTGGAAGGTCGCAGTGCCCTCCAATGCGGAGGATGCCGTCGGCCTGTTGCGCGACAGCCTACGGGGAAACGACCCGGTGCTGTTCTTCGAGCATCGTGCAATGCTCGACGACGCTTGGGCGCGGCGGCCCTGGCCCGGCGACGACTTTGTCCTGTCGTTCGGTCGCGCGAAAAAGGTGCGCGAGGGTGACAAGATCACCATCGTCACCTGGGGCGCGATGGTGCAGCGCTGCGAAGCCGCGGCCGAGGGGTACAGCGCTGACGTAATCGATCTACGCACGCTGCTTCCGTGGGACAGCGACATGGTGCTCGACAGCGTCCGCCGCACGCGGCGCTGCCTGATCGTCCACGAGGATTTGCGCACCGGCGGCTTCGGCGCGGAGATTGCGGCGGTCGTGGCGGACGAAGCCTTCCTCGACCTCGACGCTCCGGTTGCACGCGTCACCATGCCCGACATCCCGAGCCCACATCATCCAAAGCTGATGGAATGGGCGCTGCCGTCGGTCGAGCGCATCCGCGCCGAGATCGAGCGGCTGGTGGACTTCTGAAGTGATCGAAGTCCGAGTCCCCGACGAGCAGGAAGGCACAAAGGCGGTCGTCCGCGCCTGGCTCAGGCAAATCGGCGATGCAGTCGCGGAGAACGATCCGCTGGTTGAGCTCGAGACGGACAAGGTGACGCAGGAAGTTTCCGCGCCTGCGGCTGGGGTGCTGGCGGAGATTGTGCTTGGCACGGACGCAGAGGCGGCGCCCGGCGCGCTGCTCGCGCGGATCAGCACAGATGTTTCCCCGGCAAAAGCCGGGCCCCAGGGCGCTGCGCCAGCGGCGCGCTCTTCCCTTGCAGCGGTTGACGCCGCTCCTGGATCCCGTCCTACGCCGGGGAACGAGCATGAAACCCGCCTCAGCCCCTCAGTCCGCCGCGCATGTCTGCAGAACGGGATCGACCCAGCGCGTATTGAAGGTACCGGCCGCAATGGACGGGTCACCCGCGAGGATGTCGACCGCGCCGTCGCATCGGCTACCGTGGTCAGCGTCGGTGAGCCCGCATCCGCACAGCCGCCGCAGTTCAGTGCGCAAGACATTCCGCACGACCGCATGCGCCTGACCATTGCTGAGAACATGGTCCGCGCGGTTTCCGACCAGCCGCATGTCACCGCTGTGTTCGAGGCGGACTTCTCTGCCGTGGCGGCGCACAAGGCCAGGATGGCGTCGAACGGGGTGAAGCTCAGCTACACTGCTTACATCGTCAAAGCCGCGGCCGAGGCTATGGCGGCGGCGCCGGCGATCAATGGACGGTGGGAGAAGGACCGCATCGCGATTTCGCCGACGATCGACGTTGGCGTCGGCACTGCCCTGGGTGAAAAAGGCTTGGTTGTGCCAGTCGTGAAAGATGCCGGCTCGCTCACGCTCGAGCAGATTGGCGCGAAGCTAAACGATCTCACCCGCCGTGCCCGCGAGGGCAAACTCGAACGTTCCGACGTATCGGGCGGCAGCTTCACAATCTCCAACCACGGCATCTCCGGTTCGCTCCTCGCCGCGCCGATCATTATACACCAGGGCCAGGCGGCCATCCTCGGCGTCGGCAAGCTCGAAAAGCGCGTCGTCGTCCGCGAGATCGATGGACATGACGCGATCCTCGTGCGCCCGATTGCCTATGTGACCCTCACCATCGACCACCGCGTGGTCGACGGCCACCAGACCAACTTCTGGCTGACGCGCTTCGTTGAAATCCTCGAAAGCTGGCCGGCCGCTTAGACCTCGATCAACGCATAGGGCCGGCCGAACAGCGGTTTCACGACGAACTGGGCGACATTGTAGACCGGGATTCCGCGCGGGGTGCGACCCTCGTAGGTGCCGTGATGGGCGTGGCCGTGAACCACCGCCTTCACATGTTCGAAGCGGTCGATCGGCTCGGCGAGGCGCTGGGAGCCGAGATACTGGAAGATCTCCGGCGGCTCGCCCTCGATCGTGCCGGTAATCGGCGAATAATGGAGCACTGCGACGCTGCGCTCCGTCCGCAGCTGTCTTAGCTGGTTTTCGAGCTTGCGCGCCTCCTTCATCGCTTCGTCGACGAACGCCTTGATGATCGGCTCGCCGAACGGCGCCAATTCGCCGCGGCCGTAGCCGCCGAGGAAGCCCTTCACCCCGGCAAAGCCGACCCCGTCGATCTCGTGGGCCTGCTCGTCTAGCACAATCATCCCGGCCTCGTGGAGAATGCGCGCCACTTCCTCGGGCTGGCCGCACTCATAATCATGATTGCCGAGCACGCCGAGCACTGGAATGGTGCAGGATTTGATGTCCTCGGCGAGGATCTCGGCTTCGGTGGTCTTGCCGAAATTGGTGAGATCGCCGCAGAGCAGCAGCACGTCGGCATGGCTGCTGACTTCGATGAACAACTCGCGATACGGCGCGACGCTGTCCTCCTGCACATGAAGATCGCCGATCGCCGCCACGCGTAGCGGCTTACCTTCACTCGCCATATTGCTCTTCGAGATTGCCGACGGCGTCGGAGAAGCCCCACTCGTCCACGTCGACCGCATAGTCGCGCGGGGAGAAGATGCGGCCGCGGCAGACCCGCCTGCCTGGACCTTTGATGTCTTTTTGATCGTGGAGGCGTTCGAGCAGCTCGTCCATCAGCCATCGCGGCACGCAATGGCGCTCGCTCGGGTAAATGAAGCGGAAGTTGAGGAGCGCAATGAAGAGCACCTCCCAATAGAGTTCCATGTGACTGAGGAGTCGCCGCCAGTCGATCGCCTCGTGGCATTTGAGGATCATGTGCGCGACGTCCGCCATGTCGTAGCGATGGTGATCCTGGACGAAGATCTTGGACCAGACGAACTGCGTCGGCGGCACCAGCTTGACCTTGGCGCCGAAAAGGTCGGTTTCGGGCGCGTTGACGAACCATTCGTCGGTCACATGGGTGGTGACGGTCGGCATGTTAGTGATGACATCGACGAACAGCTCGCCGCGTGTGACTCGGTAAAGCCAGCGCTCGTCGACGATCTCCACGTCGAAGCCGTGGCCCTTGAAATAGTGCAGCAGTTTCAGCGCATCTCCCGCCTTGGCAAACACGTCGACGTCCTTGGTCGGCCGGTCGAGCCCCGTGTAGCTGACGAGCGCGTAGGTACCCGAGACGAGGAAAGGGATTCCCGACTTGGCCATCAGCTGGAGGACCTCGGAATAGAAAGCCTCGGCCGCGGGCGGCTGTTTGATCAGCTGCGGCTTGCGCTCGAGCGTGTGCACATTGTCCACGTGCGCCTCAACGGGATGGGGGAGGCGCGGGTTCCGCGCATGCCGCATTGCTCGCGGTCGTGCATGCCAAAGATTAAATGGGTGAAAGCCCACTTTAGTTAATCTGCGCGACAGTTTCGGGCGCGTAGCTACTGCGGCGCCCGCTTTTCTCTCCCCTCCCCAACCCGGATGGTGGGCCTGTCGAGTGTCTCAAGCGGCCTGGGGTCGGTTGCCGGCGCCGGGCCGCTTGTCCCTTAAATCGCTTCAAACCCGTGGAGGTGTGTATGTCCCAGCTGGTTCTCGGCTCATGAGGCGGTATGGGACGGCGACGAATGCCTTGATTTGGGCGCTGATGGGCTTCGGCGCCGGAACGATGCTTATGCTTTGGATCTTCACTGGGAACTGAGCCAGCGGCCCATTGCGATAGTCAGGCGACTCAAGCCAGCGCCTCAGCAGTCAAAAACTGTCTCCACGCGCAAGCGACGTTCTCGATCGAATAGGCCTTTGCGCGTTCCATCGCCGCGGCCCTCACGCGGTCGACGAGACCGGCGGTCGCCAGGCGCTGAGGGAGGGACATGAGGTCGTGGACCGTCCTGAAGACAAAGCCGGTGACGCCGTCCTCGATCAGCTGCTCATAAACTGGAGATTCGCTGACGATCACTGGAATGCCGGCTGCCATGAACATGGTGGCGCGATTGTGTGACTTCATCGTGGATCGCAGGTCCGCGCCGACGGGGATGATCGCAAGGTCCGCGCATGAGAGTTCGGCGCGAACCCCGTCCAGCGACCATTTGACGTCCGCGTCGCGATGATCGCTGACCGTCACGATTTCGAAGCTGTCGATCTCCTTCGCGCGCAGTTCCCGCTTCAGGTCTTTGATCTGGTTCCAATTCGTCCGGTGACCGACCCAGATCACTCTATAGCGCTTCTTCGGCTGCCAGCGCGCCAGGAGGGAGTCGTGATGCCAGAACTCAACGGGGTCCGGAATGCAGGTCGTCGGGACTTCAGTCCGCTGCCTGATATCCTGCGCAAGACGCTGGGATGAGGCGACAAAGGCATGCACGTGGCGGCTGAAGCGCATCCGCTTCCTGTAGTCGCATTCGACATAGACGATCCTCGTTCCGGTCGAACGAAGGAGCGCCATCAACAGCGGCGCCGCGCCTTTGTGGACTTTCTGAAAGACGACGGTCCCGATTCCTCGTCGTTTGACCTCGAAATAGATAGCCGCGGCTTCGAGGATGCCGAGGCGCTTCCGGCGCCGGCTGGGCCGCCGGAGCAGCTGCACCGAGCCGGCTTGCTGCTCGAGCAGCCGCTGTATTGGGAGATAGACCTGCAGGCGAGAGCTGGCGAGCGTCTCGGGGCCGGCAGGGATGAACCCAATTGAATTCCGGCAGCGGTCCGACATCGGGCTTTGGGTTCCAGGGCAGCGTTCACCGCGGTTGACTGAACTTCTATGAACATACGGTTGCAGCCGGATTACGAATGCGCGTCGAACAGCACTTTCGCGACGAGCGCTGCGCATCCGGCGCCGATGAGCTGCGCAGCGATAAATAGCGGCACATCAGGCGGGGCGATCCCTGAGAAGGTGTTGGTGAGGCTGCGGGCGATGGTGATCGCCGGGTTGGCGAAGCTGGTCGACGAGGTGAACCAGTAAGCTGCGGTGATGTAGAGTGCAACGCTCGCCGGCACCCAATCACGGCGGAAGCGCACCGTGCCGAGGATGGTCAGGATCAGCCCGAAGGTGGCGATGAACTCGCCGGCCCACTGGCCGAGGCCGGTGCGCGCCTTGACCGACAGCTGTAGTGTCGGCAGTCCGAACATCAGATGTGCGGCCCAGGCGCCGAGGATTCCGAAGGCAAGCTGAGCGAGGATGTAGGCGGCGGCGTCGCTCCAGCGAAGCTCGCTCCGGCAGGCTGCGACCAGGCTCACCGCCGGATTCATGTGTGCGCCGGAAATCGGCCCAAGCAGGATGATCAGCACGAACAGGATCGCGCCGGTGGCAAGCGTATTGCCGAGCAGAGCGATGGCGTCATTTCCTTGGCTCAGGTTCCCGGCCATGATTCCGGAGCCGATCACGCAAGCGAAGAGGAAGAAGGAACCCAGCCCCTCGGCCGCGATGCGCCGCGCGAGCGGTGGCTGATCAGCCAACGGGCGACTCCGCGTCCGTCGTCCGGCCGATTTCGCTCAACCGGTTTTGCAGGCTCATCTGATCGATGCTCTCTAGCGGCAAAGCGAGAAAGAGGCGGATACGGTTCTGCAAGCCGAAGAAGGCGTCACGAAACGCCCGCTCCTGCGTTTCTGACGGAGCGGCAGCCGGATCGGGAATGCCCCAATGCGCAGTCATCGGGTGTCCGGGCCAGACTGGGCAGGTCTCGCCCGCTGCGTCGTCGCAGACGGTGAAGATGAAATCTAGTTCGGGCGCGCCGGTAGCCGCGCATTCGTCCCAGCTCTTCGAGCGAAAGGCGTCGGTCGAATAGCCAAGGTCCCGGAGCAGTCTTAGCGCGGCAGGGTGCACCTGCCCTTTGGGAAAGCTGCCCGCGGAGAAGGCGCGGAAACGACCCGTGCCTTCCTTGTTCAGGATAGCTTCGGCCAGGATCGACCGCGCGCTGTTCCCAGTGCAGAGGAAGAGCACGTTGTAGATCTTGCTCATGCGGCCGCCTTGGGCAGGCAGCAATTGTCGCCATCAAGGCTATCGGAAAGCGTGCCGAGCGCGGGACTCTCGCCATAGACCGTTGCTTCACCGTTCGTAAGGAAGGCTTCCCAGACGAGGCCATCCGGGTCGGTGATCCAGCTCTTCTCGCTTTTCGCATAGCAGCAGGTCGTCTGCCCTTCTTCGAGGACCGGGCCGTCGGCAGCCTTCAGGCGTCCATAAACCTCGGCCAGCTCCTCTGTACTTTCGACCTGAATGCCGAGGTGCTCGATGCCCTTCTTCGCGTGATTGCCCTCGGAAATGGCGAAATTGACGCGCGGATCGTCGAGCATCCACTTGGCGTAATCGTCCTTCATGACGGTCGGCTCCGCTGCAAACAGCGTCGAATAAAAGCGGATCGAATTGGCGAGGTCGTCGACCCCGACGTGGACGTGCAGGCGCTTCATGCGGATTTCCTTTCCTGGGAGGCGGGAGCACAGGCAGCTTCGGGCGCGCACTCGGCGCCGCCGCAGCAATTTTCCATGAGGTAGGCGACAAGCGCGTTCATGGCCGGATAGTTGGCGCGGTAGATCAAAGAGCGGTGCTGACGTTCCTGCAAAATCAGGCCCGCGTTCCTGAGCTGCGCGAGGTGAAAGGAGAGTGAGCTGTTGGGGACACCGAGCCGCTCGGCGATCGCGCCTGCGGCCATGCCTTTGTCGCCGGCCTGCACGAGCAGTCGGAAGAGCGCGAGGCGATGCTCCTGCGCGAGCGCGCCGAGTGCTTCGATCGCGGTTGCGCTCTTCATCAACGGAAGCTCGCCCAGTGAATCGCGGCGGCGCAGCATGGTACCGGCGGCCAGGCGATGAAGACGGCTTGGATAATGGTTAGGAATCTGGAGAGGAGCGACATCGATCCGTCCTTTCGATGATTGTCGAAATGACAGATCGTCCCGGCTTTGTCAATTATATTTCAAGAAAAGTCGAAATGAGGTTTGCGGCTACTTTCTCGCACGGCGGTATAGCCTGATTACCTGATCGACAGGCAGCGCGTCGACGTGGTGGCCGTTGCCGTCTGTCGGGGTGGCAGCGAACAGGGAGTTGATCACCGCCTCCTCGGTAGCCTCGACAGCGGCTTCGAAGAGCGGCGACATCTGATCGTTGGGGAGATCGATGATTGCGCCGGAGTGTGCGCGACGCTCGGCGGTGCGGCGCACGTCCAGGCTCGTCGAGAAAGCGATGGCGTAATCGCCCGAGCCATTGGTCATCGGCGAGCCGGTGCGGGCGATGCCGAGGAATGCACGGCGGGCGAGGCGTTCGAGATTGCGGTCGCTGAGCGGTGCGTCGGTGGCGAGGACGATGATCACTGAACCGTCGGCATTGGCTTTGTCGAGTTCGGTCTTGAGAAAATAGCGGCCGAGCGCCTGGCCGACGGGAATGCCCGCGATCTGGAGCACGCCGCCAAAGTTAGTCTGCACGAGCACGCCGACGGTCCAGCTGCCGAGATTTCTGGGAAGCTTGCGCGAGCTGGTGCCGATGCCGCCTTTCCAGTCGAAAGCGACAGTGCCGGTTCCTGCACCAACGGCGCCTTCTTGGACCGGCCCTTCACGCGCGGATTCTATCGCAGCGATGGCATTCGCGGGAGTGACGTGGCGGCCGCGGATGTCGTTCAAATAGCCGTCATTCGTCTCGCCGATGATCGCGTTGACTGAGCGGACCTCTTCGTTCCCCGGCTGCTTGAGAGTCCATTGGATGATCCCGGCCGCGGCCTCCGGTACGTTCAGCGTATTGGTCAAGACGATTGGAGTCTCGATTTCGCCCAGTTCCTTGACCTGGGTCGAGCCCATGAACTTGCCGAAAGCATTGCCGACCGCGAACCCGGCCGGGGCCTTGTCCTGGTAGAGGTTGCCGCCGTGCGGCAGGATTGCGGTGACTCCGGTGCGGACGTTGGCGCCTTCAATGAGAGTTACTTGGCCGACGCGAACACCGGCGACGTCGGTGATCGCGTTGAAACGGCCCGTCGGCAGGATGCCGAAACTGATTCCTGCCAGCCGCGGCCGCGGGTTGGGCTCGGAGGCGGCCGGACCGCTAACAAGCAGAAGCAGGCTGAGAAGTGCGGCTCGGACATGCACGGGAGCATCATTGCGACATGCAGCGGCAACGGCAAGCGGTCCAATTCACTTGGCGGGCCGTTAAACTCGGAGTAACCAGTCGCACTTCGAGCCGCCGACTCCCGGCGGCCCGTACAGCAGGGGGCGCTGTATGGACGGGGCAGACGGACGCGGGGGCGTCCGATGATTTTCAACTCGCTGACCTTCCTGATCTTCTTCGCGATCGTGATGGCGCTTCACTACGCGCCCTTCTTCTCGTGGCACCAGAAGAAGATCAATCTCATGATCGCGTCGTACCTGTTCTACGCCGCGTGGAACCCGCCCTTCGTCATCCTCCTGTGGGTGTCGACCGTGGTCGATTGGTGGGCGGCGCAGTGGATGGTGCGCGCCAAGCGCGAGCACACGCGCAAGCTGTGGATGCTGACCAGCGTCATCGTGAACCTCGGGATGCTCGGCTATTTCAAATATGGCGGGTTCCTGATGGACAATTTCGTGTCCATCGCGGGCTCGCTCGGCATCATCTACCACCCGCCAGGCTGGGACATCATCCTGCCGGTGGGCATCAGCTTCTATACGTTCGCGACTTTGTCCTACACGCTGGACGTCTATCTGAGGCGCTCCAAGCCGGCCGGCAGCTTCCTCAATTACGCGCTGTTCGTGACCTTCTTCCCGCATCTTGTCGCCGGGCCGATCATGCGCCCCACGGAGCTCGTCCCACAGTTCGACGAGCCGCGGCAGGCGAAGGCGAACCAGATCTTCTTCGGCCTCGCGCTGCTGACGTTGGGGCTGTTCCAGAAGGTCGTGCTTGCCGACGGCTTCTTGGCCCCTGTGGTGGAGGCGGTCTACGACGCGCAGGGCCAATTGCCGGGCATGCTCGACAGCTGGGTGGCGACGCTGGCGTTTGCCGGGCAGATTTTCTGCGACTTCGCCGGCTATTCGACCTCCGCTATCGGCGTTGCGCTGTGCCTCGGTTTCGCAATGCCCGACAATTTCCGCTTTCCTTATGGCGCGGTCGGCTTCTCGGACTTTTGGCGGCGCTGGCACATCACCTTGTCGAGCTGGCTGCGCGATTATCTCTACATCCCGCTGGGCGGGAACCGGCACGGCCAGGCGCGCACCTACGCGGCTCTGATGGGCACGATGCTGCTCGGTGGCCTGTGGCATGGCGCCAACTGGACCTTCGTGGTCTGGGGCGGGCTGCACGGGCTCTATCTGTCGATCGAGCGCTGGTTGCGCGGGCGCTTCAAGGGATTCACGCCGGGCAGAGCGTCGATCCTCGGCCTGGCGCTGCTGACCTTCGTTCTGGTCAACATCACCTGGGTGTTCTTCCGGGCAAAGACCTTCGCCGGTGCCGGTTTGGTGCTGAAGGGCATGGCCGGGATGCAGGAGAAGCCGGACCCGCTGATCGCCGCCGGGCCGATGATCATCGCGATGGTGATCGTCTCGGCAATCTTCGGGACTCACCTGACGATGCGGAACACAACGTTGGAAGCGGTGATCGAGCGGACGCCTTCAGTCGCGCTCGCTGGGATTTGGACGATGCTGCTCTTCGCGGTCATCGTCGAGCAGGGGCAGGGCAGTGCCTTCATCTATTTCGCATTCTGAGGCGCATAAGTCCGAGGTGCGCGGGCTGCGCGAAGGCGCGCTTCCGGCGGGGCTGAGGCAGACCGCGGCGAATCGTCCCGGGCAAGCACAGCCGGTGCCGACGCGCGATATTCCATCGCGGCCTTGGGTGAGGATTGGGACGTTCGTCTTCTTCGCGGTGACCCTCCTGACGGCGGCCTGGGAATGGAATGCTCGTGCCAACCTCGGCCTTCGCGCCGGCGACATCGACGATAGTCCTCAGGCGTGGGCCGAACAGCGCCGCCTCGCCGATGCGGCGCCGGTGGCGATTGTCGGCGACAGCCGAATTCTGTTCGACACGGACCTCGATCGGTTCCAGCAGCTGACGGGCATTCGTCCGATTCAAACCGCCATCGTTGGCACGAACGCGCGCGCCTTACTCGAAACTTATGCCAATGATCCCAACTTCCACGGGCTACTTATCCTCGGCCTTGCTGACCTTAGCTATTTCCGGCCGAAGGGCGTCGGCATCGGCGGACCATATCTGAAGAATTTCAGCAAAGCCGACAAACCCTCGCAGCTCACGGGGATGTGGATCGACCGCTGGCTGCAGCGGCACCTCGCCTTCATGGATTCGGATTATCGGCTGAGCCAATGGGCGCCGCGGTTCGATCATGGAATGCGCGCGAAGACCTACGGCCCATACGAAAACGTCTGGAAGATTTCCGAGGTGTTCGACGGCCGCCAATATTTTATGTGGGATCGCATCGAAACCGACCCCTATCTGCAGGGGCACGCGCGGCATGCGTGGAACGTGTTCAAGGGGCCGCCGCTGCCCCCGTTCATTGCGCGCAACGTCGTCGCCCGGAGCGCCGAGGCCGTTCGCCGCATCCGGGCGCGCGGCGGTGATGTAATCTTCATTCGTCCGCCGAGCGCGCCCGAGTTGCGCAGCATTGAGGACAAGCGTTTGCCGCGATCGCTGGGTTGGGATCAGCTGCTCGCGACGGCAAAGGCCAAAGGCATCCACGCGGATGACCTGCCGCAGGCGCAGAACCTCGTCATTCCGGAATGGTCTCACCTCAGCCGCAAGTGCGCGACGGTGTTCACCGACGCCTATGTGCGGCGCCTGTCCGAGCTAACGCCGCGGCTGAAACTCCGCACCGATGCGCCGCCGCCACTCAGCCGCGCAGACTGTGTTCAGCAGAATATCGCGTCGGCGAACTAGGCACAGACTCCGCGGCGCTGCGGCCATTCGAGCGCTGGGTTGCGCTCATTGTCCCAGATCATGTGGATGATCCGCCAGCCGAGCTCGGGATGGTTGAACAGCTGAATCGAGTTGATCCCGCGCCGTTCGGGCTGCTCCTCGTCGGGCGTCCGCCGCGCTTCATAGGCGCTCCAGACGTGGGCGATATTGCCGAACAAGTCGATGCGGCGGCTGGTCTCAATCTCGTAGAAGTCATTGGCGTTGAAGAAGGACTGGGTGTTTGTCGCATATTCATCGAGCGACATGCTCAGCATCTGCGGACGGCCCTGCTCGTCGACCCAGGTGCGGACCTGGCGCGCTTCAGGAAGGAAGCAATTTGCTTGCCGCGACCAGTCTCGCGGGCCCTTGGGGCCGGAGATCATCACGTACATTTCGTCGATGACGGCGCAGATGGCTTCTTCGTCAGTCATTCCTGACCGCTAGTAGCGGCTAGCAGCTACTGCAATCCGCCCCTGAACTTGGCCGCTAGCGCCTCGGCTTCGGCGGCGGAGCGGCAGGCGATGAAAGTGGTGTCGTCGCCGCAAATGGTGCCGACGATCTCGGGTAGATCGCTGTTATCGAGCGCGACTCCAACAAGATGGGCGGTGCCGGGCGGGGTCTTGATCACCACGAGGTTCGAAGCGGTGTCGATCGAGCGAAGCCAATCGCGAAGGACTGCGGCAAGCCGAGGCCCGGCGCCGTTCGGGACCGCGTCGGGAAGAGTGTAGCTGAGATGGCCGTCACGGCGGACCTTCACCGCGCCGAGTTGCTCGAGGTCGCGCGAGATGGTCGCCTGGGTTGCGGCGAAACCCTGTGCATGCAATCGCTCGGCCAGCTCTTCCTGGCTGGAGAGGGCTTGTGCGCGGATCAGGTCCGCGATCGCTCGTCGTCGGCGTTCCTTGAGATCGTTCATGCGTATTATTATGCATGGGGTTGCATAAATATGCAATACGGTGAATAGGGCCGCCCCATGATTCGGACGGCCATCCTTGGAGCCTCAGGCTATGTCGGCGGCGAACTGCTGCGGCTGATTGCCGCGCATCCCGAGCTCGCGCCCGCGAAACTGTTCGGCGACAGCAAGGCGGGCCAAAAGCTCGGCGCGGTGCATCCGCATCTTGCTGCGGTGTATCCGACTGCGAAGGTCGAGAAGTTCGAGGAGGGGTCGCTGGACGGCATCGACCTCGTCTTCGCGGCGCTGCCCCACGGACACAGCCAGCGGCTCGCAGCTTCGATCCTCGACAAGGGCATTCCTTTCGTCGATCTTGGCGCCGACTTCCGGCTCGACGACGCTGCGACCTATGAGCAGTGGTACGGTCACGTGCACCAGGCGCCGGAACTGCTCGGCAGCTTCGTCTACGGCATTCCCGAACTGAACCGCGAGGCGATCAAGTCGGCGAAGGCCGTCGCCGCCGCCGGCTGCTATGCGACAGCGGCGATCCTGGCATTGAAACCGCTGGTCGAGGCAGGGCTGGTCAAGCCGGAAAGCCTGATCGTCGATGCTGCCTCCGGCGTCAGCGGCGCCGGACGCGAGGCCAAGGAGGCGACGGGCTTCAGCACGGTGGACGGAAGCTTTTCAGCCTACGGATTGCTGAGCCACCGTCACACGGCCGAAATGGAAATGGCTATTGGGGGAATGGTGCTGTTCACGCCGCACCTGGTTCCGATGACCCGTGGAATTCTCGCCACTTGTTACGGCGAGGCGACCCGGCAGATGAGCGCGGACGTGCCGCTCGAAGCGCTTGTCGCCGCTTATGACGACGAGCCGTTCGTTCACGTCGCCGAGCAGGCACCAGCGACCAAGTGGGTGTCGGGCTCGAACGGAGTTCAGCTCACCGCGCGCTACGATGGGCGGACCGGCCGCGTGCTGGCGCTATCGGCGATCGACAATCTCGGGAAGGGCGCTGCGGGCCAAATGATCCAGTGCGCGAACCTGATGCTTGGCTTCCATGAAACGGCCGGGCTCACGACTGTTGGAGTGTACCCATGAGCGTTACCGCCGCCGAAGGCTTCGTCGCCTCCGGCCTTCACGCCGGCATCAAGCGGCGCAAGTTCGACATGGCGATGATTGCCACGGATGACGGACGGCCGGTGCAGTGCGCGGCCGTGTTCACGCAGAACAAATTCTCCGCTCCCCCGGTCGAGCTCGACCGCGCGACACTGAAGGCGAACGGCGGGCGCGCGGCGGCGGTGATCGTCAATTCGGGCAACGCCAATGCTGGAACCGGCGCCGCCGGATACAAGGATGCGCAGCTGATGGCGAACGCCACCGCCGAGGCACTGCACGTGGCTACGTCCGATGTTCTGGTCTGCTCGACCGGGATCATCGGCACGCCCCTGCCGATGGAGCCGATCCTCAGCCACACGCCGAAGCTCGTAAAGAAGCTGTCGGTGGAGGGCGCGCATGATGCCGCTCGCGGCATCCTGACCACGGACCACCAGCCAAAAGAGGTGGTCATTCAAGGGTCCAATTTCACCCTCGGCGGGATGGCCAAGGGCTGCGGGATGATCGCGCCGAACATGGCGACGATGTTGGCTTTTCTGACGACGGATGCTGACGTCCCGCGCTCGGTGATGCAAAAGGCGCTCGAGGCTGCATCGGACGCGACGTTCAATACGCTGAACGTCGACGGCGCGACTTCGACCAACGACACTGCGATGCTCTTCGCTTCAGGCAAATGCGGGAAAGCGGATCATGACGAGTTCGCCGAGGCGGTGCTCGCCGCCTGCCGCGACCTTACGATGCAGATGGCGCGCGACGCCGAAGGCATGACGCGGATAGCGCACGTGACCGTTACTGGGGCGCACACCAACGAGGAAGCGAGAGTCGCGGCCAAGTCGATCGTCGAGAACAATCTCGTTAAATGCAGCTGGTACGGCGGCGATCCTTATTGGGGCCGCCTGCTCGCGGCGGCAGGCTCGGCGAACGTGGAGTTCAACGTTCCCAAGTCGCGCGTCGCCTATGGCGGGATCGTCGTTGCGAGGGCCGGCGTCGGTGTCGACCACGACGGACAAGCGCTTTCCGAGCATATGATGGGCGACGAGGTCGAGATCGAGGTTCACCTCGGCGCCGGCCATGGCACCGCCAGAATGATCGGGATCGATCTCGGCCCCGGCTACATCAAAGAGAATTCGAGGACGTCATGACTCCATCGGAGACCGCACGCGTGCTCGTCGAGGCGCTTCCCTACATCCGCCAGTTCGCCGGCAAGTCGGTCGTGGTGAAGCTCGGCGGCGCGGCGATCGACAAGGAATCCGATCTCGCGCTTGCGCAGGATGTGCTTCTGCTGCGCAGCGTGGGCGTGCGCTGCGTGCTGGTCCACGGCGGCGGACCCCAAGTCGACGTGATGCTGCGCCGAGTTGGCAAGGAGCCGGAGTTCAAGGACGGCCTACGCGTGACCGATGCCGAGACGCTCGAGATTGTGCGGATGGTGCTGGTCGGCAAGATCAACCGCGACCTCGTCGCGACGATCAACAGCCAGGCGGGCGACGAACCGGTGGCGGTGGGCGTATCCGGAGAGGACGCGGGATTGATGACAGTCACTCCCGCGGATTCCACTCTCGGCTTCGTCGGCAATGTCACAGGAGTCCGCGCGGAGATCATTCACCGCCTGCTCGAAGACGGGCTGACGCCGGTAATCTCGACGATCGGCGCGAACGCCGAAGGACAGCCGTACAACGTCAACGCGGACGAAGCTGCGAGGGCGATCGCCGTCGCGATGAACGCGGAGAAGATAGTTTATCTGACCGCTGTCCCGGGGCTGCTTGAGGATCCGAAGGATGAGAGCACGCTCATCGCGCGTCTAACGTCCGCCGAGCTGCGCGAGCGGATCGCGCATGAGAGCGTCGGCAAAGGGATGATTCCCAAGCTCAGGGCCTGTGCCGACGCGGTCGAGCAGGGAGTGAATTTCGCGCACATTATCGACGGCCGGGTACACCATTCGCTGCTGATCGAGCTGCTTACCGTCCATGGCGTCGGCACCATGGTGAAGCGGGAGAAGAGCTGGTGAAGCACCTCCTTTCAATTCGTGACCTTTCCGCCAGGGATCTGGAGTGGATCCTCGCAGCGTCGGAGCAGCCCGCCCCGCGCCTGCTGCAGGACAAGGGCGTCGCACTCTATTTCGAAAAGCCGAGCGCGCGCACGCGCAACTCGATGGAGATGGCGGTCGCGCAGCTGGGCGGCCATCCGGTCTACATTCAGAAGGACGAACTCGGTATTGGCTCGCGCGAGAGCGTTCCCGACGTGACGCACACGCTCGCCTGCTACCATTCGATCATCGCCGCGCGAGTGTTCGACCATTCGCTGATCGAGGAGATGGCGGCGGTGAACGCGGCGCCGGTCCTCAACATGCTGTCAGGCACCGACCATCCGCTGCAGGCGCTGGCCGATCTGCTGACGATCAAGCAGCTGCTGGGCCGGCTTGAGGGCGCAAAGGTGGCGTTTATCGGTGAGGCCAACAATGTTTCGCGCTCGCTAGCCGAGGCTTGTGCGCTGACCGGCGCCGAATTCTCCATCGCCAGCCCCGAAGGTTACGGTTTCGGCAATGATCCCGGCGTCCGGCAGGTAACCGATCCTGCCGAAGCGGTCGAAGGCGCGGACATCGTCTACACGGACGTCTGGGTCTCAATGGGCGGCGACGACAATGCCGAGCGCCGCGCGGCGTTCGAACCCTATCAAGTGGACGAAGCGCTGATGGCGCATGCGCCCGACGCGCGTTTCCTTCACTGCCTGCCCGCGCGGCGGGGCGAGGAAGTCACCGCGCCTGTGATCGACGGCCCGCGCTCGGCGGTCTGGCGGCAGGCGGAGAACAGAATGCACACGGCGCGCGGCGCCATGCTTTGGATGTTGGAAGCTCAATGACGAACAAGAAGATGAAGGTAGTGCTCGCTTATTCAGGCGGGCTCGACACGTCGATCATCCTCAAATGGCTGCAGACCGAATATGACGCGGAGGTCGTAACCTTCACCGCAGATCTCGGTCAGGGCGAGGAGGTCGAGCCGGCGCGGCGCAAGGCCGAGATGCTCGGAGTTCGGCCGGAGAACATCTTCATCGAGGATCTGCGCGAGGAATTCGTCCGCGATTTCGTCTTCCCGATGTTCCGTGGCAACACGCAATATGAGGGTGATTATCTGCTCGGCACGTCGATCGCCCGGCCGCTGATCGCCAAGCGCCAGATCGAGATCGCCCGCAAGGTAGGCGCCGACGCGGTCTGTCACGGGGCCACCGGGAAGGGCAACGACCAGGTCCGCTTCGAGCTCGGCTATTATGCGCTCGAGCCCGACATCAAGGTGATCGCCCCCTGGCGCGAGTGGGCTTACCAGAGCCGCGAGCAATTGCTCGACTTCGCGGAAAAGCACCAGATCCCGATCGCCAAGGACAAGCGTGGCGAAGCGCCATTCTCGGTTGACGCGAACCTGCTGCACTCGTCCTCAGAAGGGAAGGTGCTCGAGGACCCCGCGGCCGAGGCTCCGGAGTACGTGCACCAGCGCACCATCTCGCCCGAGGATGCTCCGGACCAGCCGACGATGATCACGATCGATTTTGAGCGCGGCGATCCAGTCGCAATCGATGGCCAAAAGCTCTCTCCGGCAGCGCTGCTGGCCAAGCTCAATCAGCTCGGCCACGACAACGGCATCGGCCGCCTCGACCTGGTCGAGAACCGCTTCGTCGGCATGAAGTCGCGCGGCGTCTACGAAACTCCCGGCGGCACCATATTGCTCGCCGCGCATCGCGGCATTGAGAGCATCACGCTCGACGGCGGGGCAATGCACCTCAAGGACGAGCTGATGCCGCGCTACGCGAGCCTGATCTACAACGGCTTCTGGTTCGCACCCGAGCGCGAAATGCTCCAGGCAGCGATCGACAAGAGCCAGGAGCATGTGTCGGGTCGCGTGCAGCTCAAGCTCTACAAGGGCAATGCGTCGGTGATCGGGCGAGAGAGCGAGCAGTCGCTCTACGACCAGGACCTGGTCACCTTTGAGGAAGGCAGCGGCAGCTACGACCACCGCGATGCGGCGGGCTTCATCCGGCTGAACGCGCTGCGCCTGCGCACGATTGCGCAGCGGCAACGGAAGCTAAAGGCCTAGTTCTTTCTTCGCCACTGCGATCTGCTCACGCACCCGCCCGGGCGCGGTGCCGCCGTAGCTCGTGCGGCTGCGCACTGAGGCGTCGACACTGAGGACGTCGAACACCCGGCTGTCGATCCGCGCGTCGATTGATTGCAAGATATTGAGCGTCAGATCGGAGAGCTCGCAGCCGCGTTCCTCGGCGGCCTTCACCGCGCGACCGGTGATGTGGTGCGCCTCGCGGAACGGCACGTCGGCTTCGCGCACCAGCCAGTCGGCGAGATCGGTCGCCGTCGAATATCCCTGCGCAGCGGCAGCGCGCATCCGCTCCGGTACAAACTCCACCGCCTCGACCATGCCGGTAAGCGCGTGGAGCGACAGGATTAGCAGATCGCACGCCTCGAACACCGGCTCCTTATCGTCCTGCATGTCCTTCGAATATGCGAGCGGCAGGCCCTTCATCGTCACCATCAGCGAGGTCAACGCACCCATAATGCGTCCGCTGTGGCCGCGCACCAGCTCGGCGGCATCGGGATTGCGCTTCTGGGGCATGATCGACGAGCCTGTCGAGAATTGGTCCGATAGCTTCACGAAACCGAATGGCGCGCTGGCCCAGATGATCAGCTCCTCGGCGAGGCGAGAGCAGTGCAGCGAGCACTGCGCGGCGGCGGAAAGATAATCGAGCGCGAAGTCGCGGTCAGAAACGCTGTCGAGACTGTTCGCGGTCGCGCGATCGAAGCCGAGCGCTTCCGCTGTGCGTTCGCGATCGATTGGAAAGCCCGTACCAGCGAGCGCGGCCGAGCCAAGGGGGTTCTCGTTCATCCGCGCGCGCGCATCGCTGAAGCGCGACACGTCGCGCCGCAGCATTTCGTAATATGCCATGAGATGGTGGCCGAGAGTCACCGGCTGCGCGACTTGCATGTGCGTGAAACCCGGCACGACAGTCTCGGCGTGTTCCCCCGCTCGCTCAACCAGCACACGCTGGAAAGCACGGACGGCGTCCACTGCCTCGTCGCACGCATTGCGCACCCACAGCCGGAAGTCGGTCGCGACCTGATCGTTGCGCGAGCGGGCGGTGTGCAACCGACCGGCAGCCGGGCCGATCAGCTCGCCGAGCCGGTGCTCGACCGTCATGTGGATGTCTTCGAGTTCAATGCGCTCAGGAACGCCGTCACGCTCATATTCTGCAGCGATCTGGTCGAGGCTCTCGAGGATCGCAGCCGCGTCGGATTCTGAAATGATCCCCTGTTCGCGCAGCATTGCCGCATGCGCTTTGGACGCCGCGACATCCTCGCGCCACAGCCGCTTGTCGAACCCGATCGACGCATTGATGCGCGTCATCAGCTCGTCCGGTTTCGTTTCGAACCGGCCGCCCCAGGTTCTTTGCGCGGGGGGATCTTCTGCCATCGAGGGCGCGTTGCCATGCCCGCTAAGTGCGGTCAAATGACTGCCGCCCTCGCTACGCGGCGTGGAGAGGCTTCCGCGCTTGATCGAGCAATCCAGAGATAGCCGTCTGGCAGGAGCCGCAATTGGTGCCGGCTCGCAAAGCCTTGCCGACCTCGGCGACGCTGGTCAGCCGCTGGTCGGCGATCGCGCGGAGGATTGTCGTCGCCCCAACATCGAAGCAGACGCAGACGATTGGTCCGCTGTCCGGTTGCACTCCGGGTGCACGGCCAGCCAGCACCGCCGGGCCTTGAGCCTCACCGAGCTGCGCGATCAGCCAGTCGCGCGGCGGTAGCCCGCCCGTCGCTGTGACGAACAGCGCTCCGACGAGCCGGCCATCACGAAGCGCTGCGACGCGGCGAGTGCCGCGGGCGGGGTCGGCTGCCTCGATGACTTCGCCCTTCGGCAGACTATCGAACAGTCGCTCCGGATTCCCATTCCCGGCGAGCTCGTAGAGGAAGCCCGACTTCACCGTGATTCGGGTGGACCAGAGGCACGCCGGATCTTCTCGCGGCGTCCCATGGGTAATCAGAAAACCGCGCCAGTCGACCGGCTGCGGCTCTATTCGCGCTGGCGTCGCCTTGAAACCGGGTTGGCCCGAGATTCGGTCGTTCAGCGACCAGGCGAGCACACCTGTTCGGCCGCCGGTCGACTGCTGGTCGGTCCAGTGGATCGGTGTGAAAATCTCTCCGCGGCGCTGGCTTTCGGTTATTGAGACGCGAAACAAGCTCGAGCCGTTGGCGGTGGCCACGCGCGCAAGTCCGCCTTCGCTTAGCCCGAATGCTTCGGCGTCACGCGGATGGACTTCGACCAGCGGTTCCTGCCGATGACGGGCAAGGCGCGGCGAAAGACCGGTGCGGGTCATCGTGTGCCATTGGTCGCGGTAGCGGCCGGTGTTGAGCGTCAGCGGCCACTCCTTGCTCGACGGGAGCTGCATCTGCGTCACCGGCACGAGCCGCGCCTTGCCGTCCGCGGTGGGGAAACGCCCGTCCGCGAAGGGCCGTGCACCCCAGCGGAATGGTGCCATTGCCTCATACGATTCATTGCCGAGGCCGGTATGGCCGGGGAGGGAAAAGAGCCGCGTCCCGTGGTTCTGGTAGGTCGAAAGGCCGGCGTGCTCGCGCCAGATCTGCGAAGGACGGTCGTAAGAGAAAGCGTCACGCCAGCCCATTCGCTGAGCGACCTCGCTGACGATCCACCAATCGGGCTTCGCTTCGCCGGGCAGCGGCAGGAAGGCGCGCTGGCGGCTGATCAGCCGCTCGCTGTTAGTGACAGTGCCGTCCTTCTCGCCCCAGGCCGCGGCGGGCAGGCGAACGTGGGCGTGATGACTGGTGTCCGTCTCCTCGATCACGTCGCTGACGACCAGGAACTCGCAATTGGCGAGCGCCTCGCGGACCCGCGTGGCATTGGGCATCGAAACGGCGGGATTGGTCGCAATCACCCAGAGCGCCTTCACGTCGCCGTTGCGCACCGCGCGAAACAGGTCGACGGCTTTGAGCCCCGGCTGGGTGCACATGCGCTCGGCCGCCCAGTAGCGCCCCACGCGTTCGACATTATCGGGCGCGAAATCCATGTGCGCGGCGAGCGTGCTGGCGAGACCGCCAACCTCTCGGCCGCCCATCGCGTTGGGCTGGCCCGTAATCGAGAAGGGCCCTGCGCCGGGCTTGCCGATGCGTCCCGTCGCCAGGTGGACGTTGGTGATCGCATTGACCTGATCGGTACCGCGAATCGATTGGTTGATGCCCTGGCTGAACAGAGTGACGGTCCTCGGAGTCCCAACGAACCAGTCAAAAAATTTCGCCAAATCGGACGGAGAAACGTCGCAGGTTTTCGCGACCGTCCAGAGGTCGCTACCCTCCTCGAGTGCTTCCCAGAATCCATCCGGCGTCGACACTGACTGGGTCAGAAAATCTTCCTCGAGCGCGCCCGCGCGACGGCAATGCGCGAGCAAGCCGTTCATCAGCGCGACGTCGGTGCCCGGCCGCAGCGCAAGATGAAGATCGGCTTCGTCGCATGTTTCAGTGCGCCTCGGATCGATGACGACCAGCTTGGTTCCGCGCTCTGCGCGCGCCGCCTGAATGCGCTGGTAGACGATCGGATGGCACCAGGCGGTGTTTGACCCGACCAGGACGATGAGGTCGGCGGTCTCCAGATCCTCGTAAGTCGCAGGAACAACGTCCTCGCCAAATGCGCGAACATGCCCAGCGACCGCGCTCGACATGCACAGACGCGAATTGGTGTCGATGTTCCCCGAGCCGATGAACCCCTTCATCAGCTTGTTGGCGACGTAATAGTCCTCGGTCAGCAGTTGACCGGAGACATAAAAGGCGACGCTGTCGGGCCCGTGCTTCTTGATCGTTTGCGCAAACTTGCGGGCGACGAGATCGAGCGCCTTGTCCCAGCCCACGCGCCGGCGCCCGATCATCGGATGCAGCAGCCGGCCCTCGAGCCCGATCGTCTCGCCGAGATGGGTGCCTTTAGAACAGAGGCGGCCGTAATTCGCCGGATGTACGGGGTCGCCGGCGATCTTTGCCGAGCGGTCTTCGCCGGGCGTCGCGACGATGCCGCAGCCGACGCCGCAATAGGCGCAGGTGGTGCGGACGCTCGTCATCGGCTCAGGCGGCTTGCCTGATCACCGCCGCGCGGAAGATGAAGATCCGGCCCGCCACGACCTTGACGGGAATCGTCGGAACGCATCCCTTGTCGGGCGCCGCCGCTTCGCCGGTGACGAGCGAGATCTTCCAGTCGTGCAGCGGGCAGGCGACCTTGTCGCCGTGGACGATGCCCTGGCTCAGCGGCCCACCCTTGTGCGGACAGCGATTGAGCAGAGCGTAGACCCGGTCGTCGCCGGTGCGGAAGACGGCGATCTCCTCGCCGCCCGCAACTGGCACGCTGCGTGCCCCACGCAAGGGGATGTCGCTGACCAGCCCCAAATCAAGCCATTCGGGCGGGATGAAGGTCATGTTCATGCGTGCACCATCGGGCGAACTTCGGCCATGTGAGAATGGTGATGACGGTCGGCTCCCTGGGCGCGCTCGGCCCAGGGATCCTTCTGCGAGAAAAGCTGCGAATAATGGAACCGCTCGGCGAGCGCGTCGCGGCCGGGCTCGTCTTTGACGATGCGTTGCTCCAAATAGTCGACGCCGACGCGCTCGATCCACGGTGCGGTGCGCTCGAGATAGCGCCCTTCCTCGCGGTAAAGTTGGATGAAGGCGGCGCAATAATGCAGCACTTCCTCCTCGCTCTCGACCTTGCACAGAAGGTCGGTCACGCGGACCTTCATCCCGCCATTGCCGCCGACGTGGAGCTCGTAGCCGCTATCGACGCAGACGATCCCAAAGTCCTTGATCGTCGCCTCGGCGCAATTGCGGGGGCAGCCTGAAACCGCGATCTTGAACTTGTGGGGCATCCAGCTGCCCCAGGTCATCTGCTCGATCTTGACCCCGAGCCCGGTCGAATCCTGCGTGCCGAACCGGCACCATTCCGACCCGACGCAGGTCTTCACTGTCCGTAGCGCCTTGCCATAAGCATGGCCCGAGACCATCCCGGCCGCATTGAGGTCGGCCCAGACCGCCGGCAGGTCCTCCTTCTTGATCCCGAAGATGTCGATCCGTTGGCCGCCTGTGACCTTGACCATCGGTGCATTGTACTTCTCGACCGCATCGGCGATCGCGCGAAGCTCGCGCGGGTTGGTGATCCCGCCCCACATGCGCGGCACCACCGAATAGGTGCCGTCCTTCTGAATGTTGGCGTGCATCCGCTCGTTGACGAAGCGGCTTTGCTGATCGTCGACATATTCGCCCGGCCAGGCGCAGAGCAGATAGTAGTTCAGCGCCGGTCGGCAGGACGAGCAGCCGTCGGGCGTCGCCCAGTGCAGCTCCTGCATCACCTGGGGGAGTTCCTTGAACTCTTTTTCGAGGATCAGCTTGCGCACGTCGTCATGGGTGAAACTGGTGCATTTGCACATCGTCTTGACCGCGCGCTCGCCGGCATATTCGTCGCCGAGGGTGGCCTTCAGCAGACATTCGACCTGGCCGGTGCACGAACCGCATGAAGCACTCGCCTTGGTCGTGGCCCGGACTGCATCGAGGGTGGCGGCACCCTCGCTGATCGCAGCGACGATCCTGCCTTTGCTGACGCCGTTGCAGCCGCAGATTTCCGCCGAGTCGGAAAGTGCCGCAACGGCCTGGCTAGGGTCCGTGCCGCCGCCTCCATCGGCGAAGGCCTGACCGAAGATCAGGAAGTCGCGCATCGGAGTTACGTCTTCGCCGCGCTTCAGTAGGTCGAAGTACCAATTGCCGTCGCTTGTATCGCCGTAGAGGACGGCGCCGATCAGCTTCCCCTCCTGAATGACGAGCCGCTTGTAAACGCCACGCGAGGCGTCACGTAGGACGATATCGTCGCTGTCCGCGCTTCCCGAAAAGTCGCCGGCGGAGAAAACGTCGATGCCTGAGACCTTGAGCTTCGTCGAAGTGACCGAACCGGAGTAGGGCACCGGTTCCTTCGTTAGCCCCTCGGCGAGCGAGCGGCACATTTCGAACAACGGCGCGACCAGCCCGTAGCAGGCGCCGCGATGCTCGACGCACTCGCCGACTGCGAAGATCACCGGATCGGAGGTTGCCATATGATCATCGACCTTGATCCCGCGACCGGTTTCGAGACCGGCATCGATCGCGAGAGCGGTGTTCGGCTTGATACCAACGGCCATAACGACGAGGTCGGCGGGCATCTCGCGGCCGTCCTTCAGCAGGACTCCTTCGACGCGGTGCTCGCCGGTGATCTCGGCCGTGTCCGCCTGCGTCAGAATCGTGAGGCCGCGGCTTTCGAGTTCGTGCTTGAGCAGCCATCCTGCCGCCTCATCGAGCTGGCGCTCCATCAAGGTCGGCATCAGGTGGAGCACAGTCACGTCCATGCCGCGAAGGCTGAGGCCGTAGGCCGCTTCGAGGCCCAGAAGGCCGCCGCCGATGACCACCGCCCGCCCGCCGCCTTCTGCGGCATCAAGCATGGCATTCACGTCATCCAGGTCGCGGAACGTCACGACACCTGGCAGATCGCGGCCCGGCACAGGGATGATGAAGGGATCGGAACCGGTGGCGAAGATCAGCTTGTCATAGCCGCGTGACAGGCCGGATTTCGCGCGGACGAGTTTCTCGTCGCGGTCGATTTCGAGCACGGGATCGCCTGCAATCAGTTCGATGTTGTTCGATGCGTACCAGCGCTCGTCGTTGAGGACGATCTCTTCGAAGCTCTTCTCGCCGGCCAGCACGGGCGAGAGCATGATGCGGTTGTAATTGACCCGAGGCTCGGCGCCGAAGATCGTAATCCTGTAGCGCGCCGGATCGCGTTCGAGGATTTCCTCCACCGCTCGGCAGCCGGCCATGCCGTTGCCGATGACGACCAGCCGCTCGCGAGGGTCGGCCGCCCCGTCCGCCGTTTCGCTCTTCTGTGGAACTGGACCAAGATACATTCGCGTCTGCTCCGGACATGAAAAAAGCCGCCTCGACCCAGCCTTTCGGCTGGTCGACGGCGGCATTGCCTTTCGCCCTCCGGCGAACCGGGGGCGCTCCGACTCCTCCTGCGCTGGAGGGGCGAAGCTATGTCAAAGGACGCCTTTGTCCGGAGGCACTTATGCCCGGTCGGACGATTCGGTTCAAGGTGAAATTGTGCACCGCAGCAATCCAGTCCCTCTCAGTGGGGAGGGAAAGGCGACGCGCAGCGACGCCTGGAAGAGGGGGCGAAGTCGCATCGCACACCCTCTCCGCTCGCGCTCCGGCGCGAGTCGATCCTCCCCCCCGCTAAAGGGGGGAGGCTATTCTTCAGTACGCCCACTCCAGCTGCAGCCACAGCTTGGTCGTGTCGGTGGCGAACTGTTTGGCGTCGTATGACGCGAACTTCGCGGTCGCCGTCCACTTGCCCTTCTTCGCCGCGAGTGAAGCGTCCCACTCATCGCCGTAATGAAGGTCGGCGCGGGCGCTGGCGAAGCGGTGATAGACGACCAGCGCGTTGATTGCGTCGAGACCGAGTTTCTTCTTCCAGCCGTAGCCGGCCTGCGCATAATAATCCTGGATGCCGTTGGGCGGCGTGGTCAGGAACTTGTCGGCCCAGCCTTGGAACTTGTGCAGCGTCGCTAGTGGCGTCTGGAAGCTGGTGAGGGCGAAGCCCTTATCAGCCCCAAGCAACTCGTAACCGACACCGGCCTTCCAGGCGGTGATCTCCGCGCCGAGTTCGGCCAGCGCGTAATCCGCATGATAGCGGTTCGGATTGCGATGGTAATCGCTCTGGCGGGCGTAGCTCAGGGCATAAGTGAGCTTCGCCGCCTTGGATAACGGACGGCTCCCGGCGAGGCGCGCGCCGTAGCTCTGGTTCGACTGGCGGTAGTTCTGCACGACCGCTTCGTCCTGATCGACCAGGAATGCGAAGCCAGTCAGCTTGCCGATCGGTGTCGGGTAGCTCGCAGTTGCGAAGATATTATCGCCGCTGATCGCCTGCTGGCGGGCGCCTTTGCCGTCAATTCCCCAGATCGTCCGGTCGGACCAGGCGTAGGTGAGGTCGAACTGCAGACCCTTAGGATCGCCATATTCGATGCGAGCGGCATCAAATGTTTGCTCGTTCTGACGCCAGCCGACCGAGCCGACGAAGCGCTGGTCCTCGATGTTGATGCGCTGGCGACCGGCTGTGACGGTGGTCTTCTTGATACCCTTGTACTGCAGCTGAAAGCGGTTCAGCTCGAAATTGGCCGGGTCGCCGACCAGCGGATATTGGGTCTTGCCGTTGAGCCCGCTGAAATAATGCTCGACGATCGGCGCGGTGGACTCGCCTTCGGCCAGCAGCCGCCAGTCGCCGCTGGAAAACTCCGCCCCAATCCGCGCCCTGAAGGTGACCGCATTCGCCTCCTTTGCAGTGCCGTCCTGATCGACATTCTCCCACCGAAGCCGCATATCGAGCATCGGCTTCACGTTGATTCCTGCGGCCACCGAGGGCGCAGCAATCCATCCGGCCAAAAGGCCGATCGCGAGTCTCTTCATTGTTTGATCCCCCACTTGGGGCCGCCCCCGCGGCGGCCCCGTGTTCAGTCTGAAAGAAGCGGCACTCGCCGCGTCAGATGCGCACCCCGTTTGCAGCCCAGCTGCTCCGCCACTTGCCCTTGACGAAGGTGACTGCACCGAACGCAACCGCCGCGAGGCCGGCAAAGATCAGGAAGCCCGGGCCGAACGAGCCGGTTGCCTGCTTCGCGAAGCCGAGGCTGGACGCCAGGTAGAAGCCGCCGATTCCGCCAGCCATTCCGACGAGACCGGTCATCACGCCGATCTCCTTGCGGAACCGCTGCGGGACCAGCTGGAAGACTGCGCCATTGCCGCAGACGAAGGCGAGCATGGCGATGAC
>Ga0207674_10000310_pt1 | contig 62057 bp, 50 predicted proteins | sample KBSCornC72_FD_184303 | JGI IMG/M metagenome (GOLD analysis project Ga0207674, IMG submission 184303) | Corn rhizosphere microbial communities from Kellogg Biological Station, Michigan, USA - KBS Corn C7-2 (SPAdes) (version 2) | ecosystem: Host-associated > Plants > Roots > Rhizosphere > Soil ...
GACCGCAGTTGCCGCAGCGCCTTGGCTTCGATCTGCCGGATGCGTTCGCGCGTGACGTCGAACTCCTGGCCGATCTCTTCGAGCGTATGCTCGCGCTCGCAGCCGATGCCGAAGCGCAGGCGGATCACCTTCTCCTCCTTGGGAGAAAGCGTCTTGAGGATGTTGGCGGTCTCGTCTCGAACGTTGGTGTCGATGACCGCGTCGACCGGCGACCCCACCCAGCGGTCTTCGATCAGATCGCCCAGCGCGGATTCCCCGTCGCGGCCGACAGGAGTTTCAAGCGACACCGGATCGCGTGAGATAGTCTTCAGCTTCTGGACCTTCTCCACCGGAATGTCCATGCGCCGGCTGATTTCGTCGTTCGAGGGCGCGCGGCCCATTTCTTTTTCGAGCTCGCGCGTGGCGCGCAGGAACTTGTTCATGCTCTCGTTCATGTGAACGGGAATACGAATGGTGCGCGACTGGTCGGCGATGGCGCGCGTAATGGCCTGCCGGATCCACCAGGTGGCGTAAGTCGAAAATTTGTAGCCGCGCCGGTATTCGAACTTGTCGGCGGCGCGCATCAGGCCGATGTTGCCTTCCTGGATCAGATCCAGTAGGTGCAGACCGCGGTTGACGTACTTCTTGGCGACCGAGACCACCAGGCGGAGGTTGGCTTCGACCAGATCCTTCTTGGCCCGTTCGGCTTCGACTTCACCGTGACGGATCACCGACAGCGTGTGCTTGAGATCGGTCAGGTTCGCCCCGGCCACTTCCTCGCGTTTGCGGACTTCGCGCCGGATTTCCCGCGCCTTGGCCTGGGCGGTCTGGCTCGAACGTCCCTCGATCTTGCGCAGATCGGCTTCCAGGCGCGACAGCTCTTCCGCGACCTTCTCGATTTCCTTGGTAAATTCCTTCCACTGCGACAAGTAATAAGGCAGGTGGCGAATCGCCTGGGAAACCTGCACCCGGGCGCGCTTCATCTTGCCGATCCACTTGCGGCGCAGCTTCTTGTTGCTGAGCGGGACGGAATCCAGTTTGTCGGATACCTGACCCAGCTTCTTATGCAAAGCCACTAACTCGGCCAAGTCGCCACGCACTTCATTGCGACGCTTGTTATAGGCAGGGCTTTCGCTTTCCAGGTCGCCCAGGTCGATGAAGGTGTCCAACTCCTCGGTTTCGTGCTTGATTTGCTCGGCGATCTCAACGGCTCGCAACTGTACCAGCGCGGAGCGGCTGATGGCCTTCTGCATCCGCAGCTTGCCGCGCTCCATGCGGCGGGCCAGATTCACCTCGCCCTCGCGAGTCAGCAATGGTACGGCGCCCATTTCGCGCAGATATACGCGAACGGGGTCGTCAGTATAAATCGATTCCTCAACCGGATGCGCATGGGCGAAATCTTCGCCGTCGTGCACCTCCTCAGGGTGGAAAAAGCCGCCTTCCTCGTCAAAAGGAAGTCCGAGCGGCTCATGACCCTCGCCCAGGAATTGATCTTCGAAATGATCCACGTGGTTCACCCGCGCCAAATTACAAACCTTTATTATTCAGTAACTTATCTACGTCAAGCGACAGTGTATGCAATTCCCGCTCTGGCGTCGAAGCCGCATACAGTATAACAGTGTTCCGAAATTATGTTAAGCCTCTATTTCAAAGATGCTTGAAAACCCTTTTGGTTACGGCCTTCCATTGACTCCCCAAGGATGGGTCCCCAAGGACTTACTTACTATCCTTGAACAGGTCCTTTAATTCCACCAGGAAGGATTCAGGGTCTTGGAAGTCCTTGTAAACGGAAGCAAACCGCACGTAGGCGATCTTGTCCAGTTTCTTGAGCCGTTCCAGTACCGACTCGCCTATCGCCGTGGTGGAAACTTCCCGCTCCGGGTTTTCGGCTAGCGAGGACTCAACGGCATCCACCACTTCCGCGAGCTTGGCGATCGGAACCGGCCTTTTCTCGCATGCCCTTAGCAAGCCTTCCAGTACCTTTTGCCGGTCGAATCTTTCGCGCCGACCGTCCCGCTTCACAACCATGTACGGGATCTCGTCGCTGCGCTCGTAGGTGGTAAACCGCCGCAGGCACTTCAGGCATTCCCGGCGGCGGCGAATCAGGTCGCCTTCTTTACTCTCTCGTGAGTCGATTACCCGGTCCTGGCGATGCCGGCAGAATGGACAGGTCACAAGTCGTACTCCGAAGAAGACGAATCTATGTGCCTTAAACTACGCCACTTGATCCCCTCATGGAACGCCAACACCAATCCCAGAGGAACAATGACTACAAATGTGATGATCCAAAGTACCAAAGCGATTCCACTAGCTGCTTCCAGACTGACCCCGTACAGCTCGGTCAGCACCAGGACGGTCGCGATCTGCATCCCCCCGCCGACCCCCGGTATCTGCAGCACGCTCCCAAAAGCAACGAATCCCAAGGCGATGATTACATCCGTAATACGCATTCCGGATGTGGCAGGAAATGCCCGGAAGACGCAGAAGAACGATCCGGCAACCACCAGCCACTCGATCACCGTGTAGGTCACCAGGAGCCAGATGTAGGATTGGCGCTGGGTGGATTGCATCCCTTCCTCAAAGGCATGCAGGAATCGAGACACTCGCTGGTGCACCACATCCGGCAGAAACGATAGGGAATCCATCAACCGCGTCCGGATGCTTCCCCGAAAGTGGCGCAGTCCCAACAGAAGTGCCAGGGAGAGCGCTCCGGTGATCCCGGCCAGCAAGCCGGCCGCCTGGAGCGCCGACTGAATATGCGGGCCAGGCTGGATTCCGCTGCGCGATATCTGGGTTAAGGCGATGCCGAAGATCAGCAGCACCATCAGCAAGTCCAGGATCCGCTCCACCAGCCAGGCGGCGACCTGGCTCGAGAAAGAAACGCCCTCCTGGCGGGCGATCAGGTAGGGCCGAACCGGCTCGCCGGCGCGGCCGAACAGCACGACCGCCGTAAACCCGATGATGGTGACAACCACCAGCCGCCACAGGCGGACGTGCTTGCTCAAGGGCCGCAGCATGACCTCCCAGCGCAGGGCCCGTCCCACGTAGGTGGCCAGGATCAAGGTCATCGCTAACGTGAGCCAACTCCAGTCGACGTCGCTGAAAACGGCCGCGAACTTGGCCCAGACGAAACCCGAATGGCGCCAGCGGTAGACCACGAACAGCACGGCAGCGAGGATCGCGAGGATTCCCAGTCCAGCACCCATGTGTTGCTTTTTCAAGCGATTACAGCTGCTCCCTTCGGCCTTCCGGGATCACTGGTCTATCCTGACGTGCGGCCGATCGGTCCTGCCGTACCCCGCCATACGGATAGAATGTAGAACGAACTTTCCATGCGGGGATTTCGTTCTCATATTCGGAGCCTTAATAACGGGTACGGTGTCCGGGAAGCTATCCGGACACAAGGTTTCGTTCGCAAGACGCAATGCCATGGCGGCCATCGCTACAGTCCGACAGGTTACCACGCCCAGCCGCTTGGCCGCCGGAGAGGGCTCCTGGTGGAGACAAGTGCCGAGCCGGATTTCCGGGGATCAGATTTTAAAGTCTCGTGAGATTCTGAGACCTCTCTTGGACGCGGACAATCAACTGGTCGAGCGCTGTCTGGGCGGCGAAGAAGCCGCTTGGGAGGACCTGGTCAAGGTCCATACCCGGCGTGTGTATGGGATCTGTTACCGCTTCACGGGCTCCGATCAGGAGGCTCAGGATCTCACCCAGGATGTTTTCCTGCGGGTGTTCCGGTCTCTCAAAAGCTTCCGGGCCGGCGAAGGTTCGTTCGCGGTGTGGCTTTCGCGGCTGGCGCGAAATTTGTTGATCGATCATTACCGCCGCACTAAACTGGCGCGCGCGAGCAGTTCGATCGAAGAGCAGCTTCCCATGCTGGAAGAAAAAACCCCGGCCTTGGGCCGGACCGAGGGATTGCTGGCCGGAAGAGAAGCAAGCGAGATGCTCCAGGTCGCGCTGCAGAAGCTTTCGCCGGATCTGCGCGAAACCGTGATCCTGCGCGATCTGGAAGAGCTAGAATACCGGGAAATTGCCCAGGTGTTGCATGTGCCGGAAGGCACGGTGAAGTCGAGACTGAATCGGGGCCGCGCCGAACTGGGGCGGATCCTCCGTAAACATAAGGGCCTCGGTGCCTATTAAAGGAATGCTGTGAACTGCGCGGATGTAGAAATTCTGCTGGCGGACTACGTGGACGGAACCTTGCGCGGCGACGCGCTATCCGCGCTCGAAGCCCACCTGGCAGAATGCGCAGCCTGCGCCGAACTGGCCCGCGATTCCGCCGGGGCGGTGGAGTTCATGGAGCGCGCCGCTGTAGTGGAGGCTCCCCCCGAGCTGGTCACCCGCATCCTGTTCGAGCTGACCGCGGGACCTAGCCACGCGGTCATCAAGCCGTCGCTCGGCCGGCGCCTGTTCGGCCGGTGGCTCGATCAGCTGCTGCAGCCGCGCTTCGCCATGGGCATGGCGATGACGGTTTTGTCCTTCGCCATGATCGGACAGTTTACGCATGTGCGCCAACTGACGCCCGCCGATCTGGATCCGGTGAAAGTCTGGACCTCGGCTGAAAATCGCGTGGTCCGCTGGTATAACCGGGGCGTGAAATATTACGACAGCCTGCGGGTGGTCTACGAAATCCAAACCCGGCTCAAAGAGTGGGCTGAAGAACAACCAGCGGCGCAAACGGCTGCACCGTCAGCCGGCCGTTCGGGAGGAGAAACCAAATGAATCCGGAAACCCACTCGATTCCGCCTGAAACGCCCATCGTCGGCTATTGCCGCGCCTGCGGAAAGGCGCTCGATGCCTCCCATGTCCGCACGGCTCACGGCACCATCTACTGCACCGAGCACGTACCGGCCGAGCCTCCACCGGTTTCCGAATCGCCTTACTCCAGCCCTTACACGGCCAACACGCCGCCGCCGGTCCCCCGCTCCGATGTATCGCCCGGAGTGGCTTTTGTTCTGGGACTGATCCCGGGCGTGGGCGCGATTTATAACGGCCAGTACGCCAAGGGTCTGATCCATGTTTTTGTGCTGGGCATGCTGTTCACCATCGTCGGCAGCAACGACGTGGGAGGCTTTGAACCGCTGTTTGGCGTGCTGATCCCGGCATTCTGGGCATACATGGCGTTTGAGGCTTACCACACCGCCAAGCTCCGCCAAATGGGCCAGCCGGTGGACGAATTTTCGAGCCTGATGCCCGGCCATGGCGGATCGCGCTTCCCCGTGGCGCCCATCCTTCTGATCTTGTTGGGCGTGGTGTTCCTGCTGAACAATCTCGAGATTTTCGAGCTGCGCCGCATGCTTAGATTCTGGCCGGTGATGCTGATCGCGCTGGGTCTCTACATGCTGTATGCGCGCCTGGCCAGCACTTCTTCGGGAGCGGACTCCAAGGTGAACCATGACCGGGGCTAGCTTTCTGGTGGCGATTCGAGGGCCTGTGCTGCTGGTGGCGCTGGGTCTGCTGATGACCGCCGATCAACTCGGCCGGATGAGCTTCTCGCGCACCTGGCCGGTGCTGCTGATTCTGTTCGGACTATTTAAGCTGGCTGAGCACTTGGGACCAAAGAGCGTGGATCCGAACGCCGGGGGAACAAGGAACCTATGAGACGAGCATCCCTGGTTGCGCCCCTGCTGCTGATCGGAATCGGACTCTTATTCCTGGCCCGTAACGTTTTTCCCGAGATGCAACTACTGGACTACCTGGCCAAGTACTGGCCGCTTCTGTTGGTGGTCTGGGGCGGACTACGTCTGCTGGAGATCCTGTTCTGGGCTGCGACCGGCCGGCCGCTTCCCGCGTACGGCATCAGCGGCGGCGAATGGGTTTTAGTGGTCTTCCTGTGCTTCCTGGGCGTGAGCCTGCACGCCGTGCGCGGCTTCTCCGACTGGCTGCCGGGCAGCCGGATCGAACTGGGCGGCCTCGATATTTTCGGCGAGAGCTATGACTATCCGCGGGCCGCGGAACGGCCTGCGTCCAAAGCCCCTCGCGTCATCCTTGAAAGCTTTCGCGGTAATGCGCGCATCACCGGCGCGGATGTCCAGACTGTGAAAGTGACCGGCCATACCACAATTCGCAGCCTGGACCAAGCCTCCGCGGATCGCGCCAACCAACAAGCGCCCCTCGAAGTGGACGGAGATCCGAATGAAATCCACATTCGCACCTGGCAAAACCGGATTTCCGGAAGCAACCGCCGCATCTCGGCCGATTTGGAGATCGTGGTTCCCAAAGGAGCCACCATTGAGGCGCATGGACGCGGGGGCGATTTCGACATTAACGGCGTCAACGGATCCATCGAGGTCAACTCCGATAATGCCAGCGTGCGCCTGGAAGATATTGGCGGCGATGTAACGGTGGAGGTTCGCGGCAGCGACATCCTGCGCGCGGCCAAAGTCAAAGGATCAGTGGAGCTGAAGGGCCGGGGTTCAGATATCGACCTGCAGGACATCGCCGGCACAGTCACCATCAACGGCACGTTTACCGGGAACTCGCAGCTTCATAATCTCGCCAAGCCCTTGCGGATCATCACACCATATACCGAATTCTCGGCGGAGAAATTAACGGATTTGCGGGTCACGCTGGGTAATCTGAATGCGTCGGATCTGACTGGTCCGGTGCGGATGACGTCGTCGCGGTCGTGGGATGTGAGCCTGACCAACTTCACCAATTCTCTGGACATCAATCTGAGCGGAGGCGATGTGGACTTGCGTCCAGGCCTGCTTCCGCTGGCCAAGATGGACGTACGCAGCCGTTCCGGACGTATCGAGCTGGCGCTGCCGCAATCCGCCAAGTTCGATCTCACAGCCACCAGCACGCGTGGATCTGTGGATAACGAGTTCGGCGAGCCGCTGAAGCTGGAGCCGTCCGGCCGGCGCGGCGCTACGTTACGCGGTTCAAACGGCGGACCCGCGGTGAACATTTCGACCGAAAGCGGCCAGGTGACGGTGCGCTCCGCGTCAGCCAGCGAAAGCGTTGCACCCGAGCGTGCGACGCCCGACGTGTTCAATTCACCCAGAACTCCGCGCCCGCCGCTGCCGGCGAAACCGCCCCAGCCGGTCGAGCAGTAGCATCACGGAACCAGCAGAATCCGCACGTCCATAACGTTGGTTCCCGTGGGACCGGTCTTGACCAGCGCGTGGAGCTTCTCGAAAAAGTGGTAGGAGTCGTTGTTATCCAGGAATTCCCGTGCGTCCAGCAGCGGCGTCCCTTCATCCGCTACCGCGCCGGCCGCGTCGGTGGGTCCGTCTAAACCATCCGTACCCGCGCTGAAAATAGTCGCGGGACCAAGCCCTTCCAGAGCCATCGCCGCCGCCAGGACGAATTCCTGATTTCGGCCGCCCAGACCCTTTCCGCGCACGGCGACGGTAGTCTCGCCGCCCGAAAGAAGACACGCGGGACGGCGCAGAGGTCTCCCAGCCGATAAGATCTCTTTCACGATGGCCGCGTGCATACGGGCAATCTCGCGCGTTTCGCCGTCTACCGAACTGGAAAGCACCAGCGTGCGATATCCCAACTCTTTTGCCTTCGAGGCCGCCGCGTCCATCGCCAGCCGGTTGCTGCCGACAATCAGGTTTTGCACGTGCGCGAGCCGGGCGTCTCCGGGCTTGGGCGTTTCCTCCATGGGAGTTGCCCGGATGCCGTACTTGCGCAGTACGGACTCCGCTTGGGTGACTGTGGAAGGATCGCCGACGGTGGGCCCCGAGCCAATGACATCCAGATCGTCGCCGATGACATCCGAGAGGATCAGGCCGAGCACGCGGGCAGGAAATGCCGCCGAGGCCAGTCGCCCGCCCTTGATGGCGCTGAGGTGTTTTCGGACGGCGTTCATCTCGTGAATGCTGGCGCCGGAGCGCAGGAGCTGCTGCGTGATGGATTGTTTGGCAGCAAGAGAGTGACCCGAGATGGGCGCGGGAAGCAGTGCCGAGGCGCCGCCGGAAATCAGGCAGACAAGCAGATCCCGAGGTCCGGCCTGGCGCGCGATTTCGAGAATACGCAGCGCCCCTTGCTGGCCGCGATCATCCGGAATCGGATGGCCCGCCGTATTCAGGTCAACGTGCCGCGGATTAATCCCCGTATTCGCAGGCGTCCCGTCCGGCACATTGACGACACCTCCCTGGATGCGCCGCCCGAGGATGTGCTCCACCGCGCGAGCCATGGCCGCGCCCGCTTTCCCCGCCCCGATCACCTGCACGCGATCGAAGTCGGCCATGCGGTACCGTTGGCGGCCCGCGAGCAGCGTGCGCCCGTCAAACTTCAGATGACGCAGAACGGCGGCATACGGATCGGCCGCATCCAGCGCCGCGCGAAAGATCTGGAGAGCGTGTTTGCGCACTTGTCAGAACGGCTCTTAAAACAGAGGCAGCGCCAGAATTTTTGCGGTGATCGCGGCTGCGTCGTCGGACTCGACCACGATGCAATAATCCGCACGCTCGTACCCCGTGCGGCGAACGGCAAACAGTTCCCGCAGCTTGTCCGGATCTCGCGCCAGCGGACGGTGGTTATATTCCACGTGTTGCCCCGCTAACCTCCGCTCCACCATCGGGAAAGGACAATCCAGCCACACGCTGACGCCGTTGTTGGAGACCATCTCGAAGTTCGCATCGCTCAGGAAAGCGCCGCCGCCGAGGGCGATCACATACGGCTTCCCGCTCTCGACCGAACGGACACGTTCCTTGAGAGCCTCCGTCTCGGCCTGCCGAAACGCAGCTTCTCCGCGAGTGTCGAAAATCTGGGGGATGGGCATGCCTTCGCGCTGCTCGATGTCTTGGTCCAGATCCACGAATCCCCAGCCAAGCTCTTCGGCCAGAGCGCGGCCGACTGTGGATTTGCCGCTTCCCATAAACCCTACCAGGAAGATTCCCGGCGTTCGTTTCAACTTAAGAATCATTGCGTCCAGTGCGCACGTGGGCGCGCGAACGCCATAATAGTAACATGCAGGACGGCTTGCTGCCGCTGTTTCCACTTCAGGTCGTATTGCTTCCGGGATCCCAGCTCCCCTTACATATTTTCGAGGACCGCTACAAGGAAATGATCGGCGAAGTACTGCGCGGCAAGCTGGAGTTCGGGGTGGTCCTGGCCAGCGAAAAAGGCATCGTCAACACCGGATGCACCGCAACTATCGATCGCGTCTTGAGGGAATACCCCGACGGCAGGCTGGATATCCTCACTCGCGGGCGGCGGCGCTTCGAGATCCTGCTGCTCAACGAAGAACGTTCTTTCCTGCGTGGGGCGGTCGAATTTTTCGACGATGACGAGCCCCAGAAAACGGAAGAAACCGGTCAGTCCGTTCCCGATCTGCTGAAGAACGTGATCGACTTGAGCCAGTTGCCCGTGGATCCGGAGGCAAGCGATCTCCGCGTAAGTTTTCGGCTGGTCCAGGACGTTGCCGACCTGGGATTCCGCCAGACGCTCCTGACTATGCGCAGCGAAGCCGAACGCATGCGGAGCATCGCCGAGTTCCTGCCCGGATACCTGGAGCGCCGCAAGCGGATTCAGCACACCAAGGACGTTTCCGGAAGCAACGGCCACGGACATCGTGAACCCCAATGAGTGTCCTTATCTTCGACGCCGACGACACGCTGTGGGAGAACAATATCTACTTCGAGCATGCGTTCGACGATTTTGTCGAGTTTCTGGCGCATTCCGAGCTGACGCCGCCCCAAGTCCGCGATGTGCTCAACGAAATCGAGCTGGTGAACTCCAAGATCCATGGCTATGGATCGCTCAATTTCGGCCGCAATCTGCAGCAGGCATACCGGCATTTAGCCGAGCGGGAGATCCGGCCCGACGATCTGGACCACGTGATGTCGCTGGCCGAGCGGATTCTGCGCCAACCCATCGAACTGATCGAAGGCGTCCAAGAAACCCTGGAAGATCTCGCCCAGCGGCATAAACTCGCTGTGTTTACCAAAGGCCATCCCGACGAGCAGCGTATGAAGGTGGATCGCTCCAGGCTGGGCCGCCATTTCTCCTACACCGGTATCGTGAAGGAAAAAGACTCGTCCGCGTATTCCCGTCTGATCGAAGAGAACGAGTTTCCCGCGGCGCATTCCTGGATGATCGGGAATTCGCCCAAATCCGACATCAATCCCGCGCTCGAGGCGGGGTTAGGAGCCGTGCTGGTGCCCCACGCGCGTACCTGGGTGCTGGAACATCAGGAGTTGCGGACGCCGCCCGGCGCCCGGTTTAAGAGAGTCGAAAGGTTCGCGGATCTTAAAACCTACTTCTAGGCGAGAACGATCGTTTGCTGCCGCGGCCTTCCCGGCGTCCGGCAAAACTCCAGCGCCATGGCGGGTTTTTCTGCTTCCACGACGATTCTCTCGCACGGTCCGAAGAAGGCATCCGCTTCTTCCGGAGGCATCGGCGGCAGCATCGCGCGGAGCACGCGGGGATCCCAGAAGCGGAAAGTCATCGCGGCTCCGGAGGCGGTTTGCAGGCTCACAAAGCTGGTGAAGTGCGAACGGACTGTTTCCAAACCAGCCTTGGAGGTTCCGTAAAACCCCCATCCGCGGCCCCACCCGTCCTTGATCAGGACATGGACCAGGCGAGCCTCGGCCGGCAGCGCGACCACGTAGGCTGCGGCGCGGCCCGAAGTGTCCAAGGATGTATAAAGCTCACCGGCGGCGTCCAAAAACGCAGGTATGCGCGAATCGCGCGAGGGGTCCACTACCGCGAATACTGCCTCACCGGACGCGTACAACGCACTCAATAACGCCGTTTCAGCTGGGGAGTAGCCACCCTGTTGCGGCAAAGGTTCGCTCACCTTGGTGGCGGACGCGAGCGGGGTTGGCACCGTTGCAGTCTTCATCATTCCCACTCCGGTGATGGAAGGCAGCAGGTCTACGTGAATCACAAATGTGGATCCGCCCGCCACCACCGAATCGCCTTCCTGCACCACTTGCTCGGTGACGCGCGAGCCATTCACGAAGGTTCCATTGCTCGATCCAAGGTCGCGGATGCGGCACTGCGTTCCGTCGCATTCCACCGCAAAGTGCAATCCCGAGAGGTAGCCGTCCTCGGCGATCGGATAGTCGGATTTGCCGGTGCGCCCAATGCGCACGATACTTCCGCCGCGCACTTCGATGCGCTTCCCTAAGACTGGTCCGGAAACCGCCTCCAGGATGACGACCATGGATTGGTTATACCTTATCTCGCCACATCAATTCCGCATCGGATCGCCGCACGTAGTTCGCGTCAATTTCGGCGGGATCCTGAGCCAGTCCGGCGGCGAATCGCCCGGCGGCGATGCTCGCAATGGCTCCCGCCAGGAGTTTCGGGGGGTGGTCTATCACCTGAACGTCTTCGCGAAGGGTCCGCAGGAAGTCCTGGAGCTGCATGACCACCTCGGGGGCCACCAGCCGCAGATCCGAATCGTAAACCGCGCCGAAGATGTCGCCGCGCCGTGCGTCGATCACCGGAGCCCGCAACGCGTGATTCCCAAAGAACGCCACCGCCTGGAGATTCGAGACCGCCACCACCTTGCGGCCGGTCGCTTCCGCCAGACCTTTCGCAGCCGTCAGCCCTACCCGCACACCGGTAAACGATCCAGGGCCGGCCGCGACAGCGAAACCTTCGATGTCCGTGATCTTCAGGTTGTGCCGTGCCAGCAACGCCTCGATTTCGGGGAACATCACGTGTGCGAAGCCATCGGGCGAATGCAGAGCGACTTCTTCCAGCACGCGATCACCTTCGGCCCCCGCCGTAAACAATGCGAGGCTGCCAAATTCACTGGTAGTGTCGATCGCCAGCAACAGTTGTGGGCTCACGGTCCCAGCCGATACACTTTGTCGATCGCGTAGGCTTTGCCGTTGGCGTTCAGGATCGACACACGCAGGCTCAGCGTCCCCGGCAGCTTGTGCACGATCGACTCAGGGATGTGCAGCGTTCCTGCCAGGCCGGTTCCCGCCACACGAAAGCCTTCCCCATCCAGAACCACCTCGGCCGTCCATTCGACCAACAGGTCTCTGGTGGCTCGCGTCGGGCGCACGATCTTCAACGAATATCGCGGAGGCACCGCGATGGAAATATCTCCGTCCGGTTGCGCGACCTCGAACGGCATATTCTTCGGATTCACCTCGATCTCCTGAACCGGCACTCGCCGCGACTCGAATTTCCAGGATTTCAGCATCCCCTCCTTGTGCCCTTCGCGGGAAACCCGCAGCACCCAGTCGTGCGATTTGTCGGGAGGCTCGCCGGTAAAGTGCTTGCCTTTGTAATTCTTCGCCTTGATCCGCTCACCGGTATCGGGGTTGATCCACACGACGTCGTAGCCGTGATCTTCGACCGTCAGCTCCACCGGCCCGGGCTTGTCGATGTACACGATGTACTCGACGTCTTCCAGCGCCACCGCCCGCCCGCCGTCCACGTCGAAATAAGGCTCCAGCTCCCAGTAGCGGTTTTCCGACATGAAATCGAACCAGACCGCCATGTATTTGCCCGAGCCGGAGGCGGGATACTGGCCGTTCATGGTGGCGTTCCACAAATCGCGTTCCGACCGGATTCCGGTATTCACGGCCGGCATGGCGTAGAACTGGTGCTCGACGGCTCCCACGTTCGGATCGGCCGTGCCGTAGCACAGAACGTTCATCCATGAGTCCCCCTGAAGCGGCGCCGAGGTCGCCTCCGCCATGGATGTACGCGGATGATCGTAAGGATCGAGCTTGACGAGTAGCGTTCCCGCGTCTTTCAGTATCGCTTTTCCGTTAGGAATATTCTCGAACGAGGGCGCGCCCATCCAGGTAATATTCAGAGCCGAGAAGCGCGCCGCCATGTCGGTCATGTACCGTTCCCGATCGCGCCGATCGGAAGGGATTCCTCCCAGCACTACGTCGGCTACCATGCCGCGGGCGTTGATGGCCCGAATTCGTTCGGCCGCCTCGCCGAGGTCCGCATCCTGGGCGATGGTCACGCGCAAGTGCGTGAACTTCTCGGCGACCTTCTGTGTCACAGCACTGTCAAAGTCGGCCCGAGGAATTTTGGCGAAATCGTCAATCGCCGTCGCCATCCACAGATGTTGCTTGTTGGTGCCTTCGTTGGCGAAGTGATGGACGTTGGCCACCCGGACGAATCCGGGCGAGTCCGAGGCCGTCGCAGTGATTTTACCCAACTGGCCATCCAGGCGCTTCACATTACTGGTCAGCTTGTAATCCCATTCGCCGGGCTCGGTGGGCGCGAACCGCAGAACATATTTACGATCGGCCTCTTTGAACGCCTGAATCAGCAAGGTGCGTTTAGGGGATCGGAACTCGCCGTGCAGTTCGATAGTGGACGGGTTTTCTCCGGCCTCGAGATCGAACGCGAGATCGCAGGAACTCCAGGCCGGGACGTTGCAGGTCGGCAGTTGGGCCCATGCCGGAACCGCCAGCAGAATCGCCCACCGTAATACTCCCATTCTGTTCCCCACTATACCCTGTGCGCTTCCGGCCTTATCGCGATACAATTTGCTTCATGAAAACTGCCATCTTCGCCCTGTTCTGCGTAGTCTGGGCCGCCCTGACCTTCGGCCAGAGTGTTCCCGAAATTCCGTTTGACTCGAACCCGGATTTCTTCAAGCTGCCCGACGATCTGCACTTCGGCGAAACCGCCGGCGTGGCCGTGAACTCCCAGGGCCAGGTGTATGTTTTTTCGCGCGGCAACACCACCGGCCCCGCCTACGGAGCTACCGCGTCCCAGGTGCTGATGTTCGATAAGAATGGCAAGTTCCTTCGCGAAGTCGGCCACAATCTGTACGCCTGGTCCTTCGCTCACACGGTGCGGGTCGACCGGCAGGACAATCTATGGGCGGTCGACAAAGGCTCGGACATGATTATCAAGTTCAATCCGCAGGGACGGGTGATGATGGTGTTCGGCCGCAAGTCCGAAGCATCCGACGAAAACGCGCATCCCTTGGAGCACCCCAATCCGCCGCGACCGGCCCAAGACGGACGATTCCGCCAGCCCACCGATGTCACCTGGGACCCGGAAGGCAACATTTTCATCAGCGACGGCTACATCAACTCGCGCGTCGCCAAGCTCGATAAGAACGGCGACTGGATCAAATCGTGGGGCGGCCCGGTCATGAATCGCGCCATGCCGGCCCCGGGCGAATTCAACACGCCCCATAGCATCGCCGCCGACGCGCAGGGAAACATCTATATTGCCGATCGCGGCAACCGCCGCATCCAGGTGTACGATCACGATGGCAACTTCAAGAAGATCATCACCATCGACGTGCCCGTCACACCCGGCGCCAAATCCTGGTTCAGCAATACTCCCACCCCCGGGGATATCGCGACTGCCGGAGCGCCCTGGGCTATCTGCATCACTCCTGGACCCGGAACCCAGTACCTCTATAGCTCCGATGCTTACCCCGGCCGAGTATACAAGCTGTCGCTGGACGGAAAAGTGCTGGGATGGCTCGGCCGGTCCGGCCGCCAGCCTAAGGAGTTCGGCTGGATCCATGAAATGGCGTGCCCCTCAGAGAACGAGCTGTATGTTGCCGAGATCCTGAACTGGCGCGTCCAGAAGCTCACTCTCAAACCGGGCAAGTAAACGGGGGCGCCTGTCTCCAGCGGAAGACGTACTGAAGCCGGTGGAAGACGCCAACGTCCCGTTCAGACTCCCGTCAAGACTTGCGCCGCCCCGGCCAACCGCGGACGGCGTAAGTCACTACGGGGCCCCATTGTGATAGAACGCTAAGGTCAACCTCGATCCTCGAGTCGGTGTTCCGGGGCGTCGATCGGTCTCCCTCCGGACTGGCCCCGCACATGCAAATCGTGAAGGGTACTTAATTTCTGTTTCGGAGGATCGGAAGACTATATGTTCAAGAGGGAATTTTCTCGCACGGCGTTTTTCTTATGCGTCAGTGCCATTCTGAGTACTGCGGCGGTTTCCGCACAGACCTGCCAGTCCGCGGTCAACGGGGCTTATACATATTCGGCGGTCGGCGATGGCATTCCTGGCGCCTTGACCAGCGGCGGAAACACCACCGCGGGTACGCCTCCTTTTTCTAGCAGCGGCGTGGGCCAACTGGTAGGCGGAGCGGCGAATGCCGTGCCCTTCACGTCGGCTGGAACCCTGTACTTCGATGGCATGGGCGACATCCGCGCCGGCAACGCTGTGGAGTTTGGAGCCCCTTTGACGCTGGTGGGATCCTATGTGCTGAATTCCGATTGCACCATCTCGGTCACGCTGACGGACGCGTTCGGAACAAATCTGACGGTTGCGACGCTGCAAGGAGTCGTGCTCGGCAATGGATCGGAAATCGACCTCGGTCAGTTGCAGAGCATCTCGGGGAACTCCGCGAGCCCGGCGATAGGAGTGTATCAGTCGAATCTGCTCGTCAGGCTGGTACGGCCTCTGGCGACATATTGCTCCGTAGGTAACCTGAATGGTTCGTATGTTCTAATCGCGAGGGGCGCGCGAGCAGCGAGTGTTGCCACCGATGCTGGGGTCGGGCCAACCGTCGCCCCGTTCTTCCTGTTCGCCCGGGTCCAATTCGATGGCAATGGGAACATACTCACTCCGACTGGCCCTCTTTCCACCATGAGTTTCCTGCAGTTGGGCGGATCTTACACCGTCAAGACAGATTGTACGGGAATCCTAACGCTCACGGCAGTCGATGCGACCGTCGGTGGGTCGGGTGCCACACTATCGCTGAATTTTGCGCTCACCCAGAGTGACTCGTTGACCGGGTCCAGCGCCGAAATCCAGTTCAGCGGCGCCAGCCAGGGGCAAACTCTATTTGGATACGGCCGGTTGCAATAGCAGGTTCCGGGGACCATTCAGGTAGCAGACACCGCCCGTATGGTTCCCGCCACCCCCGGGGTTGTCGAACCCCAGGATTTATCGTGGCAGAGTGCCTACTCGCCACAAAACAGCCGATTATATCGTTAATATTAACGGATTTTCACCTTCGCTACCATTGCTATGGTATTGCGCTGCTGGTTTGAATTGGGTAAACTACGCCTGTTGTCTTTTATCCGCTTCAAGGGGCAGTTTTAAAAGGGGTTTCTGGTATGAAATTTGCAGGTTTTATTGCGTGTCTACTATTGTCCACGTCCGCGATCTTCGCACAGGGCGCTTTGGGCACGATCACTGGAACAGTCACCGATCCTAGCGGCGCGGTTGTAGGCAACGCTGCGATCGAGGTCAAAAATACTGCCAATGGCCAGGTATACGACACCGTGTCGACCGCGACGGGGAATTACACCGTCACCCAGCTACCGGTCGGGGCTTACGACCTGACGGCCACCATAACAGGCTTCAAGACCTACAAACGTTCCGGTCTGGATCTAGCCGCTGCGCAGATCATGCGCATCGACATTCCGCTCCAGGTCGGCTCGCAGACGGAGTCGGTCACCGTCACCGCTGAGGCTTCCCTGCTGAAGACCGAAGCCGGCGACATGACGCACAACGTGACAATGGACACGTTGACGGAACTGCCGCTCCTGGGTATCGGAACTGCGAACTCCGGCACCACTGGCGTGCGCAATCCGTACAACTCTTTGCAGACGCTTCCCGGCATTAGTTCGTATGCCAGCAGCGGAACATTCACTCTCAACGGCCTCGGCGCGGCTTTCGCGTTAACGGAGACCATGCGCGTGGAAGGCCAGGACGCCACCTCCCGGCTCTTCGGGAATTACGATTACACCCAGATGGGCCAGCCGAGCGCGGATTCGATTCAGGAAATTGCATACCAGACCAGTAACTACGCCGCCGAATTCGGACAGGCGGGCATCGCGGTCATCAACATGACCATGAAGTCCGGCAGCAATCAATACCACGGCAGCGGCTACGAATATTTAGTGAACGAGGACCTGAACGCCGGCAACCCTTTCAGCCACACAGCCGACGGCGAGCCCGGAAAGTACCGGCCGCGCAACCGCCGCAGCGATTTCGGCGGCACTTTGGGCGGGCCCATCTACATCCCCAAGGTCTATGACGGCCACGACAAGACCTTCTTCTTTTGGAACTATGAGCAATTCCTCGAAACCACACAGTACGGCTTCACGGATACGGTGCCTGCCACCGCCTATCTGAACGGCGATTTTTCCGCGATCTCACCGAATGGGAATTGCAGCCTGTGCGCCGCGAACGGCATTCAGACCACCGCATTGCCTGCCGTGGACGCGCTGGGCCGGCCGATGTACGCCAATGAAATCTACGACCCGGCGACGCGCGGCGTAACCGCCAGCGGCCTGGGATTCGCCAACCCGTTTCCGAACAATATGATTCCCGCCGGACGCTTCGACGCCACTACCCTGAAGATCGAAGCGCTGCTGCCCAAGGCTCAAAACGCGAATCTCGTTGGTAATTACAGCGCGAGCGTCGCGGGCTCACGTTACTCGGCCATTCCATCGATCAAGATCGATCACAATATCTCTTCCAAGGACCACTTGTCCTTCTATTGGTCCAGAATCAACACCGAGAGCCAGATTTCCTCTCCCCTCGGGAACGCGGATGGTCTGCCCCTCGCGATCGGGGCGTACCGCGGCACCTTCATTCCAACCTATACCACCCGGGTCAACTACGACCGGACGGTGACGCCGACCATCCTGCTGCACCTGGGTGCGGGCTACTACCACACCAGTTTCGCCGACCATGCTCCAGTCCTGAATTTTGACCCCGCTTCGATCGGCCTTAGCGGCTTCCTGATCCATCGCCAGTTCCCCGCCATTAACGGAATGTGCGTGCAACCGGCTGGGTTCGGCCAGACGGGATGCCAGGGTCCCCTAGGCGGAATGCAGAATCTCGGCGAGGCCATCCAATCTCAAAATTACGAGGAAAAGCCTACCTTTAACGCCAACCTGACGTGGATCCGGGGTAATCACACTTATAAAATTGGCGGCGAGATGTATCTCGAGCAGGCCTACACCGGAAGCTTTTCCACAGTTACGATGGCGACCGGCCTCAATGCGACTTCGCAGCCCTTCACGCCCACCGGCAGTCTCAACGGTTTCACCCAAGGCTTCGGCTACGCCAGCTGGCTGCTCGGCGACTACGGATCAACGACCTTTACGGGCACCAGCTCGACCACGCAGACGCCCCAGTTGAATTACCGCCTAGGAAACCAGCAGTGGGGATTCTTCCTGCAAGATACCTGGAAGATCACTCGCAAGTTGACGCTCGATTACGGTATTCGATGGGATTATTCAACTGCCCAGCATGAGCAATACGGGCGGCAGGGTCAGTTCGATCCCAATACGCCGAACGCCAACGCCGGCGGGCACCCCGGTGCGACACTCTACGCCAATACTTGCGGTTGCCAGTTCTACCAGAACACTTACCCGTATGCCATCGGGCCACGGCTCGGCCTGGCCTATCAGATCGACCCCAAGACCGTCCTTCGCGCCGGCTGGGGAGTCAATTACCAGTTCGTGGGGGCAGCCGCCGGCGGTATCGTCAGCGCCAGCGGAACTCCGGCTCTGGCGGGTATCAACCCGTTCATAAACATCCAGGCGCCAGGCGCCATCGTCGCTCCTTCCTGGCCCGTCACGGATCCGAACCGTTTTCCGCTTTTGGGCACTGTGAGCGGGTCCCCGGTTATGCCCGACGCGAACCAAAACCGGCCGCCGCGCATCAATCAATGGAGCGTCGGCATCCAGCGTGAGATCACGAGGGATTTCGTCGTCGAAGCGTCCTATGTGGCCAATCGCGCCGTCTGGATAAATCAATTCGGCGCCGCTCCCAAAGCCTTCCTAAGCCAAATTTCCCCTGAAAAATACGCTAAGTTGGGTTTGTACCCCTACGCTGGAACCGGTCCGGCGGGATACAACTACTCGATCCCCGGAAACTCCTGTCACCCCGGAAACGATTGTGACCGCGCTCTGCTGCAGATGCCGATCACTAGCTCGGCGGTCTTAGCGAAGGTGGGGAACGTTACGCCCTATAGCGGTTTTGCAGGTACCACCTTGCAGAGCGCCCTGTACCCGTTCCCGCAGTTTGGGAACCTTCTGCCCGGGGGATCGCCCACCGGCGACTCCAAGTACGACTCTCTGCAAGTTAAGTTGACCAAGCGCTTCTCGCACGGTTTCCAGGCTAGCGGCGCATACACTTGGGCCAAGGGCTTCACCGCACCCAATCAGCAGGACTTCTTCAATCCCGACGCGAATCCGTGGGCACTGCAACAGATCCCGCCGCAGGCTTTGACCTTCAACTTCACCTACACCATACAGAAGTACTCGTTACTGCCCAAGTTCGCTAACGAAATCACCAAAGATTGGGAGATCGGCTTCTTCGCGCAATACCAGAGCGGTCAATTCCTCACGCCACCGAACAGCACTACGGCGAATTTCCTGACCAGTCAGGACGTACGCACCGGCCAACCCCTGTACCTGAAGGACGTCAACGACATCCACAGTTACAACCCATACACCGATATCGTGCTGAACCCGGCCGCTTGGGCGCAGTTGCCGACGAACAGCGTCGGACCTGCCACGAGCACGCTTTACAGCGATTTCCGCGGACCGCGCCAGCCCCGAGAGAACGCCAATCTCGGCCGCCACTTCCGCATTAAAGAGCGCATGGACTTCTATATCCGGGGTGAGTTCGTCAACATCTTTAACCGAACGATTTTGCCAAATCCGATTACCACGAACCCGCAAAGTGCGCCATCGAGGAATCAGGTTGGGGTCTACACCAACGGATTCGGTGTCATCAATGCTTACAATGCTCCCGGCACGGCCCCGGCGCCGACCGCTGGAGCAGTGAACCTCCTTGGCCGGACGGGTACGGTGATCGCCCGGTTTACGTTCTAGTTAGGCCGAACCAAACCAAGGCCCGCCGTCCTAACTGGGCGGCGGGCCTTTTCTTTTTTGGGAACTGCTGTGCGTCTCGCTTCGATTCCGCTCCTCTTCGCCGCCGTCCTGAGCGTAGTCGCGGCGAGCCATGCCTTCACCTCCTACGCCAGCGTGAAACTCGTTTTGGACGCCCAGCGTGACCGCCTGCCCCCCGAGCTTCAGAACCCAAGTGAAGCCAAGTGGACCGCCTGGAGCCAGCACCAAGACCAATCGATTCGAGCTCGTCTGGAACAGGGCGATCTGGATTCCATGGTGAATCTTCTGCTCTTGGGGACCTCCTTCACCAAGCAGCCGCGGATCAGGGTCGAGAACATCACCGAAGCTTCGAAGTCCGGGGCCTTGCGGGCCCGTGTGGACGATCTGGTTGCGGGTTTGGGTAGTCCGGGCGAGAACGAGCGTCTGGTCTTCCTGAGCGGCCTGCTGCGAAAAAAAGGAGTCGATCCGGAAGCCCCCGGCGAGACCGGCGTATTCCTTTACAAGAATCTGGAGCGGGTACTTCAGGAGCGGAGGACCATCGCCGAGCGCGCCGCGCAAGCCAAGCCAGCATCGCTTCTGGATCGTGCGTCCCTCTTCTCCGATCGCGGCGTTTCACTCGATACCAGCATCCTGCCGAATTTCTCGATCGAACAAACCTTGCGCGAACTGAAGCAGCGCGGCTTTCTGCGCCAAGGCGGTGTCGCTCGGGTCGCGGTGATCGGGCCGGGCCTGGACTTCATCGACAAGAGCGAAGAATCGGGCTTCGATTACTATCCGCAGCAGACCGTGCAACCCTTTGCGGTGTACGATTCTCTGGTGCGGCTGGGGCTGGCCAAAGCCAACGCACTGTCGATGTCGATTTTGGACATCAGTCCCCGGGTGATCGACCATATTCAGCGCTCCCGCGATCGCGCCCGGAAGAAAGCCGGCTATGTGCTCCAATTGCCGCGCGACGTATCGCGTCCCTGGCCTCCGCAGCTTCTCGCTTACTGGCGCACGCTGGGCGACCAGGTGGGAACCACGGTGAAGCCGATCCGGCCGCCGGAGATTTTTCAGCGTCTAAACAACGGACAGGGCCTGGAAACGCGGGCGGTGCGAATTCGTCCGGAGGTGGTGCTGGCCTGCGATCCGGTGGATCTCAATATCGTTCTCGAACGCATCCACCTGGAACCGGCCGATCGCTTTGACCTGGTGATCGGCACCAACATTTTTCTGTACTACGACGCTTTCGAGCAGATGCTGGCGCTGGAGAACACCGGCGCCATGCTCAAATCCGGCGGTTTTCTGCTGACCAATGACCGGCTGCCGGAAGTTCCGGGCGGCTCCATGCGGCAGGCCGGCCTGACCGACGTGCGCTACGAGGATCATGACCCCAGTGCTCACGAGGCGGTGGGCTGGTATCAACACCGATAACACCACCGGCGATAACACCACCGGCTTGACTGGCGTACCCGGCTTCGCTATAGGTAGTAAAGTCATCGGGAGGTACACACGATGCGGACCAAGCTTTTGCTGATCGCGGGGATCGGTTTGCTGGCGGCGGCAGCGCCCGTTCTGGCGCATCATGCCTTGGCGGCAACCTACGACACCCATCAGTCCATTCTGTTAAAGGGCACGGTCACGAAGATCAGCTGGGAGAATCCTCATGTCCATCTGTATCTTCAGGCCGAGAACAAAACAGGGCCGGGTGCGGAGTGGGAATTCGAACTGGGCAGTCCGAACATGCAAATTCAGAACGGCTGGAAGCTCGATACGTTCCGGCGGGGCGATCACGTGGTGGTTACCGCGTACCCGGCCCGTAACGGTTCGAAGCTCGGCTACGCCAGCAAGGTCGCGCTCAGCAGTAATTGAGAGCAGAGGCGGGGCATGCCTCATCCCTACTCGACATCGCAGAATTCTTCGTACGGAAAATCCGAGCCCAGCCGCTTAAGCTCGGCCTGGAAGTACGCGTCCATTTCCCGCTGACGCTCGCGGCTCAGCAGCTCTGACGAGCCTCCCTGAGTACCTTTCCGCATCATGGCTCCCTCCGGGCGCCAGGGGATCAGCTTTCCCATCCGGAACTTGTGATCGATTCCTTTCATGTACTCGAACGACGATTTTTCGCTGACTGCATCGATCAGCTCCTCGGTCGCCTGAATATCGAGAAACTGCGCAACTTTCCGAACCGTTCCTTCTAGATCGCGCTTCATCGATTTAAAGGAAACAACCAGCACGTTGGGAAGTCCCCGCTGCGCCCAGTAGCCCGCCGTGTTGGCCGCCCACGAGCCGCCGATCACGAATCCGTCCGACATAAAGAGCTTATACCAGGTGTCCACCGAAGGCATGGCCGGGCCCAAGATGCCATCCTTCAGGAAAAAGTAGCTGGACACAAAGACATCCTTGGGATCGCGGATGACCATGATATAGCGCGCTTCTTGGGAGTACGGCAGCAGATCCCAATCGAAGTGCGTCTTAATCAAGCGCTTGCGCTCGGGCGACATCTCCCAGTCCCGGGCGTCTTCTAAGGGAATCGCATAGCGCCGCATGATCCCCGGCATGACTTCCGTATCCGGCCAAGGGACGACGGAGTGAATGTGATCGAATTCGCCAGCACCGTGCCAGATGAGCTGGTGGGCGATCTGCATCATCCAATTGGTGCCGCTCTTGGCGAACGTTGCGACGAAAATGTCCTGCTTGCCGGGAACATACTCGCGAAAAGGATTCTTTTCCGCGATCACCTTGCTGCGGCGGGCGTTCGCACCTCGAAACGCGCGTTCGGCGCGACCGGTCTTCTGGAGTCCCCACATGAGAGGTGCGGCGAACCCATAGACTATCGCCCCGATGACGCAGCGCGCGGCCATGGGAGGCAACTTATGTTCGAACTTGTGAGCCGGCGGACGAACTTTCGTTGCAGTGCTCATAGCAAGCCATTCAGCTTACTGAATTGCCGGCTGTCTTGCAGGGGGCCTTCAGGTACACTAGAACCGGTATCCGACTTTGATCATCAGAATCCTGGTAGCGATGTTGGCGGCAGCCGCGGCAATTCCGGCGCAATCGAAGCTCCACATGCGGGTCTTTACCTCCGCTCCTGACGGATTCTCGGTCAATTCCACACTGATCTACGGCAACCGCGACGCGATTCTGGTCGACACGCAGTTCGCCCGGAGCGAAGCGCATCGCGTGGCGGCCATGATCCTGGAGAGCAAGAAAAACCTCACCACGGTCTACATCACCCATGGCCATCCCGATCACTATTTCGGCATCGCGGTCTTGAAACAGGCTTTCCCCAATGCCAGGTTCGTGGCGCTTCCCGCCACCATCGCCGCCATCCGCAACGGCTGGGAAGGACGCCTGAAGTTCTGGACGCCCGAATTCGGATTCAATCTGCCGACCACCGGACCGATCCTGCCGGACGAACTTCAGGGGAACGAGCTGAATCTGGAAGGCGAGGCGCTGCAGGTAGTTGGCGGCGTTACCGGCGACGGTCCCAACAACTCCTACATCTGGATTCCGTCGATGCGTGCCGTGATCGCCGGCGACATCGTGTTCAGCGGAGCGTATTTCACGCCACCCAAGATGCCGGAGGAGTGGCTCAAAACACTGGATCAGATCGCGGACCTGAAACCGATCACGGTGATTCCGGGACACGAAAGAGTCGGCGCGAGGAATGACGCGTCCACGATCGGCTTTATGAAGGCGTACATTCGCGACTACAACGAAGCACTCGAATCTTCCCGGACGGCCGCTGAGTTCCGGTCCAAAATAACCAGGAAGTATCCCAACTTCGCGCTGGAGCGCCTGATCGTGTCGGCAGCAGATGCGGCATTTCCCTCCAACCAGAAGTAGCCTCTGCGCCGTACTGATACTGGCCGTGAGCGGCCGCTCACAAGTCCCTGCGCGGCAACTGCAGCCCGAAATGGGCGTGTATCTCGGGTGGGTCGGCACATACCCGGGGAATCGTCTGCGGGAAGGCGCTCGCCTGGCGAAGCAATCCGGCTTTGAAACCATCCGGATTCCGCTGGTGGCCAGCGTCGAAACGGATTTCGGAATCGGAGCGCTCTGCCATGGAAAACAGACGCTCGCGTCTCTGATTTCGCTCCCGGAATACGCCAAGGTATTGGGAGATCCAGCGTTTCGAACGATCTTTCTGACGGTCTGGGGAGATTCGAATTCCTACGAAGCCTGTGAGCCGCGCGATCCCCGGACCGATCAGCATCCGCACAAGCACTATCTCGAGAAGACGTTCTATTCCGTCGCGGCGAATCGCGATCGAACGCGAACAGAATATGCCGACCTCACCTATCACCTCTACAAAACCTATCGGGGAAGCGGGAAAGCATTCGGCATTTCCAACTGGGAGGGCGACAACGAACTTTATTGCGATTCGGCTTACTACTTCGCCACCAACCGGGCCTTTCGATCGTCCTGCGAAGCCAAGCGGAATACCCTGGACATTCTGACGGCCTACCGGCAGTTCTTCGAGCTACGTCAACAAGGGATCGAGGCGGGCCGGGAGCGTGCGTTGCGCGAGGGACTCAAAGGTGTCTCGGTGCGGTCGGTGATCGAAGTGAGCGCCTTGCGATTCCTGAAGGAAAGCCATTTGCCGAGCATGCTGGAGGACGTCGTTCCCTCCGTTGCTATCCCGGATTACATCAGCTACTCAGCATGGGAAAGCATCGGATCCGCACCCAAGCAGCTCCTTAAAGACCTTGACGGGCTACAAAAACGATTCCAGGGGCGCGTGACGGTGGGTGAGTTTGGGTTCGACCGCGGCCTCGATAAATCGGCTGCCGAACACGCTGCCAGCGTCGCCAAGACCATGCGGCGCGCCCGCGTGACGTACGCCATCTGGTGGCAGATTTTCGACCAGCCGCCCCTGGCGGGCCTCAACGATAAAGGGCTATACGGGCTCTACGACGATCATGGGAAACTCACCGCGCCGGGGAAAGCATTGCTCGACGCAAGTCAATAAAACCTCATCGCGCTGACGATACCTGGTCGACGAATCCTTCCAGGCACACCGGTCGGTACATCCCGCGAATGGTATGCCGACGGGCCGGGGCGGCAAGCCCAGCCACAGGGAATAGTTTTAATAGAGCTGCATGGCTACCACAGGCGCCAGGCGCCGTAGATCAGAACGTAGCCTGCCAACAGCGCATTGGTAGTCGCGTGGGCGGCCACGGCTTCGCCGATTCTGCCTCGCCGAATCATCGCCAAGGAATACAGGAGCCCGGCCAGGATTCCCGCGAGCCAATGGCTTCCGTGGAGTGCGCCGAAGAGCGCCGACGAAGCCAGAATCGAGAACCATGTGAATCGTGTAAATGAAACGGACTCGAAGTCCTGCGAGATCAGGCGGCGCTGCAGGAATCCTCGAAATGCCAGTTCCTCGGCGATTGGGACCGTGACCGTCGCGGCCACTATCCGGAAGGCGATCCATACGGCCCTAACGGCAGCCGAGGACGCGGTCAGCGCAGTGGGCATGGCCGAGGCGATCGGACCATCGGTCAGACGATCCAGACCGATCCAAATGAGAAAGACAGCCGCCCCCATCGCCGGCCCCAGCCACCCGATCCGCCAGTCAAGTTTCAGGTAGGTGTTTCGGAACACCCATAGTGCGCCAGCCGCGGCAAAGAAGCGCAGCGGATACAGCCATTCGAAGCGCCCGCTTAACGCACCGGCGACCATTCCTGCCCCCAAAATCATGAGAAAGGGGAGCAGATAGGCCGCGGTGGGATTGTCGGTGGCTTGGGCTTGACCTGCAGACTCCGCTCGCGGCGTTTTCACGGTGAAATAGGACGTGCGCCTGGCAGCGACTGAGAAACCCAGCGCTACGGCATTAAACGCGATCCAGCCCGCCTGCGAGTGAAACCCTCCGATGGCGATCTCGCGGGCCCCGGCGCTCCCGATCAGAACCAAGGCTGCGATGCGCACTGCGTTGAGCAGAAACATCACCGCCACTCCCGCTGGAATCAGAAGCAGCGCCTGCGGGAAACGGCATTCCTTTCGAAAAAGGCATAACCAGACCACGCCGAATGCCAAGATCAGGCCGGCTCCCTCAAAACCTGAGCACTGATCCGCAATTTCTACTTTAAAGTTGCCAGTCCCGATCATCATCCGGGCCGGGTCGGCGGTAACGCCGGAGGCAAATAATCCGAGCAGGCGTTCGACCAGCCAGAAGGTGATGCGGCCCATCGGCCGCCACAACGTCCGGCCAACGTTTCCCGCCACGCAGGCCGCGATCACCGCGGTCGAGGTGTATAGCCATAGCTGTCCGGTACCGCGCACCATCTGTATCCACTGCATCAGAGGGATCACGGCAAATCCCGCGAAAACAATCGCAGCAAGGCCCGCAGCCAGCCAGTCTGCGGCAATCAGATCCGCCTGGACGCCCGAGACATGGGTTTTGTACAAAGCAAAGGTGAGGGCGCCGGCGATACCAATGGAAGAAAAGTGGCCGGCCAGGAGGCTGCAGTCAATCGGGATTCCTACCAGACGCTCAGAGATCTCATCGAAGGTAGATTTGCTTCGCAGATAGCCAAACGTCACGAAAAGCGCAGCGAAGCCTACGATGCACCGCAGGATCCACGGCCCCGCGGCCGCCAGAACGCCGAGCAGGCTCCCCCGGTTCGCGAGCTCCGCCCCATCGGCGACTACGGAAATGACCAGCAATTCCGCGGCAAAAACTACCGCCAGAGTGAGCAGGCGGAGGTGGATCGAAAGGGAGGATGGTTTATCCGAGGCCCCAGCGGCCAGTGCATGTGCTGGAGAAAGTCGAGCCACGTTGATAGAGAAAAAGATATAAGAAAAACGAAAATCTAAGCGCTTTCATAAGAGTATAGGCCAGAATGCCGGTCTGGGAGCGCTTCGCATCAAGCTTGATAGTTCTAGTACTACCGGAGGACGTGCGAGCATGGTCGCGTTCAAACCGGCGAACAGCATACAATAGCTCCATGAGAATCGCCACCCTGCTCTGTGCCCTCTCTCTGACAGCCGCCGCCTACGGGGCCGGTAAGCCCGAGGAGTTCAAAACTTCCGCCGGCACGCTCACCATGACGCCGATCCAGCACGCCGGCCTGATGCTTCAGGCCGGAGGCCAGGTGGTTCACATCGATCCTGCTCAAGGCAGTTATGACGGGCTTCCGCCCGCCGACTTCGTTCTGATCACGGACATCCACGGCGATCATCTATCCGCGCCCACCATCGCCAAGATCAAGAAGGCGTCGACGGTGATCATCGGGCCCGAGGCAGTGGCCAAGTCCTTGACCGGCACCACCATTCTGCACAACGGCGAAACCAAGACTTTCGGCGCCTGGACCATCGAAGCCATCCCCATGTACAACCTGACGCGCGGTCCGGCGCCGGGCCAGCTCTATCACGATAAGGGGCGCGGCAACGGCTACGTGATCACCTACGGCGGCCTGCGCATGTATGTGGCCGGCGATACGGAGAACATCCCCGAGATGCGCGCGCTCAAGAACATCGAGGTGGCCTTTGTCCCCATGAATCTGCCCTACACTATGACGCCAGAGGAAGCCGCCGCGGCAGTTAAAGCGTTCAAGCCGAAGATCGTGTACCCGTATCACTATCAGGGCACGGACCTGAAGACGTTCGAGGCCGCGCTAAAGGGAAGCGGTATCGAAGTCCGCTTACGGGATTGGTACGCCCGCTAGTTAATCTCGAGCGGCACCCGCGTTAACGGGATACCAAGGCGTTCGGAGGCGCACCGGCGTGCCGGATGACCGGTCGGAACGCCCAACACCAGACCAATAGACCCGTGACGTGGGTCACTTGCAGAAACAAGTCGGGCATCCATACCAGCCGGGGCGAAGCCATCCACTCCTGCAAACCAAAGGCCACCGCCGCGCCTGACATCGCGACCCCCAGTCCCGTAGCGAATTTCAGGAGCTGTGAGTCGCGAGGTTTCGACGCGATCAGCACGGTCCAGAGCACCAGGGTCATGATCCCGCTGCCGAAGTACAGAAACTGGCTCATCGCGTTCAGCCAATGAACCGTAAACGGTCGCGAAAGTACAACGAAGGGCAATAACAGGACGGCGCCAACGATTCCCAGGAGCGTCCTGCCGATCCTTGAACGCTGAGGTTTTCCCTTCAGCAGCCTGAAAACTATCGAGATCACCATAGCGAAAAGAAACAGATTCAGGATGACGCGGTCGGAGTAATAAATCTTACGGAAGTAAGCCGTCCGATTGCCCACCATCTCACGGAGAACCAGTTCCAGCACACTGGTGATCAGGCGCACGAGGGAATAAGCCAGGACCAACGGGTACTTCCGGAACGCACCTTCGAGAAGCAGAGCGATCAATACTACTTGGAGTATTAGACTGACGATGATCAGGGGCTCGTCCCAGTAAGACATAGGATGGCAGTTCGGCGCTAGTGGGACTTGCCTGGAGGACGCAGGACTATCCTTGAATAACTATCGGGTGGAAGCCTTGTATGCTACACAGGGATCTTTACTATCTTTACTAAGGGAAGTTACTTAGGCTGCTGCGCGCCCTGGTGCGCCCGATCCTTTTCATTCTCAGCGCAGAAGTACTCCAGAATGTCCGAGTCGGGTATGAGTTGGTGCGTGACTTTGATACTGAACGGCTTGCTGTACATCTTGGGATCGTCAAACGTCATTTCCACGTCCAGGTGGCCGAAATCGCGCCGATGATAACGCTCCACCAGGTGCATCGCCTCGCTGCGCGGGTGTCCCAGCACATCCAGCCAGGCCTTATCGTTGAACCCGATGGTGTCCACCACCAGCGTGTCGCCTTCCCATTTGCCGACGGAATAGCCCAGCCAGGACGGCTGCGGATCTGTGGGAAGCTTGCGTCCGTCCATGTAGATCTGGCGGTGCGCGTTATCCACTTCGAGCAAGACTACAATTAGTCCCGGAGTTTGGACGATCTTATGCACCTCGGAAACCAGCGAGGAAATGGGGATACCAAGCGGCAGGCAATCGACACCCGGATCCCTTACTGATCCTTGTACCCGTTGCCCGAACAATTTTGCTGCCTCCGGCCGTATGGGAACATCCTCAGGTTTGAGGTCCGCAAAAACGCTGATGGCATACTTGGAAATCGTGTCTAGCTCCATGCCGGGCACGCTGGTGGCGTCGGCGGCCTTAATCAGATCGGCGCCGAAGATGCGATCCATCTCTTCCCGCGGCGTCGGCTGCACGTGCCAGAGCCCTGAAAGATCCGGCTTGCCGTTGGAGGCGCGCGGCGCAGGCGCCGTTAGATTGGGTTTGCCGTCTCGGGTCCGGGGCATTCCGGGCGTGGGGTAGTTCAACCACTGTGCATACGTACAACTCGCGGCTAGCGCGATCAATACCGTTAGCCTGCTTAAGCTCATTTACCCTCGGCCGCCGCTTTCTTCTGCTCGTCCAGGACCGCGCGGAACGCCGCCTCCTCGATATCCAGCTCGGTCTTGTAACCCTGCGGATCGATGAACGGATTCGGACCGTGGCCCAGTTTCGGATACTTTTCCGCCAGGCTGTACATGGCGGGATGCGATCCCAGCGGCACGTCGCACTTCAATCCGCGCAGAATGCGGAAGCTGCGCTGATACTCATCGGCGATATCCGGCACCTGCGGATTGTTCACCAGCTTGGTTCCCGCGTTCACGCCCACGCTTCCGATAATCACCACGTCGTACGACCGTCCGCCATCGTCGTTTGAAGAAGTGATATTCGCGGTCCAGGTGGTGTCTCCGCGAGTGTGCCCCGGAGTGAGATGGGCCACCAAAGTGGTTCCGCCCAGCGTGACTTTGTCGCCATCGTGCAGGACCTTGTAGTTGGGCCGAGCCTTCCCGCTGGGTGTCCGCATGGTCTGAAGAGCAGGGATATCTTCAGCCATCGCCATAGCCTGCGCTCCGCTCAGTTCCAGGGCCAGCGGATCGCCTTCCATATGATCTCCGTGCGCGTGGCTGCCCAGAAGAATCTTGATATCCGTGAACTTGAAACCCAGCTTTTCCACCGACGCCTTGATCACCGGCACGGTGCGCTCATAGTCGCTGTTGATCAGGATGTCCCCCTGCGGCGTCACGAATAAGAACGAACCCAGGCTGCGCGTACCGACGTAGTAAAGGTTCCCGATGATCTTGTGCGGAGGAAACGCCGTGTCCTGATCTTCCTTGGTTCCTACATTGCGGCGGAACAGCTCGGCCGCCGTCCACACTTTACCGGTTTGCGCCATCAGGGCCGCCGCACCGAAAGCGGCCAGGAGTAGTCCTGGCAAGAGGAATCTAGCAAGTTTTTTGGACCGCATGGTGAATGTAGAATATCAGATCGTCTACCGCAGCTAGGCAGCGGCACGCTCGGCGGCAGACACTCCGCGAGCCGATCGCTGGCGCAGATAACGGATGGCGGCACTCATCCCGATCATCGCCACCAGCAGTGCCGCCGATGCCGCCACGCATTCCCAGACTGCGAGATGCTGCTTTAAGCGCCCCAGCCACCATCCGTATACCAGCTCCACATGAACCCAATACACCGCTAGCGACGTGGTCCCCAAAAGCCGCACCCAGCTCCAACCCGCGCTGAAATATTCGGTCCACAGGAACGCGCCCGATCCCAACAGCAGCGTGATCCCCATCTTGCATGCCACCAGCGCCGGACTATCCAGCCAGAAATTCGCGTTGGAATACAAAGAAAACGGCAGGTTCGAAAAATACTGCCCGGCCAGCAAGAGTCCGAATCCGCCTAAAGCAGCCCATTGCATGACAGTGCTCCATTCGCGCTTCACGAACGGCACAGCGCTCCCCGCCGCCAGCCCGAACGCCAGATATGATCCCCACGGGAACATGCTGAACCCGGTCGCGCTGGGCACGAAGTAATCGCGCACAGCATCTGGCAGTGCACCCACGTGTCCGCCTGTTTCCAATCCCGACATCACCGGAGCCAGTGCCGCCAGCGCGATCCCAGCCACTACCGCCCACCGCACCCGCCGCATTCCTTTCCCCAGCGCGATTAACGACAACAGCGCGGCCGTCGCCCCCATGACGTTCAGTACGTCCACTCGCAGCAGATCGGTCCAGGGCTGGTTCGGCAGTGCGAAAACCCACATCTGGAGGCGGAAAGCAATCGCCAGCAGGAATAAATACCGCGCACGCCGGAGTGCGCCTGTGATGCGCTGCCACGCCGGCAGATGCTCCCGTTTATTCATGCCCAGGCCGAACGTGATGCCCGTAAGGAATAAGAAAATGGCCGCCGCTTGACCGCCGAAGAACTGCGAAAAAATGAAGGCCGGATGATCCCGCAGTTCCGGCCGCAGAAAGGAATCAAAAGTATGCCCCTGCAGCATGACAATGGCCGCCAAGCCACGCAACCAGTCCAGGAACACAATGCGACCACGAGTCGATAGTGGACCCACGCTGCTTTAGTATTTGACCTTTCCCAAGAATGCCAACAACAAGCGGTTAAATTCTTCCGGCCGCTCCATCATCACAAAGTGCCCTGTTCCGGCAACCTGCACGTATTCCGCGTTCGGGAAGAACTTCTTAACGGTTTCGTGATTCGCCATCGGCGAACTGGCATAAATCGCGAGGACCGGCATGGTCATCACTGCCTCGTTCCGGCCGGATGCGTCGAAGGTCGCGATCATAGCCCCGGCGGCGGTCGCTTCCGGCGCCGCCAGCATCATTTTCAACACATGCTGCTGAATTGCGGCCGGCGTGGCGGGTGTAAACATCCCCCGGATCATTTTTTCGCGTGCCTGCATACCGCCAGGCCCGCTCATCGCCGCCGGATTCGGCGCGCCGCGCCCGCTGCCCTTCACCTGGCCGTCAGCGATAGACGGCATGAGCCCATCCACCAGCACCAGCGCAGCAACGTGCTTCGGATACAGCCGGGCATATTCCCGGATCACCGGCGTTCCCATGCTATGGCCGACCAGCACTGCCATATCGACTTTGGCCTCCGCCCGCACGGCTTCCACCGCGCGAGCGAATAGGATCATCGAAAACTTGCCGTCCCGAGGCAGATCGCTCTTGCCGTGACCCGGCAGATCCAGCGTGATCACCCGATATTTCGCGCTCAGTATCGGTACCTGGGCGTCCCATGACGATTCGTCGCAAGTCCAGCCGTGCACCAGGATAACTGCCTGATGCGCGACGCCGGTGCTGGACCAATGAATCTTCGCCCCGTCCACTGCCGCCGCGGAAAGGGGCAGGGCCACAACCAAACTGAGCAGCAGCCTCATGCCGCCATCTTAGCAGTTGACACACTCGGGAAAAATGGAGGTGGTAATATGGAGATAGCATGCAATACTTTGTTCGCACCATGGAGAAACACAAAGCCAGCACTCGCGTGTTCAGCCCGGAACTTCCCTGCCCCGCTTTGGGCAGCGCCAAGGATGCCGCCAAGCAATTGGTCCAATCCTCGGATCCCTCCGTAATGCTACAAGCGGATGTATGTTCTAGAAATCAAAACCAGGTTCGCACACGATACTGCTGCTGGATTAACGAGCGGGGCGAGTTTGTGGAGCGCGCTCTCATCTAACCAGAGTTTCCGTAAGATTATCAAACTGCCTGCCTCTAACTGCTGTGTGATACACTCTTGAACGTGCCTAGCCCGCCAGTTACCTACCATTGGAACCGAGCCCGCCTGGTCAATTGAATTTATTGGAGAAAGATCTGTGACGAATATTTTTGTTGGAAACCTTGCTTATCAGACCACGGAGACCGAGCTCGAGGCTGCGTTTGCCGCGTACGGCGCCGTTGAAAAAACCAGTGTGGTGCGCGATCGCGACACCGGGCAGCCCCGCGGCTTCGCCTTTGTCGAAATGACCAATCAAGCCGAGGCGATGAAAGCAATCGAGGCCCTGAATGGCCAGGAACTGAACGGCCGCGCGTTGAACGTGAACGAAGCCCGTCCGCGTCCCGAGCGTGGCGGATTTGGCGGCGGCGGCGGCAACCGTGGCGGTGGCGGCGGATTTGGCGGCGGTGGCGGCGGTGGTCGCCGGCGCGAACCTCGCTGGTAATTTCTGGGGCACAGGCCTTCCCGCCTGTGCCTTTCAAGCTGTAATTAAATGTTTTTTCGCCGCGGCACGCCGCGGATGCCTGGGCTTACGGGAATTTGAAAAGGCTCCGCGGATTATCCACCAGGATGCGCTTTAGAGTAGCGCTGCTCCTGCCTGCGATTTCCCAGATCCAGCGATTCAGCAACGCCCCGTCGTTGGGCATCTGTCCCTCTTTCATGTTGGGATGAGGCCAATCTGTCCCAGTGATCACGCGGCCGGGAAATTCCTTAGCCAAAGTAAGTGCGAACGGCAAAACTCTGCTCCAATCCTCCGGCTTGTTCGATCCGCTAAGACGCTCGGGACACGTCAGCTTGGCGTAGCAGTCCGGCTTGTCGCGAAACAGCTGGAGATAGCGCTGGAATTCCGGAGCATTTACACCCTTGTCAATGGCCGGAACGGCCATGTGATCGAACACAACCGGAACTGGAATAGCCTTGATGTGCGCCTCCAGATCCTGGAGGTCGGCCGCTTCGCAATACAGATCGATATGCCAATTCAGGCGCTTGATTCGGTTCGCCATTGCAATCATCTCCTCGGGCGGAGGAGGATTAGTTAGGCGCTTCACGTAGCTATAGCGCGCGCCGCGCACACCAGCTGTATCGAGGTTCGTCAGGTCCTGGTCCGATATATTCCTGTCGAGAAAAGCAACGCCCAACGCCCTGCCCTTCGACTTCTTCAGGGCATTGAGCATGTAGCTGTTGTCGGTTCCATGGCAGGTGGCCGCCACGATCACCTCGCCCGAAAAGCCGAGAAATGTATCGAGCTCTTCAAGCTTTCTCCAGGGGGCAAACGCCGGATCGTATTTGCGATCCTCGGACCAGGGGAATGGCGTCATTCCATTACTGTTCACGTGGCAATGAGTGTTGATCGCTCCCGGCGGCAGGTCGAAGGCGGGCTTGTCAGGGTCAGGATCAGGCTCCAGATTCTTCGCGCGAGACGGGGCCTTTTTGCGAGGCTTGTCATTATAGTGATGCCGGTTCACCTCGCGTGTCTCGGAAACCATGGTGTATTCCCGGCCCTCTTCCATCTGATATTTCTCGGACAGGTGGTTGACGATGACGTCCTCCAGATCCAGCCCCAGATCCTTGCGAAGCCGGTCGCCCAACGGCCCCTTGCGATCGGGCTTGTCGCCTAAAGCAAAGTTCACAGATACGCGCTGGCTGGGACCTTCCTCATCCCCGACGATACAAAACGTCCAGGGCGTGAGCGTAGTGGCGACACGATTTCGCAGCATCGTATTCTTGGGCTCTTCCGTCACCGGGTCAAGCGATTGATGGCCTTGCAGGAGAGCATGTATTTTCCTGAGAAGCTCTCCGTTGTTCTCGAGAAAAAAGTGCTCCAGCTCCTTCGAACATTTTACTTCAAGATTTGGCACGCACTCAGTTTAGCGGATCAAGGGTGGATCCGGCCAGGTGGCAGCGCTACCTGGTGGTGACGATGCGGAAGCCGGTTTCAACGCGCTGGTCCATGATGCGATTCCACATCACGCGGGCCGTGCCGACGGCAAAGGCGTGCGAGAAGCCGACCAACTGGCCCGACGGCAGGGACTGATTGGCGTGGGCCATACGGAAGCCGCTGGGACTCACGTCCACCAGCTCGCCCAGGACCTCCATGGGCTGGGGATTCGAGAAGTTCACCAGAACGGGCCCCTCGGCCGCATGGCGGATCTCCGTACGCTTTTCGTGAATCGCGAGATTCATAAAGCCACCCGCTGTTCGGATTCGTATAGTTTGAGCTTGCGGCTGAGAGTCCGCCGCGAAATTCCCAGACGCGCAGCCGCCTTTTGCTGGTGTCCGCCGGTGGCGGCCAGGGCATCCTCGATCATCCGCCGCTCCATGGTCTCCAGGCTTCCCGAATCCTCGTCCGCGCCGTCGGGATCCTGCTCCAGTTCGCCGCTATCGCCGCCGTTTACAAAAGTCCGCGAAGTTATCGCGCGCAGGTGGAAATCCTTGGCTGTGATCTCGCCGCCCTGGTTCATCACGCCCGCCTGAATCACAGCATTTCGAAGCTCGCGGATGTTCCCCGGCCAGGAATAATTGCGGAGCGCACCGACGGCGGAGCTGCCCAGTTCCAAATCCGGAAAATGCTCCGCCAGGAAGTGCCGCGCCAGGGGCTCGATATCGTCGGGACGGGAGCGCAGCGGAGGAACGTGCAGCGTGAACTGGCTGAGACGATGAAATAGATCGCTTCGAAAGCGGCCTTGTGCCACGGCTCGCTCCAGGTCCCGATTGGTGGCTGCCACTACGCGCACATCCACGGAAACTTTACGGACTCCGCCCAGCCGGTAATACGGCGCGCCGTCCAACACCCGCAGCAGCTTTACCTGAAGCCGTGCATCCAGCTCTCCCACCTCGTCCAGAAAGATGGTTCCCTGATGCGCCAGCTCAAACAATCCTGGCTTGGCCGAATCGGCCCCGCTGAAAGCCCCGCGCTCGTGCCCGAACAGTTCGCTCTCCAGAAGCTGCTCGGGCAGCGCCGCGCAATTGAAATCGACCCAGGGTTTGCCGGCCCGGCCCGAGTGATAATGAACCGCGCGCGCCACCAATTCCTTCCCCACTCCACTTTCACCGGTGATCAGCGTGGTCGCACTAGACCGCGCCACACGCCGCACCAGTTCCATGAGCCGCTGCATCGGTTCGCTCGCGATAATCGCGGTCATCCCCAGAAACACCTGAGAAATGGGTTCCTCCAGGGGCAATGGGGCGGTGCGTACGCGTATGGCTTCCGGCATCATTATGGGTTTCGCCTCTTCCATCTTGCCCAATCCTCTGTGGATCCGCCCTCCGGGGAACACCTTACGCACACTGGGAATTGGCCCGCAGGCCTGAGCCAGTTTGTCGCAATACTATGGGCCACAAAGTGCCATCCTGACCCCGCATCGCCCGCCAACAGCGTCCATCCTGAAGGAATCGAAGGGTCAAAGCAGTGGCCGCAAGCTTGCATTCGGAACCGTTCGTGGCCGACGTGTCCATAGAACCGCGAACCCCGGCGGATGCCCGTGTGGAGGCCCCCGCGGATCCGCTTGTGAACTCCCCGCCTCCGCATCCTGACAGCTACGTTTCTGACGACGCCGCACCGCTGACTTCGGGAGCACGGCTGATGCTGGCGCTGGTAGTCACTCTGGCGGCAGGGGTGCTAACGAATGCGGCCTTTTTCTGGAATTCCCCGGACCTGATCAAGTTCGGAGCGTTCCTGGCCATGTCGCTCATCTCCGCGGGAGCACGCGTGCGGGTTCCCGGGGTAACAGAGCCGCTCGCTCTGTCCTATCTGTTCGTGCTGCTAGGCGTGGTGGAACTCACCGCTTCCGAAACCATCCTGCTGGCGCTCGGAGTGACCTTGGTCCAGTGTTGCTGGAATCAGCCCAAGCGGCTTCTCACGGCGTTCACGCTCCTACAGGTAGGGCTGATGATTGTTGGAGCGGGTGCCGCGGAGCGCTTATACCATTCCGCATGGTTCGAATATTCGGGCGTCGATACCTCCCTGCGGCTGGCCATCGCCACGCTGGCCTTGTTCCTGATCAATACAGCGCCGGTTGCCAAATGGACGGCGATCGCCAAGGGCGAACGTTTCGCAGCGGTGTGGCTGTGTACGTCCTTCTGGTCCTTGCCGCACTACCTGGCGGGAGCCGGCATAGCCCGTGCGGTCAGCAGCGCGGCGCATTACATAGGGTGGCAAACCGTGCTGCTCACCGGCCCGGTAGTCTACCTGATCTATCGTTCCTACCGGCTCTATCTGAATCGGCTGGAAGCGGAGACCGAACATGCGGAGGAAGTCGCCTCCCTGCACCTCAGAACCATCGAGGCGCTGGCGCTGGCGATCGAGGCCAAGGATCACACCACACACGACCATCTTCAGCGGGTCCAGGTGTACGCGCGGGAATTGGCCGCCTCCCTGGATCTCACCCAGGATGAACTGCGGGCGCTTCAGGCGGCCGCGCTGCTGCATGACATCGGAAAGCTGGCGGTGCCGGAACATATCATCTCCAAACCCGGCAAGCTGACGCCGGAAGAATTCGAGAAGATGAAGATTCATCCGGTGGTGGGAGCCGAAATTCTGGAAAGGGTACGCTTTCCGTATCCAGTGGCTCCGATTGTGCGGGCTCACCACGAAAAATGGGACGGCACAGGATACCCCAGCGGCCTCAAGGGTGAAGAAATTCCCATTGGCGCGCGTATCCTGGCTGCGGTGGACTGCCTGGACGCACTCGCGTCCGACCGCCAGTATCGCCGCGCGTTGCCGCTGGACGAGGCCATGAAAGTAGTCCGGTCGGAAGCCGGCCGGGCCTTCGATCCGCGCGTAGTCGACGCTCTGCAAGAAGGCTACGTGGAGTGGGAGCGCAAAGCGCATCTTCCCGCGCCCAAGCCGGCGTCTCTGTCCAAAGACATGAAAATTGAACGCGGACTGGCGCCTGCGGCGGGATTTGAAGCCTCCAACGGGTCGCCCGCGGCCGCGGCCACGGCGGAACCCGGGAATTTTCTGAACCTGATTGCCGGAGCCCGGCAGGAAGTCCAGGCGCTCTTCGAGATTTCACAGGACCTGGGCAATTCGTTGAGCCTGGATGAGACGCTGTCGGTCCTGGACGTTCGTCTGCGCCGCATTATCCCTCACCATTCCCTGGCCGTGTGGATGGTCCGCGAGGGCGAGTTGATTCCGGAATATGTCAATGGCGAGGATTGCCGCCTTTTTTCGTCCCTCCGGATTCCCATGGGTCAGGGTCTCTCCGGATGGGTGGCGGAAAACTGCAAGCCTATCGTAAACGGAAATCCGTCGGTGGAGCCTTCCCACCTCAATGACCGCGCGCTGACGTCGTCACTCCGGTCCGCCGTTGCACTGCCGCTTGAAGGGGCCGCCGGCATCATCGGCGTGCTGACGCTGTATCATATGGAACGCGACGCTTTCACCAAGGACCATCTACGGCTCCTGATGGCGATTGCCCCTAAAATCGGCATCTCCATCGAGAACGCGCTCCGGTTCCGTCAGGCGGAATCGTCAGCTACCACGGACTTCCTGACTTCCCTGCCCAACGCGCGTTCTTTATTCCTGCAACTGGATGCGGAGGTATCGCGGGCGCGCCGCAACAACCAGCCCCTGACCGTGGTGGTTCTGGACTTGGATGAGCTGAAACAGATTAACGACCGGTACGGGCATTTGGAGGGGAACCGGCTTCTGCGCGAAGTCGCCGCCGGACTCAAAAACAACTGTCGCGAGTATGACTACGTGGCGCGGATGGGTGGCGACGAATTCGTGGTTTTGATTTCCGGAGTGAAGCAGGCCGACGCCGAACAGCGGGTGGAAGATTTCCGGAATGTGGTTGCCCGTATCGGAATACAGTCGTTTGACAAGCCTCTTTCAGCCAGCATCGGAGTGGCCCATTTCCCCACCGACGGCGCCGACCCGGAAAGGCTCCTGGCCGAGGCCGACCGGCTCATGTACCAGCAAAAGCGGGCTCGCAAGAATAGCCGGACCGACGCTCCGTCGGGATTCTGGGTGCGGGACCTCAACAGCACCTTGGTCCAATAGTCCGCCTGAAGCGGATGCCGCTTACGGCGCGACGATGCCAAAAGATGTAAATGCCCCCGTGGAATTAGAGCGGAAAACTACAGCCGAGAGAGCCACATTGGATGTAAATTCGGCCACCCCGGTGCGATTGGCAGTATTCGGATATTGGCCCGCCAGCAGGAACGCCTGATGATTGCGGGCCGCCAGCGGTGGATAGGCTACGGTCTCGCTGGTCCCGTCACTGTAACGCAAAAGCACGCTGATATTGGCAACCGAGGCGCCTGGATTCGTAACGGCTACTCCCGTCGCTCCGCCGGCGGTATTGTCGAAGGGCAGAAAGAAGTGCTGGCTTCCCGCGGCGACAACGGTTGCCGTTCCCTCCTGTATCGAAGGTAAGCCCGTCTTTTGACTGTAAATCACACTGCCGCCGACCGACGCGGGGGCAGTCAGTTCCGCCCATCCTCCGATCGTCTGGGCTCCCAGTCCCGCGGTACGGATGGTCACCGATCCGCCTGCCGGAATGGTGCCGGTCAGCGACCCGGTTTCCAATTCAAACCCCGTGGAAGGAATGTTGCCGTTATCGTCGTTGAAGCGCAGAGTATAGGATGCGGGTCCGGAACCTGCGTTGGTCAGAAGAACCGTGGTCTTGAATGCATTGCCATCGGCGGCATGAGCGAGCGCTCGGGTCACGACGGCAACGTTCGTGCTATCCGGGGTTGCATCCAAGGCTGTAAAGGCACCTGTTGAATTGGCGCGGAAGACCACCGTCAGAAGAGGCGCATCGGAAGTGACTTCAGCCACACCTTTTTTGCCGGGAACAGACGGCGCAAACGTCCGATGATTACGGCTGGCCAGCGCGGGCAGCGAGCTCGCCTCGGTGGTGCCGTCGCTGTAACGGTAGGTAACGTGAATGTTGTTTGCCGCCACACCTCCCGGATTGGTAAGCGCCACGCCGGTGGCCGCTTTATCGGTATTGTCGAAGGGCAGGAAGAAGTGCTGGCTGGCCGCGGTCCCGATGGTCGCGGTCCCTTCCTGGACCGACGGCAGGTTGGGATTCTTCTGGCTGTAGATGATGCTTCCCCCTACCGAGGCTGGGGCTGTTAATTCGGCCCATCCATTTACCGTCGCAGGACCCAGGCCGGCAGTGCGAATGGTCACCGACGTCCCGGCCGGAATAACTCCGGTGAGCGAACCGGTCTCCAGCTCGAACCTCGTGGACGGCAGGTTGCCTCGGTCATCGTTGAAACGCAGTGTATACGGCGCCGCCACGGAGCCTGTATTCGTAAGAAGCACCGTTGTCTTGAACGTATTTCCATCGGCGGCGTGAGCCAATGCCGTGGTTCGACTGGTGGGCACGCTGACGGTGAACGGAACGGAAAAGAGCAGGCTTTCATGGTCGTACACGCGAACCTGCCAGGCGCCGAGAGGATTGAAAGGAATGGTCGATAGCAACAAACTGGAGTCAGGAAAGCAAAAGTTCCCGGTTATGGGAGGCCAGCTGTCACCGGGGATAACCGCTCCGTTGGGTGCCAGCCAGTCGTCACTCAAATGGCTGTTCGTGGTCACTTTAGCGCCGTAATACAGGAATACCGTATCGCTGATTCCGAACGAGGTAACCGCAGGTGGAACCAGACAGCCGGAGGCCACCGGCGGGGTGAGAGTGACCATTTGGCTGTTAAAAGTGGCGCCAAAAGAGGCAAAAACGCCCAGCAATATCGGGGTAGACGTACCGCCGCTGCTCACCACCGTGATATTGACAAAACCAGGTTGTGCGCTCAGCGCGGCGCTTACGGTCGCGAACAACTGGGTACCGCTCACGAAGGTCGTCGGCAAGGGTGCGCCCATCCACTCGACGACGCTTCCCGAATCGAAGCCCGTTCCGGTTACGGACAGCGTGAAACTTCCCGCCCCCGCGATGACGGAGGCAGGACTCAAGAGAGAGATGGCCGGAGTGGTCCATTGCGTCGAGAGGTTGACTGCCAGGTTAAATGCGTCGACCGAGCCCAGACCGGTGACGAGATCATATCCGGGGCCGGCGGCGTAACCCAGCATTCCGCCGAAGCAATCGGACGTGCCTGCCACACACCCAACGATATTGTCGCCAGCAGTAACGTCGTGAAAGATGTTTGTGGTGTGCTGGGAGAGGCTGTACAGATTAGGATTGATATTGCCCTGGCCGGATCGGGTTTCGACTCCATTCAATTCCTGATACTGATTGACCAGCGCCAGAATTCCGGCAAACGCAGGGGCGGACGCGGAAGTGCCGGAGTCTACGAAGAACTCACCCCCGCTAATGACGCTGTACCCATCGTGGTCCGCGGCAGACACGGAGACATCCGGTACCGCGCGGAAGTTCACACTCGGAACGCCTGGCCCTGTCTGCCACGTTGGTCTGGCGAACATCTTACTCAAACCACCGCCACTCGCCGCGAGGCCGTCCCTATTTGATTCGTTCCAGCCGTTCTCTGGAATATAGGAAAGCGCCGAGCCCAGAGTACCTGAATTGGATGGCGCCCAGAAGTTGCCACCCGTCTCGTCGAACTGAGTGCCCCCTACTGCGGTCACTTCCGGAAGGCTAGCGGGAAAAGCCACAGCCAACCCCAGAGATGCCTTGGAGGCCATGGAAGAAAAGGCCAGATCGCAACCAGCGGCGCCGGAATCGAGCGACGCCGCCAGCCACGTAATTCCCTGCGCATTGGCCTGTTGTGCGAGCGCTCGTGTGTTCGTCAATATTGTCTGCGGATTTTGTTGTTCGCACAGGCCGAAGCTGAGAGTGATGACGGATGCGAGGTTCTGGTCGATAGCATAGGCTACAGCGGTCCTAACATCCGTCGAGTAGACGTAAATAATGCTGGCGTTGCGAGCGACCGCGCCCGCCCACTCGATATCGAGATCCGCCTCGCCCAACGCATCGTTGAAGCCGGGGTCTGGGCTACCAGGGACGCGGACTATCTGAGGATCATTCGGAGGAAGGCCGTAAATACTGCGGAAGAGTCGAATATCAGCCACATCCACACCGGACTCTCCAGCCACCACAATCCGCTGGCCCGAACCGTCGTAGCCGGCATTATAGAGCGGGTTGAGGTTGTAGATGGTCGCGAAGTCATCGGGCGCCAGGTAATGGGCGCCATCGAAGTTAGTGAACTTAGGACTTATGGAGTTTAGGGCTTTCGCGCTGGACGCCACAGCCCGGCGTGAGTGCATGGCTTTTGGACGAAAATCGTCCAGGCCTGCGACGCCCTCTACCAAGGGCTCGATGGCTGCCGGCACCGACGGCTCACTCGAGGCGGCAAAGTGCGACACTCCATCCACCCGGTATTGACGTATTTCGGTCCGCAGTGCTGCTTCCACCTGGTCGGCCGTGCCGCTGAACCAGATCGAGTTCCTTGCGCGTGCAATCCCGTCCACTGACAGCCCTTCTGACCGCAACCAGGACGCGACCTGAGCCACATCGTTCGGACTGGCGCCGAAGCGATCGCCAAACTGTTCCGGCGTCAGCCAGGCGTGATAGTTGCGTGAAGACCGGTCCTGCTGTTCGGCGAGCAACCGATCCAAGTCCGCCTGCTGCGCGACGGAAGGCTTGAACATGATCGTGAGGTGATCCAGCTTCATGGATGGATCGACGCGGCCAGCATCGAACCGGGGATTCGCATTGGGAGAGATGTTCCCCTTGAGCGCAATCTTCTGAACCCGGTCCACAGGAGCGGTGATGCGGTTTTGCTGTGCCAGGAGTGTCGTCACCGGCAACGAACAGAGGGTCAAGACGCGGAGAATGCGGGTAGCGTGACAATGCATTGAATTTTACGGAATATCGGCAGTCTTATGTGATAACGCGAGGCTCAGTTATTTTACCAGGGAAAACGAAGGGCCATCCATAACTCCGGTCCCCCCAGGGCCAAAATTCCCGCTTGACATCTTCGCCTCTTCTTCGCTATCCTGGACTCAGGCGAATACAAGACGAATACAGGATGCGCTCATGTCCCCCTCCATCAGCATCGGAACTGCAGGCTGGTCGTACCCGCATTGGAACGGGCTGATCTATCCTAAGGCGCATGCCCCTGGATTTCACCCGCTGGAACTGATCGCAAAACAGCTCGATTGCGTAGAGATCAACAGCTCGTTTTATCAACCGCTGAAGCCCGAAGTGGTGAAGTTATGGATTAGGAAAGTCGAGTCCTATCCCGACTTCGTGTTTACGGCTAAACTCCACCAGGATTTTACGCATAAACGTGTGCTGGACCAAGCCGGCATCGCGCTTTTCAAGGAAGGGTTGTGGCCGCTGTTGCGGGCCAAGAAGCTTGGCGCCCTGCTGATGCAATTCCCGTGGTCGTTCCGGTTCACGACGGAGAATCGGGAGTTCTTCATCGACCTCCGCAGGGCCTTCCACGAGTTTCCTTTGGTCGCGGAGATGCGCCATAGCAGCTGGATGGCGGAGGAGGCCATCGGCACCTTCCTTGACTACCGGGTGGGGTTCTGCAACATCGACCAGCCCCAGTACACCCGGGCCATGCCGCCGACGGCGATTCTGACTTCAGACGTCGGGTACGTGCGGCTGCATGGACGAAATCCGCAGAATTCCCTGGGCTCCTTCGATCGATCCGCCGTGCGGCGTCAGCAACACGACTACCTGTATTCGCCGGCCGAACTGGAGGAATGGTCCCATCGCATCGAACAAACCAGCCGCTTCGCCGATCGGACGTTCGTGGTGTTCAACAACGATGCCGCCGGGAAAAGCTTCGTGAACGCGCTACAGACGCGGGCGCTGGTCCGGGGCGTACATGCAAAGGCGCCCCAAGACTTGCGCCGCCGCTACCCGGTCGAACTGGAACATTTCGGATCCCAGTACGCCGAGCAGCAATCATTGTTTACAGCTGCCTGAGAAACAACCCGGACTACTCAGCCAGCGTTTCTTCAGGACCCGCGGGCGTTTCCGCTTCCGACAAGCCGCCCGCATACAGAGCGCGGGTTTCCTCGTCGTAGCCGGGAATGGCGTCCAGAGGCACTGCTTCCGCCTCGGCAGCCAATTCCTCTTCGATATCCTCGCCGGCGATCTTTACCGTCCGGTAGTACGCCATTCCGGTGCCCGCCGGAATCAGGCGGCCCATGATGACGTTCTCCTTCAGCCCGCGCAGGTGATCCACCTTGCCATTGATAGCAGCTTCGGTGAGCACACGCGTTGTCTCCTGGAAACTCGCGGCGGAAATGAAGGAATCGGTGGAGAGCGATGCCTTAGTGATACCCAGCAGCACCGTCTTGCCAGTGGCTGGCTGGCCGCCGGATTCCGATACCCGGGCATTCTCTTCCCGGAACTTGAACTTGTCGACTACTTCTTCCGGCAGGAATTCGCTGTCTCCGATATCCTCGACCTTCACCCAGCGCATCATCTGGCGCGCGATCACTTCCAGGTGCTTGTCGTTGATATTGACGCCCTGCAGACGGTAGACTTCCTGGATTTCGTTCACCAGGTACTTCTGCAGTTCTTTTTCGCCGAGCACGGCCATGATGTCGTGCGGATTGCGCGGCCCATCCATCAGCGGATCGCCGTGGTGAACGCGCTCGCCCTCCTGCACGTTGATGTGGACACCGCGCGGGATGGCGTATTCCTTCTGCTCGCCATCGTCTCCGATGATATTGATCTTGCGAGTACCCTTGGATATCTCGCCGTACTTAACGATACCGTCGATTTCCGTGATAACCGCGGTTTCGCGCGGCTTGCGGGCCTCGAACAGCTCCACCACGCGCGGCAGACCGCCGGTGATGTCCTTGGTCTTGGTGGTGGCTCGCGGGATTTTGGCCAGCACGTCGCCGGCATGGACTTCGTCGCCGTCCGATACCATCAAGTGCGCATGCATCGGCATCAGGTAGCGTTTCTCATCGTGCTTGGACGTTCCCGGCCGGACCAGAACGGCGGGGATGCGCTTCTCATCGGGCGAGTCCGTCACCACCCACTGTGAACGGCCGGTGATTTCGTCCACCTGTTCCGTCATGGTGATGCTATCGATCAAGTCCTTGAAATGGACCGTGCCGCTGACTTCGGTGAGAATCGAGAACGTGTAGGGATCCCACTCGAGCAGTACATCGTTGGTCTTAACCTTGGCTCCGTCCGCGAAGTAAATCTTGGCGCCATAAACAACCTGGTAGCGCTCTTTTTCGCGGCCCTTATCGTCCAGCACCGCGATGATGCTGTTGCGATTCATCGCGATCAATTCGCCCTTGGCGTTCTTGACCGTTTGAATGTTATGGAATTTCACGAAGCCGTTGGACTTGGCATCCTGCTTGGATTGTTCCGCCGATCCGGTAGCCGCGCCGCCGATATGGAAGGTACGCATGGTGAGCTGCGTGCCGGGTTCGCCGATGGACTGTGCGGAGATGATACCAACGGCTTCGCCGCGCTCCACTAAACGCCCTGTGGCGAGGTTGCGCCCGTAGCACAGCTGGCAGACGCCACGCTTGGATTCGCAGGTCAGTACCGAACGGATCTTCACCCGCTCGATACCGGCTGCCTGGATCTGGTTGGCCAGGTCCTCGGTGATTTCGTTGTTGACCTTGATGATCAGATTGCCTTCATAATCCATCTGATCTTCGAGAGCCACACGGCCGACGATGCGGTCGCGCAGCGGTTCGATAATCTCACCAGACTCAACAATAGGTTCGACGTAAATGCCGTCGCTGGTTCCGCAATCCGTCTCGGTGACGATCACGTCCTGGGCCACGTCGCACAGGCGGCGGGTCAGATAGCCGGAATCGGCGGTCTTGAGAGCCGTATCGGCCAGTCCTTTACGCGCACCGTGCGTGGAAATGAAGTACTCCAGCACGTTCAGACCTTCGCGGAAGTTGGCCGTGATGGGCGTTTCGATGATTTCGCCGGATGGCCGGGCCATCAATCCGCGCATACCGGAAAGCTGGCGGATCTGCTGTTTCGAGCCGCGCGCGCCGGAGTCGGCCATGATGTAAATCGGGTTGAGATAACGGCCGGTACGGTCGTCCTCTTCCATGGTCTTGAACATTTCTTCCGAGACGCGCTCGGTGACCTTGGACCAGATTTCGATGACTTTGTTGTACTGTTCGCCGCGGGTGATGGAACCTTCCTGGTACTGTTCCTGCACCTCAATGACAGCCTTCTGCGCTTTATTGACAAGACCGGCCTTTTCGCCGGGGACCACCATATCGTCGATACCGATCGAGATTCCGGCTCGCGTGGCGTACAGGAAGCCCAGCGACTTGACCTTATCGAGCATGGTCACCGTAGTGGTCAGGCCGAACTTCAGATAGCAATAGTGCACCATCTGTGTCAGACCCTTCTTCTTGAGCAAGCCATTGATGAACGGCATGTCGTCGGGCAGCACGTCGTTCAGGATCACCCGGCCGACGGTCGTGTCCATGTACTGCTTGCTGAACTCGATCGGTTCAGTGTGGATCAGGTTCTGGTTGTCGAACGCCTTCACCAGATCGATCACTTTGCCGGTATAACGCAGCTTGATGGGCGTTAGCGTCTCGACCTCGCCCATTTCGAGAGCGATCAGAACGTCGTCATTGGACGCAAATGTGCGGCCTTCGCCCTTGGAACCCGGGCGGGCTTTGGTCAGGTAGTACAGGCCCAGCACCATGTCCTGGGTGGGGACCGCGATGGGAGCGCCATGCGCCGGAGAGAGAATATTGTTCGCCGACAGCATCAGTGTCGATGCTTCGATCTGGGCTTCCGGCGACAGCGGAATGTGTACCGCCATCTGGTCGCCATCGAAGTCAGCGTTGAACGCAGTGCAGACCAGCGGGTGAATCTTGATGGCCTTGCCTTCGACCAGGACCGGCTCGAACGCCTGAATGCCCAAGCGGTGCAGCGTGGGAGCGCGATTCAAAAGGATCGGATGATCCTTGATGACTTCTTCCAGAATATCCCACACCACCGGATCCTGCTGCTCGACCAATTCCTTGGCCTGCTTGATAGTGGTGCAATGGCCGCGCTGCTCCAGACGATGGTAGATGAACGGCTTGAACAGTTCCAGCGCCATCTTCTTGGGCAGGCCGCACTGGTGCAGCTTCAGCTCGGGACCGACCACGATAACGGAACGGCCGGAATAATCGACGCGCTTGCCGAGCAGGTTCTGACGGAAGCGGCCCTGCTTGCCTTTGAGCGTATCGGACAGCGACTTGAGCGGGCGATTATTTGCTCCGCGCAGTACACGTCCGCGGCGGCCGTTATCGAACAGCGCATCCACGGCCTCCTGCAGCATGCGCTTCTCATTCCGAACAATAACATCTGGTGCGTGGAGCTCAATCAACTTCTTCAACCGGTTGTTGCGGTTGATCACGCGGCGGTAAAGATCATTTAGATCAGAGGTGGCAAATCGTCCGCCATCCAGTGGGACCAGCGGACGCAGTTCCGGTGGAATCACTGGCAGCACGTCCAGGATCATCCACTCCGGCTTGTTGCCGGACTTGCGGAAACTTTCAGTAACTCGCAGGCGCTTGGCGTACTTCAACTTCTTCTGCTGCGAGGCTTCCGTTTGCATCCGCTTGCGAATGTCTTCGCTGAGGAAGTCCACGTCGATCTTCTTGAGGAGTTCCTTAATGCCCTCGGCGCCCATCATGGCGACGAACTTGCCAGGGTGTTCCTGATCCAGTGCGCGCTTGCGCTCGTCGGTGATGACTTCGCCCTTCCTCAGGTCGGTGACTTCACCGGGATCCACCACTACGAAGGCTTCGAAATACAGCACCCGCTCGAGCTCGCGCAGGGTAATATCGAGCAGATACCCGATGCGCGACGGCAGGCCCTTGAAGAACCATACATGCGAGCAGGGGCTCGCCAGCTCAATATGGCCCAAACGTTCGCGGCGCACGCGGGACAGGGTGACTTCGACGCCGCACTTGTCGCAGATCACACCGCGGTGCTTCATACGCTTGTACTTGCCGCACAAGCACTCCCAATCCGCAATGGGTCCGAAAATGCGGGCGCAGAACAGCCCGTCGCGTTCCGGCTTGAAGGTCCGGTAGTTGATGGTTTCGGGTTTGGTGACCTCGCCGTGCGACCAGCTCCGGATCTTTTCCGGAGAGGCCAGCGAGATACGAATCGAATCGAAATCCGCGATTAAATTTGCTCTGTCGTATGGAGAAGAACGATACATGAAATCTCCTATTCTGATTAATCAGCGGCGAGGGCGGTTTCCAGGCCCTCGCGCGGCTTCTTCATCAATTCCACGTCCAGACACAGCGATTGCAGCTCGCGGATCAGGACGTTAAAGCTTTCTGGAACGCCCGGCTCGGCGGCCGCCTCGCCTTTGACGATGGCTTCGTAAATCTTGGCCCGGCCGTAGACGTCGTCCGATTTGGCGGTGAGCAGCTCTTGCAGCACGTAAGCCGCGCCGTAAGCTTCGAGCGCCCAGACTTCCATTTCGCCGAAGCGCTGACCACCAAATTGCGCCTTACCGCCAAGAGGCTGCTGCGTGATCAGTGAGTATGGACCGATGGAGCGTGCGTGAATCTTGTCGTCCACCAGGTGCGACAGTTTCAACATGTAGATGTATCCCACCGTCACCGGCTGCTCAAACGGGATGCCGCTCAAGCCGTCGTGAAGCTGGATCTTGCCGGAAGTCGGCAGGTTCGCCGATTTCAGCTGCGACTTGATGTCTTTCTCCGTCGCGCCGTCGAACACCGGAGTCGCAAAGCGAACGCCCAGAGCCTGCGCCGCCCAACCGAGGTGCGTTTCGAGAATCTGGCCGACGTTCATACGGCTAGGAACGCCCAGAGGATTGAGCACGATCTCGACCGGCGTTCCATCCGGCAGATACGGCATGTCCTCGTCGGGAACAATGCGTGCGATTACGCCCTTGTTGCCATGGCGGCCGGCCATCTTGTCGCCGACCGATAGTTTGCGCTTCATGGCGATATAGCACTTCACCTGTTTGATCACGCCGGGCGGCAGTTCGTCGCCCTTCTTGAGCTTCCCGACCCGCTCTTCGGTGATCTTTTCGAGCACCGAAATCTGGCGCGAGGTCATTTCCTCGATCTCGTCGATCTGCTCGTTGATACGCGGATCCTTGTCCTTCAGCTTCATGCGCTTCAGGTCGCGGGCGCGCAGCTTCTCGATCAGGTCCCGGCTCATGTCGGTCCCTTTGGCGAGCAGCTTCTTGTTGGTCTTCTCATCGTGCAGGTCGGCAAGAAGTTCCTTGCCTTCGAGCAGATTGGCCAGGCGCTTGGCTCGCTCGTCATTCAAAATGCGCTTTTCGTCTTCGAGATTCCGGCGCATGCGCTCTTCCGAGCCTTCCAGAATCAGCTTGGACCGCTCGTCGAGCTCCGCGCCTTTGCGCGAGAATACCTTGCAATCGACCACGGTTCCTTCGATGCCGGGCGGGCAGTACAGCGATGCGTCCTTAACGTCGCCGGCCTTTTCGCCGAAGATAGCGCGCAACAGCTTCTCTTCCGGAGTAAGCTGCGTCTCGCCCTTGGGAGTCACCTTGCCGACCAGGATGTCGCCCGGTTTCACCGTCGCGCCGATGCGGATGATGCCGCTCTCGTCGAGATTCGTCAGGAAGCCTTCCGCGATATTCGGAATATCGCGCGTGATTTCCTCCGGACCTAGCTTAGTGTCGCGGGCGTCCACTTCGAATTCCTCGATGTGGATGGAGGTGTAATAGTCATCCTTGACCAGCTTCTCCGAGACCACAATGGCGTCCTCGAAGTTGTAGCCGCGCCAGGGCATGAACGCGACCAGGACGTTCCGGCCCAGTGCCAGTTCGCCGCTTTCCGTGCAGGGTCCGTCAGCCAGCACGGTGCCCTTCTTGACCTTCTGCCCCTGGAACACTATGGGCTTCTGATTGATACAGGTGTTTTGGTTCGAGCGCTTGAACTTGGTGAGCTGGTAGATGTCGGCGCCCACTTCGCGCGAAAGCTGCCCTTCCTGGCTGTTACCTTCGACGCGCACGATGATGCGTTCGCTGTCAACCGAGTCGACAACGCCCGAGCGCTTGCAGAGCACCACGGCTCCGGAATCGCGGGCTGTCACATGCTCCATGCCGGTGCCGACATAGGGAGCCTCGGCACGCAGCAGAGGAACCGCCTGCCGCTGCATGTTCGATCCCATGAGCGCGCGGTTCGCGTCGTCGTTCTCAAGGAACGGGATCAAGCTGGCGGCGACAGATACCAGCTGTTTGGGACTGACGTCCATGTACTCGATTTCGCCCACGTGCTTCAGGACGAAGTTGCCGGCCTGGCGGGCGTTCACCAGTTCTGCCGTGATCTTGCCCTTCTCGTCCAGGCCGACGTTGGCCTGCGCGATGATGTATTTGTCTTCTTCCCAGGCTGACAGATAGTCGCAATGCGCTTCGAACTCGACGGGTTGCTTCTTAGCAGCCTTGTTGACCCTATCGACCTCGCCTCGCAGAAGAATTTGTCCGACCTTCAGGTCGGCTTCGCCCGGATTCAGGATCCGGACTTCGTCCACCACATGGCCGTCTTTGACGCGGCGGTAGGGGCTTTCGATGAACCCGTAATCGTTGATCCGCGCGAAACAGGATAGTGAGCTGATGAGTCCAATGTTCGGACCTTCCGGTGTCTCAATCGGGCAGATACGGCCGTAGTGGGTGGGATGTACGTCGCGGACTTCGAATCCGGCGCGTTCCCGGGATAATCCTCCTGGTCCAAGGGCGGAAAGACGCCGCTTGTGCGTGATCTCCGACAGCGGATTGGTCTGATCCATGAACTGGGATAGCTGCGACGATCCGAAAAACTCGCGGATCGCGGCCATCACCGGCTTGGCGTTGACCAGGTCGTGCGGCATAGCCGTCGACATTTCCTGGTACACGCTCATCTTTTCCTTGATGGCGCGCTCCATACGCACCAGCCCGATGCGGAACTGGTTTTCGAGCAGCTCGCCCACCGCGCGAACGCGGCGGTTGCCCAGATGGTCGATATCGTCCACCGACCCGATGCCCTTGCGCAGCTTCAGCAGGTACTGGATGGTATCGATGAAATCCTTCTGGTCCAAGGTGCGCTTATCGAGCGGAGTGGCATCCGCGCGGTCGTGCAGCTTGATGTTGAACTTCATGCGCCCGACCCGCGAAAAATCGTACTTGCGGGCGTCGAAGAACATTCCCTGGAACAACTGCGTGGCCGTATCCACCGTGGGCGGATCGCCAGGGCGCAGCTTGCGGTAAATTTCGAGCAGTGCGTCGTTCTGCTGCTTCACGCCGTCCTTGCGGAGGGTCATGGAGATGACGTTGCCCACGTCGTCCAGATCAGGGAAGAACACCTCGAAGCTGGGGATCCTGGATTCCATCAGCTTGCCGACAATGGTCGGCGTCAGCTCGTGATTGGCCTCGATCAGAACCTCGCCCGTATCCGTGTCGATGACGTCGGCGGCGACGTACGCGCCTTCGAGATCATTGGAGGCGACTTCCACATGGTCCACCTTGGCCTTCTGGATTTCCTTGAAAACGCTGGCAGTAATCTTGCGGCCCTGCGTGGCAATGGTTTCCCCACCCTTGGTGATGGCGTGGGAGAGCTTGTGCCCAATCAGCGCGTCGGTCACCTTCCACTGCAGTTTCTTGCCGCTGATGACCACTTCGCTGCATTTATAGAAGGCGCGCAGGATGTCGGCGTCGGTTTTAAGACCTAATGCCCGAAGAAAAACTGTCCCGTAGAACTTGCGCTTCCGGTCGATGCGCACATGCAGCAGGTTCTTGTTGTCGTACTCGAATTCCACCCAACTCCCGCGATAGGGAATGATCTTGCCCAGGAAATATCCCAGCGCTGGCTGGCGCTCAAAGAACACACCCGGCGAGCGGTGCAACTGGGATACAATCACGCGCTCGGTACCGTTGATGATGAACGTGCCGTTCTCGGTCATCAGCGGGATTTCGCCGAAGAAGACTTCCTGTTCCTTGATGTCGCGGATGGTCTTATTGCCGCTCTCCGGGTCCTTGTCGAACACCGTCAGGCGGATCGTAACCTTAAGCGGCGCCGCATAGGTCATGCCGCGTTCTTCGCACTCCGGAACATCGTACTTTAGCTGCAGACCCACGGGATCGCCGCAGCGGTTGCAGAAGGTGACGATGTTCTTGTTAAATGTTCCGCAGCGCTGGCACAGTACTTCACCGGCATGGAACGGATCGGTCTGAATGGTAGCGCCGCATGCGGGATTCCGGCAAGTCGAGCGCAAATGGTGCAGTCCCTTGAGGTTCCCGCACTTGCATTCCCAGTTGCCGATGGCGTAGTCCACGAACTCCAACTGGCTCAGACCGCGGAAGTCGGAGATCGGGAAAACGCTCTTAAAAACGCTCTCCAGACCGGTGTCGTCGCGCTCGCTGGGCAACAACTCCATCTGCAAAAAGCGTTCGTACGATTTCTTCTGAACCTCGATCAGGTTCGGAATGGGAATCGTAGTCTTGATCTTCGAAAAATCGACTCGCTCGCGAGCAACACCGTTTTCGGGGGTAGGCATGGCTAAAATCCTCTATTCAAGAGCGACGGCCGACGGAACACGCTCCGCCGGATCAAAATGCAAAAGCCCGATGGTGTGGACACACCTCGGGCTGGATAATTATGCGTAGGGCAAAGCCTAGCGGTAGTTCAGACGAACTGCCGAGCAGATCGCGGGATGCCAAATTCACTGTGACCAGGTCCGGGCGCTCTTTCCGGTTGTCTTAATCTTAGCAAACGCCGTACCACTCGTCAAACGGCGCTGCCGTGAACTTGCAGGCGACCCGCTTGTAACCAAACAAGACGCCTGCCCTACCTATCACTTAACTACTTAACTTCTACAGTAGCACCCGCATCGACGAATTTCTTCTTGATGGTCTCGGCTTCTTCCTTATTGACGCCCTCTTTAATGGGCTTCGGGGCACCGTCGACCAGGTCCTTGGCTTCTTTCAGGCCCAGGCTGGTGACTTCGCGCACAGCCTTGATAACATTTATCTTATTCGCGCCAGCAGCGGTAAGAACGACGGTGAATTCGGTCTTTTCCTCAGCCGGAGCCGCAGCCGCTCCGCCACCCCCTGCAGGTGCTGCCGCCACTGCGGCCGCCGCAGCCGACACGCCGAGCTTCTCTTCCAGCATCTTGACGAGCTGGGATGCCTCGAGCAGCGTCAGCCCTTGAATCTGTTCCGCAATCGCATTGATATCAGCCATGTTGTTCCTTCGCTCTTTCGCCCTTAGGCGGAAAACTTGTTTTCTTTAACGCCTTGATCCACTACTACGGCCAGGTTACGGCCTACCCCGTTCATCACCGTCACCAGCCTTTGAGCCGGCGCGTTGATCAGCCACAGCAACTTCGCGTAAATCTCTTCCTTAGAGGGCAGTGTCGCCAGGGCGGTGATCCCAGACACATCGATCACCCGGCCCTCGACCATCCCGGCCTTGAAGGTGAACGTCGGGTTCGCCTTGGCGTAGACCGTCAAAGCCTTGGCCAGCGCTACCGGATCGCCCGAGGTATAGGCGATGGAGCACATGCCCTTGAGTTCCTTCAGCAGTTCCGCCGAATTGGTGCCTTCTGAAGCCTTCTCGGCAATGTTGTTCTTGACCACCTTGTAACTGGCGCCCGCGCCGCGGACCGTTTTCCGCAGTTCGAAATCCTGCTGCACGGTCAGCTTCTCGTAGCCGGTGAGGAAGACGTTCCGAGCCTTCTCCAGCTCAGTCCGCAACACTTCCATATCTTTTTGCTTTTCCGGTTTCTTTTTCATTGGAGCTTAGACCGCTTTCAAGTTGTAGGGCGTCACATCCAAGTGAACACCGGGGCCCATCGTGGAGCAAATGGTCGCGCTACGCACGTATTTGCCCTTAGCCGCCGCCGGCTTGGCCTTGACTACCGCCTGCAGCAGCATGTTGGTATTTTCCACCAGCGCGTTGGACTCAAAGCTTACTTTGCCGACCGGGCAATGAATGCAGTTGGTCTTATCCAGCCGGAATTCCACCTTGCCGGCCTTCACTTCCTTCACCGCCTGCGCGACGTCGTTGGTCACGGTGCCGGTCTTGGGATTCGGCATCAGACCGCGCGGACCCAGAACTTTGCCCAGCCGCCCGACGCCCCGCATCATATCCGGCGTCGCGATGACGGCGTCGAAGTCGGTCCAATTCTCGTTCTGGATCTTGTTGACCATGTCGTCGCCGCCGACGTAATCGGCGCCGGCTTCGGTGGCCTCGCGCTGCTTGTCGCCCGAGGCGATGACCAGCACTTTTTTCGATTTGCCGAGTCCGTTGGGGAGAACGATGGTTCCGCGCACCATTTGGTCGGCGTGCTTGCCGTCGACGCCCAGACGCAGATGCAGCTCCACCGTCTCGTCAAATTTGGCGAACTTGACTTTCTTGACCAGCGGAACGGCTTCTTCTACGGAATAGGGCTTGGCTTCGACTAGCTCGGCGGCAGCGGAATATTTCTTGCCTGATTTGCGGCTCATAATGTGATTGGTCCAAACGGCTAAGAGGGCACAAGACCGCCTCAGCCTCCCAAAAATGGTAATCCCAATAATAGCAAAACCGGGATTGCTCTCGCAACCCCGGTCAACACCTTGGAGGAACTGCTCGAATCGCTCGTTTAACCGCGAACCCGGCGGCGTACGAAGAAGAGTGCGATCAGTCCGCTGCCCACCAGCGCCGACGTAACCGGCTCGGGAACAGACGGGCTATTGTTCTGAATGATGAAGAACTCCTCCATTCCATCCGTTGCGTTGGTAACGCCAACCTTGAACTCATAGTTGAGGCCAGCCGTCAGCGCGAAACCGCTCAAGGTAGCGTCCGAATACCCGTTACCGTTGTTGTTATTCGGCAGGTCGGTGGCTGTCTGATAAGAGTTGGCCGCATCAAGTGTGCACGTTGGATTGCAAACGTAAGTGTCAAAGAAAGTCAGGTTCTGGAATCCCGCTCCCTTGGCGATATTGCTGTCGATGCCGATGATAAAGCTGGTCGGGATGAGATTTCCGCTGAACGTGCTGAACGGCGACGTAGCAGTATATATGGGTGAGGTCAAGGTGTAATCCCCAGGCCCCGTATTCGATGTGTAGGTCATGCCCGACGGCTCATTGCACGATGGGTCGCCGATGACGCAGGGATTGTTGGCGGTCTGCTGAAACGTATTCGTGTCGATGCCAGATCCGTTAAAGGTGATGGTTGCTCGCGCCGGAATTGCGAGTGACAAAGCCCCGATGAGCGTTGCCAATAGGGTTGTTTTCTGAGTGACTGTCTTGAACATGTATTCCTCCACACTTTGAAGCTCGTGTTCTTCCTAGGACACGATGCTTTCAACTAAGGCCTTCTCCGTAGGCTCCCGGTCAGTATAGCTTAACTCCCGCGAATTTGAGCCCGATTTTTGGTCGATCTAGTATCAATCCTGTACTAGTACTACCCGAGCCAAGCTGAACATTCCAGGGCTGTGCCGATTTTACGCGGCCTAGACAAGAAACCGGAGGCGCGTGAGGCAACCTCCGGTCCTTGATTTTGAAGGAACTACTTTTAATATAAAGACTTAGCCGCGAACCCGACGACGCACAAAGAAGAGCGCAAGCAGGCCGGTGCCGACCAGTGCCGACGAGATCGGCTCGGGAACGGTGGATGACGTCATCGTAGCGCCTACCAGCCCCGTATTGCCGTTGGCCAGGACGTCCGCTGCGAATTGAACCGGCGTGCCGCCGTTGAAATCGTTGAAGGAAGCCACTGTGAGCCCTGTCGCCGTAACGTCAAACTTCAACGGCGGGTTCTTGGGATTGCTCCCGCCAGGCCCACATGGATCCGCGCCCGTCATACAGGAGACTGCGTAGTCAAAGGTCCAGCCGGAGCCGCCCAAAGCGCCCGCAGTGGTGCTGGTCAGGATGAACCCCGGCGTAATGAACGAAACCGAAATGGTGGGATTGCCGAGGATATTGAAGAAGAACTGATTGGGTTTGCCCGAGGAATCCACGAACTGGAATCCCGTGCCTTCCACGTCGATCAGAACGGTGTCTGTGCCATCCGGGGTGACGGAGATCGTGCCTGCGAACGGGAGACATCCACCCGTGCAGTTATCCGTGTTGAAAGTGTAAACATCCGCTCTGGCCGGAACTGCGGCCAGCAAAAAAGCTCCCGCGATTGCGGCGCTTAGGTAACCCGCTTTCATTACCCTCCGACTCTCATTCAAATTTGACAGAAGTTTCCTGAACACTCTTTTTCCTCCGATTGGCCAAGGCTTTTCCCTTAGGCTCTTTCTAAGTATATAACGACGTGGTTCGATCGAAACACAATTCCACGCTGGATAAGTACCGAACTTGCGCTAGTACTGGGGCCCGATCATCGGAGCTCCAACCGGCCATGTTACCTTGAAGATACCCGTGCCTCCTAATGAGCCTCAGCTGCCTTCGAAGCTGCCTGCCGGGATCGGCTTCGCCCGATTAATCGAGATCATGGATCGGCTGCGCTCCCCCGGCGGCTGCCCCTGGGATCGCGAACAGACCTTAGAAACCATCAAACCTTACCTGCTCGAAGAAACCTACGAGGTCCTGGACGCGATCGACGCCCGGGATTGGGATGGTCTGTCCGAAGAACTGGGCGATCTGCTCCTGCAAGTGGTGTTCTTCTCGCAGATAGCCCAGGAAGCCGGCTATTTCGACGTCACCGACGCCATCGAAGCCATCAACAGCAAGCTCATCCGGCGCCATCCACACGTTTTCGGCGAAGGCGAGGCGAAAACCTCCGCCGACGTCGTCCGCAAGTGGGACGAGATCAAAGCCACAGAAAAACCGAGGCCGAAAGGACTACTCACAAGTGTCCCTCGCAGCCTCCCGGCCCTGATGGAGGCCCGCCAGATCGCCGGCCGCGCAGCCGGAGCCGGATTCGACTGGAATAATGTTAACCAGGTCATCGAGAAGCTCCATGAAGAACTGGTGGAGTTGGAGGAAGCTCGCCAGGCCGGATCGCCCGAGGCTCTGCAGGACGAAATCGGCGATCTGCTGTTCGTGATCGTCAACATCGCCAGGTTTCTGAAAGTGGACCCCGAACAAGCCCTGCGCGGGACCAACGCCAAGTTCCGCCGCCGCTTCGCGCACGTCGAACAAGGTTTGGAGGCGCAGGGGAAGTCGCCGCGCGAAGCGTCCATCGAAGAAATGGAAGCCCTTTGGCAAGAAGCCAAGAGGCAAGAGGCGCTGCGAAACGGCGTATGAATGTCCGCGCGCTTTCGGGTTACGCGGAGTTTGCCGAAGCCGTCCGGCTGCAAAAAGAAATCTGGGGCTTCCCTGACCTGGAACTGTTGCCCGTGCGCTTCTTCGTCGTCGCGTCACGCATTGGGGGCCAGACGTTCGGAGCGTTCGACGGTAGCCGCATGGCCGGATTCCTTCTAGCGATTCCCGGCGTTAAAAGGGATAGTGGTATTGCCTATCTGCATAGTCACATGCTGGGCGTGTTGAGCGATTATCGCGATGCCGGCGTCGGCCGCATGCTCAAGCTGGCACAGCGCCAGGATGCTCTGGCTCGTGAGATTCCGTTGATCGAATGGAGCTTCGATCCGTTTGAAACCAAGAACGCCTATTTCAACTTGGAGCTGCTCGGTGCGATCGTGCGCACCTACGTTCCCAACATGTACGGCATTTCCCCCAGCCCGCTGCACGCCGGCTTGCCGACCGATCGGTGTATCGCGGAGTGGTGGATTGCGGAGGACGTCCGGACCAAGTCTCCCGTTGCCGCGCGCGTTTCCCTGCCCCCTCAAAAAACCCGCGAATCCCAGGAATCGCTGGCTCGCGAGCTGCAGCGCCATTTTGCCGATGGACTAGCTGTAACCGGTTTCGAGCGCTCAGGAGATACCGGAACCTATTTGTTATCGCCATGGCCATCCAAATAGAAGCCATCACTCTGCGGGAAATCGCCATGCCGCTGGTGCACTTCTTCGAGACCAGCTTCGGCCGGACCACCGAGCGCAGGATCATCCTGGTGGAAGTGATCAGCCAGGGTGTTTCCGGATGGGGCGAGGTCACCTGCGGAGAGAATCCGTTCTACAACGAAGAATGGACCGACGCGGCCTGGATGATCCTGCGCGATTACGTGGTTCCGCGCGTGCTGAACGTTCCGTTTGAAAGCGCCGCGGAAATCGCCGGACGCAGCGCGCATATTCGCGGCCACTTCATGGCTCGCGGCGGAGTGGAAGCCGCGGCCTGGGACCTGGACGCTCGGCTCAAAAATCTGCCGTTGTGGGAACACATCGGCGGAGGATGGTTTAAGGAAATCGCCTGCGGCGTGTCCATCGGAATTCAAAATTCGGTAACGGAGCTGCTGAACACCATCGAGAAGGAAATCGCGGCCGGTTACCAGCGCATCAAAATCAAGATCAAGCCCGGCTGGGATGTGGACGTGGTTCGCGAAGTTCGCAGCGCCTTTCCTTTAATCCGTCTGATGGCGGATGCCAATTCGGCCTATACTCTCGCGGACGCCGCTCATCTGAAGAGACTGGACGAATTCCATCTGATGATGATCGAGCAGCCGCTGGAGCACGACGAAATTGTCGATCACGCTTCTCTTCAGGCTCAGCTCGACACGCCCATCTGCCTGGACGAGTGTATTCGCACGGTGCATCACGCCGAACAGGCGATTCGCCTCCAAGCGTGCGGCATTCTCAACATCAAGCTCGGACGAGTCGGCGGTTTTCGTGAAGCCCTGCGCATCCATCACCTGGCTCAAGCCCACAGTATTCCGGTATGGTGTGGGGGCATGCTCGAATCGGGCATCGGGCGGGCGCACAACATCGCGCTTTCGAGCCTGCCCAACTTCGTGCTGCCGGGAGACGTGTCGGCCAGCAAACGATACTGGACCCGCGACATTATCTCCCCTCCGGTGGATATTTCTCCGCAGGGAACCATCCGCGTGTCCGAAGCCCCAGGCTTCGGCTATGAGGTGGATCGCGACTATATCCGCCATCTGACGGTGCGTGAGGAAACTCTCACGTGAGCGGGTTCAGGGAGCTGCTGCGCTCCAACCGGAATTACCGCTTCACGTGGATCGGACAGGTGGTCAGCGAGATCGGCGATCACTATAACAACATCGCGGTCTTCAGTCTGGTGCTGGCGAATACCGGATCCGGGCTGGTAGTCGCCGGGATCCTGCTGGCCCGGGGAGGCGCCGTGATGCTGGGCGGCCCGATCGCCGGGGTCCTGCTCGATCGCATGGACCGCAAGCGGCTGATGATCACCAGCGACCTGGTCCGGGCCGTGGTGGCTCTGCTGTTCATCTTCGGTATTCCTCAGGGACGGACCGTCCTGCTGTATATTCTCAGCGGATGCCTGATGTTCGCGTCCCCCTTTTTCACCAGCGGGCGCGCCGCGATTCTTCCCACCATCGCCAGCAAAGATCAGCTGCATACCGCCAACTCCCTGACGCAGTTGACCCAATGGAGCACGCTCGTCGTCGGGGCGTTCCTGGGCGGGACTTCCGTGGCTGGCTTCGGATACACCCTGGCATTCGCGTTCAATGCATTCTCCTTTCTGTTTTCGGCCTTCTGTATCTCGCGCTTGCACGGTCCCAGAGGTTTTCGGTCCGACCGGAATGCCCTTACCGAGAGTCACGTCGTTCGGCCCTGGCATGAATACACCGAAGGCCTGCGCTATATGCGCGCCACACCGCTGATCCTGGGAATCGGACTGGTGGGCGTCGGCTGGGCCACGGGCGGCGGCGCGGCGCAGATTCTGTTCAGCATTTTTGGCGAGGTGGTCTTCCAGCGCGGCCCTGTCGGGATCGGCATCATATGGGGATGCGCAGGCATCGGATTGGTGGGCGGGGCTCTTTTTGCGAACTACATTGGCAAGCGCATTCGGTTCGAATCGTACAAGCGCGTGATTTCCGCGTGCTATGTGGTTCATGGCGGCTCGTACGTGCTGTTCAGCCAGGCGCCGACATTCGCAGGAGCGCTGCTGTTCATAGCGCTCTCCCGCGCGGCAGTCGCCGTGAGCTCGGTCTTAAACACGTCGCAGCTTCTGCGGCATGTCTCAAATGACTTCCGCGGGCGAGTCTTCTCGACCATCGAGACCTGGACCTGGGCCACTATGATGGTTTCCATGGCCATCGCCGGCTTTCTTTCCGACCACGTGAGTCCGCGCACCATCGGATTGTGGGCCGGGATCCTCAGTTCGACCACGGCTATCTTCTGGGGGTGGGGCAACCTGAGCGGCAGGCTGCCGGAGCCGACTTTGGCCGGCGTCGAACCGGAAGAGGTCGAAGTCCACGGGGATCCTACCGTATGATGACGTCCTTGGCAGGGCGAGTTGTATTGGTTACTGGGGCTGCGAAACGCATTGGCCGGGGGATTGCCCTGCGCCTGGCGAAAGAGGGAGCGCGGGTGGCGATCCACTACTCGTCTTCGGAAGCCGAAGCGCAGGCGACGGCGGCCGAGTGCGGAAACGCCCCGGTGTTTCGGGCGAACCTTGAGAAGGTCGCCGAGATCGAGCGGCTGTTTTCCGAAGTACAGCAGCATTTCGGAAAGCTGGATGGTGTGGTGAACAATGCCGCGCGATTTACGCGCAAAGATTCGCTCGAAATCACCGAATCCGACTGGGATTTTGTCCTTTCGGTCAATCTCAAAGCCACGTTTTTCTGCTGCCAGCAGGCCGCGCGCCACATGCTGGCGGGCGAGGGTGGACGAATCGTCAATATCAGCTCGCTAGGGGGAATACGCGCGTGGCCGGAACATGCGCATTATTGCGCTTCCAAGGCCGGCGTGATTCACTTGACGCGGGCGCTGGCCCAGGCCTGGGCTCCGAAGATTACAGTGAACTCTGTCGCGCCGGGAGTCATCCCGTTCGGCGAACCCGACGAACGTGTGAAGCGGCTGATCGCGAAGACCCCCGCGGGACGCGCCGGAACCGCGGATGAGATCGCCGATGCGGTGGTGTTCTTCCTGACCGCGTCGGACTTCATGACCGGGCAGGTGCTGGCAGTCGACGGCGGGCTAAGTCAAAAATGACGAGGGGCGTGCATGAAAAGGGGACAGGTCCCCCCTGTCCGGACGCTTCGACGGGCATTCAGACCTAGGACCTGTCCCCTTTTCACTGGCCTGGCCCTTATTTGTACATGTCCGGGTATGCGCGGCGCTGCTCTTCGGCGATCTCCATCGCCGTTCCGATCTGTATCAGTTTACCCGTGCCGATGCCCGGGCAGTACTTCGCCGTTCGATTCCACTTCCGCCGGCTCTCGACTAACTCCGGCCAGAACGGAAATGTGCGGCATTGGGTCGGCTTGGCGGGATGAATCGAGCACCCGTGGCCTTCGAGGAACGGGCATTGCTTGGCAGGCGGCTTGCGGAACCGCATTTGGTGGCGGGTTCTATAGACATACTTCGCTGCGAACGCACGCACAGACATGCGCACGAATTTCGCCGCGCGCTTCAGGTCGGATTCCGTTAGGTAAACGAAGCCCTCCTGATCGCAGCAGTTGATACATCCGCGCTGGCAGGTAAAGCGGAGAGAGTCCAAGCCCTGATCCTACCTCTTTCTTAAAATACCTAGTACTAGAGGTCTTGTGCCAAGTACCGGCTCCTGGTACGAAGCCCCATGAAGCCTGATACTTACAAGACAAGAGCTGGGCTATGATGGTACAACCCTGTAGGCAGTCATCGGGGAACTCGGAGGGAATATGAACTTTAAGAAGCGCGCAGCGTTCGCGCTTTTGGCGCTCTTTTCCACAGCCGGACTTGCGGTATGCGCCACCTTCGGTACCAGCGTTCCGATCCGCGGAACGGTCTCTGACCTCGCCCTGGACGAGGGCAGGAGCAAACTCTATATCGCCAACTTCAGCGCGGGACGCATTGAAGTCATGGATACCTCCAGCCGTTCCCTGCAAAATTTTCTGCTGGTGCCTTCTCCGCCCAGCACCTTAGCGCTGTCCCCGGGCGGGGGTTACTTGGTAGTGGGAGAGTACAACAACTTCGATAGCGCCGCGTCGAAAGGCGGATTGACTATTTTCAACCTGAATGCCGGGACCAAGCAGGATGTGGCGCTCGACAATCCGGTTCTGTCCGTAGCGTTTGGCGCGGGTTCACAAGCACTGGTGATTACCACCAAAGATTTCCTGCTGCTCGATCCCGGCAGCGGGAACACCACACCGCTTCCGGCTCCGGTCGCTCTCGATGGGAAACCGCTGCCGGTTCCCTTCTCGACCTTCCCTCCTGAAATTGTGGAGGCGTCCACCGGCGTTTCCGGCGACGGCCAGAAGATCGTCATTCTGGCGCAGATCGCCGGAGGTAATAAGCAAGAAGCCGCAGTGTTGCTTTACCACGTGGGTGACCTCCAGGTAGGAGTGATCGAAATCACTTCGACGCCCCCGCTAGGTCCTCGTTCCGTAAGTGTGAACCAGAATGGTTCCAAATTCATGGTCGGCTGGACGCTGATGAGCCAAAATGCGATCGGCTTGGCCGACATCCCTTACGCTAGCGGTGATTTCCGGCTCGGCGGGCACGTGTGGGATACCAACCTGACTCGGAACTGGATCTATGTAGATGCGCCGGTGAGTGCGGGCGAAGCACCGGTCCTGCACGTGATGGATACCGACAATCTGACGGTGAGGCAGCGCATTCAACTTCCCCAGACGATGTCAGGCCGCGCCATTATGTCGAGAGACGGAAGCACGGCTTATGCCGCCTCCGTCGGTGGCGTGCTGGTTCTGCCGATCGATACACTGGACGGGAACGCTCCGCGCGTTGTGGCAAAACAGGAAGATGTAGTTTTCCTGGGCGACTGGTGCACCCGGCAGATCATCTCCCAATTTGTCGATATCGTCGTCCAGGGCGGCGGCCCGGTCGATTTCAAGCTGTCCCTGCCGAATGGCACCAAAGGCGTGCAGCTTAGCCAGACCAGTGGCACAACCTCCACTCGCGTACGCATCGATGTGGATCCCACGCT
>Ga0207674_10000311_pt1 | contig 61841 bp, 57 predicted proteins | sample KBSCornC72_FD_184303 | JGI IMG/M metagenome (GOLD analysis project Ga0207674, IMG submission 184303) | Corn rhizosphere microbial communities from Kellogg Biological Station, Michigan, USA - KBS Corn C7-2 (SPAdes) (version 2) | ecosystem: Host-associated > Plants > Roots > Rhizosphere > Soil ...
AGAGGATAGGAAGAGCGCAAAATGGCTCAGATCAAAGCAGACGAGATTACACAACTACTGCGCGAGCAGATCGCGAACTACGACTCGAAGGTCCAGGTCGACGAGGTCGGAACCATCACTTCACTGGGCGACGGTATCGCGCGGCTTCATGGGCTCGACAAGGTGATGGCCGGCGAACTGCTTGCCTTCCCACACGGCATCGCCGGACTGGCTCTTTCCCTCGAAGAAGACCAGGTGGGCGCCGTGGTGCTTGGCGACTACACCGAGATTCGCGAGGGCGATGAGGTCAAGCGCACGGGCAAGATTCTGTCGGTTCCCGTTGGCGAGGCGATGATCGGACGCGTTGTCAATGCGCTGGGTGCACCGATCGACGACAAGGGTCCGATCGCGACAACGGCCATGAACCCGGTGGAACGCCTCGCGCCGGGCATCATCGATCGGCAAGGGGTTCGCGAGCCGATGGCGACGGGTCTGAAGGCAATCGACGCGATGATTCCGATCGGTCGCGGACAGCGCGAACTGATCATCGGCGACCGGCAGACCGGCAAAACCGCCGTCTTGCTGGACACGATCATCAATAACGCAAAGAATGACCTGATCTGTATCTATTGCGCGATCGGACAGAAGCGCTCTTCGATAGCGCAGGTTGTGCAGACGCTGACGGAAGCCGGCGCCATCGGACACACGGTGATTGTGGCTGCTTCAGCTTCAGAGCCTGCGCCAATGTTGTACCTGGCTCCCTACGCCGCGACGGCGATCGGCGAGTACTTCCGCGACAATGGCAAGCACGCACTGGTGATGTACGACGACCTGTCGAAGCATGCGATGGCGTATCGCGAAATCTCTCTGCTCCTGCGGCGTCCGCCGGGTCGTGAAGCCTATCCAGGTGACGTCTTCTATCTCCACTCCCGACTTCTGGAGCGGTCGTCGAAGCTGAGTGACAAGCGCGGCGGGGGATCACTAACTGCGCTCCCTGTAATTGAGACGCAGGCGGGCGACGTCTCGGCATACATCCCGACGAACGTGATTTCGATTACGGACGGGCAGATCTTCCTTGAAACCGACCTGTTCAACTCCGGCGTGCGTCCGGCAGTGAACGTCGGACTTTCGGTTTCGCGCGTAGGATTTTCGGCCGCGATCAAGGCAGTCAAGCAGGTTGGTTCGACTCTGAAGCTCGACCTCGCGCAATATCGCGAACTGGCGGCCTTCGCGCAGTTCGGATCCGATCTCGATCCGCTGACGCAGAAGCAGCTGAACCGCGGCCAGAGGCTGACGGAGCTGTTGAAGCAGCCACAGTTTCATCCGCTCACGTGGCAGCAGCAGGTCACGATCCTGTTTGCGGGTACGCAGGGCTATCTGGACGATCTGGACGTTTCCGACATTCGCGCTTTTGAAGATGGCTTGCACAAGTACTTCGCGAGCGCGCAGTCCGCATTGATGGACGACCTGACCAAGAAGAAGCAGTTGGACGATGATGTGCGCAACCGGCTGCACGCGGCAATGAAGGAGTACAAGGCGAATTTCCTCACGGAATTGCAGACGGCAAAGGCGTAAGTGCGAGCTTCTAGCGACTAGCTTCTGGCTGCTAGCTAGGAGTGGGAGAGGCTAGAAGCTAGGGGCTAGGAGCTAGCAGCTTATTTATGGCGAATGTACTGGATCTACGGCGGCGCATACGCAGCGTGAAGAACACGCGGCAGATCACCAAGGCCATGAAGATGGTCTCGGCGGCGAAGCTGCGCCGCGCGCAGGAGCGGGCGTTGGCGGCGCGGCCCTACGCGAAGATGATCACCAGCGTCCTTGAATCGTTGACGCGGCGCGTGGATATCTTTGATGAGGAAACGGGCAATTTGCGGCACCCGCTGTTTGCCACACGGCCCGAGAAGCGCGTGCTGATAGTCGTGATCAGCGGCGACAAAGGATTTGCAGGCGCATTCAACGCGAACATCACAAAAACGGCGTTTCAATTCATTAGCGGCAATCCCGATCGCGAAATTGACGTCGAAGCGATTGGGCGCAAAGGGCGCGATCTGCTGCGGCGCAGATTTCCCACTGCGACTTACGCGGAGCAGACGGACGAGAATGGCGGCAAGCGCCAGGTTCGGAACGAGCGCAAAGGCAAAATCGAGATTACCGGCGATCACCCGGGAATGCTGCTGAAGCTCGAGGCGAATCGCGTGTTCGAACTGGCGCAGAACATCATTTCGCGCTATGTGCACGAGGAGATCGACGCTGCCTACATCGTCTACAACGAATTCAAATCCGTGATTTCGCAACGGCTAGTTGTAGAGCGGCTCCTCCCGATCCTGGAAATCGGCAAGCGCCAGATTACAGAAGCTGAGGAGCCTTCAGCTCAGCAGAGGGAACGCGCAGCACATGCGGCTCTCAGCGCAGGAATCACGCTCGAAGAGGCAGACACCGAAGAGGGCGACGAGGAATCGAAGAAGTTCGGTACGGCAAACGTGGACTACATCTACGAGCAACCTGCGGAAGAGCTGTTCAACGGCCTGCTCCCGCAATATGTTTCGGCGATGCTCTATCACGCCATGACGGAGTCGGTAGCGGCGGAGCATGCAGCGCGCATGACGGCGATGGATTCGGCGACGAATAACGCTTCGGACATGATCGACTCGTACACGCTGCTGATGAATCGCGTGCGGCAGGCGGCGATTACCAAGGAAATCATCGAAATTGTTTCAGGGGCGGCAGCTGTGTAACTGGGAATAAGGGAGCAAGCGAGCAAGGGAACGAGATGAATGTCCACGAGCTTTTGCAGACTGAGCTGTGGAGCAAAAGGACCTCTTGGAGAATCTTGGTTGGATTGGGAATCGCGACTGGTCTTTGTTTAGTTGGTTTTGTAAGTTGGAACGAATACGAGGTGCATTGGTTAACGTCTGGTGAACGCGAGGCCTCCAGAGCAGCACTCGCGGAGATCGACTCGATGGAAGATGCAGGATCGCTAAGTGACCGAGCGTGGGAAGCTCGGAAGCAGCAGGTAAAGACAAAGATCGAGGCAACCAAGAAGGAAGTCAGAACCTACCGCGGCACTCTGATGGAAATGGATTTGAGTCTTTACTTTCTCAGAGTGGAAGCGGATCGCGTCAATCTTAAGCGACGCAAAGTCGGGAGGGGCGAGGTACCCGATGCAGTTTTTGGCGGATCGACAAATGAGATCCGGTTGAAGTTGCACAAGGAGCTTGAATAGCAAGAGTTTTGATTTGAGAAGGCAAAGAGAATGGCAGAAAACATTGGCAAGGTGATTCAGATTTCCGGTCCCGCGGTGGACGTGCAGTTTGAAGAGACGACGATGCCGCCGATCTTCCAGGCGCTGCGTGTCACTAGTGATGGCTTCAATGTTCCAGCGCCTATTAACGTGATCCTCGAGGTGCAGCAGCACTTGGGCGAGGGCCGCGTCCGCACCGTCGCGATGGAAGCGACAGACGGCATGGTGCGCGGCATGAAGGCGATCGATATGGGCGGCCCGATCCGGGTCCCGGTGGGCAAGGAGACACTGGGGCGCGTGATCAACGTGATCGGGGAGCCCGTTGACGAACTCGGTCCGATTGGTGAAAAGCAGCGCAATCCGATTCATCGCCCGGCCCCACTTTTCGACGAGCAGTCGACGCATGAGGAGATGTTCGAGACCGGCATCAAGGTCATTGACCTGATCCAGCCGTTCTTGAAAGGCGGCAAGATCGGCCTGTTTGGCGGTGCCGGCGTTGGCAAGACCGTCGTCATCATGGAACTGATCAACAACGTGGCAAAGAATCACGGCGGCTACTCGGTGTTCGCGGGCGTGGGCGAGCGTACCCGCGAAGGCAACGATCTGTGGACGGAAATGACCGAGTCAGGCGTGATCAAGCCGGGCAAGTTCCAGGAGTCGAAGTGCGCGCTGGTGTACGGTCAGATGACCGAGCCGCCCGGAGCGCGTCTGCGTGTGGCGCTTACAGGGCTGACCGTGGCCGAGTACTTCCGCGACGTCGAAGGATCTGACACGCTGCTCTTTATCGACAACATCTTCCGCTTCACGCAAGCGGGTTCTGAAGTGTCTACTCTCCTGGGCCGTATGCCTTCGGCGGTGGGATACCAGCCGAACCTGGCGACCGAAATGGGAGAACTACAGGAGCGCATCACGTCGACCAACAAAGGCTCCGTAACGTCTGTGCAGGCTGTGTACGTGCCCGCTGACGACTTGACTGATCCGGCACCGGCAACGACATTTGCGCACCTCGATGCGACGACGGTGTTGAGCCGTCCGCTATCGGAACTCGGCATCTATCCAGCCGTTGATCCGCTGGCATCCACATCGCGAATTCTGTCCGCGCGCATTGTGGGCGACGAGCACTACAACGTGGCCCAAGGCGTGAAGAGGATTCTGCAACGCTACAAGGATCTGCAGGACATCATCGCGATTCTCGGTATTGATGAGCTCTCGGAAGAGGACAAGCTGACCGTCGCCCGCGCGCGCAAGGTGCAGAAGTTCCTGTCGCAGCCGTTCCACGTGGCCGAGCAGTTCACGGGTATCCCGGGCGCGTACGTGAAGATTGCGGACACCGTGCGCAGCTTCAAGGAGATCATCGAAGGCAAGCACGACGATGTCCCCGAGCAGGCCTTCTATATGAAGGGCGGCATCGAGGAAGTGCTCGAGACCGCTGAGAAGCTGAAGCAGACGGCGTAAAGATCAGCTTCTAGCTACTAGCCACTAGCTAGGAGCTAAAAGCTGGGAGCTAAAGGCTAGTACATGGCTGACGAATCGAATTCGCTGCGTGTCCGGTTGGTATCGCCGGAGCGCGTTTTGTTTGATACCACTGCGGACGCTGTCGAGCTACCGGCGAAGAACGGCTATATGGAGGTGCTCTATGGGCACGCTCCGCTCATGGCCGAGCTCGGAGCCGGAGACGTACGTCTGCATGGCGGATGGGAGGGCGGCGACCAGATCTACAACGTAAGCTGGGGATTTGTGGAGGTTCTGCCAGACCGAGTGACTATTCTGGCGAACGATGCGCTGAAGCCCGAGGAGATCGATGTACAGCGCGCTCAGCAGCAGCTCGATCGCGGCCAGAAAGAGTGGCAGGAAGCAGGCGAAAGCGAAGAGAAGTATGCCGAAGCACTGCACCGCATCGCCGAGGCTGAGGCAAAGCTAGCCACGGCACAGGAGAAGTGACAACGGTTCCGCATCCGCAGAGCGGAAGAAAAGCAAAGGCCCTGCTTGAAAGAGCAGGGCCTTTGAGCATCTGGGCTACTGAGGCTGAGACGCTTCAGGTACTGCTGTTATCGCCTCATCAACAATTCGCGATGTCACGTGAGTTTTCTCGAATTCACGGTTCTCAGCGTTTAGGAAAATCTGGCGGTGGAAGAAGTACAGAACGTGGATCTTGAATTCAGTGGAGAAGGTCACCGGGAACCAAACGCCATCTGCTTGCGGAGCATAGGTAACGGTGAAGCCGAGGCCGGGTACATTGGTCCCGAGAAGCGTGCGGACGGCAAAGGGGATTTTGCGAGCCATTCCGGTAGTGATCAGGACGGGCTGGTAGGCCGTGGTGTCCACGTAGGCATCCCCATTCCATCCGAAGTCGTCCTTGTTCTTCGGACGAAAGGTGATGTGGTAGACGTTGCGATCGTTGAGCCGTTCGCGGCCGATCATTTGGAAGGTGTAGTCAGCCTGGTTCTTAGATGTGAGCGGGAAGAGACGAGCATTGATGCCATCTTTTGATTTATCGTGAATCAGGTTCTTGCGCATGTTCTCGACGAGGTCGCGATCGATGGTCTCGTCACTGTCGGGATCAAAGACTGGATCCTTATCCTTCTTGTCTTTCTTCTTGTTCTTTTCCTTGTCGGGTGCTTGAGCTTTGTCCTGACCAGAGTCTATGGTTTCTGCGTCCTTCTCTTTCTTCTGATCTCCTTCCGCGTTCTTCCGCTTCTCTTCGTCGCCGGGCAGCAACTTGTCGTAGGTGATGGACTTCTTGTTCTTGAGCATGCGGCCGTCGACCTTGAGCAGTTGCTCATGGGTGCCTTCTGCGGAGGGAGTGAACCTGTAGTCGGTGATCTCTTCGCACAGGACTGTCTTTCCTTTGCGTGAGGACATGCGTGCGTGCTGCACGTAAACGTAATGGCTGCGTTCCGCCTCGGACGCGTCCTGGTTGGCGGCTACACGGGCCATTACAGCCTCCGCTGAGGGTAGCTGGTCAGGTGCAGCAGGCTTGTTTTGCGCGTGGCATAAACATGCAGAGAACAGAAACGCTGAGATCAGCCAGAGAGGAAGGCGATGCATCTTGAAAGCACCCCCGATGTGGATGTGATGTGCGGACGACGTTCGCATGCTCGCCGTTCTGAATGCCTGTGACACAGAAATAGTAGAAGAGTTGTTGCCTGAGAATATGATTGTGACGAATAGTGCAGCATCGCACAAATGGAGAACGAACGATGAGGGCATTCTGGGCAGCAGCTTTTCTGGGAATCGCAGTTTCGAGAATGTTGGCGCAGCCGCTTCCCTCGGCACATGTGGATGTCTTCAGCGGAAAACCTCGCGTGGTGGTGATCAGCGACATCGGCAACGAACCTGACGACCAGATGTCATTTGTCCGGCTGCTGCTGTACTCGAATGAATTCGACATCGAAGCGATGATCGCGACCACCTCCACTTGGCAGCGGGAGAAGACTCATCCAGAGACCATGCGGGAGCTGATCGAGGCGTACGGCGACGTCCGGCCTAACCTTTTGCTGCACGCGAAAGGCTGGCCTGAGGCGGCAGAGCTTCGCGGCAAGGTCTACACGGGGCAGAGCGCCTACGGAATGGCAGCAACTGGAGATGGGAAGTCCTCGGATGGATCGAAGGCGATCGTTCACGCCATCGAGCACGAAGATGTCCGGCCATTATGGATCTGCATTTGGGGCGGGGCGAATTCGCTGGCGCAGGCGCTCATGGATTTGAAAGCGGGGCATGCTCCGGATGAGCTGATGAGGCTGATCGGGAGGATACGAGTGTACTCGATCAGCGACCAGGACGATGCGGGGCCATGGATCCGGAAAGAGTTCCCTGGTTTGTTTTACATCGTCTCGCCATCAACACCGACCAGCGCCGAGTATGCGTCGGCAACCTGGACGGGCATTAGCGGGGACAAGTACTACCGTAACGGGAATGGTGCGGACGCGACGAGAGTCACGAACGAATGGCTTGAAGACAACATCCGCAGCAAAGGCCCGCTGGGAATGAAGTATCCGAAGTTCATGTTCATCATGGAGGGAGATACGCCGTCATTCCTCAGCCTGATAAATAACGGACTGAATGCATATCGTCGGCCTGACTGGGGCGGGTGGGGAGGCCGGTACATCTACCGGCAGCCCTATGGTGAACCGCACGGGATCTGGACACAGGGCGGGGATCAATTCAAGCGAGTCGACTCGCGCGACACCGTGATGGGCATCGACGGGAAGGAGCACACTTCAGATCAGGCGACGATCTGGCGGTGGCGCGAGGCATTTCAAAATGACTTCTCTGCAAGAATGTCGTGGACTGTATCGGACTTCAAGCATGCGAATCACAATCCAGTCGCAATTGTGAACGGCAAGGGCGGAACGGAACCGGTCGAATTGGATGTGAACGTGGGCCAGACAGTCACTTTGGATGCGGGACAAAGCAGCGATCCCGACGGGCAGGCGATTCATTACCACTGGTTCCACTATGCGGAGGCCGGGCTGTCAGATGGGAATCTGGCTGCCATGACTTTATCCGGGGCACAGACGGCTCGCGTGACGGTGCGGGCAGATGCTGCGTGCAGGCCGTTCTGGCTGCCGATGATCCCCTGCAAGGGAGACGGCGTAGCCCACGTCATCCTTACGGTTACGGATGAAGGGTCGCCGAAGCTGACGTCCTACCGACGGGTCATTCTGCACGTGCGTGGTAATGCGACCAATCAGTGAGTGGCACGGCAACCCACCCTCTGCACCGCATCGAATCGGCCAGCCGCTTGGCTGACGCCCGGGGAGGGCCTAAAATACCCTCTGTTATGGGTAATTCGAAGCGAGAAACATTCCAGGTTGCCTGTCCGGACTGCGGAGCGATGATTTTGGTGGATGCGAACACTGGGTTGGTGATTAGCCACACCTCGGCTCCGCGCAAGAAAATGTTCGAAGATCTTGAAACTGCCGCAAAGGCAATGCGGGAACATGATGAGCGTAAGGAATCGATTTTCCGGCAGTCGATCGACGCCGAGAAGAACAAGGAAGATTTGTTCGACAAGAAGTTTGCCGAGGCGCTGAAGAAGGCAAAGGATGCCCCGGCGGGCAAGCCATTGCGTGATTTCGATCTGGACTAATCCGAAACGGGTTGGTCCCAGTTCTCTAGCTGCCCGATGCAGCAGGCCTGCATCTGAGTGAACCAAGGAGATTGCATGAATATCGCCTCTTTTCCGAACCCGGAGAGCCGTTCCTCGAGGATCACTGAAATGGCGCACAATGAACCTTACGATTGGGCTAAAGTCGCCGCCTGTGGTTCTCTTTTAGCGGGCGGCTTGCTGTTGCTGACCGGGCACAAGCGTGCCGGACTGGTCATGGCAGCGTCGGGCACCGCGCTCGCGCTGATGGATCACGAAGAGACGCTGAAGCGCTGGTGGGAGGCCCTGCCGGGCTACGTAGATCGCGCGCAGTCCATGTTCGAGCAAGTGCGCGACGTAATGGAAGGAATCTCGGAAAAGGGCGAAACGTTGCGGCGCGTGCTGTCGCGCGAGCAGGATTCTAACATTCCCGCCTGATTCAGATTCCCAGTTGCTTTCGGCCAGCCTCGCTGATTCGATGGGGAGTCCATTTGGGCTCCCAGACGAGATTCACATCTACCTTGCTGACGTCCTGGATCGTTGCGAGCCGGTTATGAACCTGCTCGAGGATCAATCCTGATGCTGGGCAATACTCCGTGGTGAGGGACATGGTGACTTTGACCCACTGGCGGGGCCACGCTGGGGTGGAATCGGGATCGGGGCCGATCTCGACCCGGTAGATGAGGCCCAGGTCGACGAGGTTCAGCTTAACCTCTGGATCGAAGCAGTCGCGCAGGGCGGCGAGAATCTGATCTTGAGTCAGCATCGGTGAGTGGACGGTTGTTTTAAGACTTTATCTCGGCGATCTGATTGTTGGCGTCAACAAAAACCAGCTTAGGTTTCGAGGCAGCAGCTTCCTTATCGTCGAGCCAGGCAAAGCTCGCGATGATCACGAGGTCGCCGGCCTGCGCCAGACGTGCCGCAGCGCCATTGAGGCAGATCTCTCCGCCGCCCTGCTCTACGGGAAGGGCGTAGGTCTGGAGCCGGGTGCCGTTGGTTACATTCCACACGTGAACCGCCTCGAAGGGCTGAATATCGGCTGCCTCCAGCAGCATTGCGTCAACTGCAATGCTGCCTTCGTAGTTCAAGTCCGACTTCGTAACAGTGGCCCGATGAATCTTCGACTTCAACAACTTGCGAAGCATCTACTACTCCCGGGCAAGACTCTCGTCGCACCCTCAGTTGGTACCGCGGCTCCTGGCCTGCAGTCCCCTGTGCTTAATTAGATGTCACGTTAGTTCTTTCGATCCACAAGGTAGCGGGCAACCGCCTTAAGGCCATCGGCGCGGGAACCGTATGGTACGAGGGCCGCAAACGCCTCTTCGATCAGCGCGGCTGCATCGCGTTGGCTCTGCTCGATCCCGTACACCGCGGGCCAAGTGGCTTTTTCGGTGGCAAGGTCCTTGCCGGCGGTCTTGCCAAGGTGTGCCGAATCCACGGTCATGTCGAGCACGTCGTCGACGATCTGGAAGGCGAGTCCGGCTTTGCGGCCGAAGGTGTCGAGCCGCGCGACATCGTCGGGCGTGGCTCCGGCATAGACGCCGCCCGTGACGACACTGACGCGGATGAGTGCGCCGGTCTTGGCGCGGTGAATGGCTTCGACGAGTTCGGGTGTGGGCTTCTGATGTTCACTTTCGATGTCGAGCACCTGGCCACCGATCATGCCGTCGACCGTACCGATGGCGTTGGCGATGAGACCGATGATCTGCACTGTGGCAACGGGCGGCGTGTCGAGCTCGGCGAGGATCTCAAATGCGCGTGTCTGCAGAGCGTCGCCGGCGAGAATCGCGATGGCTTCGCCGAATGCAACGTGGCAGGTAGGCTTGCCGCGGCGAAGGTCGTCGTTGTCGAGTGCCGGAAGGTCGTCGTGAATGAGCGAGTAGGTGTGCAGCATCTCGATGGCTGCACCGAGACGCTCGATGCCCGGGGGAACCGAACCAGAGATCGTTGCCGCCGCCTGCATCGCGAGCACGGGCCTGAGCCTCTTGCCGCCCGCGAAAACGCTATGCCGCATAGCGCCGTGAATGGAAGCCGGGACTGTCCCAGCAGTAGGGATCAGGGTTTCAAGCGCACGATCGGTGAGATCTGCGCCCTCCTGAATCAGGGATTTCACGTCTGTCGGCATCTACTTCCATGATAACTGAGTTACAGATTTCTGATGCTAAGAGGTGCGTTGCGAATTGGTACGCAAAGAGATCCGTCGCTCTGCAATGTAAAGTGTGGCGAGCAGAACCAGGGAGATGGCGCTGAGCCAGCGGCCAACCTTTACGTCCGAGGTGATGGCCCAGTCGATTGCGAGCACGACGCGGCCCTGCGGGACAGGCACCGCCATCATGCCGTCATCGCGATGCGGCAGAGGAGTAAGGACCGGATTTGCCCCGAATGCGATCAGTCGGCCGTTGACGCGGATCTGCCACGCAGCGTAGTCACGAAGGTGCAAGATGAGGAAGCCGGCGTGGGGAATTTCGGCGACGAGTTGGCGGTGCTCTGTCGCGATCTGCCCGTCATGAAGAGTCCAGGGGTAGGTCGCATTGCAATGTCCGTTGGCCGGGTCCCACTCGGGAACGGTGCCGTCGGATGATGCCGTGGCGAGAATGGTGGTGGCGTTCGTAACCAGGCACGCATCGGGAACGCCAATCGGCACGATCGAATTGTCGGCGTCGGGCGGCGCGTACTCGTCGACGCCTTCGAAGCCCTGGCCGTGGCTATAAGCCGAAAGCATTCCGGAGACGCGATCCTCTGCGTCACAGCCCTGGTGCAACATGAAGAGGGAAGCAGCCGTGATCCCGATGAACAACAATGTGCAAGATGCAACCACGACGTTGCGAAGCCATCTCCGCGCGGGCCAGACCGCGGCGGCGAAGAAGATGGCCATCGGTGCTTCGAGTGCGACGAGCCATCGCCATGGGAATTGCAGGAAGCGCAGTTTAGGCAGGGCATTCCAGATTGGCAGGGAGATCGGGAATTGAAGAAAGAGGATCGCCACGGGGATGAGTGCGAGCGGAATCCAGAGCGCGCGATCCCGGGGAAGCTTGCCGCGCCGCCAAGCAAGAAACAGAGCCAACAGAGCGATTCCCAGCATGGCCACAGCGATGATAGAGACTCGCAGCAGTTCGACATCGTGTAGCTCTAGGTTCGGATCGGCGTGACGTGCGAAGAGGAAGCTGTTCTCAATAGCTAGTCCGGGATCATCAACCGCCTGGCGAATTTGGACCCAGCGCTGCTCGACAGCCGCGGGGACAAGATAGATTGCGGAGAGCCCAATTCCCAGTGCCGCGCCGGCATTTGCGCGAATAACTGGAGCCCATGAGCGGCGGATCAGCGCGATGGCGAGTGCCACGGCAGCGAGTAGATAACTTGCCATCACGCCAAGCGGGGCATTGGAGAGCCACGCACCTGCAATCACGAGTGCGAGTAAACCTGCCGAGCCGTCGAAGGCACGTTGAAAGACGGACGCCTGCGGATTGCGATCGCGGAGAATCAAAAGCAGGAGCAGCGGAATCCAAAACCCGCCGGCGAGTTCCCCGAATGCGGAGCGCTCGTACGCAGTGAACATTGAGTAGCCCGAAAAGAGCGCGGCGCATCCTGCTAGGGTGGCGGGGGCATCGGAGAGGCCGAACTGGCGGGCGAGCGCGCGCGTGGCGAGTCCGGTGAGCGCGAGAAAGGAACAGAGGATGGCGAGTTGGACGCCTTTCCATGGGAAGATCGCGCCGAGGGCAGCACCCAGCATCCAGGTGAGCGGTGGATAAAAGACGAAGCGCGGCTCGCCTGCACCCCAGTTTGGGCTGGGCGCCCAATGGGGATAGAACAGACCTTGGCGCCATGCTGCTTGTGCGTCTATCCACGACGCGAGATGAAAATCGAAGTCATGGCCGCAGGAGTTTCCCCAGGTGAGGTCGGGCGTGGTGGCGATGAAAGCGGCGAGACAGATGATCAGAGGGCCTAGTGGATTCCCATATTTCCAAAAGAGGGAGACATGGGGCACCCGGCCGGTGTTGGCGGGATCTCGCTGTGTGTTCATGGCAGCAGATGCAAGGTGTGTTGCGCGTTGGCGCTGACAGCGGCTGGCGTGAACGGCAGAGCGAAAGTGCGGCCGTTATAGTAGTCGTTCCACTGATCGCGATAGTAGGGGCTGTAAGGGTTGCCGCTTTCGCCCAGGGAGATGCTTTCCGTCGAGTCGTCGACGTTGCTCCAGTCCATCGTGAAGCGCTGCGATGGACCGAAGGTTTCACCGACCTGCTTCACGGTGAGCGTGTCGCCGCTGAGCGGCTGCTTGCCCGTTCCGGCCATGCGGCTAATGATTGGAAGGAAACCTGAGAGCGGGTGCTCAATATCGACCACATGCCAACTGCCGTAGGTCCACTTACTCAGGTCAGAGGGGGCATTCCCGTTCTTGAGCGCATTACGAACGGCGGTTGTCAGGAACGCGTCCCAGTCCTTGAAGTTCGGCGGAAGCCATTCAGGGCTGGCATGCATCACGATTTCTTCTTCAGCGAAATTCGATTCCGACCACTGGTAGGTCTTTGCAAGTTCTTTCCCGACCTTCGGCTCCAGTAGCATCGATCGCAACGTGTAGCGCGTATTGACTTCTATAGACGCAGCCACTGAATCGGTGGTGAGGCGTCCATCCCAGTTGCGCAGCAGGTCGGCTGCTTTGCGAAGCTGATCATCGGTGTTGCCAGAGTGGTCGATGGCGGTAGCGAGACGATGCGCCATCTCCTGGTCTAACTCACTATAGATGTCGGTCTGCACCGCGAGGAGGTCGGCAGGGGTGAGGTGGTCGCGGCCTTGCAGGAGTTTGTAGATGCGCTCCGCGCGATAAGGATCCGCCCATTCGTTGGTCAGAGGATAAGGAGATTTCGCTGAGGTCACGCGCGAGTTTGCGGTGGCAAGGAAGCCCGATGGTGGATCGAATGCGTTGGGAAGGTCGTCGAAAGGGATGTAGCTTTGCCACTCGTGTTTAGCATCGCCGATTGGAATGCTGGAGATGCCGCCAGGACGAATCGGCATGCGTCCCACCGCATGATAGCCGATATGTCCCTGGTCGTCGGCGTATACGACGTTCTGCGTGGGCCAGCACCACTGCTTGAGTGCTGCGCTGAATTCAGTCCAGTTTGACGCGGTGTTGATCGCGTAGATCGGGATCGAGTTCAGCGCGGAGTCGTACAGGCTCCACTTCAGCGCGATTGGCCGCGGGTCTTTGGTGAAGATGGGATCGATGAGCGGGCCATGGTCAGTGAGGCGCACGTCATAATTGACGTCTCTGCCGCCGCGAACGCGGATGAGTTCGTGGTCGATGGTGAGCGGATGCCATTGCCCGTCATACGCTTGGTAGTTGTCGCCCTGGACGTTCTCGATATAAAGGTCCTGCACATCGCCGTATAGCGCGGTGAATCCCCATGCGACATGCTCGTTGTGTCCGGCAATGATAAAGGGCATTCCGGGAAGCGTGACTCCGGCGGCGTGGTATCCCGGCGCGCGCAGGTCTGCCATGTACCAGATGTTCGGCTCGTTGAGGCCTAGGTGCATGTCATTGGAGAGGAGCGGTTTTCCGCTGGCCGTGTGCTCGCCGGAGATCACCCAGTTATTGGAACCGGGTGTGCAGTCGCGGCAAGAAAGATCACCCGTCGAATAGGTGACCAGAAAGTGGATCAGCCGGAGATCGGCTGCGGGTAATTCGCTCTCGACAGTTCGTTCGTCGTCATCGTCGACCGTGGAAGTTGGCTGAGCGTGAGGTTGACTAAGGTCAAGGAGATCCCCGGTGGGCGGATGATCGCGCCACGAGCCTACCGGGTAAAGGTCCGACTCAAGTTTCGGGTTATTGAGTTTCACGGCTATTCGCTCGCGGGCGAGCTTTGAGTACCAATGGGTGTCGAGCATGTCGACCATCATCATCCCAATGGAGACGGAGTCGACCCCGGACCACGGCTGCGGTTTGTAGTGGAGCAGGCGGAATTCTGGCGGAAGCGAGTCCTGGTGCTGCGCGATGTAGAGGTTCACGCCGCGCGCGTATGCCTCGAATCGAGCGCGGTCCTCTGCCGGCAAGTTTGCGTGGATGCGGTGCGCAAGGTTTCGAAACTGCTGCAGACGCTGCATCTTGTCGTGTCGAAGAAGGGAGGAGCCCATTACCTCGGCGAGCTCGCCGTTAGCAGTACGGCGGTATGCGTCCATCTGCCAGAGACGGTCCTGTGCGGTGACATAACCCTGCGCGACGAACATGTCTTCCTGCGATGCGGCATTGATATGCGGAACCCCGTGCTGATCGCGGCGAACGATGACCGGGGCAGATAGGCCCTCGGTGCCCTGGGCGGAGACGCGGATTTCGCCATCGAGTTGGGGAAGCGCAGCTTTGGCGGCATTGCGCAGCCAGACGATGAAGATGCCCACGAGCAGGATGAGAACGGAGCAAAGCCACAGCGACAAAACGAATAGGCGACGTGGCCAGCGGCGGCGAACTAGTGTACGAGCGTTGTCAGGTTGCTGTTTTTCCGGCTCCTGTTCAAGCGGCTGCGAGGGAGACATGATCTAGAACAGGATAACGCTCGGACCAAATGCGGCAGTTTGTATCAATCCGCGAGCGCATTAATCAGTACCAGTTCGCGTTTGCGAAGTTCGGCAACTGTCATCTCGCTGAGCAGTCGGAATGCGATAGCATGTGAGCCCCCAAGGCAACTCGTGTTTGATCGCCAGATCGCACACCACAGCAATGGTGGCCTCGAGGCCGCGTTTCCATCCTGGCTTTGTTGCGTCTCGGACGAGAAGGCACTCGGGTGCGAATCCCGCCGCAATCAGCATGGTCTGGGCGATGCGCTGGAAATCGACCCAGCGCGACGCGATGCCGATTAGATCGCTCGAATGTGCAGGCATATAGCGCTGGATGTAAGACTGTAGTTCCGGCGACACAGAATGGATTTGCAGCGTGACCAACTCCTGGCCTGCGGGCAGCAGCGTGCGAACTCGAGCGGCTTTGCTGGGCAGGACAGCAGGGATGGAACCATCGAGCAATGTCGGCGACATGCAATCTTCGAATCCGCATCCGATAACGGGCAGCGAAAGAGTCTCCTCCAATTCGCACATGACGATTTGGCGCAGTTCTGGATCGGGCTCGATCATCAGCCAGCGCGGTGGCGGCTCCAGCGCCAGCCAGCGGCGGAGGCGCAATTTCAAAAGGGCATCTGACGCACCGAGCTTGCGAGCTCGCGCGGCGAGATCGCCAATCATCTGATCGATAGCGATCTCTGGAGTGAGCGGAACGTCAGGCCGAGTGGAGCGCACAAAGACGCCGCTGCCGTGACGCATCTCGACCCAGCCGTCGTCCTCAAGCTGGCGGTAAGCGGCACTGGCAGTGTTGGCGTGAATGCAAAATCGGCGCGAGAGGTCGCGGGTGCTGGGCAGCCGCTGGCCGGGGACAAGATCGTGACAGAGGATGCCGAGAATCACCTGCGTGATGAGCTGTTCGCGCAAGGATACCTCGGCACTGCGGTTCAGCCAGAGGCGCATGGTCGTTCAGCTCGCCAACTGTTCGGATGCAACTCTGTCCGGCAACTTCAGCGGCTTCGGACGGCGGTAGATGATCAGCAGCCAGGCAAGAATCATCAGCACCACGGGGATGATCAGCAAGCTTCCTTCAGGACCTACTGTGCCACCGCTCCACAACGGATTGCCGGCGGGCTTGGTGGAGAAGAGATGGCCTGGAGCGACGAATCCGCTATCGGCGGTGCCATAGAAGTAAGTCTCAGCCCAGTCCCATGCGGCGTGGCAGCCGATCGCCCACCAGGCTGAGCCAGTGACCCAGACGCTGACACAGAAAACGAATCCGATAAAGGCAGCCGCGAAGATGCCGATCCAATGTTCACCGTTATTGCTCGTGTGGGCGGCTCCGAAGAGAGTTGAGGTAAGCCACGAAGCCTGCCAGAATCCCGAACTCGGGGTCCTGTTCAAGTGAAGCAGAAGGCAAGGAATCAGTCCGAGGAGCGCAATGATGTACACGCCCCACGCTGCCTCACCTCTCGTTCGCCACAGCAGGAGACCGCATAGAGAGGCGATGATTCCAGCGGCCCACCAAAAATTGAGCCCTCGGCTGAATGTGTACTGCAGATAACAGCGCATCGTGCCCTCTTCAAAGCAGCCCACCATCAGGAAGACGGCTCCCCAGATCAGCGCGTATTTGATGATTGCTGAACCGGTGAGCGTGGCCGGGCCGAAACTGAGCCAGTGGCCGGCAGCCAGTCCGCCGACCAGAGCGGAAAGCGCAAGAAACCCAATGATGAATCCGCTGAAGAAGTGAATCAGGCGGCGGTGATCACGGAGGTTATAGTCGAGCAGGCTGCGGCGCTCTATCAGAGCTAGAATGCCAGCAGCCGCGATAAGCGCGAGGAGCTGAAAGAGCTCGCTGAAGATTGCAGTCCGGGGCGTAAAAGCTCCCCTGGAGATCAGGTGCAGGCTGGCGAACAGGAAGCCAAGGCCGGCCATGAAGCCGATCAGCAGTGCGAAGAAGATCAGAACCGACCAGCCGGAGCGCAGTCCCTCGGGCCCGATGAAGATCCACTTTAGACCGCGGTAAGGGGCCTCAGGCCCCGGCGAAGGAATCGCGACCGGCTCCAATGGCGCGTCAGACGAGAACACGGGTTCTGGCGCCTGCGGATCGATCTTCGGCTGGGGGTCGAGCTCCATATTTTCTCCTTGCGGCGGGCGGTGTATCCCGTCGGATGCATTCTACTCAACTGCTCCGTCTACTGGCAGGCCGGAAATGCATCAGGGTTGATAGATAGAGCTGATTCGGCTCGCCGCTCCTTGACACAAGGGGCCGCTCGTATGATTCTTACTCTTCCGGCTTTACCGGGAAGAGCACGAGAGGAGCTGGTGCGGTTGCGGGTCAAAGTCTTCTATCACGATAAGTGCTTCGACGGGGCCTGTTCCGCATCGCTGTTCACGCGGTTCCATCGCGAGTGCATTGCCAAGGACGCCACGTACGATTATCACGGGCTGGTGCACCGAGCGGGCGCTCTCTTTGACGAGAGCGACTTCACCGGTGACGAGAACGCGATTGTCGACTTCAAATACTCGGCCTCACCCCAGATCACCTGGTGGTTCGATCACCACCTCTCGGCTTTTCTGACTCCACAGGATCATGAGCACTTTCTTGCCTGCCAGCGCGACCGCGCATGCAGTATGCGGAAATTCTTCGACCCCAACTATACCTCGTGTACTAGCTTTCTAGCGCACATCGGAGAGACGAAGTTCGGGTTCGATACGGACCCGGTGAAAGATCTTATACATTGGGCCAACATCGTAGACGGCGCTTTGTACGAGAGCCCCCAGTCCGCAGTGGAGATGGCAGCCCCGGCGATGAAGCTCACGCTGATCATCGAATCGACACAAGACCCGGAATTCATTCCGAAGCTGATCCCGCTGCTGACCGAGATGCCGCTGGGTGAAGTGCTTGCGCAGCCATTCGTCTCTAACCTACTGCCCCCTCTGCTTGAGCGGCATCGCGAGGGCATCGAGCTGATTCGTAACCGGAGCGAAGAGGTAGACGGTACTATCTTCTTCGACATCACCGATCGGCCCGTTGAGGGATACAACAAATTCATACCGTACTATCTGCATCCGCAGGCGACGTACTCGATTGGCTTGTCGAAGTCGAGCTTCCGGACGAAGGTGTCGGTGGGTTCAAATCCCTGGACCAAAGCCGATCCCGCAAAAATGGTGAATCTGGCGCAGGTATGCGAACGCTATGGAGGCGGCGGTCACGCGCGTGTCGGCGCTATCAGTTTCCCGCCGGATCAGAGCGATCGCGCACGGCAGGCTGCGGCTGAGATCGTGTCGGAACTGAGGGCAAATAATCCGTTGAAGTAGCGGACTCAGACGCCACACACGAACGGCAGCCCAAAGTCAGAAGAGGCTGCCGCTGTACTCTATCGGGTTCTAAACGAGAGCCCTAGTAGGGGTTCTTTGCCCCGTCCTTCACTCCCTCAGCGCCACCTTTGACCGCGTTCTTCGTCCGGTGCGCGGCGTTCTTGGTGTGACGCTTGGTTGAGTGGTAGGCCTTCTTCGTGCCGTGTTTCACCGCGCGGCCGGTATCCTTGGCGGCATCCTTGGCCTCATGGCCGGCACGCTTCGCGTCCTGCTTGGCGGTGTGGTCTTCGCCGGGATAGGGTTGCTGGCTGATTGCCATCAAAGGTGAGACAGCCAGGGCGGTTCCGAGCAGCAGAGTAGATATTTGTAGTGTCTTCTTCATGTGTAAAGAGATTCAGTATTTGCTCCGCGAGTTGTAGCATCCGCTGCACCTCGATCTAAAGCCCTAATTCTTCAGCGCGCTTCTTCATGGCCGCGAGGCAGAATCCTATATGGGTGTCGAGGTCCACCCCCAACTCGGCAGCACCCTGAATCACGTCTTCTCGATTGACACCGCGAGCGAATGCTTTGTCCTTCATCTTCTTCCTTACGCTGGTGACTTCCACTTCAGCGATCTTCTTTGTGGGCTTTACGAGCGCGCACGCGGTCAAGAATCCTGCCAGCTCGTCGCAGGCGAAGAGAACCTTGTCGAGATGTGTAACGCGTGGGACGCCTGAATACTGCGCGTGGCCGAGGATCGCGGTGCGCATTTCCTGTGGCCAGCCCAGCCGCTCAAGCTCCCGTACTCCTACGAATGGATGCTCCTCAGCGCTGGGGTGCCGCTCGTAGTCGAAGTCGTGGAGCAGCGCGGTAATTGAATACAGCTCAAGAAACTCTGTGCGCCCGTCGCCGCTCAGCCCGCAACGATCGGCTTGTGCCTCGCCGTAAGCAATCACGCAGATCTCAACCGCCAGCGCGTGTTTGCGAAGATTCTCGGTTTGCGTCCACTCGCAGAGCAGTCTCCAAGCCTGCTCGCGGCCGAATTGTTTGTCAGCGGTTTCAGCCACAGTCATGTCGTGAATTCTACGTGTTGCTAGCTGTGGTTCGCGTTTTCCAGCGTTTCTTCGGGTTGCCTGGGTGTTTTTTCGGTTTGCGCCTAAATTTGTACTTGACAATTATGGTTCCACGGCGGAAAGTAGCACTTATCGCGGTGCAATTTGATCGCGGGAGTACCTTGCTCTGGCACTCCGCAACTTAGACGATGGCTACCACTCTTGTCAGCGTGGAGACACGCGAAGTCGTGCGTTGCGATTTCTGCAGTTTGGTGCAGTACAGAACGACCAACTCAATGTGCAGAAAATGTCGCAGACCCCTCGATATTGAGGAGCCGGCACCCCTAGCCCCCCAGCTTGTTACCCCGTCACCAGCTGCTGCTTCCGCTGAGGCAGGCCTTCAGGTGGCCGCACAGGTCAGAGAGATTCGCCGTGCGCGCCATTTGAGCCAGCGTCAGCTTGCCAGCCGGATGCAGGTGCCCCGCACCTACATCTCGAAGATCGAAAACGGCAAGGCGATTCCGACTTTGGGTTCGTTGGAACGGCTGGCGGAAGCACTCGAAGTCGACATGCGCCAGCTCGTTCGGGATTCGCGCAGCCGGCGGGAGGAAGAGGTGGCCGCAATCATGGCCGACTCTTTCCTGGCAGAGATCGCTGCGATGCTGCCGCATCTCGATTCGCTGCACCGGACGCTGCTGTACGGATCGGTGCGGGATATGGCGATGGGCCGTCGCCGCACGGCTTAATTCCGTCGGTATCGCTCTCTCTTCGTCTCTCCTTTGGCGGGCGACTAGGCCTTTATTTCAGTCGTCCGGCCATCTTCATCCGTAGAAGATGACGATCGATTCATCTGCCCGCGCGCGATCGCATGTGCCTCGCCTCTTTGTGCTAGGCTCGAATGTGTCGTCAGATATCGTCGGCTTCATAGACGATTTGCTGATCGACATTGATGTGACAGCGTTTCGGCGAAAGCCACGCCGGGAGCTTTGAGCTGATCCGGCTTACCTGTCAAGAAAATACGGAACGGGCATCATGCCCGAATACGTAATGAATTCCATCGAGGCATTTCCCTTGCATCCAACTGGCATGCTGCGGATCGATGAGCTGAGCGCAGACGAGCGCGCCATCTGGAACACGCTCAAGCCTGAGCGGTTGCCGGAGCATGTGGCTATCATCATGGACGGCAATGGCCGCTGGGCTGGGCACCGTTCTCTCAAGCGTTTCCTCGGCCACCAGCAAGGCGCGAAGAGCGTTCAACTAGTCACCGAGACAGCCTCGCGCATCGGCCTGCCGTGGCTCACGCTTTATGCATTCTCGCTGGAGAACAATCTCCGCAGACCCAAGACAGAAGTCAATTTTTTGATGCGGCTGCTGAAGACCTATCTGGAAAACAACGTTCAGCGCATGAATGACAACAATGTGCGCATTCGCTATATTGGCCGCGTTCACGAGTTGCCGCGCGAAGTGCAGGACAAAATGCAGTGGGCGCAAGAAGCCACTGCGCGGAACACCGGGACGACACTGACATTGGCGTTGAATTACGGAGCTCGCTCTGAGATGGTCGATGCCTGCCGGGCGCTGGCTCGCGAAATGCAGCAGAACCAGCTTGTGCCTGAGCGGATCACGGAAGAAGATCTGCATCGACATCTCTACACAGCGAATATGCCTGATCCCGATCTGTTGATCCGGACATCGGGCGAGATGCGCATTTCTAATTTCCTGCTCTGGCAGATCGCCTATACCGAGATCTTCGTGACCGAGCGGTTGTGGCCCGATTTCCGCGGCATTCACCTCCTAGAAGCTATTTCTGCCTTCCAGCGCCGTGAGCGCAGATACGGCGGGCTGAGCGACAGCGTCGGCGAGGTGGAAGAAGACACCGAACAGATCAAGATTGCCGGCTGACAAATCTCATCCTCGAAGCCCGTTTCACACACCATCTCCGCAGTATCCTCTACCCATGATTCACACGCTCGCAGTGTCCGGCTACAGGTCGTTGCGGGATCTGGTGCTGCCTCTCGGGCAACTGAATCTTGTTACGGGCGCGAATGGCAGCGGCAAATCGAGCCTGTATCGAGCACTTCGCCTGTTAGGCGATGCGGCTTTGAACACCGTCGTCGCATCGCTCGCGCATGAGGGTGGGTTGCAGTCGACACTGTGGGCTGGCCCGGAAGCGATTGCGAAGAGCGTGCGGCGCGGCGAAAACCCGGTCCAGGGAACTGCGAGGCAAGCTTCGGTCAGTCTGAAGCTCGGATTCGCTGGGCAGCCTTATAGCTATTGCATCGACCTTGGATATCCACCTCCAGCTCAACTGGCTTTCCCGCTGGATCCTGCAATCAAGCGCGAGTGTATCTGGCACGGCGGGATCTATCGCCGGGCGGCTGTATTGGTCGACCGCAACAATCGCGTCGTGCAGATCGCGCCGGCAAACACAGCAAAGCACGAAGAACCGGAGCTTCTGACCAAAGAGCTCAGCTCGACGGACAGTATGCTGGCAACGATTGCGGATCCGCAACGCGCTCCCGAGATGCTTGCAGTGCGTGAATCGATTCGCGGCTGGCGGTTCTATGAGGGGTTCAGAACTGACGCGGCTTCGCCGGTGCGGATTCCGCAGGTGGGTACGTTTACGCCGGTTCTGAACAATGACGGCACCGATTTGCCGGCCGCACTCGAGACGATCCGGCTGTTTGGCCGACGAGAGGAGCTAGACCAGACAATTGATGATGCGTTTCCCGGCAGCCGGGTTGAAGTTCACCATCAGGCGGGCCGGTTCGAGGTACAGCTGATGCAGCACGGGTTGCTGCGGCCGCTCGGCGCCTCGGAACTCTCGGACGGTACGCTGCGGTATCTGCTTTTGACGGCAGCCTTGCTCACGCCGAGACCTCCCGAACTAATGGTGCTCAATGAACCAGAGACCAGTCTGCATCCTGATCTTTTGCCGGCCCTCGCGCGATTGATAGCCCACGCAGCCGAGCGCACCCAGCTAATTGTCGTCTCACATTCCCCACGGCTGATTGAGAGCCTGGAGCAAAATCGGAAGTGCAATAGGCTTCACCTGGAGAAATCATTCGGCGAAACGGTTCTGGCCGGAACGACTCTCTTTAGTTTTCCCAAATGGGAGTGGCCGAAGCGATAGAAGGAACTGGATCGAGTGCCGATGATTAGTTCACAAGCGAAGCAAAGGACAGAATGACAAAGGATGACTTACGGACCAAGGCTGGTTCATTCGGCGCGACGGCAGGGGTAGCATTGTTTGCCGCAGTGGGAATAACCACATGTCTTCTGGAAGCGAGCTTTAGAACATGGGCTGTCGGTCGGTATTTCGAAAATCGAGCCGGTATCTTTTTGGACATTTTCCTTATCGCCGCTATTGGCTCAGTAATCGCTTTGGCGCTCTCCAGTCTCGGCAGGGGAAGGAACCGGATCATAGGGATTCTGTCGAGCACGGCTTCGTTGACGATCATTGCCGTCATCCTTAACACATAACAACTAGCCTGCAACTAGGGCTCGGTCACCTTCGCGAGTGAGCCGTTTGGCAGTGTATCCTCAACCCTGAATGAAACGAGTCCTGACCGCCCTCATCCTGGCGCCGCTGGTGCTGGTCCTGGTGTTTATCGGCCCGATGTGGCTGATCACAGGGGCGGTTGCGGCTGTGGCGATGTTGGCGGCCTGGGAGTTCTTGGCCCTGACGGAGCAGCGAGGCGCCAAACCTCCAAAGGTGCTGACCCTGGGGACGATTGGGCTCTTGTTTGCAGGAAATTATCAGTGGCCGGATGAGACTGCAACGTTCTTTGGCCTCTTCTGCATCGTGCTGCTGGTGTACTGCACCTTCGCCTCTCCAGTGGAGCGGGCGCTGGCGGATGCGACCTCCTCTATTTTCGCCTTGTTCTATCTGGGTCTGACGCTCTTGCCGATACCAATGCTGCGCGAGGCCACGAACGGGCCGTCTCTGCTCGCATTTCTGTTTCTGACAGTCTGGGCGGGCGACACGGTCGCCATGTATGCGGGAAGGGCTTTTGGTAAACGAAAACTCGCGCCGAACCTGAGCCCGAACAAGACATGGGCTGGCGCGATCGGATCGATTGTTGGCGCGATGGCCGTCGCAGGAATCCTGCTGGCGCTAAGCACTTATCTAGCCCAGTGGAACTCCGTGAAGCTCTCCTATTCCGACGCACCCTTGTGGTATTGGCTGGTGCTTGCGGCAGTGGTGAATGTGGCGGCGCAGGTGGGGGACTTGGCGGAGTCGGCGCTGAAGCGCTCGGCGGGCGTCAAGGACTCAGGGACGCTGCTGCCAGGTCACGGCGGCATCCTCGACCGCATCGATGCGCTGCTGCTGGCGGCTCCGGTGCTGTGGTACGCTCAGGTCATACGGACTCGATTTTGAACCGTGTTAGTTGATTGAATACATTGGATTTAACTGAACGTTGAAACGTCTCGCCATTCTCGGATCGACGGGCTCCATCGGGCAGAGCACCCTGTCTATTGTTGAGCAATTTCCGGATCGCTACAAGGTAGCGACGCTGGCGGCTGGGCGGAACATCGATGAGGCTTTTGCGCAGGCAGTTCGCTGGCGGCCGAAGGTCGTTTCGATGGCGACAGAAGAGCTTGCGGCCGGGCTGTGCAAGCGGCTGAACGAGGCCGGGGTTTCGGGAACACAGGTCGTTCACGGCAGCGAGGGGACAGTCGCATGCTCCACTCATCCCGAAGCCGACTTCGTGGTATCGGCAATTGTCGGTGTGGCCGGGTTGGAGGCGACTCACGCCGCCATTCTCGCTGGAAAGCCGGTCGGGCTGGCGAACAAGGAATGCATGGTGGCGGCCGGGGAGATACTGACGGCGGCGGCGCGGGAGCGCAAAGTCCCGATTCTGCCGATCGACAGCGAGCACAACGCGGTGCACCAGTGCATGCGGGTCGGCGACCACCGCGAGGTCAAGTTCATCTGGCTGACGGCGTCGGGTGGGCCGTTCCGGAAGACTCCTCTCGCTGATTTCGCCGCCATTACACCTGAGCAGGCTCTGAAGCACCCCACCTGGGTGATGGGCCGCCGAATCACCATTGACTCCGCCACGATGCTGAACAAAGGCCTGGAGATCATCGAAGCCTGCCGCCTCTTCGACGTTCCCTCAAGCCAAGTGCGCGTCACTATCCATCCGCAGTCAACGGTGCACTCGCTGGTTGAGTACGTGGATGGGTCGATTCTGGCGCAGATCTCCGTCACAGACATGCGGTTGCCGATCCTGTACGCCTTGGCTTACCCGGAGCGCCCGGCCTCGAATCTGACATTTGACCTGGCCGCTCTGCGGCATCTGGACTTTGAGGAACCCGACTTCGAGCGATTCCCGTGCCTGAGGTTGGCTTACGAAGCAGCAGAGAAGGGCGGCGCGCACTGCATCGCCCTGAATGCGGCCGACGAGGTCGCGGTGGAAGCCTTCCTCGGGCGCAAAATCCCATTTTCTGGGATAGCAGGTACAATTGAAAAAGTGCTTGCGTCGACCCCCGAGTCGCACCCGGCCACCATTGCCGAGGTGCTGGCGTTGGACCGGGAAGCGCGGGAAAAGGCTCAAGCGCTGGTTGCCTGAGCCCCAGTCGGCAGCGCATCGAATTGCGCGGCCCAGAGGTTTGAATCTTCACATTTATGCATGATTTCTTTGTATCCGCAGTAGCTTTCATTGTCCTTGTTGGCTTGATGGTGGTTGTCCATGAATTTGGGCATTTTATCGTCGCCAAGCTCTGCGGAGTCCGCGTAGAAGCATTTTCAGTCGGCTTTGGCCCGCGCCTCTTCGGCGTGAAGTACGGCGAGACCGACTACAAGGTCTGTCTTCTTCCGCTCGGCGGCTTTGTAAAGATGACCGGCGAAACGCCCGATGGCATTCAGACGGGCACGGGCCCTGAGAACGCTGGCGACTACGATCCCGGCTCCTTCATGAACCATCCCCGCTGGCAGCGCATGCTGATCGGCGTGGCCGGACCAGTCTCGAACTTCGTTCTGGCATTCGTGCTGATGGTGATCTACTTCAACTTCATTCACGAAGTGCCCGATATCCGCACTACCAGAATCGAATGGGTTACGCCCGGTTCAGTCGCCGATCAGGCTGGACTGAAGTCTGGCGATGTGGTCACGAAATTCGGCAACCGTTCCAACCCGGACTACCAGACTTTTTACGATATCGCCGCCGATAACAAAGGCCAGACAGTTCTGCTCGCAGTAGACCGGAACGGTGAGACGATTCAGAGATCCGTCAACCTTCCGGCCAACATCGATCCGCAGCACTACGATCTCGACAAGGCAGGCCTTTTCATCCAGGATGCCCAGAGCCCGATCCAGATTGAGCAAGTAAGTCCAGATTCGCCGGTGCAGCGCGCTGGTCTCCAGAAGGGCGATAAGATTCTCTCCGTCGATGGACATCCGTTCCATTCCGTACTGCCCCTGGTTGACTACATGCAGGCGGGCAAAGGCAAGCCGGTTACGCTTGCCATAGAGCGCAAAGGAGCTCAGCTGTCGCCAATCTCTATTCAGCCATATCAGCAGGATGGAGGGTGGCGACTTGGTTTCCAGGGAGCCATCCCCGATGATTTCGCGGTGCGTCCTGAGCCGATGAGCTTCTCGAATGCGGTTGCAGAATCACGAGACTTCTGCGCGTCGAGTTCACTGCTCATTGTGAACGTGCTGAAGAAAGTACTGACCCACAAGGTTTCCGTTAAGCAGCTTTCGGGGCCAGTAGGAATCGCCGTCGCAGCCGGTCAGGCCGTCAAGGAACCCTATTGGTCAGCGAAGTTCGGACTTGCAGCGAGCATCAGCCTCAATCTCGGCATTCTGAATCTGCTGCCCTTCCCGATCCTGGACGGTGGCCTTATTCTCCTGCTTGCCGTGGAGAGCATCATGCGCCGCGACATCAACATCATCGTGAAGGAGCGCATATACCAGGCGGCCTTTGTGGTGTTGATAGCCTTCTTCGCGTTCATCATGTTCAACGACGTTAGCAAGCTGCAGATGTTCAACCATCTCAAACCGTGAATAGCAGGGATTTAGGGAACAGGGAATTAGGGAACAGGACAAATCTGAGGGCCCGATTTCTGTGGACCTGAAAACTAGATCAGGACGTTCGATAGATGCCAGTAACAACCCATCAGGTGCGGGTGCGATATGCGGAAACCGACCAGATGGGCATCGTCTACTACGCCAACTATCTTGTCTGGTTTGAGCTGGGACGCGTGGAATTGCTCCGGTCTCTGGGCCTCGCCTATAGCCAACTTGAAAAAGAGCATGAGTGCATCCTGCCTGTAGTTGAGGCGACATGCCGGTATCGATCGCCTGCCCGCTACGATGACGAAATTCTGATTGAGACCCATCCCGCTATGCTGCGTGGGTCGGTGTTGAAATTTGCGTATCGAATCCTGCGCAAGGGAACGGATGGCGTAGATCCAACGCTGCTTGCAGAAGGCGAGACAGTCCACGTTGTTTGCGACGATCAGCTCAAACGGAAGGCCCTGCCGGGGCACTACGCCGATGCGCTGAAGAAGCTGCTTCCCGAGCGGCACGCACACTGAATGGCGCAACTTTCTCGGGAGCTATGATGACTTGCTGCTGCCGCGGGTGTTGCACTCAGCGCAGCTGGTAATCAGGTTTTCCGGGCTGTCGATTCCGCCTTCATGCGGCGACTGGACATAATCGATCGTCGCAGTGAAGCGCGTGAGCTGCTTTTCGCATCTGCGGCATTTATAGCCATCTCGCTCGAATACCTGCATCCGTTTCCTGTGCGCGCTATTGTCCGGGAGGGGAAACAACTCCGTCTCGTCAGCAATGCGTTCCGCCCTGTTTTTGCGGCAGGCCTCGATCTCGTCCGGAATTAGCACGCGATACAGCGTGCCTTGACGGTTCGGCTCCCCAAGCTTCTGGATCGCGCCGATCTCTTCGAGCGCGCGCAATGTATCCTGCACCTTTCCGAAGGAGATCATGTTCTCCTCGGCATCGGTGTAGGAAGATTTGACGACTGCGCGGCGCAGCGTGCTGCGGCTTACTCGGATCTGCGGGTTGCCGTCCTTTGCGATGGAGTGGCGGAACAGAAACCAGTAGAAGGCCGCATCGTACGCTGTCAGGATCGGCTGAAGGTCGTCGACGATCTCGCCAATGATTTCCGGCAATTCGAGTGCAGAGAAGCCAAGGTCGCCGCGCGGAGCGGTCGTGCTCTCGGCGTCTAATTCACCGAGAAGCTGGCGGATCCTTTCGATGCGCGGATTCATTTGCGAGAATTCTACGCCCGCAATGCGGGACTTCGTCGTGGTTTGATGCGTACCTCTCGCCCGTCCTGCTAAAGTTCTGATCATCCGCAGCGAGAGACTCGACTCTGCGGCGGCGCTTTCCCAACTTCCCGGGGGTCGGAATATCGCATGTCTTTCCGCTCAGTCTTCATTGCGGTGGTCAGCGCGTTTGCGCTGATTCTTGCAGCGTTTCTGGTCAATCGCGCGCGTCCCAGAGTTGAGACGGAACAGCCGACAGCGGATTTTGTCCGCGCATCGGGCAAGTGCGCCGAGTGCCACGCGCGGTCGCAGTACTCGGTGGTACACGAGTACGAGATGTCAAATCACGCGAAGAAGGGTGTGAACTGTCTCGATTGCCATCAGCCGACAGTGGGGCAGGAGAAGATGGACCACCACGGATTCACGATCAGCAAGCACCTGACGGCGGGGAATTGCCGCGGGTGCCATGAGCCGATCTACCAGGAGTATCTGCGGAGCCGCCATGCCGTGCCGAGCTGGGCCGCGGTGCACGGCACGCAGGGATTGACGGCGGAACAGGTGAGTTTTGCGGAGACGTACCAGCCCGGAAGCACGAAACGGCCGCCGAATCCGCTGACTCTGCCTGAAGGACATCCCGCTGTCACGTCGGGTTGCGAGCAATGCCACGCGGTCGGCAAGCCGAACGAGGATGGGACGGTTGGGACATGCACGGAGTGTCACTCGCGGCATACGAGCTCCGTGGAACTAGCGCGGCTGCCAACGACGTGTGCGCAATGCCACATGGGGCCGGACCACTCGCAGATCGAAATCTACAACGAGTCGAAGCACGGGATTATGTTTGCGGCGCAACGAAGCCTGCTGAAGCTCAATGCCGATCCGCGGACGCTGACTACGCGGGACATGTTCGTGCCTACCTGCGCGACCTGCCATATGAGCGGAATCAACGGCCTGAAGGTGACGCACAATCCGTCGGACCGGTTGAGCTGGTATCTCGCGGCGGAGGTGAGCACGAAACGCCCGAACTACCTCGAGGCGCAAATCAACATGAAGCAGGTCTGCTCTCAGTGCCACACCAAGGCGAGGATCGACCGGGTATACACGCAGGCGGAGCAGGTGCTGACGAGCACAAACGACAAGGTGCTTGCGGCCAAGGCGATCATGGACGGTCTGCGCAAGGATGGGACGCTGACAGGACCGCCGTTTACGCACCCCATCGACTTCACCTACTTCAACCTGTGGCACTACGATGGGCGCACGAGCAAGCACGGCGCGTTCATGGGCGGCGCGGACTTCGTGCAGTGGCACGGGAACTACGAGCTGCTGCTGAAGCACACGGAGCTGCAGCACGAAGCCGACCAACTGCGGAGGGAGCATGGGCGCAAATAACCTCCTGCCCGGCGTGCAGCGCATCGTTGCCGACCCACGCGTTCGTTGGGCTCACGATCCGCAGCTGTGGGTAGAGCTGTTCGTAACGATGAATCTTGCGATTCTTGCGGCGGACATCTATATTGCGCACTCGGTGAATCACTTCCAGAAGCGGCCTGAGTACATTCCGCTGTACTTTTCGATTTGGGCGCCGGTGTTGCTTGGGATTGTGATTGCGCTGCGCTGGATCTGGAACCTGCACTCGGCTTGGCGTGATGTCGGGTACCTTGTGGGATGGCTTGCGATCGTGGTTGGGCTGGGCGGAGTGCTCTATCACCTGGAGAGCCGGTTCTTTCTGGATCGCACGCTTAAGAGCCTGACCTACGCTGCTCCTTTCGCTGCGCCGCTGGCATACACGGGACTAGGTTTTCTGCTGCTGGTGAATCGTATGGTCCTGGTTCGCACGTCGGAGTGGGCGCAATGGGTCATTCTGCTGGCACTGGGAGGCTTCTTCGGCAATTTCGTCCTCTCCCTTACTGATCATGCTGCTAACGGATTCTTCGCTCACACGGAGTGGGTCCCGGTGATCTCATCGGCGATGGCGACCGGCTTTCTGGTGGTTCCACTGGTTACGCCGGTGACACGGCGCTACCTCGATTTATGTATCGGTGTGATGCTCGCGCAGGGTGCGGTGGGCGTATTCGGCTTCTGGTTCCACTTGCAGGCGAATCTCGTCGAACCCGGCGCAAGCCTGTGGGACAAGCTCGTGAATGGCGCACCGCCAATGGCTCCGCTGCTGTTTCCGAATCTCGTCGGCCTTGCCTTTATCGGCATCTGGTCGGTGTTGCCGCATGTGCCGGAGCCTGTCGGGCGCCAGTCATGGCTCGGCGCCGCATATGACTGGGCTGATGCAGAGCGACAGTGGTTCGCCGCTGACTAGCCCTGCTTCGTTGCGATGAGAGAATCCTCCAGCGCAACGGCCCGGGGGAACAGTATGTCGTCTTCCAGATGGATGTGCTGCTTAAGATCCTTCTCAAATGCACGCAACCCGGTGTGGAAGGATATATGCGTGGCGCAGGCCCACTCGGGGGCAGTGAATTCATTCGTCAGGCCACGCAGTTCAGAAAAATTCTGCAGAGCCCCATCGTGCTCGTTCATCATCAGTCGCACCGGCTGTGAGATTGTCCGGAAAGAAGCACTCGCTGCCGGACGCGCCAGCCCGAGATTCTGTTCGAGATGGACAACATAAGGGAAGAGCACATTCTCTTCCTTTTCGATGTGCGCGAACAGCTCGCCTTGCAGCTGGTCCACCAACCGGTCGACTGCGATCAACTCAGGCGCATGCTCGCCGTGCTTTGTGGCAAGTTTGTGAGCCAGTGCTGCGAGCCTGGGCAGTTCCTGCCGCACCAGGAGGTGATGCCGACGGACGATGTACTGCACCATCTTCTCCAGTGACATTGAAGCAGGATCCACCGGTGGCGCACCATTTTGCTCTGCTTGGGCGGCTGCGAGTTTCTCAAGAACCTGATCCACCGAGAGCTGCAGACCCGAGCAAGCCTGCCTGAGTGACTGATTGGCGCTGGAGCAAAGGTCGATTTCGAAGCGCTGCAGCACGGACGCGGCTGACGCCTGCGAGGCAACGATCTCGCGTATGGATTGGGTTGCGGTGGCCATAAGAACTCTCCACATGCAACACTAGCCATCGCGGAAACCGAAGCCAGTAACTTATGTCACTCGCATTCGAATTTCTTCAGCCGGCGGACTCAAGTTCAGCGGTGAGACCTTTGATATCGCGCACCACGATGTGACGCGCATCGACGTCAAGCAAGCCTTCGGCCTGCAGGCGCATCAGGTTTCGTGAAATCAGTTCGCGCACGGTTCCGAGTTGGCTTGCCAATTCCTGGTGCGTGGAGGGAAGTTGGAACTCGACGCCTCGATCGGTCTTCTTGCCTTCAGACTGGGCGAGCTTCACCAGTGTGGCGATCAGGCGCTGGCGAATCGTGGTAAATGAAAGTTCTTCGATGATACCGACCAGCCTGCGAAGTCGCGCCCCGACCTGAGCGAGCACTTTCAGCGCAACTTCGGGGTGTTCGAGGCAGTAGGCGTGGAAATCGCGCCGCGAGATGAATGCGACCTCTGCATCTTCCGTAGCGCTAGCAGAAGCAGGGTAAGGACCTCCGTCAAAGACAGGAAGTTCGGCGATGGTATCGCCAGGTCCGTTCAGGGCGAGTACCTGCTCACGGCCGTTCACCGAAGTCTTGAAGATTCGGACTTTTCCGCGTGCGATGATATGTAGTCCATTGCACGGCTCACCTTCAGAGAAGAGCAACTCGCCGGAGATGAAGAGCTTCCTGACTGTGCGAGCGGCGAGTAGTTGCAGTTCATTAGGCGAAAGGTCCGCTAAAAGCGGGGCCTTTGCGAGTACCTGGGCAAGATCGATTCGTGGCGTGCTCACGCTGGGATTCTAGCAGTAAGAGACCTTAGTCACTGCGAACTGCCGGGCGCACAGAGTGAGATTGAAGTAGTAGCTGCAGCCCGAAATAGCACATCTAAAATGATGGAAGGAATGACTGGCATGGGAATTCAGATAGGCGCAAAGCCGGACGCGGGTTTCGACGATCCGATTGGAATGCTCAAGGATTGCCATCGTCGGATCGAGCAGTTCCTGCACGTACTTTGCCTTGTGGTGGAGCGCGCTCCGGGACGTCCTCTGTCGCAAGAGGAGGCCGCCGCGGTGAAATCGGCGCTCAACTACTTCAGGGTAGGCGGCCAGCGGCATACGGCTGATGAAGAGGAGTCGTTGTTCCCACGTATGCGAGCGGAACAGACCACAGCGTCTGCGTTGAAGGAAATCGAAGCTCTTGAGTCAGACCATCGTCAAGCTGACGACCTGCATGCCGCAGCAGAAAATCTTTATAACGCCTGGCTCGAAGGCAAGGCACTGTCTCCAGATCAGGAGCAGAGGCTTCGCGTAGTTACGGAACGATTGAAGCACCTTTATGAGGGCCACATTCGCGTTGAGGAGAATCTCGTTTTTCCGCGTGCAGCGGAGGGACTCGACGGTGCGACTCTCGCGAAGATCGGTGAAGAGTTCCGCGCGCGTCGCAAGTAGCGGCAGGCTCGATCAAAGATCAGGGTGGATCCGATAGTGGATCCGTCCTTCACCTTTTTCGAAGCTTCGATTGGATTAATCGTTACATGCCGGGGTGCGCTAGCTGATTGGCATGCGGCACCAGGTGCATGTAGACCTGCTCCGGGAGATTGGTCTGCCAGTGGTTTGTGGCTCGCGCGAGTAGCACAACTCCAAAGAACAAGTAGGCCAGCACTGCACAAACTGCCGCCGGCTTGAGGGAGCGTCTGCGCCAACGTTCCATCGCGGTGGTCGCCTTGCGAGGAGGAAGTGCGAGCTGAAGCGCATCCTGTGCGGGGCAGACTGCGACGCAAGCCATGCAGGCTGTGCACTCCACGGTGCGGATCTGCACGAGCTGGTCGACTGAGAGCCCGGATGGGCAGGCCTTTGAGCACTTCGAGCAATCGATGCATGCTTCTACATCGCGGCGAATTTTGACCGGGCTTAAGAGTGAAGCGAGACCCATCAGTGCGCCGTAGGGGCAGAGGTACCGGCACCAGAAGTTTTGGACCATCATCGAGAGCACAGCCAGCAATGCGATGACAACAGCGGCGGTGATACCCATGCCGCGGAAGAAGTTCATCATCTTTACATCGACCAGCAGCCCATAAGGCGTCTGCATGAATCCATCAAGCGCCTCGGCCGACATCACGCCGATTACGGCAACGAACAGCCCGAGAAGGATGTATTTCAATCCGCGCAGGGGTATGTCGAACCATTTGGGCAGGCGCAGATTGCGGCCGAAGAACCGACGACCTATACGCCACAGAAACTCAGAGAACGTGCCAACGGGGCATAGCCAGGAGCAGAAGGCTTTTTTCAGCAGGATGCTCATGAGCATGAAGCCGATGAAGAGGTACATGGCGGCGGGATGAATCGTGGGGACCCGCCCGGTGACCAGCAGGTACTTGGTGTTCATCAACCCCGCTATAGGGAGCCACCCCTCTACGCCTGCGGGCCTCGGCACGCTAAGTCCTGCACCGCCGCGCTCGTAGTAACGCGCCCACAGGTAGAACTGGATTCCAAGCCAGCCGTTTAGCAGTAGAAAGAGTCCCTGCACGATGTGCCGGGTGCGCTGAGATGTGTCGCGCCCGAAGCGGCGGATGAAAGGCTTTTTGCTCGGAAACTGAACAGGGGATGCTGGTTGCGTGGCCATGGTCTTCTCTCTTATGCCCCAACGTACAGGGCAGAAGAGGCAGAGGCAGCGACTTTGGTCACACGAGTGAAACCAACAATCGATAGGGTTTATTGAGCAATCACGATCGGCGCACGCCAGAAGTTTGCCTTTGCCGTCGCGGGATCGAGTACCGTGACCTGGCAGTCATAACGGCCGGGCTTGAGACCTACCGCGCTCATATCGAAGCTGAGGGGCGTTACGCCAAGACGCGTCGTCGAGTTCGGGCTGACTGCGATCGGTTGCGTCTTGAATGCTTCGGTGCCATTAGAATACAAGGTGACGAAGGCCATCAACGGCTCGGCAGACTGAGGTGCAGCAGTGGGCGCTGAACCGGCCGGCGCACTCCCGGCGGACGGCTTGTAGGCCTGCAGATACACGTAGATATCGCGATTCTGCGCAAAGACACGGGTCACGCTAGGCACCAGCTTCTTGCCATCCCGCACTAGAGGGTTGACCGCATTGTCCTTCGCGCGCTCCTTAGCCTTGGCAGCGTCATAGATTGCGTCTTTCATATCGACGCGCTGGCTGCTCAGAACCACTGAACTGATCGGAACGCGCTTCTCTTCTTTGTTCAGATTCGGAATCACAAAAGTCGTCTGGTATGTACCGATCCGTCCCGTCTCATCATCGCGTGCAAGGAACTTGATCATGTATCTGCCCGGCAGCAGCGTAAAGCCGGTATCGTACTCGATGGGGCGGTGAGCCAATTCGGCAGCCGTTGCATCTGAGAGCTTGATGTTCACGAAATCGCGAACATTGGTCACTGTGGTGCCACCGACCATATCCTTGATCTCCCCGACAAAGTCGATCAGCGTGTGCTCCGCTCCGCCGCGCTTCGCCAGCGCAAGTTCACGCCCCGGGATCTTGACAATGATCGGCACAAAGTATTCCGCGCGGTTCAACTGGAAGTGATCGATTTCCATGGCGATGGAAAGTTCAGTTATTGGATCATCCAGCATCAGCGCATCCTCGAGCTGGCGTTCCTTGTCGACAGCCGTGAATTTGCTGAACTCCTTGTCGGCGTAGTAGCCCTGCCGATAATCGAGCTTTGCGTCCAGGGTCTGGTTATTTAGTGAGATCTTCACGCGACGGAAGTGGCCGTTCTTGGCGGGATTCGTTGTGTAGTAGCCGATGATGTAGTAGTCAGAAATCGCGTCCTGTGCCTGTACAATTCCGCGATCGAGATCGTTCGCATCCAGCAGCGCCTTGCCGCCGGTGTCTGCCGCGAGCGAGTACATCGTGTCCTGCGACATCTTGAACTCGAAACTAACCGCGTTTGCCGCCGCACCCGTATAGATGCCGGCGTTGCCCTGCGAACCCTGGGTCGCGTCGCCCAGCGGCGCCTCCGCGACGAGACCGCGTGCATCAATGGGCCAGAACGAGACCCCTGCCTTGATCGCAGCATCTACCGTCGCGTGAAGCTGCGCCTGGTTGTCTACGCCGTTCAGCCGCAGCCCACCGGCAAAGTAGATCAGCGACTTCTTCTCGTTGAGCTGGCCAAGCATGTGCGCGGCAGTTTGAAGTGCAGCCAGTTGGCGGTCAGTGTTGAAAATGTTGAATTCGCTGTCATCTTGGCCAAAGGCCGAGCCGGTGTCAGAGCTGCTGGCGTCACTGACCTCCTCAGCCGAGTCCTGCCCTTCGCCCACGATCATGGTTTCAAGGATGCTGAGCAGCCTGTCGCGATTGGCAGTGAAGTCCTGCAGTATGTCCACGGATCCAGCGTCGTAACGCATGATCGCAACCATGTCCACTGAGGTCATTTGCTTTCGAATAAACTTCTCTGCCGCCTGCAAGGCGCGAATCTGGTCGGCCGGTCGCATTGCTGACATGTCAAAATACAGAGCCAATAGCCGGCGATTCTTATAGCGTTCGTTCTCCGTCGTCTCTGGCGCGATGCGCTCGCGGGCAAGGCGCTTGTAGATCTTCACATCCTCATCGGCTCGCTTCGATTCGGGCAGAGGCTTGGCGTTGGCCGCCAGATTCTGATGCTCGAAGAACTTGATCGTCTGCGGCACGTTGTCTTCGGTCACCGTGAAGTCATTCGCCGTGAGTCCGTGAACCGGATTGCCTTGCTTGTCTTTGACGACGACAGCTTCGACAACTAACTGCACCTTCACTGCGAGTGTGTAATTTTCTTGCGCGTCTTTGGAACGATTCTGTCCGATCTGCTGTGCGTTCGATGGGCCTGCAAACGCGATCATGAGCAATGCAGCGGCGAGTCTACGCATCAGAACCTCACCCGCATAGTGACTTGCAGACTGCGCATCTGGTTTACGGACCGGGGCAGGCCGAACTGTGTGCTCTGCAAAGTCGTATTCCAGCTGGTAAACACTGGATGGTTCAGCAGGTTGCTTGCGTCGATTCGTGCATCGAGGTAGAAGTGTTTATCGGGCCGAAACGTCCGCTGCATCGCCCCGTCGAGACTGAAAGTGTTCGGTCCGGCGATGGAATTCCGTCCCGCGTTACCCCAGGATCCAGCGACGGGAGCAGTGAACGCGAAGGCGTTCAAACGCGCGCCATTCTGGCCGCCATAGATCGGAGCGCCAGTCCGATCAGGGCGAAGTGGGCCAATCCAGCCGGTACCCGGCACAGCAGCAGGAAATATGGGAGTTTCGGGCATGCCGCTGCCGACGCTGAACTGCGTCATTATCGTCCATTCCTTTAGCGCTCGACCACACCAGCCTCCCAGCAGCGTGCCGCCTTCGAGTCCCTGGCCAGTGGTGTATTGCGCCTGAAGGTTCAACAAGTGTCTCTGGTCGAAAGAAGACAGAGAGCGTTCGGCTCTCAAGTCGAGCCAGTTCTGCGCTACTTGAGCGTTTGTGGCAGACGTGGTCTGGGCAGGTTCGGCTGCGAACTGTGTCTGCGCCGCGCCAGATTGATATCCCTGGCCTCCAAGCGACGCATCGTTGTCGATCGACTTGGAATATGTGTACATGAGTGAAGCTGCAAAGCCGGCCCGCAGTCGGCGACGTAACTGAAGCTGACCAGACTGTCGCGTCGAGTTGCCGCCCGACGTTTCATAGATAAAACCCGAAGGGCACCCCGGGCATGGATCAGTTCCATGGAGTGGATAGCTATTGGGCAAGAACTGCTGAACGCCGTGCGTGCCCTTCACGCTCATGTACGTGGCCGTCATCTGCAGTGCCCATGGCAGATCGCGCTGGACTGCGAGTTGCCAAACCTGCGCGTAACCAACGCGGAAATTCGGATCAATACCGAACGTGTCGGGTGTGGTGGTACCGCATTTCGTGAAGCCGTCCGCAAGAGTCAGCGGACAGGCGACGCTGTTCTGTTGCTTCAGGCTTTTTGACAGCGGAGCCTGCTGCGCGAGTTGCAACATGGGTGTGAGGTAGACCGAAGTGTCGTGATAAATGCCGTAACCACCGCGAATGACGATTGTCGATGCAGGAATTGGACGCCACGAGAATCCGATGCGCGGTTCGATCCCTGAGCGATCTGGGTGTACGAGTGAGTGCGGGTACGAGCGGCCGGTTACAGGGCCGACTGGTTCGGATGCAAGCACCGGGGCTATCTGAGTGAAGCCGGATGCCGCATCAATGTTCACTAGCCGATTCTTCAGTTCCGTCATCGGCGCGCCGTATTCGTAACGCGCGCCGGCATTGATTGTAAGGATAGGCATTACGCGCCAATCATCGGTGGCGTACGCATCATAGACAGTCTGGCGGAAGTACTTATCCGGGTTTCCGAAGGCGATAGAGCTTGTGTCGGGGGCACCGATGAGAAAGTCGGCAATGTCTGATCCCGTGATCTGTCCAGTGAATCCGAAGCTCCCTCGGGGGTCCTGCTGGAAGAGCTCGTTGAACTGCTCTTTGCGGAGGTCGCCGCCAATGGTAATGTTGTGCCGTCCCCGGTACATTCCGATCGACGCCGAGTATCCGTCCGTGCGGTTGCGATTGAATGCACTCTGTGCATCAGAAAGCGAAGCGATGCCGCTGTTGAAGCCGAGTGCAGGTGGCCCCCAGTTCGCAGAGTCCTGATTGTTTCCGGTGATACCAGCAGCGCCCGAAATGTTCTGCTTGTTTGAGAATTCTGGTCGCACCAGCGCACGGAGCCGGCTGAAGTGATAGCCAGCATACAGGAAGAGATGTGGATTCAGACGATGCGACCAGTTGACATTCGAATTCAGGCCGAGCGTGTCGGTTGTGTCGACGAAGCTGAATAGATTTACATCATCTGCGCGGATGCTCTCGAGATTGAACGTTCCATACACCTGGTCGCGCTTGCCGATCGTCTTGTCCATGCGCGATTGCAGAGTCTCTTGGTGGCTGCTGTTCAGCACGGGAATCTGAAAGTTGTAGAGAGGATTGCCCGTTACGTTCGGCAATGGATAAAGATTGAGAAGCGCCGCTGCCTGCGGGCTGACCGGGACCTGATTGTCTGCGAAGGGCCGGCCTGTGCTCGGGTCAATGATGGTTGCAGGCTGCCCTGTGGCTCCCGCAAGGTTGCCCCCGCGTTCATCGAGGGTAGGCACCAGTGCAGATTGAGTGAGCGCGGTGTGGTTGCGCGTCCATTGATAGCCGATGAAGAAGTTGGGCCCATTGCGAGGCAGCAGATGCGGAACCTTAAGCGGTCCGCCGAACTGAAATCCAGCAGTAAAACGATAGTAAAGAGGCTTCGGAGTTGAGAAGCCGCTCAGCGAGTATTGCCGCGCATCGAGCGCCGAGTTGTCGAAGGTGAAACGCAAGCCACCGTTGTAAATGTTGTGCGTGTTGAATCGGCGATTTCCGAACGCGCGGTCCAACGAGTACTGCGACGTGGCCGCGTTGTTTACGCTTCCGTTCACTAGAAAGCCGTCGTTGCTGTCCTGGTTGGCATCACTAGCGGGTTTCGGAATCTCTGCGGTCTGCGGCGCACCTGGATCGTCGGGCTTCTTCTCGGCAGATGTTGTGAGCACTGGAGCCGGAGCAGCAGGGAGTGTCGGAGGAGCGGCTGCAAGAGCTTTCAATTCCGCGATCGGCAACAACTTGAGTTCCCACTTCGCTGGTGACATCTGCGGCGTGATTGTGACGTCGGCTTGGAGGGTTGCGAAGCAGAGCATCTTCACTTCGACTTTCCAGTCGCCATCCGACAGGTCAGCGAAACGAAAGACGCCGCCTTCATCCGTAGTCACGCTGAAGCTCTTGTCGCCTTGAGTGACCGTGACAGTGGCGCCCGGAACAGGAAGGCCGCCGAAGTTGACCTGCCCGGAATAAACGGATGCGCGAGCGCAGAGCGACACATACGCGCAGATCATCGCAACGATCAGGACTCTGCTGATCTTTCCCGCACGTGTTTTCACTCACCACTCCGCAGTCGCTTCAATGGGGGAAGGCCCTCTCGCTAGTTTTCCGTGGGCAGGTCGATGTGGTCTATCACGATCACATCCACTTTGCCCTTTTCCGACTGCAGTTTCAAGCCAAGCTGTTCCTCGAGAGCGGTGAAGAGCGTAGGGCCGTTCGGATCTACCGGCGCATCACCCTGAGGCGGCGGTCCGCCACGAGCGGGATCCATTCTTGGCATCGAGCCTTCGTCCGGAGTCCATTTCAGGGTGTAGTCGTAGTTGCCGGTGAGTCCGGTATTATTCACGACTGTTCGCCCGACCATGTTCGATAGAGCATGAGCAAGGAAGTCGGTGGTGCCCCCACTAGCCTCAAGGGAGCCGGGGCTCATCCTCATCATGCCCGGACTGCCGCGCTCTCTCGACAACCGACCACCAGCTTCATTCGGTGTCGCTAGACCGCCTTGCGCAGCGCGAGTCCTAGAATCAGCTGGGCCCGAAGCGGTTGATGTCTTGAGCTTCGGGCCACCCTTCGACAGTACGAGCGCATACATGGGCAACTCGCGGTTTTCGTGATGATACTTGAGGCCGAATCGCTCCTCCAAAAGCGGCAGTAGCATCGCGCTCCGTTGTTCCATCTTCAGCTTGTCGAGCTTCGGGGCATCCTCGGGAGCAACTTTCGTGGCAATGTCAAAACGCTTCGAGCGGGCCCAGTCCGGCTCGCCCACAATGCGATCGCGCTCGACTCCGAAGGCCTGCTGAAGCAGCATCTGCACCTGGACTCCATTGAACTCTGCTCCATCAGGCGTCATCATCATCCTGATTCGGCCGTCCTCCTCCGAAGATGGCTTGATGGTTGCGACCTCATACTTCGGAAGGTCAGGAGTCCATGCGTAGGTTTGCGTTGTATTTCCTGAGGCGGCCGGAGCTTCCTGGCCATGCAGCACTCCGAATCCAACCGGAGCCGCAATAAGCAGCAGTCCAGCCGAGAACAATAGGCACTTGCGCCCGAAAGTCAGTGCTGTTCCGGATCGCTGAGTCATGATGCGCAGTATGCGCTGCTTCAAGTCGGCGCCAGAAACGCCGGAGACGCATGCCGCCGCCGGTTCCATGCAGAACGAGCAGACCTTCAAGATGCTCTCAGCATAAGCTTCGGGCCGCGAGTTCTGTTGGAGCACCCGCTCATCGCATGCCCGCTCGCGTTCTTCGCTCAACCTGACGCTCATATACCGCACAAGAGGGTGAAACCAGAAGATCGCTTCGATGAATGAGTGGATTGCTGAGGTTAGATTGTCGCGGCGGCACACATGCTCGATCTCGTGCGCCATGATGGCCTCAATCTGCGCATCATCGAGTCGGGCAGAGAGTCCTGCCGGCCAAAGCAGAACAGGACGATCGATTCCGAAGATGCCGGGCTCCATTTCACCAGACGACAAGAGAAGACGGATACCAGAAGGAACACCTGCGTTGCTCATTGCGTGGAGAAGCGCATCGAACTCGCGCCCGACGGTGATCTCTTCCGCAGCCCTGGTCATGCGCAATGCGCTTTTCCACCCGGAGATCCATCTGGCTAGCAGCACAACAAATCCGCAGAACCAGATTGTGCATGCAAATGCCCACACGATAGACAACGAATGTGCAGGCGACGGAGAAGAGGCCGCAACCGAGATTGCAGCCTGCGCTTGCCTCAGCGGCCGCGTGAATTCCTCGACAATCGTGTAGATTTGCCCGCCGTTGCTTGTACCCGGCTTCGACCAGCACGCCCCTAAATATGCCAGAACCTGAAAGGGAAGCAGAAACTTGAAGGACGCGACAAGCCAGATCGCGTAGCGAACTCGGGCCGAATTATGTCGGAGCGCGAGAGTGAGCAGCCACGCGAGGAGCGCCACAGCCGTCGATTGCCAGAGATGATTGAGCAAAGCGGTCGCCGGGCCTGAACTCAACAGATCGGATGTCATCACGATTCACGCTCCTTGCTGAGATGGCGAAGCAGCCGCTCCGCCTCTTTTACGTCCTCGAGCGAAAGCTTGCCCGACTCGATCAGGTGGGTCATGACGGGCTGAGCTCGGCCACCGAACAGGTTGAGCAGATCGTCCATCAACCTGCGCTGTGCCGAATCCCGCGAAATCGCGGGAGCAAAGATGTGGAAGTTGCCAACCTTCTTGAGACGATGAACCACGCCTTTACCCTCCATCCGGTAAACCGTGGTCTGGATGGTGGTGTAAGCGGGGCGCTTCTTTTCAGGGAACGATTCCTGGATCTCGCGAATGGAGCACTCGTTCTTCGCCCAGAGTGTCTCCATGATCTTGAATTCGAGTTTGGACAGTTTGGCTGCGGGCACCTTATCTCCTACATATGTAGTAATAGGTACCACGTCTGTTTGTTTCCGGTCAACACCGTTCGTCACAATGCTTCAGAGTTGAAGCTGTCGTTCTCGGTTTAGTTTGCGCTCGGCTTATCGGCGTGATCGATTACGATCACGTCATCTGGAACCTTTGCAGGCCCCATCTTCAGGCCAAGCTGTTCCTGTATGGCGGTGTAGAGCCCGGGCAGAGCATTGGCCTCATCCTTCGGCGGCTGGACGGTTACGCCGGTGCCCCGGAACTGTCCGAATTGCGATTCGTCGGGAGTCCATTTCAGCTCGAAATCATATCTATCTGTGAGCCCTGTCTGATCCACCACAGGCCGGTCCATCACGCCAGACTGCATCCACTTCGCAAAGTCCGCCATCGTTTGGTTTCGAACCGTGAGGTCGCCAAGCTGCCGGAAAAAGAATGCAGGATTCGCTTCAGGCGGCGCCTCGCTCTTCCGCATCTTCACTGTCCCTGTACCCACGGATATCACGTAGACCGAAAGTTCTTTCTTGTCGTGATGGAACTTCAGCCCAAAGCGGTCTTCCAGCAGTTTTTGCACCATCGTGCCCATCTGTTTCTGGCTGGGACGGCCCTCTGCGTCCGGCTTGGCCTCAATGTCGAAGAGATCGGTGCCAAACCACTCAGGCGCACCGATGATCTGCTTGGCGTGATACCCATACGCAAAGGCAATCAGGTCATTCAGGTTGGTGTTGACTGTCCTGAAGCGGTCTGCCTGGAAACCGAATCCCTTTCCGGGCCGGTTCGGCACGCTTGGCTTGATGGTAGCGACTTCGAAGCTTGGGTTTGCATCCGCCGCCATGGGTGGCACCGGGGGTGGAGGCTTGGGTATCTCCCACGCGGTCTCAGGTGTGGCGCGGGTCAGCACCAGAGGCAGAGGATTCGGCCCCTGGCTCCAGTTGCCATCGATGGTCTTGCCATCGCCGCTCAGCTTGCCGGTGAATGTGCCGCCAATTAGCTTCAACTCCATCTTGACGTCGGAGCCGTTCACCGTGACGGAGTCTAGCTTCAGCGGCTGGCCGCCCTGGTCGATGCTGTAGAAGTTTCCTTCGTAAGCACCTTTGTCATTCTTGGTGATCTTCACTACCGTACGCAGATCGCGGCCCGCGTGCAGCGTGCCTTGCCAAGTGTCGGCGATGTCATGCGCGGATGCTGGTGCCGCCTGCGCCGGAGATGCACTTGCAATTGCGGGGCAGGTCGCGCCCGCAAAAATGGAGGTGGCAATGATCGAAGAGGCGGCGAACAGCTTGCGAAGAAGGATAACCAGTCGAGAATTCATCAGCATTGCAGGTTTCCTTTGCACCGGAAGGCCATACACAGCTCGCGATCCAGTTGGTTTATGGGAACGTGCTGAGAATACACGCGCTGGAGCGATCACGCTCAAGTTTTGTGATTGTTGGCGAAGAGGCCGGTCAGGTGCGAGCTATTACTGCTTAGCTTCACGAAGGACAACCGAAATCGCGAACCCATCGTACCCTTTGCTGCCAACGGTTTGCAGCACTGTAGTGCTGAGGCGCGGCTCGGTTGCGACCAACTCCGTGAAGCGTCGAACGCCCCGAATATTTAAATCGGGATCTGCCGGGTCGATTACCTTGCCATCGCGAACCACGTTGTCGGCGATGATCATCGTCCCTGGCCGAGACAACTTAAGCGACCACTGGATGTAGTCCGGATAGCCGGATTTCTCTGCATCGATGAAGATGAAGTCGAACGGCACAGTCTTTTCCGCAACCAGCGTTGCAAGCGATTCCGAGGCCGATCCGATGCGCAAATCAACTCGTTCCGCTACTCCAGCGGAGTCGAAGTTCTGTTGAGCAATCTCGGCATGGTGTCGATCAAGTTCGAGCGTGACTATTCTGCCGTCAGGGCCTAGAGCACGCGCCATCCAGATCGTGCTGTACCCGCCGAGTGTCCCAATCTCGAGAACCCGTCGCGCACCGGTCGCCCTAATCATCAACTCAAGAAATTTGCCTTGCAGGGGAGTGACGTCGATTGCGGGCAGGCCAGCCTCGCGATTAGCTTCGAGTGCGGCATCGAGAGCGCCGTCGGCGGGGACGAGTGCCTCTGCGAAGAAGTCGTCGACGCTCTTCCAGAGTTCCAGTGGTTTGTCAGCCAAGGTGACTCTCCCGGAAGTGAAATTCGCAATTGCAGTCTTAGGGTTCGAACCGACTCACTTGTCGCGTGCGACCACGAAATCCGGAACCCACAGCAAGGCGCGCTTGAAATCGGAATCAGCGAACGATGCAAGAGCATGCCGCGATTGCTCGGCATAGCGATCCGCTGCCGCCATGGCGTACTCCACCGATCCGTTACGGCGCAGGATCTCGCGAATCTGCTCGCGGCTTACGTACTCGAAACTGCGGTCATCAAGTACTCGCTGGATCGTCTGCCGCTCGCGCGCAGTGCCGTGATCGAATGCGTGAATCACAGCAAGTGTCGTCTTGCCTTCGCGCAGATCGCTGGCAACCGGCTTCCCGAGAACCTCTTCAGTGGCAGTCAGATCGAGCACATCATCGACAATCTGGAACGAAAGCCCCACGGCCCGTCCATAGGCAGCAAGCTTCTCTTCCTGCGCTTCGGTCGCTCCGGCGAGCACAGCTCCGAGCCGCATTGACGTTGAAAACAGGCAGGCCGTTTTGCGGAAGATGAGGTCGTAGTACTCGGCTTCTGATACGGCCTTGCCGAGTTTCTGAATCTGAAGCAGCTCACCCTCGACCATCTGCTGGGTGAGGCCGATGAGGAGTTCAAGGACGCGCAGATTCTTCTCTTCGAGAGCGACTTTGAAAGCTTGCATGTAGAGCCAGTCGCCGGCGAGGACGCATTTCTCGTTGCCCCAGGTGGTATTTGGTGAAGGCCGCCCACGGCGAATCTGCGCACCGTCAATGATGTCGTCGTGCACCAGAGTTGCGGTATGCACCATCTCGACCACTGCGCCAAGGCGAATCGCGCTTGGGCCGGCGTAGTCGAGCAGGTGCGCGGTGAGCAACAGCAGCGACGGGCGTATGCGCTTGCCGCCTCCCTCGCGCAGATATTCGGCGATCTCGGTGATGGTGCTGACGCTGGAGGCAGCGTCACGCCCGAGCTCCTGCTCAATGGCTACGAGGTCTTCTCGCAGCAGTTCGAAAACCTCTTTCGCCGTCGCTATCGCCAGGGTGCTCAAGGTCGCAGTCGTCTCGCGTCTCTAGTTTGTGCGGTAATTGGTGAACGTCAGCTCTACGCCGAGATCGCGCCCCCGCAGTGTTGCGATGATGGCCTGCAGGTCGTCGCGATCTTTGCCGGATATCCTTACGGTATCGCCTTGAATGCTCGCCTGCACCTTCTTTTTTGAGTCTTTGACGATACGGACAATTTCCTTGGCTTTTTCGGTGGGGATACCCTGCTGCAGAGTGATTTTCTGCCGTACGCTCTGCCCGGCCGCCGGCTCAACCTTTCCGTAGGTCAGATTCTTGAGCGAGACACCGCGTTTAACGAGCTTCTGGCCGAGGATCTCCTTCACGGCCTCGAGCTTGTATTCGTTCGCGGAGGCCATCTGGATGGCATCGTTGCCCTCGAGATTGATCTCGGAGTGGCTGTCCTTCAGATCGAAGCGCTGGCGTATCTCTTTCATCGCCTGATCGATGGCGTTGCGCACTTCCTGCATATCGACCTTGCTGACGATGTCGAATGAATTGTCCTGGGCCATGAATCCGTTCCTTAGTTGGCTGGGTTGCTGTCGTTACTCGCTTTTGGCGGTGCAACATTATCAGTTTCCCATGCCGGGCGGAAGATTGAACAATCGGCAGAAGTTTCTGGTTGTTGCGGTCGCTATCTCTCGGGCAGAGACATCGTGGAGTTCAGCCATCGTTTGCGCCGTTTGAGCTACAAACGCGGGCTCATTGCGCTTTCCGCGTTGACCGTTTGGTGCCAGCCACGGTGCGTCTGTTTCGACGAGTATGCAATCTAGCGGCACGCGTGCTGCTACTTTGCGAAGCGGCTGCGCTTTGGAGTACGTTATGTTTCCTGCGAAAGAGATCAGAAAACCGAGATCGAGCGACCTCTTTGCCTGCTCCCAACCCCCGCCGAAACAATGCATTACGCCACCCAGACCAGTTGCGGACCAATGTTCATCAAGCACTTCGAACAGATCGTCCCATGCGTCAGCTGTTTCATTTGTGCCACGGCAGTGGATGAGGATGGGGCGTTTGCGCTTGGCCGCGATCAGAAGCTGAGCAATAAGCCCTTCCTTCTGAACGGGATGAGCAGCTCCCTCGTGGTAATAGTCGAGCCCGATCTCCCCGCAGGCGATCACCTCTGGCTGAGCCAGCAGACCATCCAGTTTTGTCAAGGCAGCTTCGTCAGCTTCGGGCGCATTGTGTGGATAGATACCGGCGCTGGCGTAAAGTCTGGGCACCCCGGGCTTGCCGTTGTATTCGCGGCATATTTCAAGAGCCCTGTGCATCTCCGCCGGGCCCTCGCCGATGCCAACAGAGAGTATCGCGCCAACTCCCGCCTCTGCTGCTCGGCGAAGCATCTCTTCGCGGTCTTCGTCGTAACGCGGACTATCGAGATGCGCGTGCGAATCAATCAGCAAGCAGGGTACTCCTTATTTCAAGTCTGCGAGCCGCTTCAGCTCGAAAGCAGAGGACACACTGAACGCTGAAGATTTTATTTCAGCCGGGCCCCAAGCGGCACATCTTCCAGGAACCCAGCCAGTACCGGAGCGCCGTCCGGCGGCAGCGATGCCGCCAGCAGCATGCCGTTTGATTCCAGTCCCCGCATCTTGCGAGGCGCGAGATTGGCGACGATCACGATCTTGCGGCCGATCAGCTTCTCCGGCTCGTAGTACTGGGCGATGCCCGCCAGGATCTGACGCTTCTCGTAGCCGAGGTCTACTTCGAGACGCAGCAGCTTATCCGCTTTTGGAATTCGCTCCGCCACTAACACCTGTGCTACCCGCAGCTCCACCTTGGCGAAGTCATCGATGCTGATGTGGTTTGTCTGCGCCGGCTGTGTCGGCGCCGTGGGAGGGTTTCCCGCATTCTCCTGCGAGTCGAGCGGCTTGCCTGCAGGGGCCGCGGGCGGAGCGGAATCGAGACGGCTGCTCGTCAGCTCGGCGGGAACTTGATCAACCTTCGCTGTCGGAACGGGCCTCTGCGATCCTGGCGCCTGCGTTGCTGGGGTGGGCGCGGATTCAGCCGTTTTGTCTTCGGTGCTTGCGGATGATTGCACCGATGTGGAAGCGGGCGCTTCCTTCACTGCTGCCGTTGCGATCGGTTGAGGCTTGACTCCCAGCGCGGATGACGGCGCCTCGGGAGCAGCCGGTTCCTTGCTGGTGGCGGCGGCCTCGACCGCGTTCTTATTGTTTTCGTCTTCAAGATTCTGCATACGGGTGACGGCGTCCTTTTCAGCGCGCGGAAAGAGCGGTACGGGCTCGCCCAGTCTTGTTCCGGGTTTCAATCCGCCCCACGCAACGTTGGTTAGAAATGCATGCTTTGCGGCGTCGACGATGGTGCCTTGGCCAAGCTGCTGCCACACCTTGGATGCGGCGTCCGGCAGTATGGGATAGACGAGTGCGGTGATGACGCGGATCGCTTCAGCGGCTGTGGTCAGAACACGTGCCTGCAATGCGGCGTGGTCGGCTTCAGAGCGATCGGCCGGGCGCTTCCACGGCGCATTTGCGGTCAGATATCCATCCGTCTCCGCAACGAGGGCCCAGAGGGATTTGAGAGCCTCAGAGAAGTTCAGCTCCTCGAACAGCGGGTTGAATTGCCCGATTGTGCGCGCGGTGCTTTCGCGCAGCGCGGTCTCCGCGGATGTGTCTGCTCCGGGCTCAGGCACGACTCCAGCGAAGTACTTGTGCACCATGTTGACGACCCGGCTGACGAGGTTGCCGTAGCCGTTGGCGAGATCTCCGTTATAGCGCTGCACCAGTGCATCAAAGCTGAAGTTGCCGTCCTGGCCGAAGGGGATTTCGCGCAGGAGAAAGTAGCGCAGCGCATCGACGCCTAAAACCTCGCGCACCGTGTCCGCCCGCACGATATTGCCGCGCGACTTCGACATCTTGCCCTGGTCGAAGAGCAGCCAGCCATTCGCCTTGACAGAGCACGGCACCGGAATCCCCGCAGCCATCAAAAATGCCGGCCAGTAGACGCAGTGGAAACGGCTGATCTCCTTGCCGATGAGGTGAATGTCGGCGGGCCAGAACTTTGCGAAACGCTCCTGATCGGCCGGATCGTTCGGACCGTAGCCAAGCGCGGTGATGTAGTTGGCCAGCGCATCGAACCAGACATAAATCACCTGGCTTTCATCGTCTGGAACCGGAATGCCCCAGTTGAAGCTGCTACGGCTGATCGACACATCTGCAAGCCCGCTGCGCACGAATGAGAGCACCTCGCGTCGCGTCGACTCCGGCTGCATGAACCCGGGATTCTCCTCGTAGAACTCCAACAGCTTCCGCTCGAAGGCGGAGAGCTTGAAGAAGTAGTTCTCTTCGCTCACGGTCTCGGTGATTCGGCCGCAATCGGGACAGGGCGCACCAGGAGGCACATCCACCCAGGCTTCGTCCGACACGCAGTATTGTCCGGTGTACGAGCCCTTGTAGATGAATCCGCGATCGCGAAGAGTGGCGAAGAGCTTCTGCACGCCGCGCTTGTGCCGCGGCTCGGTGGTGCGGATGAAATCGTCGTAGGTGAGGCCGAGGCGGTCCCAAAGAGCGCGGAATTCACCTGCGATGTGGTCGGCGAAATCCTGGGGCGTTCGGCCGGCGAGCTTGGCTGAGCGCTCGATCTTCTGGCCGTGCTCGTCGGTTCCGGTAAGAAACCATGTGTCGATTCCCATGGCTCGCTTTCGCCGCGCGATCGCGTCGCAGACGATCGTCGAGTAGGCGTGGCCGAGGTGGGGCCGCGCGTTGACGTAGTAGATCGGCGTTGTCAGGTAGAAATGGGCTGAGTTGGAATCGGTCTTGGCCATTGAGTCAGGGCCAGCTTCAAGCTGAGAGTCTGAAAGGCACCAGAAGCTGTATCCTCTTCATCTTACGGCATGGAGACTGTCGCGATTTTCAGTGTGCCGGGGCCGCTTCGAGGGGATCGCCCGTCTGGTGATCCGTGATCTGGAAACGAAGGAAGTCGTGGATCGCCGCCCGCGCCACTGCATCGTCTGATGAGACGGAGACACGACCGCCGCTATCGAGAGGCTCGTAGGCAAAGTGGATCTTATCCTTCAGCAGCTTCATCGTGGTCACCCCCGGCGGAATGCCGTCGTGAACGAACATAGGGATGGAGAAGTCTCCTTCGCTGAACACCTGGGCGATGTGCGCTAGATGCATGCGGATTGCGTCGATGTTGGCGGTGTCCGTGGGATGGTCAGCCGTCACTTCGATCGCACCGCCGTTCTCGGCGAGCCGGAAGTGATGCGTAGTCTTATCGTGCGGGAAACCCATCGCCTGGTCTCCATGGCCCTCCACTGTCGCATGATGTCCGTCCGCGCCCATGTGAGACGCGTACATGGGGCAAGGATTTTCCAGAGTCTTTGTTGTCCCCTGCGAATAAGCGCAGGATGCCATCACAACCAGCATCACTGGATTTGCTGCTCGCGAAAGAATGTTCATCACTGCTTTCTTCTCCTTTGGAAGATTGCGCTCATTGCTCCAGGTGAGGAGGATGCCACAAGAGTATGCAGAAGGTGAGCTCTCGTACCGGTTTTTGTCTGATCGAACTTTGATCGCCAATCAATGACAATCTGTTCCATGTACTTCCGAAGCTGCTCCAGTTCCTTGATTTGGTTTTCGAGCGACTGGAGCTTGCCTTCGAGCATGCCAAGGACACGCTTGCAAGGAACTCCGCCACGATCTCGCGTCCGCAAAATTTCCGCGAGTTCAGCGAGGGTAAATCCAAGTTGGAGGGCGTGGCGGATCATGTTCACCCGGTCCAGACTGTCTGCCGGATACATCCTGTAGCCCGACTGGGTCCGGGGCGCCCTGGCCAGTACGCCGAGCCGCTCATAGTGGCGGAGCGTGTCGGTACTGACTCCCGCTGCACGGGCTAGCTCGCTTGAGCGTAGGCTTCGGAACTGGTCGCTCATTCGAGAAGTATGAACCCTGGAATCCGTTCCAGGGTCAAGCAGAAAATGTGCCGACGTTGGATCTCGGTGCGGATATCGACGCTTCCTTGGTGCCTTTCGTCGTATTACCGAGGTTCGTGCCGCATGCTGCGGCAAGAAATTGGTCTGTTAGAATCAGCTTGATAATCAATGATTTCCGAGGCATTTCTGCGTGTATCAGGAACTCAAGAACCGGCTCGAGTCGCATCTGCGCGACGTGCTCAAAGCTAAGTACGATCTGACCGTGGAGAACATTCCGCTGGAGACGCCACCCGACCTCAAGTTCGGCGAACTTGCCACTCCCATCGCGTTCGAACTGGCTCGCAAACTGCGCAAAGCGCCCAAGGTAATCGCGCAGGAGATCGTCGCCGAATTGGGCAGCCCACGAGGATTTGCATCCTTTGAAATTGCCGGTGCCGGATACATCAACGCCTACTTCGATCGGACCGTTGCCGTTCGCCTGATGACCAGCGGCGAAGATTCACAGCCGGTCAAGACCGACATCCACGCCCTCGTCGAGCACACCAGCATCAATCCAAATAAGGCCGCGCACATCGGCCACCTGCGCAATGCGGTCCTAGGGGACACATTCGTTCGTTTACTCAAAGCGGCAGGCCGGCAGGTCGCAGTGCAGAACTACATCGACAATACCGGCGTGCAGGTCGCAGACGTCGTCGTCGGATTTCTTTATCTCGAGAAAAAGTCGCTGGCTGAAGTCCGCGCTCTCATCGAAGATCTCGAACTGCACTTTCAGCGCGTCGACTACTACTGCTGGGATCTCTACGCGCGGACCTCGCAGTGGTATACCAGTGGCACAGACGCCGAAAACGAAGAACGCAAGAAGCTTCGCTACCAGACGCTCCACGAGATCGAAAATGGCGGGAACGAAACGGCAGGGGTTGCCGACCTGATCTCAACTGCAATTCTGCGGCGCCATCTTGAGACAATGCTGCGCCTCGGAATCGAGTACGATTTCCTGCCGCGCGAGAGCGAGATCCTCCACCTCAATTTCTGGGCGCTAGCGTTCGAGCAGTTGAAGCAGAAGGGCGTCCTCTACTTCGAGAACGAAGGAAAGAACAAGGGCTGCTGGGTCATGTCCCGCACTAGTGCACCTCCGGCACCTGGCGAGGTTGACGAAGACGCCAAGGTCATTGTTCGCTCCAACGGCACTGTCACTTACGTGGGCAAGGACATCGCGTACCACCTCTGGAAATTCGGTCTCCTCGGCCGCGACTTTGGCTATAAGAAGTTCTTCACCTACCCTGACCACGAATGCTGGCTCTCCGCCGAGCGTGGCGAGCCTGATCATCCTCACTTTGGCGATGCGCAGGCCATCTATAACGTCATCGACTCCCGCCAGTCTGATCCGCAGGCGAATGTGGTGCAGGCTCTTCGCGGAATGGGCTACACGAAGCAGGCCGACAACTACACGCATTTCGGCTACGAGATGGTCGCCCTAACCCCGCGCTGCGCCGCTGAGCTGGGCTACGATGTTCCGGTAGAAGATCGGGACCGATCCTATATTGAGGTGAGCGGGCGCAAGGGATTCGGCGTCAAGGCAGACGACCTGATTGACAAACTCGTCGCCGCCACGCGAGCAGAAGTCGATATGCGGCAGACAACCCGGGACGAACAAGAGCGCCACCTGATCGCGGAACAGATTGCAATCGGCGCTCTGCGCTACTTCATGCTGAAGTTCACGCGCAATTCAGTCATCGCGTTCGACTTCAAAGACGCTCTGAGTTTTGAAGGCGAGACCGGACCGTACATTCAGTACGCGGTTGTGCGCGCGCGCAACATCTTCCGCAAGGGATCGTTTACGCCAGAAGCTGTGCTCCGCGAATTCGCAGGCTCCGATCCCGGCGCATTTCTCATGGGCGATGTCGGCGACGACATCTGGTCGTTGTGGCTCCGCGCCGGCCGTCGTTCAGCAGTGCTGGATCAATGCATTTCGACATCCGAACCGGCCTACCTCGCCAAGCACGCCTTCCAGCTTGCCCAGGAGTTCAACAACTTCTATCACAAGCATCACGTGCTGACGGAGATCGACCCCGAGCGCCGCATGTTTCTGTTGGCAACTGCTGCGGTGACCATGCGCGAACTCATTACCGTGCTGGACATGCTTGGAATTGAAAGTCCGGAAGCGATGTAAGTCTCTGCAGGCCAGAAGCACCGGAGGAAATGGCAGCTGTAGTCTGCGTCACAAACAGGGATTCGGGTATCAGGAGTATATTGCTCACCGGCTAGATAGAGGACCGGTTCGATGGAAAACAGCGCTTTGCATACACATACCCTACTGCCTATTGAAGAAATCGCCCGCAAGCTCTCACTATTGCCGGCAGAATATGAGCCCATCGGTGCCTACGGCGCAAAGATCAAGCTCGACCTTCTCGACAATCCAGCCTTTCCCGCACGCGGCAAGCTGATCATGGTGACCGCCACAACGCCGACTACCTCCGGGGAAGGGAAGACAGTCGTTTCCATTGGCCTGACGCAGGCGCTCGAGCGCATCGGGCAGAAGTCGATCCTCACCTCGCGCGAACCGTCGCTAGGTCCCGTCTTCGGTATGAAGGGCGGTGCTGCGGGCGGAGGTCTTTCGCAAGTTGAGCCTAGCCAGAAGATTAATCTTCATTTCCACGGCGACTTTCACGCCATCACGGCAGCGCACAATCTGTTGGCTGCGATGATCGATGCGCATCTCTTCCACGGCAATGCGCTCAATCTCGATCCCGCTCAGATCACCTGGCCGCGCACCATGGACATGAACGATCGCGCTCTGCGCCGCATCACCGTCGACGTGGGCGGCAAGCATGATGGCGCCAATCGCCAGACCGGTTTTGTGATCACCGCTGCCTCAGAGATTATGGCGGTTATGGCGCTCGCCTCAAGCCGCGCCAATCTGCGCCAGCGTCTCGACGCCATCATCATCGGCTCGTCGCGATCCGGCCGCCCGGTTACAGCCGCCGATCTCGGCGCGACCGGCGGCATGCTTGCGCTTCTCGACGACGCTATCAAGCCGAATCTCGTTCAAACGACCGAAGGTACCCCCGCTCTGGTGCATACGGGTCCCTTCGGCAATATCGCGCACGGAACATCGAGCATCGTCGCGCAGAAGATGGGCGTGCGGCTCGCCGACTACGTTGTCAACGAGTGCGGATTCGCCGCCGATCTTGGAGCAGAGAAGTACTTCGACATCGTCATGCGGTGCTCCGGCATCAAGCCCGCCGCGGCTGTTCTTGTCGTAAGCGTGCAAAGCCTCCGTGCACAGGGCGAAGGCAAGGTGGAGGCCGGCTTTGCCAACCTCGATCACCACATTCGCACGCTTCGCGGTTTTGGCGTTCCCATCGTAGTCGCAATTAATCGGTTCCCGGCAGACAAGCCCGAAGAACTCGAGATGATCGCAACCGAATGTTCACTGCAGGGCGTTCCCTGTGCGTTGGTTGAAGCCTACGCCAGAGGCGGCGAAGGCGGGGTCGATCTGGCGCACAAGGTGGTCTCCGCAATCGAAACGAGTCCGCAGCCGGAGATTCAGCCGGTCTACGCGCTGGAAGACCCGCTGGAAACGAAGATCCTCAAAGTCGCTATCCAGGTTTACGGCGCAGACGGCGTCATTTTCAGCGAAGCCGCCCGCGCGAAACTCGATCGATATCAAGAATGGGGATTTGAGCGGCTGCCTGTCTGCATCGCCAAGACACAGTACTCCCTCACCGACGATCCAAAGCGCATGGGGGCTCCGAAGGGCTGGACGTTGAACGTGAGCGACGTCAGGCTGTCGGCCGGGGCCGGGTTCGTTGTAGCGATTGCGGGGAATATGATGCTGATGCCGGGGCTACCGGCCAATCCGCGAGCAATGGCGATTGACGTGGATAACGATGGCAACATCATCGGGGTGTAGCACTCTCCAGAAATCGCGATGCAGCTACACTCTTTGCATACGGTCCGCATTCTCCGCGTGGGCCTTGGCGAGATAGATTGATGGACACTCCCAAAAGGATGACCCTGGCGCAAACGCAAGCGAAGATCGCGGAGTTCTTCATCCTGCGCTGTCGCCAAATCAGTCCCGCTGGACTCACCTGCACCAAATGTGGAGGAGAGATCCGCCGCGTTCGCGCATTCATGTGTCTTCACGATGACAAGTTCGGCGAAGAGTGCATGGGCCCCGGGCGCGCGTGGCGTATGGAGATTCCATATTGCGCCGGTTGCGAAGAGCCGCCAAGCCTCTACGGCTGCGTCCACATGAGCGAGGCAGAACTAAACCTGCCCAGCGTGATTGAAGCTTCCCGCCCGTTTCCTGCCAATCGAGCCAAAACTGTCTGGGCAGAATCTGATAACTGAGCTATGAGAGCTACCTCTCATAGCTCAGCACCCACTCCAGAATCGACCGCACGCCGACGCCGCTAGGGCCTTTGGCGATGAAGGGCTTGTTCTCTTCGATCCAGGCCAGACCCGCGATATCGAGGTGGATCCATGGAGTGTCTTCCGCGAACGCGTGCAGAAACTCGGCGGCCGTAACCGCGCCGCCCCAGCGACCGCCTGTGTTCTTGATGTCTCCGATATCGCTGCGAATCATGTCGTAGTACTCGTCGGCCAGCGGCATGCGCCAGAACTTCTCGCCGGAGGTGGAGAGTGCGGTCTGGAACTTCTCAAAGGTGGCGTCATCATTCGAGAATGCTCCGCCATTGATCATTCCCAGCGCAACAACGCACGCGCCGGTCAGGGTAGCCGCATCGATCAAGTGCGTCGCTCCGAGGCTTCTGGCGTACGTGATACCGTCGGCGAGGACCAGCCGGCCTTCAGCGTCGGTGTTGATAATCTCGATGGTCTTGCCTGACATGGCGGTCTGGATGTCGCCGGGTTTCTGCGCCTTGCCGTCGGGCATGTTTTCAGCGGCGCAGACGATGCCAATGACCCGCACCCTCGGCTTCAGTAACGCAATCGCACGCATTGCGCCCATCATGGCTGCACCGCCGGCCATGTCGTACTTCATTTTCTCCATGTTGTCGGCTGGCTTAATGGAGATGCCGCCTGTATCGAAGGTAATGCCTTTGCCGACGAGGCCGAGGACAGGGCCGTCGGTGATGCCCTCGGGTTCATATTTAAGGACGATGAGCGCGGGAGGCTCGGCGGAGCCTTGCGAGACGCTCCAGAAAGCCCCCATCTTGAGCTCGTGGAGCTTGTCGGTTGAATAGATTTCGGACTTGAGGCCGACCTGTGCAGCCATCTCCCCGGCGCGCTGGCCCAGGACGGTTGGGGTGAGCTTGTTGCCGGGCTCGTTGACGAGGGTACGGGTGAAGTTCTGGCTTTCACCGATGATGACGCCATGGTTGAAGGCGGCCTGAAGGTCGGCCTGGCCTGCAGTGGGCGGACCGGCTACGGTGAGGGACTGCACGCTGACGTCTTTGCGCTCGCTGCGGTAGGTGTCTGCGTCGAAGTTGCCGACGAGGGAACCTTCGGCGACGGCGCGCGCGCAGGCTTCAGCGGCAAGCGTTAGATCGAGATCAGAGGGGACCTCCGGGATCGCGATTGTGAGCTCGCGGATGGCACGCGGCTTGGTGTAGCGAACGGCTGTTCCAGCGGCATTGCGGACGGCGTGCACGGTGGCCTTGGCCTTCTTTCCCAGACCAACGATAAGTAAGCGCTTCGCAGCGAGTCCAGCGGGAGCATGTAGCATGACAGTCTCATTCGGCCCAGCCTTGTACTCGCCGGTCGACAGCACAGCTGCTGCCGCCGCCCGTACCTTCTCATCGCTGGTCAGCAAAACTGGCTGCGGCTTCACGTCAGGACCCTTCGCGGTCTGGGTGTCTGTTGCGAACACGGCGAGAAGTTCAGTCTGGATTCCTGCAAGATTCTCAAACGAGATTCTGTTCTGCATTCATTCCTCTAAAGGTTTTTTTGAGAGTCTCTAACCTCTACCGTCCCATCCGGTGCTTATTCGCATTGACGGCCGCACGAGCCTCGCGATCAGCCTCGCGCCGCTTCTCGGTCTCCCTCTTGTCCCAGTCCTGCTTGCCCTTGGCTACGGCCAGTTCGCACTTCACTTTGCCGTTCTTGAAGTAAAGGCGGGTGGGGATGAGCGTATGCCCCTTGATCTGCGTCTTTGCCATAAGCCGCCGAACCTCGTCCTTATGGAGCAGTAGCTTCCGTGTACGAGTTTCGTCGTGGTTCGCTATATTACCGTGCGAATAAGGTCCAATATGCATATTCAGAAGGAAGGCTTCTCCATCTTTAACAAGCCCGTAGGAGTCCTTCAGATTCGCCTTTCCTTCGCGAATAGACTTCACTTCAGTCCCGCGCAAGGCCACGCCTGCCTCGAATTTTTCGAGCAAGAAGTAATTGTGGCCGGCCACACGGTTATGAGCAGCGTCGCGTTCGCCCGAAGCCACCGGGTCCCGAGGCTTGGCCTGCTTCTGGGGTGCGGAGGCGTCCCGGGGTACGATAGTGTGACTGCTCTGGCGCGGCATAGGGGAAATACCCTTAAACTTTCATCGTAGCATCGCAACCTAACTGCCACATTGCAGTGAGGCTTTGCTAGAATGAGGCATCGTTTTGGCAGTAATCACCGAGTTCGGGAAGTGTATTAGACAGAGCGTTCAAGGGATCTCTCTCCATGTCAGCAACCCCCGAGAAGTCCCCGATCCTTCTCAAACGCCTGGGAGTCCGATGAAAAGTCGCGTCCTTTTTCCTGCGCACTCTGTGTCCGTCCTCTCGAAAGCCCGACTCTGGATTCTGTTCGCGGGCGTGCTTGCTATCGTTTGCGCAGGTTCGACGGAGATCTTTGCGCAGTCGCCGAAGAGCTTCTATAAGCGAGGACAGGACGCCGAAGCGCGCGAGGATTACGACGGCGCCTATCAGAATTTCCAGAAAGCCTATTCGATGGCGCCGAAGAACGAGGTTTATCGCACAGCCTACTTGCGTGTGCGATTCACCGATGCGGCGATACACATCACCAAAGGCCGCAATCTAGCTGCAAGTGGAGACGAACAAGCGGCGCTGGTTGAGCTTCTTCGCGCCGCGGAGATCGATCCCAGCAACGAGGCGGCACAGCAGGAAATCGCAAAGATCCGCGCTCGTCACAGCGATCAGCCGCAAGCCCAGAGAAGCTCGCCGATCAGCGCGGCAACACAGGCCGACATGGAAGCGATTGGTTCGCCCGCGCTGCTCAAGCCGATGAACAATGAGCCCTTTCTGCTGCGCATGACCGAGGACTCGAAGACCGTCTACCAGGCAATTGGCAAGGCTGCAGGCATCAACGTTCTTTTCGATCCCGACTACATATCCAAGCGTATCCAGGTTGATCTGAATAATGTGTCGCTCATGGACGCGCTCCGCATCGTCGGTACGCTCTCCGGCACATTCTGGCGTCCCATCACGCAGAACACCATCTTCGTTGCCGCCAACACTCGCTCCAAGCGCGCCGAACTAGACGAGCAGGCGGTGCAGACCTTCTATCTCTCGAATGCATGGCAGCAGAATGATCTGAACGATGTGCAGACGGCATTGCGCAACGTGCTGCCGAACGCGAAGGTCTATGGCGTCGCCAGCCAAAACGCCATCGTTATGCGCGCAACACCGGACGAACTCCTGCTTGCGCAAAAACTCGTGAACGATCTCGACAAAGCGCGACCGGAAGTCGTCGTCGATATCGGAGTTCTTGAAGTCAGCAAGAACTGGGAGCGCAATCTAGGTATCTCGTGGCCCTCGAGCGCCAGCGTGCAACTGCAATCGCCGAATACAACCACAACTACATGTCCGAGTGGAAGCACCGATTGCACGCCGACCACATCGAACAACAATCTGACCCTCTATAATCTTGCCCACCTCAACTCCAACGACTTCGCAGTCACAGTGGGCCAGGCGACCGCAAATGCCCTGCTGACCGATAACAACACCCATATCCTGCAGAACCCGCGTATCCGTGCGGCCGACCAGCAGAAGGCGTCCATGAAGATCGGTTCGAAAATTCCGATCGCCACCGGTTCCTATCAGACCGGTGCCGCCACCGCCCTGGTCAGCTCGCTGGTAAACACACAGTTTCAGTACCAGGATGTCGGTGTGAACATCGATGTGACGCCGACTGTGCACTATGACCGCGATATCACACTCAAGATCAAGATCGAGGTGACAGCACAAAGCGGCTCGGTCACGATCAGCGGCGTTACAGAGCCGATCCTGAGCCAGCGCGTAGCGGAGCAGACCATTCGCCTGCGCGAGGGCGAAGCCAACATTCTGGGCGGAATCAACGAAACTCAAATTCAGGACAACTGGAGCGGCATTCCGGGCCTGAGCCAGATTCCGATCCTTCGGTACCTCTTCGGCTCGCATGACAAGATCAAGCAGGATGACGAGATCGTATTCCTGGTCATTCCGCACGTTGTACGTTCGCAGGAGCTGACTCCGCTCAACCTTCGCACCATCGACACCGGTTCGGGTCTGAACGTCGAATTGCGGCACACGTCGGCCGCGGCACAGCCGCCGGTAAGCCAGTCAGCTCCAGCAGCGACCGGCTCGAGTTTCGGCTCGGTTCCTGGCTCAACCGCGGAGGGCGCAGCCAATGCAGCGCTCAACCAGATGAAGAGTTCGCAGGATGCAGCTCTCGCGCCTCCACCTGCGAATGCCGGCGCGAATCAGCCGGCCCCAGCAGCCGGCGGACCAGCCGGAAACGTCAATCTGATGCTCAACATGCCGGGATCGGTGATCAATGGAACCACTTTCCAGGTTCCCGTGGTGCTGACCGGCGGTGCGGACGTTGCGGCCGTTCCTCTCCAAGTGCAATACGATCCAGCCAAGCTCTCGCTCGTGAACGTGGGCGATGGGGATCTGCTGAACCGGGATGGACAGGTGGTCCAGATGGCTCACCGAGACGATGGCCCCGGCAACATCACCCTGAATGTCTCTCGACCGCCGGGAGCCCCGGGCGTGAGCGGTGCGGGGGTCGTCTGCGTCCTTACATTTCAGGCGAAGGCCTCAGGGCCGACCAACCTCAGCATTACGCGTGGCGGCGCGATGAACAGCGCGGGCAAACCGTTGCAGGCGCAAACATCGCAAGCCACTCTGGATGTGCACTAGGAGCAGCGAATTCATGAAAGCGCAGCGGCCAGTCCGAAAATCTTCGGAGCGAGGCCTGACGCTGGTCGAATTGATCGTCACAGTGGCGATTCTGTCGATCCTGGCATCGGCAGCTATTCCCATTGCGCGATTCAAAGTCAAACGGGATAAAGAGCGCGAACTACGCCGCGATTTGTGGGAGATGCGCGACGCCATCGACCACTACAAGGACGCAGCCGACAAAGGGGCAATTCAGACGAAGGTAGACAGCCAGAATTATCCGCCCGACCTCGAAACACTGGTGAATGGAGTGGATATTCAGGGTAAGAAAGTTAAATTCCTTCGCCGCATTCCCGTCGATCCTATGACAAATAAGGCGGAATGGGGGTTGCACTCGATGCAGGATGACCCCAAGTCGGATTCCTATGGCGGCCAGAGCGTTTTTGACGTGTACTCAAAATCGACGGGTACGGCCTTGGATGGAACGAAATACTCGGATTGGTAATGATCGCGGTGTTTGCCCTTCCAAAGGGCTCACCTGAGGTAACGGCCCGGGACTTGCCGGGTGGGTTCAAACACCAATAGATGTAGGAGAATAGAGTCAGCTATGCGCAGCAAAAGGAAGAACGAAGCCGGCTTCACGCTGATGGAGTTGATGATCGTTATGATGATCATCGGCGTGCTGACGACCCTCGCCATTCCTAGCTTCGTCGGCGCCATTCGCAATGCGAAGGAAGCCGTGCTGAAGGAAGATTTGCGCGTAATGCGATCTGCAATTGACTCCTACACCATGGACAAGCAAAAAGCTCCCCAGTCGCTTGATGACTTGGTGCAGGAGGGATACTTGAAGGTCATCCCAGAAGATCCAATGACCAAGGCGCGCGACACCTGGACCACGGACACGAGTGATGCTCTGCATTCACTCGATCAAACCGATCCCGGAATAGACGACGTGCACTCCGGCTCTCAGGAGACAGGATCCGACGGACAGCCTTACTCCACTTGGTAGTAGCGAGGGAAAATGGCTCGAAGGACGATTGGCTCTTTGCTGTTCGTGTGGTTATTTGCGTTGTGTGGTGCCCTGCACGCGCAGGACACCAAAACGATCACCCTCAAGGTATTCGACGGCAAAACCGGACACCCGATAATGCCCACCGGATACCAGGTGCGCGCTGACCATCTCAAGGCCATTCACAACGACTGGGTGAAGCAGAACGACGACGGCTCTGCTGAGATGACCATCCCTTCGGATGTCCACGAAATTTCGATTCACCTGGCTTACGATGCCTCGATGGAAATCTACGTCAACTGCGACGCCCAGAAGAACACTTTCGGCGACGTCTGGTATCTCGTCCCGCAGATAATGACAGAGGGCATGATCATGGCCAACGGATGCGGCCACACGAAAGTGAACGACAAGTACAAAACCACAGCCCTTCCCGGCGAACTCATCCTCTTCGTCCGGGAAAAGAACTGGTTCGAGCGCGGAAAGGAATAAGATAATGTCCTGTGCTCCCCGCAATCACCGCACTCGATCCTGCATCTCCGGTGCTCAAAGCGTTCTCCTGCTACCGCGGTCTTATTGAGAGCGCCGGAACTGCTCACGTCGCAGAGCACGGTCTCGGCGGCAAACTTCTCTATATCGGCGAACTCGATGAACAGGGCCGTGCTATGACGATCGCCGGAAATGTCGCCGGATGTGCGGCACTTGCCGTAACAGCCGATCCGGATGCTCAAAAGCAGGCCGTTCGCGTTGGTGTCGTCGATTTCCTGGTAACGTCGCTCGACGAAGCTCTTCGCATTCTCAAAAATGAAATCCGCAAGCAGTTAACCGTTGCTGTCTGCATCGCAGCTACGCCCGGCGATGTCGAACGCGAAATGCTGGATCGAGGTGTACAGCCCGATTTGACGCGCGACGATGCGATCCATCAATCAGGGCTCGACTTTCAGGAACCGTCGCAGGAGCGGCAGTCGGCCACCGTAATGTGGGCTGTAGAAGAGCTTCCAGCCAGGTGGCTTCCCAGACTTGATGCGATCGCACTCGCAAGCCTGCAGCCCTTAGATCAATGGAGTCGGCGCTGGATTCGACACTCGCCGAGATACCTGGGCAGAGTGGCTTCGAACCTGCGCGTTATATCTGCGGACCGCGAATTCGCAACTCGCTTCACCGAACGTCTGCGTAGTGCCGTCGACTCCCACCAGATTGGCACAGCCGCGACAGTGTGGGTCACCTCGGAAGCCGGCCCAGAAGAATACAGGTTTCACCCTGCGCAGCCACCGTCGATCTAGCTCTCCAGCTCCGTCACTCGAGTCCAAAGCTCCTTGATACCCGTGTTCGTCTTTGCGGACACAGCCAGAACCTCTTCCAACCCGAACTTCCCCTTGATCGCTGCGAGGCTCTTCGTACGCTGATTGCCGCTTAGCCGATCAGTCTTCGTGGCCACGACCAGGAAGTCGCGCCCAATATGCCGCAGCCACTCCAGCAGTTTGCCATCGCTCGGTTGCGGCGGAATGTTCGAGTCCACCAGGCAGACGCAAAGCTTTAGCGTCTCGCGCTCAGCGAGATAAGGCTCGATAAACTTGGGCCACTCAGCAGAAATCGACTTCGAAATCTTCGCGTAACCATACCCTGGCAGGTCCGAAAGCACAATCTTCGGCCGCTCCTTGTCATCCGCAAGCTCGAAGAAGTTGATCGCTCGCGTTCGCCCCGGCGTCGATGAAACTTTCGCCGCTTTCTCGCCCACCAGCGCATTCAGCAGGCTCGATTTGCCCACATTCGACCGCCCCAGAAACGCAATTTCCGAGACCGACGGTGCAGGGAAGTGCGCGGCATCAACTGCCGATAACAAAAACTTTGTCTGATATCGCATAAAAGCGGCTCTACCTCTCTTGAGGATATCCTTTCGATAGCCCTTGGTCAGGCGAACGATTGCAAACCGCGAGTCTGCAGGATTGCAATTGACACCATCGAGCCACGGCTGCAATTGTGTTTTCAACTTCTCTCCTCTATGCACTACTCGGAGGTCCACGTGGCGACTGCGTCCGCAGTTTCGGGCCCCAACAGACTGCTGCATACCAAGGGAAATTGGAGTCCCCGCGATGACCGCATAGCATCGGCGGTCTGGCTTGCCATTCTATGGGCTGGAATGATCGCCGGGTTTGGCGTCGATGTTCCTCGATATCTCCGCGAGAATCCACCTGCCCCGAAGATCGTCCACATTCATGCAGTTATCTTTTCCACATGGATGCTGATCCTGACTGCTCAGATTCTGCTTGTCTTGCGCGATCGCGTCAGTCTGCATCGCAAACTCGGATGGTTGGCAGCAGGTTGGGCGTGCCTCATGGCGGTGCTTGGACCCTGGGCTGTCATGGACTCCCTAGCCCTGAATCTCGGGTTGCCTAATGGCGATCCACCGTTTCTCTCCGTCAACATCGTCGATCTCGCCGGCTTCCTCATTCTGCTTGCCTGGGGCTTTGCCCTGCGGAAAAATCCGGCAGCACATCGCCGCATGATGATTTTGTCTACCGTATCGCTGGCGGACCCCGGATTCTCGCGCTTCGATTTCGTCTTCCTGCCGAACGGCCCCACTTCCATCGTCGGCTGGTTCTTCTGGATCTTCTATGGGAACTTCTTCCTCATACTGCTCATGCTGGCTTGGGATTTCTGGAAAAAACGGCTCATGAAGTCGTTCGTCGTGGCTGCCTCTGGATTGCTGGCTGCCGAGTTTGCAGCCTCCTGTATCTACTTCTACAAACCCTGGATCGCCATCACAACCAACTGGGTGCAAGCCTGGGCAAAACTGCACATTTAGCCAGCTCTGTTCCTGAAGTAATCATCGGTGACGAACGACCAAAGAATCCTGCTTGCGATCTACGAGACCTGACCTATACTGGCCTCACCGCTACAACCTAACTGGAGTCAACGTGCACGCTTTTGTTGCCATTTGTCTGCTCGCCGCCACCTC
>Ga0207674_10000313_pt1 | contig 61815 bp, 92 predicted proteins | sample KBSCornC72_FD_184303 | JGI IMG/M metagenome (GOLD analysis project Ga0207674, IMG submission 184303) | Corn rhizosphere microbial communities from Kellogg Biological Station, Michigan, USA - KBS Corn C7-2 (SPAdes) (version 2) | ecosystem: Host-associated > Plants > Roots > Rhizosphere > Soil ...
AGTCCGAGGGTGAGAAGTTCAGTCACACTTATCCTGAGCGAATGTGGCCCAAGCACGCTGAAATGCCACCCCCAGAAGTTGGGTCTGGTTTTTTGCCGACCCAGCATGGGATTCGATTTGACTATGGCGATCTTCAGGATGTGGTAAATCAGCTCGCAGCAACTCCGATGACTCGTCAGGCCTACCTCCCGATCTGGTTTCCAGAGGACACTGGAGTTGTTCATGGTAAGCGGGTTCCCTGCACACTCGGGTATCACTTCATCATCACCCCGAGCGGATATCTCGACATCTCATACTTCATGCGATCAACTGACCTGCTAAGGCACTTCCAGGATGACGTCTACATGGCAATGCGACTTGCCCAATGGGTTGTCGAGCGCATCCAGCAGGTGTGGGATGGTCGAGATTCTGGGTCCCCTATCGCTGAGCTCAAGGTTGGCAAGCTGATCTTCCACACTGCCAACATGCATATCTTCGAGGGCGACAACGCGTTGATCGATTTCTGGAAGACTCAAGATCGGTTGTGGTACTAATGGAGCGAATTAGTCGATCAGATATGCTGATGGAGATGGCCTTTACTGCCGCCAAGAGGGGCACATGCAGTAGATTACAGGTCGGGGCAATCATCAGTAAGGATGGTCGAGTTATCTCAACAGGTTACAATGGTGTACCTGCTGGATTGCCCCATTGTGTTCACAACCACCTCATGCTCGAGAGTGCTGAGATGGGTTGTACTCAGGCTGAACATGCTGAGCGAAACGCCATTTACTATGCGGCTCGGTATGGAACTGCGCTCGAGGGGTCAGTCATCCATACTACCCATGCTCCCTGCGAAAACTGCGCGAGAGCCATTATCAACGCTGGTATTCGACAGGTGACCTACACCATTCCCTATCGCAAGACAGAAGGAATTGACCTTCTCAGGCAGGCGGGGATTGATGTCATCGAAGTGTCAATACATAAGTGATATGATGGATACATGCCGGTAATCGTTCAATGGTGCCCATACTGCAATGAGCACGAGGTCCAGTCATTCGCCAAGGGTGCGCTCGACGCTCGTATCGCGGTAGTCACCAATCGTAAGAACTCAGGCAAGTTCCAGCAGGCCCTTGAACTTGAACTGACCCAAATGGGCCTGGATGTCAATTCCCTGTATTTCACTCCGGTAATCAAGTGTAGTGACTTTGAAACAACTCTCACAAACAAGCAACTAAAGGAACATGCGGCAACGCATTTGATTCCCGAGCTTGAGTTACTACCCAATCTCGAACTTGTACTTGCTCTCGGTAATGAGGTACTACTTGCCACCACTGGTAAGTCGGGCATTACTAAGTATCGGGCTAAGCCGTTCGATGGACCAAAGGGTTCAACGGTTATCGCCACCATTTCACCGTCAGCTGTCAATCGTAACCCAGGCCAGAAACCGGGTTACCTTGGTGATCTTCGGTTGTTTGCGAATCGAGCCAAGGGGCAGACATCAGGTATCCCTAAGCCATCATACCTGACAGTCGATACCAAAGAGGCATTTCAGAAGATGCTTCGTATCCTCGACATGACTGATGAAATCTACATCGACATCGAGACCAAGGGAGGTGAGTATTACGAGGCTGAAAAGGGATCAAAGATGATCTCTCTTGCAGCTACCTGCGTAATCGTCACTCCTCTCGGGGTAAAGAAGCGAACGGTATTCGCTCTACCCCTTGGCCATGTTCAGTCACCATGGCGCAATCAATGGCAACACATCCTCGAAATCTTCGGTCGCCATTGCAAGAACATTCGTAAGACTGTTGCCCACAATGGATCATTCGATCTAAAGTGGCTCATCACCTATGGTGTCCATCTGACTCTAACCTTTGATACAATGCTAGCCATTGCCCTGCTAAACGAGAATGTTCAAAAGGGCCTCAAGCCTCAGGCAATCGCTCGGCTTGGTGTGGAGCCATGGGGTATCGACACTGGCGACCTGGATAAATACCCAATCAGTGAAGTGCTAGAGTACAACGTTCTTGATACTTGGTACATGTACTTCATCAAGCAACAGTTGGTCGAAGAGCTAAAGAAGCAACCTCGTCTTGCTCGGATCATGGCTAAGCTTTGGATGCCCGCTCAGAATGAATTGCTCCCATGCGAGATTCGTGGAGCCTGGCTCGATGTTGATCGACTCAAGGAACGCAAGCCAATTGCTCAGCAGAACCTGCTCGACATCGAACAACGAATTCGAGACGCGGCTGAATTGCCCGACCCCAGTGATCCTGACTGGCCTGCAACGATCAAACATCTGAAGTCTGGTGACAAGCGTATTCCCTGGACTGAGAATTTCAATGCCTCGATGTTCGCTCGATGGATGCTGTTCGACTGGTGCGGTCTTCCAGTTGAAGAGCGGGGTAAGGATAAGGAAGATGGTCGACCTGGCGATCCAAGTATGCGTGAGGGGTTGCTTGAAGCACTAAAGGGCAAGCATCCAGTTGTTGAACCCATGCTTGAAAGGGTTACAGCTAACAAGCACCTAACCTCGTTCTTCAATCCCTATGAGGAGTTGTACGATGAAGATCATCGTATCCACACAACATTCAAGCTGGCGGGCACAGTTACTGGCAGACTATCATCCGGGAAGTCCGACCAAGATAAAATCAGTGGTACTCGAGGTAAGATGCGCGGTGTCAACCTGCAGCAAGTACCTCGAGACCCTTTCATTCGAGGCCTGTTTGGAGCACCTCCGGGTTGGACATTCGTTGAAAGTGACTACAGCCAAATCGAACTTAGGATCGCTGCCTACCTAGCCAACGAAACAACGATGAAGCACCTGTACTCGATTGGCGAGGACATTCACCTTCAGACTGCTATGCGAGTTACCGGGTTGCCTGCTAGTCAGGTTACCAAGGAGATTCGCAAGAAGGTTGGTAAGCCGGTTAACTTCGGTTTTCTCTATGGAATGGGCCCAGCAAAGTTCATCGTCACTGCATTTGAGAACTATGGTTCTACCTTCAGCATTGAAGAGGCCCAGGCTGCTCGCAAGGCCTACTTCGACTTGTATCCCAAATTGCTTCCCTGGCACGCCAAAATGCGTCGCCTCGTCAACGAATATGGGCGCGTCGAAAGTCCTCTGGGACGCGTCCGGCACCTCCCTGACATCTACTCACCTGATAAGGGGGTGCGCATGGAAGCCGAACGGCAGGCGATCAATAGCCCCGTTCAAGGATTCGCTTCTGACCTCGCACTATTGTCGATGATCGTTATCAACCAGCGATTCCGCGAACAGAACATCAAGGGTTACTGCATCGGTCTGGTACATGACGCTCTCAACTATGAGATTCGTGACGACTACCTGAGTCGGGCTCTCCCGATTATCAAGGATACAATGGAAGACATGGATATTGTCTACAGGAAGTTCGGTACTGTAGTTGACATCCCGATCATTGCCGACCTCGCCGTGGGTCAACACTGGGGTGACAAGGTCGAGCTTACAGAGGATCAGGTCTACGACTTCAAACTCGAGTATAAGGGAGCTTAGGGCAGAGCCTAAGAGGTTGATAAAATGATTACAAGGCAGCAAAACTGGTGGCTGCAGACTTGGTACTGCGAAGTCTGTAGGGTCACAATCAGGAAGCATCACCGCTCTCGCCATCTTCAAGGTAAGGGTCACCTCGCTCGAAGTATGAGTGAAGGTCCACTTCTTGCTAGTGACCTCGCATTCGCCTCCTTTCTTGCTACCTTCGATGCTCGGCGATTTGCCGGACTGGAATTGATTATCTATAGGCAACAGAAGGAGTTGATCTACAATGGCCAATCGCAACCGGTGTAACAAGACAGGCAAGATTATCTTCAGCACTGAACTCGATGCCAAAATCGCACTCGCCAGGCGGGTGTGGAAAGATAAAGGCGAACAGCGATACTACCGCTGCCCAGTCTCAAGTCACTTCCATCTAACATCTGAGCCGGCTCGAAAGGAGGCAGCATGACCATTTACCTTTACATGGGTCGGCGATTCAATACGTCAGGTCGACTTCTGCACTTCTACCACAATCCTGAAACTCAAGGGGCCATGGGAATGAGGGGACCCCTTGTACCGGCAGCCAAGATCGGGGCTCAGATCGACATTACCTTTGAGGGAGAATCTTTCTTCACTAAGGGAACTAAGGCTCCCAAGATCGTGGGTTACATGGAAGATGAACTTCTGCGATCGGACTGGGAAGCTAAGAGTATCGCTGATGTGAACATCTATAATCTTCGCCAGCGAGAGAAGAAGATGAATCGTGAGAATCCCACACCTATGGAGCGAGCCATTCGTACCATTCAAATCTCGCTGATCGACTTGCCTCGAGCTGAGAAGCAAGCTGTAGTGGCATACATTCTCGGTCAACTACTATAGCCGGGAAATGAGTCATTGACTCGCAAATCCGTCATTGGTAGGATAGGGTAACTATTCTTTTCAACTAGGAGTTATCCTTGCCCGCCACAAATATCGGCATGCCGTTGTCGTCATCTCAAGGGTTGTATTGGGACCCATCGGCAAATGGTGGTGAAGGTGCACGCATCTCCACTCACTCGATGCTCAAGACGTTCCGCAGATGTCCCAAGCAAGCGGAGTTCAAATACGTCCATCGACTCAAGCCTAAGAGACTCGGTTCACCGCTGAAGCGAGGTACTTGGGTTCACGCTCTCCTCGAAGCCTATCACAAGGGCGAAGACTGGAAAGCTGTTCACGCCAAGTACAGTGCCCAGTTCGCCAAGCTCTTCGATGAAGAGAAGGATTACTATGGTGACATGCCGACTGAGATTTATACAATCATGCAGTCGTACATGTGGCACTACAAAAATGATCCTTGGGAATGGATCGACGCCGAGTTCCAGCTCGAGGCCAAGCTACCCGATGGTACTATCTATCGAGGTAAAGTCGATGCCTTGATCCGCAATCAATTCGGTCTATGGCTGGTCGATAACAAAACCCACAAGACTCTGCCCGACCACAGCTTCCGCCTTCTCGATTCACAGTCTGCCCTATATCTATGGGCCGCATGGGAGAATGGCCTCGACGTCCAGGGATTCATCTGGAACTACATTCGATGGAAGGCCCCAGCAGTTCCTGAGCTCGTCGATCGTAACCGTCGGATCACTGATCGGGCTTCGATCGACACTGACTATCCGACTATGTATCGAACGCTGAAACGATACAAGGAGGAACATCCTGACACCTTTGTGATTCGTGACAAGGACCGGGACCGTCTTCGGATGCTGCAGGCTCAGCGGTATGAGTTCGGTAAGCCTCAGACTTCAGAATTCTTCCGCCGCGACGTGCTTGAGAAGGATGTCGATTTCGTCGAGCGGGTAGTTCAGGGCAACTACACGACTTCGCTGAGGATGCATGACTATGACTTCAGCAACCCCGATTACGTCGAGCGAGTGACAGAGCGAGGCTGCAGTTTCTCATGCAGTTATCTCGACCTTTGCACCGCAGAACTAATGGGGGCTAACACCAGAAACCTCATTCGCAATAACTACACAGTCGGTGACCCTAACGATTACTACAACGATAAGGCCGGCGACTTCGACAAGGAAGAGAAGTAATGGCTGCTAAGGACTATGAAGCGATTGCCCGCGCGAGGATCACCAAACCCTCTTCAATCAAGAAGTGGCCGCGGATCATGATCGTGGCTCGCAACAAGAAAGGCAAATCCACATTCTGCCTCACTGCAGGTGTGGACAAGATCCTCATCCTCGATCCCGAACATGGTACAGATGAGATGAAGAAGTCAGATCCTAGTGTCTGGCATATCGAGAAGTGGGAGGACCTCGATGACGTTTTGAACTATCTTCGATTCTCCACACATCCGTATCAATGGGTTGCGGTCGATGGTCTCACCAAGCTGAGCAACATGGCGCTGAAGTACGTTATGAAGCTTCAGGAAGAGAAGTCGCTCGATCGCATTCCTGGCATGGTGCAGCAGCGAGACTATGGTAAGGCCGGCGAGCTGATGAAGGACATGCTCACGCGGTTCCATAACCTGCAGATGGGGGTTATCTTCACTTCGCAGGAGAGGCAGGACGAGGCGTTCGATTCTGAGGAAGACTCGGATGTTGAAACGCCTGCTTCGATGTACATTGCTGATCTGCCTAAGGGTGTTCGAGGCTACGTCAACTCCATCGTCGATGTGATTGGTCGACTCTACATTGTCAAGGAGGATGGCAAAACTGAGCGCCGCCTCTGGATTGGTGAGTCGCTGAAGTATGACACCGGCTATCGATCCGACTTCACCCTGCCCGACTACATCCGAAGCCCAACAGTGCCCAAGCTTGTGAGGCTGATGCGCACTGGATCAGATAAGCCGCCTGCCAACCGTGCAGTTGCGACCAAGAAGTAAGAATGGAGACCTTGGAATAGTAACTCCCCATTGATAAACTAGGTATTACCAGCTCACAAGCAAAGGAAACCAATGGCAACCTCAAGAAATATCGACTTTTCCAACGTCAAGGATGGCGGCGGAAACTTCACCAAGAAGCGGGTCAAGGAGGGGGACTACCTCGCCAAGATCACCAAGGTCGACGATGCGGAGTCGAAGGAGGACAAGGTGCCCATGTACCTGTTCACCATCGTTCTTCAGAACAAGGCGAACGCATCGTACCCCTACTACTGCAAGCTCGCCGAGAACCAGCTCTGGAAGCTCCGCAACCTGTTCATCGCCGGCGGCAAGACCGTCCCGAAGTCCAAGGTCAAGGTCGATCCCAACCAGCTGGTCGGTAAGCTCATCGGGGTGACCATGGAGGACAGCGAATACGAGAAGGATGGTAAGACGATCGAGCAGTCCGAGGTCGCAGCTGTCTTCCCGGCCGCTGAGCTCGATGGCTCGGGCGACGACGACTCTGACGGTGCGGTCGAAGACGATGACGAAGACGAGGATGACTCGCTCGACGACATCGAAGACACCGACGCCGAGGAGGAGATCGAGGAGGAGCCGGAGCCGGTGCTCGATCGTACCGAACTCAAGGCAGCGATCAAGGCACTCGACCCCACCGCCGTCTTCAAGAAGTCCGAGAGCGACGGCGACCTGCTCGATCGTCTCACCGACCTGCAGGCGGACAACGCCACGGTCGATGACGAAGAGGAGGAAGATGACGAAGATGAGGTCATCGAGGTCGCTCCTGCCAAGAAGGCCCCCGCCCGCAAGACGGCAGCCAAGAAGCCGGCTGCTGACATCGACGATGACGAGCTCGAAGGGCTCGATGTCGACGATCTCTAGGATAACGCGCCTGTCCTAGATACACCAACCGCCCTGACTCTCCCCCCGAGTTGGGGCGGTTCGGTGTTTGAAACGGTTGACCAATCATAGTGTGGATTGGTAGCATTCGATTATCATCCACACCCCAAGAAAGGAGGGGAACATGAGTCAGCCAGAATCCCGACTACAGCGCAAGATTCAGGATGCCCTGAAGCTTGAGGGTTACTTTGTCTTCAAGGTGCACGGCTCGGAGTATATGATGGCGGGTCTGCCCGACCTGATCGTCTGCGCCCGAGGCCTGTTCATTGGCTTGGAAGTCAAGCTCCCCTCGACTCGAGGCGATGTTTCTCCGCGACAGTCAGTTGTACACAGTCAGATCAACAATGCTGGCGGCATCGCTCGTGTAGTGTGCTCGCCGCAGGAGGCCCTTGACGTAGTCAGTGGGGCGCTTGCCGCGGTCGTATAACGTGAGCCTCCTTATGAATCCCTCAGAAACCGATCAAGCGCGCTTGCAGTGGCGCCGCGCATTGCCTGAGCAAGTTGTCAGGTCGCTTGCTGCGGATTACTTGCGCGGTAAACGGGATCCGGAATTCATAGATGCTTATGCAGAGTACAAAGCGAGATACGAGCTAACTGACAATCAAGCCGCTGCGGTATCGCCAAATTCCTCCAGGTCCAGGCGGCGACGCAATCGACGCAATAGCCAATAGGGGCAATCAGTCGATCGCAATATGCGGGGCGATTAGGGAGCAACCTGATGCGCTTACAATTGATCCTCGCAATCATGCAATGATGCACGCATGACCGCCTCGAAGAAATCCCAGCCCAAGAACGCCGCCCTCAAAACGACGCTCAAGAAGAAGCAGATGTCGGAGAACATGTCCGACAAGATCGCCAAGACGACAAAGCACGCCGGTGCTGGTCGCAAGAAGAAGTAGCTACACAGCAACCGACCCCCACGTCCGGATCAGGGAACAGAGTGGGGGCCAGTTGGTGTGTGGGAGGATTTACTCCTCGTCGAGCTCGTCGTCCAGCTCGAGGTCAGCGTCATCGACCTCGTCATCGAGCTCATCGTCTTCGAGCTCCTCGATCGACTCGACCTCTTCGATGTTCTCGATCGTCTGCGACGACCCCTTCGGGCCGCGCTTCGAACCGCGAGCAGCGTGCGCCGAGCGCCAGGTCTCGAACTCCTTCTTGATCTGAGGGATGTCCGACTTCAGGAACTCATAGCGACCCCCCGAGCCGACCGCCTCCGTCGTGCTGGCGCTGGAGCGGAAGAACTGCCGAAGCGTCTTGGCCTCGGTGCCGAGGATTGTTGCGACCTGCTTTGCAGCATAGGTCTCCTCGCCGGCCGCAGCGTTGATCTTGGCCCGCTCGCTCTGCTTCTTGGTCGCGGCTGTCTTCGCCTTGACCTTCGGCGCGACTGACTTCTCGGTGATGACCTCGTCCTCCTCCTCGTCGTCGAGGTCGGCTTCGTCGAGCTCTTCGTCATCCAGCTCTTCGTCGTCGTCCACCACCTCCGAGTCGTCGTCCTCCTCTTCGGGCTCCGGCTCAGGGGCCGGCTTCGCCTTCTTGGAGGTCATGGCTGCCTGCGCGTCGAGAATGTCCTCGACCACCTGCCGCTTCGTCGGGTTCTCACCGTAGGTGATGCCGAAGGGATCGCGGGCCAGCTGGATCAGCTGAGCACCGGGGATCTTCTTGAGGTCCTCTTCGGTGTACTTCTTCGTTTGCGCCATATCAAATTGCTCCTTGTTCGTCGGCCCCATTGGCGGGGCGCTCAATCAACTTATAGCCTGCTGCATCACAAGTCAAGGTTCCCCGTCAAATTGCTTTTACCTGAGCACTCCGTGTAATAGGTAATAGCATTGAGGGGTTCGAGGCAATGCCAGCAACCCAACAGGCCCTCCTCTCGAGCTATCTCATCCGCACCCTCTCGAGTGTAGGTGTGGAGGATTTCATCGTTATCGGGGTCTACCTCGACCTCAATAGGGACATAGGTCATCATGACCCACATGTGATCTGTCATTAGTAGTACACCTTCGGACGGTTGGAATCCCAGCTTTGAGCCTTCTCAGGCTGCCTTAGATTGACGATTGATTCAGAAGCGCCGCAGATGATGCAGCGAATTGCCGGTATAGGTTCGATGATGAACCCCCCCACCGACCTCTTTGCCGGCAGGGCCATCCTGAAGATTGAAGGTCGTCGACAGTATGGGCACCAGTTGTGGTCAGCCATGTCATAGGTTAGCTGAGGCGTCCACACCCTCGATTTCATCAGTGGCATGACCTTGTTGCCAACTTTGACCGTTTTGCCTTTGACCCGAAATGTTCTGATCGGGGGCATGAAGTCTAGTGATGGGCAGTTGATCGCCGCATTACTTATATGCGGGCGCATTCGCTTGAAACCCTCGAATGCTTCTTGGTAGGTACCAAAACGCTTCGATCGCCACACCGTCTCACCCTGTTTGAGGACAAGTAACTTCCAAGGCAGGCGCTCCGGGCCATAGTGAGAAGGGAGCGCAGGTGCTTTGAGGAAGTAGGCGCGGTATGTCGGGTCTCTGAGCAATTCATTCATAGAGATGAGCTCGAGGGACATCCTCATCCTTTCGTCAATTGAGCTTACCTAGCAATGCTATAGGCATCGTGATTGCGAGTCAACCTCAGGGAAGAAAAAGGTATTTGAGTATTGCGTTCTCTAACTGCACAGCCTATAGTAGGTAATACGCAATACGCAATGCCCAAGACGCAACAGCCACGGAGGAAAATGATGGCCGCTGATCCGGAAAAGCTGAAGCGATTCTCACTTCTCAACCCCACTGCTAGGGCTCACGTTCAAGATCCTGATTTCTTGCTCTGGCTTCAGGGGGCCGACGAGGGTCGTAAAGATATGAAGCAGGAGGTTCTGACCCTGCTACAGAATCGATTCATGGATCCCAAGATCGACCAAACTTCGCCGGAAGGTCAGGCAATTCTCAAGATTGCCCGAACTCTCGCTGAAGAGCTGAAAACAAAGTAATGCCAGCAACAGCCAAGGTCATCGACTTTGCTGAGCCAAACAAAGCCCTCGTCAGATTCCCCACTGAAGAGGAGCAAGCCCGGGGGATCGTCGAAGTACCTAGGAAACAAAGGATCAGGGAGTACATTGAACAGGGCGGAAGCAGAGAAGGCACTGAACCTCATCAGCAAGGCATGGGGTCGTAAGCAATCGGGATATGCCTTCCTTCCATGGATCGATCGTAAGAAGCAGCGCCTGAGTGGTAAACGCCGCGTTGGCTTCGAAGAGGGCCCGGCATTTGTCTGGCCTCGTGATCGTGAGAAGATGGTTAACCACATTCTCAAGCATGTCAACAATGAGCCTGAGCATGACATGTACTGGTCGGTCAACCTCTTCGAGTTGCCCATTCGCCGCGAGGATACCGCCATGACTGAGCATGCGCTCTTCGCGGACCTTGACAAGGTCGATCCATCAACTCTCGATGACTACCCACCCAGTATTGCGTGGGAAACATCACCGGGAAGCTATCAGGCGCTCTGGCTTGCTCAAAAGGGTGACTTCCTCGGTTCATCATGGCCGGGTAATGAAAACCAGAAGATGACCTATTTCACCGGCGCGGATGCTGGTGGATGGTTCACAACAAAACTTCTGCGGGTTCCTCTGACGCCCAATCACAAGCCTGCGTATCGAAACGAGGATGGCACTTACCCTCAGGGTAAGATTCTCTGGTCTGATGGGCCCCGATACCTACCTGGCGACTTCAGTGAACTGCCTGAGGTAACAGGTACTGTATCTGAGGAACTGAATGATGCTCTCATCTCGGATATCGACAACGTCGATCGACTTGCGACCATTGCACGAATCCGACTCAAACTCAATCATCGAGCGAGGGAGTTGCTCAACGCCAAGGAAGCCTCAGGCGACAAGTCTGACCAACTTTGGTATCTCATTCGCTGCCTTGCGGATGTAGGGCTTTCCACCGCTGAGATTGTCGCAGTCGTCCGTGAAACAGTGTGGAATAAGTTCCATGATCGCGGCGATGAGATGCGCCGACTCATCATTGAGGCATCTAAGGCAATTGCTAAGCGATCTGATGAGACAATCGAGAAACTGGAAGCAGAGGATTCAGATGAGCCAGAGCGTCAAGCTCCTCAGAGGTTTGGTTTTCTCCTCAAGAATATCAAGAGACCGAAGTACCTCGTTCAAAATATTCTCACTGAGGGTGCATGTGGCTTTATTGCGGGCGAACCCAAGAGTTATAAGTCCTGGGTTGCTCTGGATCTTGCCCTTTCAGTCGCTACCGGAGCTGACTTCCTTGGACACTTTAGGGTACAAAATCCTGGTCCAGTACTCTACATCCAAGAAGAAGATCCTGCGACCACGCTCAAGAATCGCTCCGCTAAGATTTGGGTGAACAAGAGTACCGACAAGTTCGAACTTATCCACACCCCTGACGAGGCCGGACTCTATTGGTTGCCTCCTAAGCAAGACGCAATGTTCGACCCTGAGATAAACGCACTCATCCAAGCAGGGGTGATTCTCTCGAATGAAGCATGGCAGTTGTATCTCGACGATCTGTTAGCTCAGGGGATGGATGGCGAACCCTACCGCCTCATGATCGTCGACACACTGATGATGACTGCTGGTGAGGTCGATGAGAACCGCTCTCAAGAGATGACCACCAAGATCTTCAAGCCATTGAAGACACTATCGAGGAAGCACAATGTCGCAATTATTGTTGTCCATCACATGGGCAAGTCCGAAAAGTCTCGACCAGGTCAGCGAATGCTTGGAGCAGTTGCGAACCATGCATGGGCTGAAGATTCCATCTACCTTAGTCGTTCTGGGCTCAAGGATATACGAGTTGACCTCGAGTCCAAGACGGTCCCAGCTGCGACCTACCGACTTAGTGATGTCCACAATCTCTGGTGGACTCCTTCGATCAGCCCATGGCGAGACGACTCTGAAGAGTCCTCAGTCGAATATGTCAATACAGGTCAACAACCCCGTCGTAAGCGATCCTCGGGGTCAAATACAAGACCAAATCCAGCTTTGGAAGCACTCCAGCAATCTCCAACAGGACTCTCGACTTCTCAGCTGGCTGAATCGCTAAGTGTTAACCGCGCTACGATCCATAAGCAGATGACTCGACTGCTCGATCAAGGTAAGGTGGATCGAGAGATCCTCGAAAATGGTTCCAATTTGTGGCGCGTAAAGTCTCGATAACGCCCATCGACCAATTTATCGCGCAATGCGTATAGGCGATTTTAGAGATAACCTGAATTGCTAGAAATCATGACTCATTCGCGCAATCATCACGCAACGAAAGGAAAAGCAAATGGCAGAGAACATGATTCCGGAGGGAATCTTGAACGAGCGAAGGGATCGACTTAGGGTCCTCGCAGATGAAGGTGAAGCCGAGGCAAAACGACTTCAAGGATTGCATGGCGGTCAGCCCTTGACACAGGATGAACTGATTGCTAAGATTGAGCATCAGTCTGAAGCGGCAGCTTACCGCGAAGCTTACTACATCATGGGAGTCGGAATGCCTCAACCCACCGCAATCTATCCGGTTTGGTTCACCCAGGAACAAGCCCAAGTTCTCATTGGCTGGTTCGAGAACTATGAGCCCGATTTCATGAGCACTGTTGAAGAAGAGAACAAGAATTTCAACACGTTGAAGGCCATTGTAACCAAGCTCAAGGGTGCAGCGGGTAGCAAGGGCACTGAGGATGTTGTTTATCAGGCTTCCCGCAAGGCCCTTGATCGATGACAAGGCGCTTGCCGACCTGATCCGTCCACACCTGCCTGGTGAGACTCACTGGTGTATGGCCTGCAAGCGAAACATCATAGACCCGGCTCAACACATCATCGACATACTGAAGGAGTACTGCAATGCCTGAGAATCACACTCCTATGTGGGAGTACCCGACAGACCCGCCCAAGTGTGCAAACTGCGGGGAACACATCACCTGGGTGCCTGCGAGCGAGGAGCACCTTGGTCGTTGGGAGCATTCTGAAGAACCCGGCGATCACATCCCCGACCTCAACATCGTAAACCCTGATGAAGAGTTGGACACCCATGAGAACTGAGAAAGAAGTTCGAGACTGGCTTGATGACCTCGACACCTATGTGGTGGCTAGCCCTGAGCAGGGTGTGGGAATTCAAGCCACTAAGGGGGTACTTCGCTGGGTTCTGGGGGAGGATGTCGAAGGCGCAGGTCTTGGTAAGTCTTCCTTTGTTGTCATATATCTTGACGGGGCTAGATATGACATGATGATGCCTTTTGATAAGGATCTTAAGGACCTCGATGAAGAACAGATACTCATCATAGGTGGAGTATTTGCCAATGCACTCATCCAGCTGCTGAAACAGAAAAAGGCTGAAGATGTCGACCCCACTTGAGAAGCTCGACGATGCGGTACATGAGTACCTGGAAAGCCTTGATCTGCAGGAGGGCACCTTTGTAAGGGCTTGGGCTGTAGGTATCGAGACTGGTCGAATCCAGACTGAGATGCCCGAAGCTCTACCCCTGGCGGATGGGATGCAATACGCGTTCGGCCCTCAGACCTCGATCGTTCAAGTTTCCGGTCTCGCCAAGTTCCTACAAACCCTGGCTGAGAATCGCATGTACTACGCGCTCAATCACTCGGATGAAACTGATGACTGACTCTGCGAACGTACCCATTGACCGTCGGGCAGACTTCGAGCGTCGCCTGAGGGAATTGCCCGCGGGTGTATTGACGGACATGTACATGCATCTCCTCGATGAACTGGCCAAGCCGCCCAATGGCTGGCAAACCTTCGGCTCGAACCTGGACTGGAAAGGTGACCTTGAGTTCTGGGGCTTGAGCGAGGACGGCCTCCCCATCTGGGAACGAAGACTGCCTGAGTCTGGGAAGATCAACTGTGCTAGGTGTGGAAGGGACTTTGACACTCACTTCGCCTTCGAGTCCCACAAGAAGTTCCTCCTGGAACGCATAGGTCAATGGACATGTGGTGACTAATGGATCTTAGCATTATTGACCTCATGTTGTACCCGAATGAGACAGGCGAGATTCTCTTTGTCTATCACAAGGGTAATCATGGCCACTCAACTACGGAGTGCATCATCTGCGGGCGACGCGGGCCAGGTTTTGCGGGTACAGCCGAGCAAATCCGAAAGCAGGTGTGGAGCCGTAATTGGCAACGACTCTGCTCGGATCATGAACACACTCACGAATGTGCTTGCGGCAAGTTCTTTCCGGGGTTGCACTCATTGGCTTCACATGTCGCTCAGTGTCGACGACACAATATAGAAGGTCATGGCATGATGAGTAAGGTGGGCTGGTGAAGAATCGACGAGTGATGACCTCTCGACTATGTCAGCGTGAGGATGATGGAACCTATTGGACTCTCCTAGTAGGGTTCATGAATGGCCTTTGTTATATGCAGATCACTGCAAGGATTGAGACGCGACATGTTTAGAGTCCTGATCACAGGCAGTCGGGATTGGGCCGACTATGCACTGATCGAGCACAAATTACAGAAGCTCTCAGAGATGCTTGAGGAGCGACCTGCGACGCTTGTGAGTGGTGCATGCCCAACTGGCGCTGATCGTATGGCGGAGGCCGCATGGAGCCGATTGTTCGGGCCATGGGTGGCAACACCTCAGCGACTCTTAGAACGTCACCCTGCTGACTGGCGTACCAACGGTAAAAGTGCCGGCTTCATTCGGAACAAAGAGATGGTCGACCTCGGGGCCAATCTCTGTATGGCATTTTCAAGGAATGAGTCACGCGGGACTGCACACACGATCCAGCTGGCTCAGGCTGCAGGCATCAAGACTCTGATTTATAGGTCACATTGACAGGGGCAGCCGGAAATGATAGCCTCTAGGTATGCTTAGGGCTGGCTTTAGTGCCTTTACGGGCATGCGCGTTCGCACGCGTCGCATGACATCAAAGATGTCAATGCGTAACGCAATGACGAAATACTAAAGAGGCAATGCTACTGTCAAGTCATAGCTGTTGCGTAAACCAAGGAGAAAGTTAGGACTCGAATGTTTGACTGGTGCTGGATAGTTGGACACAAGTGGATCACTGATCGCCCTGACTCAATAGGGATGTATTATTGCGGCCGGAAGTGCTGCCGAGGGATAGGGTTTCTGTATGGGCCTTACCCGAAGTCCAAGTGAGTACATTGCATTGCTCGGACAGGCCCTTTCAGGCCTGCCTCACAACACAACACACTACTCGGGAGAGCAGGAGAAAGGCTGATCATGTTATGGGTGGATGAGAGAACTAAGAAACTTATCGAGGAGTTTAGGTCTTATAAGTGGCCGGAGGACAACCCAGGGGCTGAACCTAGGGCTCAACGGAGGGCTTTACGGATGGCTAGGGAGATGGCTACAAGGAGCACTAACATGATCGCACGCTTGAAACTCGAACTGAAACTCTTGATGGTTTATCCTCGAGAAGTTGGGGTGTTCCTGAAGCGATTCCCTCGAGAAGCGATTCGAGAGGTTGGTGGAAGATGGCGAGTGAACTCATGGGCATTCTTCGCGAGGATTCGAGCTCGACGAATGGATCTTCGTCATGACTATAAAGTCCAGGTTCGGGCTCGTGAATTGAAGTCCGAGTGAAATCTAAGTTTGCGCTTATGTCAGGAAAGGGAACTCCAAGTGAATGCCGGATACTACGTTCGGGGACTCGAACAAATTCACTCTCCAAGAGCGATTCACTTCAGCACTTGAACATGGGAGTTTAAACCCGTTCGAGTTTCTTCTCAATTATTTTGGTCGCACTTCGTCAGCGGGCAAGATTATTCTCCAAACGGGATGCCGGATCGTGAGTTGACTCGGACTTTTTCGCGTCGTGACTCATCCCGCGCCTATATACATCTAGCAGGAGTGGGCACTCCGGATTTATTATCAACATGTTGATAACTAGCCCTACAGTTATGCACATGTTGATAACCCTGTGAATAACTCTGGTGTCAAAACGGGGCGTATCGCCCTCAGGATCGCTCCTAAGGAGTCATTTGGAAGGGCGGTATGCCAGCATACGGGGCAAACCCCTGCCCCCTTAGGAGGCCATACATACTTCCCGAAGCGTTTTGTCTCAACCAATCGAAAGTATGTGTCGTCGTTTGAGGGGGTTGAAAACCCGAGAGGAATGCTAGCATACCGCTCTCGACCAAACGCTCCCATACACACCACTGAGCGCCCCCATGAGGAGCGCCCAGCAGGATTCAGTTCATCATGGAACTCTTGAGGAACATTCGGGTTATTGCGATTGCCTGAGGCAACTCGTGAGGCATAAACATGCCATCCTCAGCGAAGTCCTCAATCGTTCCGGGATCGAGATTCTCGATCTCCTCAATGGAATGCCCATCCTCGATGGAATCGATGATGAAGGCGATGGCGTTTTGGAGTGTGTCGTTCGTCATAAGGCAAATCTATATATACGAGGGCACGATGTCAAGGCATTTTTCATAACGATCGGGGGCAACATTGTTATGCAAATCGCCTTGACTTCTTTGTACCACGTATGGTAAAATTGCTTGAAGCGTAAAATAGCAATCGTTGTGATTTACAACTATCGCTTATACCACCTCGCCTGTAAAAAAGTCAAGGCGAATCGCCCCCCCAGTTCTGGGGGGTAAGAATTTGGGCAAATGACCTTGCATCGATGATGGGGTATGGTAATGTATATATATCGAATCAATCGCAACCGCGAACGATCGAATATCAAGGAGATGAAGCAATGACGAACGCCGCAAAAACCCTCAACGTGACCGACCTCGCCGAGGTGCTGGGAACCGATGCGCGCACCGCGCGGAAGTTCCTGCGCTCGATCACCCCGAAGGATGCCCAACCGGGCAAGGGGTCGCGCTGGGCGATCGAGGGGAACGCCGCATCGATCAAGTCGCTCAAGGGCAAGTACGCCGACTTCGAGGCGAAGATGCGCGCGAAGAACGACGACGCCCCCGAGGCGGAGGGCGAATAACCCTCAACTAATCTGCTCCCCGCGAAAGCGGGGGGTAGGTTGGCGTTTGTCAAGGTTTGTTACATATGTTGCCGCCGGCAACAAATTGCTTCTAGCGGCGCTCGCAGGATCGATCCTAAGGGCGTAATGCCTATAGGCGTATGCCAGCATACCACTCCGAAACGCGAAGCGTCAGGCGGTCGCTGAAGGCCGGCAAATTGGTCGGGCAAAATGGTTGACATAGGCGCTCGGATGCGCGATAATTGAAGCATGACGAACGATGAGTACGACGAACTGCACCCCAATGGCGATCCGCTATTGAAGGTGCACGATGACCGGATTGCCAACATCTCGGGTGAACTTGCCCGGGGTGTGATTCAAGCATGCGAGGATGAGGATCAAGAACCCATCCCCGACCACTTCCAGATCATTGGGTCTGTCATCCAGAACCTGACCCAGTACCTCGTCGACACGGTGGAACCGGAATGACGAAGCGGAAGGTCATCCAGTTCGAGGCAGTCGAGGGAGCGGCGGTCAGTGCGAAGATCGCCCAGGTGAAAGGAATGCTGCCGACGGTTCACTTCGAGTTCAAACTTCGAGGGCAGGACGACATCACCATCGAGATGGATTTGGTGGAAGCGGGGAAGTTCGTGCAGGAAGGGATCAATGCCATCGAGGCGGCAATCCCGAATATTCCTCGACCTCGCCGCAACCAAGTTTTCTGATCGCCTTGACAGGGTACTAGGGATTTGGTAAGGTAGTCATATGACGAACAACGATACCGACAACTGCTCGACTCCTTGCGATGGTACGGGATGGACGGGAAATCCCCGGGTCATCTGCACCACCCACTACGAGTCCAACTCATTGGGGGAGTTCCAATGAAGAATGACACCGCGACGAAGGCACCTCGCCCGCTCGCTCGCCCATTGCCCAACAAGGACGACTTCGCGCCGTTCGACTTCACTAAGGTTGACAAGTCCAAGAACCATCGCCGAGGAACTCCCTCCAAGCGGAAGGTTCGGGTGCACCTCTGATGATTGCTTCGCTGGTCACTGGAATCGACATCCGGAAGGCGCTCCGATCGGCAAACCTCAAACCGTCTGATTTCGATGAGGAAGGTTTGCTCGACTACTGCCGCGCACAGGACATCACCGATCCCAACAAAATCGTCGAGGTCGCCACGCTTTACTTTTCTTGGGAGAACATGTGATGAAGAGAGTACTCCTGCTGATCGCTCTCGGTGCTTGCATCGGACTCTTCCTGCTCTCGCTAATCGGGATGGGTTACAGCATCGGATTCCACAAGGCGGAGACCGCCGACATCACGGTTCTACCTTGCTCTGCCTGGACCGAGACCTCGCACCCGCACATCCCGCCGTTCACCTTCACCGGTGCCTGCGCGCTTCCTGATGGTACTCTCTCAGTGCCATCACCCTGACCTGTTCGTCATAACAAGGGCCCGAAGGCCGCCTTCCTCTGGAGGCGGTCTAAGGGTGTCAAGGGGCGCCCGGCATGCTAGCATACCAAGTCGACCGATCGCCGCTTAGGGAGTCACCAAATCGCCCAAACTATTTTGCTCGATTGCCTTGACTTGTTGGTGTGGAAGGCATAGTATTTAGGTATGACGAACAACACCGACACCACCGCTCCGATCAAGGTTGACCTGGTCGAACTCGCAATCGCGCAAGGTCTGCGCGCACTCGCGATGAACCCCAAGGATTACGACATCGTTGGAATCCACAACTACATCCGCGACAACATCGAACCGGGCGCCGAGGCAATCGACCTCCGACCGATCGCTCCTCTCTTCAAGGTCGCATGATGAACTGCAAATCCTGCGGGGCATCTTGCCTCTACGCTTACAACAACCGATGCCACAACTGCGGCGCCGATCCGAAGTCCGAACCGAACACGGAGGTAACACTATGAAGTGGCATGACGCTCTCGCGCAGGTCGACCGATCGCGCCAGATCAAGGCCCTGGAGAAGATCCTCAAGAAGACCGCCGATGGCGCTCCGATGGCGATCCTCCGAGTCGGCTCCGATCAGGAGATGTCCAAATGGACCGCTCAGGGTTGGACGGTTCTCAAGGCCCCGACCGAGAACATCTACGGGGCATCTCACCAATGGGTCCTTCAGAAGGCCACCGATCAAGTCCGCTCCGATCTGGAGGCGCTCCGATAATGGACCAGACACCGATCGCCGATCTAGCAGTAATCGCTGTCATGGTATGGATCCTCTATGCCGGGAGTCTATGGAGGGCTCGCCGAAGGGCCCTAAGTATTGCCCGCAGAGAAGCCATGCAGCGACACCCTGCCGGTCGCTCTCAGGCCGACCTCTAGACAGCACTCCTGGACAGGCGCCTATATAGGGGGGTATATACAGGGGTCATATAGGCGCCCTATACAGAAGGGTATATAGGTGCCTCTAGAGGATGCCTATATAGGGGTTCATATAGGAGGGTCATATAGGTGGGGGATATAGGTGCATACCTATCCATGATGATGCCTATCTATATCCATGCATATCCATCCTCATTGATCGATCATTCATCCATGCATATCTATCCTCATTGCATGATGATTCATCTCATCCTTTCCCATTCAATGATGAATGATTCCATTCCTTGTTCCTTCCTTGTTGATTGATCGATGATCGATCGCATCCTTTCCCCTTCCTGTTCCTGTTCCACTTCCAGTTTCTTCCTTCCTCCTTCCTATCTTAGTTTCCTTCCAAAGTCAATCTCATTCTTACATTGACTTTCTCTCTGAACTTGTGGTATGCCTGAACCCCCCCGGGTCATATCCCGCCAAAAGACGCTGGGGTGCCGACAGACCAGTCTACGTCACCACTGTAGCCTCTCTCCCAAAAAGTGCCTACCACGTGTGCCTCAACTCGGACTCCAAAGATCCGGGTGCAATCGGAGTCCCAACGTCGCCTTGCAACTCGATGCCTAAGTCGATAGCATGCTTACATGACTACTGCTGATGACAGGCTCGCCGAAGCGGGCCAAGAGGTCCTCGATTCGCTGTTTGAGGGTGAACAACTCTGGCTTTCCATCGGGGTGAATCCCGCTCAAACAGGCGCAGAACGCCGCGCTGCCATTTCGCGCGCCACTCAACGAATGGGTCTCGTTCAGGGCCTTCTCTTCGCTGCCGAAGTGGCCCAAAATGAGAAGAAGACCTTCAAGGCCACCCGCACCTACCTGGCAATTAGGTCTGCCCTTCCCAACCCCTTCGACGTACCGATCGACGATGAAATCTCCACACCAGAGCCTCAGCTTCCGAGCGAGCAATGGGTCCCAGATGTCACTGATCCCCACCCGACTGAGAAGTTCGAGCTTCGGCCTGATGGCGATGGGGACGGGTGGGGATAATGGCTGACGCAGATCGCATCTCAGTCTCTACCCAGGGACGCACTTTCTACTGGGACCTGCCCGCCGGCGGTTCGACCACCGTGCTTCAGGTCCTGGTGCAGTCGCTCGGGCCGGCTCAGGAGGACAATCCTCCGAAGCCGAAGGTCGAACCAGCCAAGAAGAAGCCCCGCAGCGCTTATGGCGAGCCCGAGTGGGATGTCTCGCCGACCCAGTACGCTCATCGAGGACCCGATGGAGAGGCTCTGATCTAATGCCGCTGTCAAACCGCAAAAAGGCTCGCATGATCCAGGCTGAGCGCCAGAGGAAGGTCAATGCACGCAGCCTGAACGGCAAGGGTTACTTCATGGACGCAAATGACGAGGACATCGCACGCCGATATCTCGCCAGCGGCGACGAAACCCTGCTGAACAAACTCCCGAACTACCCGCTGCTTCGAGGAGGCCAGTGATGGCTAATCCCCCGGCAAAGGACATTACACAGATCCAGATGGCGATCAATGCAGCCAAGCATCCGCTGTCATGCTCGATCTGGAAGACCAGTATCTGCTCCTGCGAGGCTCAAGCTCGAGCAGTTCTGAGTCAGCGAGAGAAGGATAACTAATGGCACGCACAACTCGAGCCATTCTGGATGAAGCTATCGGTGTGGGACACGATATTCGTCAGGTCAACGACGCCATCGACGCGTTTGTAATCGCCTGGCGCAATAAGAACTTGCGTAAAGACAAGTTTGAGGTCTTCGAAGAACCCATGTTTCGAGACTTGAGCGCTATTCGTGAGAGTTTTCGAGACAAATTAGTAGCACTAAACAAGGAGTTAAGTTCATGATCGACCCATTCCAGGCCGCAAACCGACCCGGTGTTCCACACAGGCCTACTCGGCTTGAGCGGAAGTATGCAAGACTGAAGGCGGAAGTGGCGCGCTATAAGGCGCAGGTTGAGGCTTATTCAGATAAGTCCATCGCTGGTGCCATGTTCGGCGACAAGCTCAAGGTCCCAACTCTTACACTGAACTCGCTGGCAATTGCTCAAGGCAAGCTCGCGGCGTTCGAGTCTCATCACCCGGAGTTCCAGATTGGGGACATGAAATGATGCCAAACTTCCGTTCTGACGTCGTTGTCAAGCTCATTGACTCGATGGCGTCTGACATGGCTGTCACCAGAGCAGCTCAGGTGTCAGTCAAGGGGGAAAATAACCCTGAAACTGACATGCCAAGGCTCATTCGGTACCTCATGGAGAACCGACATGGCTCGCCATTCGAGCATTCGGTGTTTACCTTCTTCGTGGAGGCACCAATCTTTGTCTTTCGTGAGTGGCATCGGCATCGGATGTCTTCGATCAACGAAATGAGCGGGCGATACACCACGCTGAAGCCTGATTTCTACGTACCGGCGGCGAATCGGAAGCTCATGAACATCGGTACAAGCGCTCGCCCCGAGTTCGCGCCTGGTACTCCTCAGCTTTCAAGGCTTGTCGAGAGCAATATCGCTGGTGTTTGCAGCGAAGCATGGGTTAGTTACCAGGAAATGCTCGCCGCAGGGGTTGCCAACGAGGTTGCGAGGCTTGTTTTACCAGTTACGACCTACTCGCAGATGTATTGGACTGTCAACGCACGATCGCTGATGAACTTTCTCTCCCTTCGGATCGATTCGCCTGACTCGACACACCGTAGTCGACCCCAGTGGGAGATTCAGATGGGCGCTGAACAGATGGAGGCAGAGTTTGCACGCCTCATGCCACACACCCACGAGGCATTCGTTCAGTCAGGACGGATGGCGCCATGATCCCGAATCCGAGGACAATTCTCATTAGTTTTCATTGTCAGGACTGCATTTTCAAGTCTGATAGCCTTACTGAGTCGGTAAATCACATGATGACGACGTTTACCGGTGAGTTGGGCGACATTAAGATGCATGGGCATGACATCAAGCCGGTCGCCACTACTCCACCAGGCTTCAAACTCGTTGAATCACGTCGCCAAATCCGGAACTACCCATCAGAAGGAGAGAAAGATGCCTCGCACACCTGCTCAGATAGCTGAGCAAGTTGTAAATACCTCTGGTCATTTGACCTATGAAGAGGCAGCCAAACAAGGTGCCAAGATCATGTTGCAAGAGATTCGGGAAGAACTCCAAGATATGGTCAATGGTTGGGAACATGAGGGTCAGCCTCTAGCCCATCACATCACAGACGAGGCAGCTACCTTCGTCAAGAAGCTCCAGGATCCTAATCTCCGTCGCATCGACTTCACCGAGGTCAACCCCGGCATGAGAATCCGCGGTGTAACAGCCGATGGTACCCATATCGAGGGTAATGTTCGAGAGATTCGAGAAGGTGTTGCATGGCTTGGGCACCCGCCGTCAGGTCAGCGAGGCTTCGCTCTCGGCCCTAAGACGCCTGAGCTCTATGAGGTGACTTTGCCATGATGGCTCAAGAGCTTACTTCAGAACATCTGGGTAAGAAAATCCAGTTCCAGCATGGTCGCGCAGAGGCTTTGACCACTTACACTGATGTTTTGGTGGGGGTGAAGCATCATCAGAATGAGTTGGGGCCATTCTCAACTGCTCAGGACATTCTCTCGTTCCGTAATCACACTCGAATCTGGCTCAAGAACACTCAGTGGCGTACTCAAGGCTTGCTGAGTGGAATGAGTGAAGATAGGGGTCTTGAAGTGGCTAGTGACCTCGAAATCACGATCATCGATGACAAGTAATAAGGGCATAGCCTCAGGTATCCTGCAGGCGTATGCAGGCGCCAATCGTATCGAGGTCGAGCGAATGCTCGTTCAGGCTGCAGGCGCCGCACGGAGCGATCAGAGAGCTAAGACGCTAAAGATCATGATGGCACACAAGAAACTCCTTCGTGAGGCCTATGATTCCACACCCCGAGCTGACAAGATGGGTAGGTTCAAGATCGCCCGTAGCATAAAGACGATTGACGCCCTACTCGAGATGCTATAGGATGTAAGCATGATCGATAGAAAAGCAGCTTGGGCCATTAGGATCTCCTACCTCTTCATAGCAATTGGGTTTGAGGGTGGTACCATTTGGCTCATCATCATCACAAAGTTGCCTTGGTGGGCTGCTGGCTTTATGGAACTCCTAATTGGAGGCATGTTTGGGTTAGTTGGTTCCCTGATTTGGGCCATAACAAAGAGGAGAAGTTGGTAATGCCATTCCTTCTATACCAAGGTCCTGATATAGGTGACCTGAGAGCCTCAGTCTGGACAGTGATTGGTACTCCCAATGCCAACACCGTTAAGTCGCTCCTTGAACTTGTTTTGGACAATCATCCGACGGCCAAACCTGAGATGTTCACCATTAGTGATGAAGATCTGGGTGAGGGTCCGACCAAGCAATTCAACTGCTGCGTAGTGGAACTGGGTCGATTCGCACCGAACCATGTCCGATTTCGCAGTTCCAACCGTACCTGAGCCTATCTGGATAATTCGGGGGAATCGCGTACAGTGTGCTTACTGCGGTTTGAAGCTCAAGACCACGCAAAAGTACATCTCTCACTTCCTTCGACGTCACATGAACGACGATGGGACATGGAGACCGGCTGAGCACAAGTTTGCTGCGATCGCAGACCCCTCACCGGAGGAACTCGAGGCTCTCGAAGCCGCTGATCTAGGTGTGGAGGGCAGGAATAGCTATGGTCGCAAACATAAACCTCGTGATAATTGGTGGGAACTTTAGGGCATCCCGGCCTTGGGTCCAGCCGCTAATGTCGATAGCATTATGACGAGGCAAACGCCCCTATCCACGCAAAAAGGAGAGAAATGAAAAAGCTGCTCGGTGCGGCTGGCGCTCTGATTCTCGCTCTCGGCCTCACAGTCGGAGTCGGAATCGGTGCTGCTCAAGCACACAATCTCGGGCTGGACGGTACTGCCGTCTGTCAGTCCGATGGAACCTACACGATCACCTGGACGGGGACGACTACCAACGTTCCCGATGGTGACACCGGGGTCGCGACGATCAAGTCGCACACCCCACCCAGCTCGACCCTTTCGTCCAATACCGTGCCAGGGATTGTGGGCAACACCACCTTCACTTTCACGCAGTCGGGCATCCCGGGCAACACCAACCAGGCGAACGTCAACCTCGACATCGCATGGACCGGAGTCGACACCTACAAGCAGAACGACGTCACCGGGCACAAGAAGCTCGATGGCGACTGCAAGCCGCCTGTAGTCGGTAGGGATGTGCCGATCATCCCGGCGGTCTTCCACCCGGCAACTTGCACCGTCGGATCGACGTTCGACACCTTCGCTCAGGACCCTGACGTGAAGTACACGGTCGACAGCCCGCCGGTGGGTGTGGGTCAGGCGCTCGCTCCTGGGGTCTCGGTCACGATCACCGCGCATGTGAAGGCGGAAGACCTGGTCGCCAACGGTGGGACTGACAATCCTGGCAGTTACACGGTCACTTTCACCGGACAGCCGCTCATTCACAACGCCAGTTGTGCTGACGCGGTTGTTTGCCATGCTCTGGGTACGCCTTACCACGAGAGCGACGACAACGAGGGCGTATTGTTCGCCGATGGCTGGCACCTCTTCGTGCCGGACCCGAAGAACGGCAAGGCGACTGACGTCATCTTCCCGGCTGAGGGTAACCTGCAGGGGCTGACCAGCTTCACCTGGAACTCGACGGGGTTCACCGGCAATGGCATCTTCATCCGGTTCATCGTCGATCTGACTGCCGATGGTGGGGGCGGGTACAACTCACTCTCCATCACCGATGGTACGGTGACTCAGGCCTCGATCGCCAACGTTGGGTCGAAGGCTCTCTTCCTGGGGAAGACGATCGCTCAGATCGCTGACCTCTACCCCCATGCGGTATACCACGCGATCAGTTTCCAGACAGGGTCGGCTTACGATGCCGGCAATGGCGCGGTGCTGACCGGGTTCTCCGGGGGTGACTGCGCTGCGAACTTCGTTGCGCCGCCGCTGCCCGAGACCAAGGTGACCTACACCGACTGGGAGGATGGAGACTACGCCTGCGGTGATACCACCGTGACGCAGACCCGCACCAAGGAGACGACGACGTACTCGTACACCGCCGACTTCCAGGTGACCTCGACGGTGACCGATGAGCAGCAGACCCAGACTCGCGACCTCACGGCCGATGAGATCCTGGCTCTCAACTGCCCAACGCAGACACCCACTCCGACGCCTACGCCGACGAGTGACCTGCCGACGCCGCCCCTCGCCACAACTGGGGTGGATGCCTCGATGCCCTTCGGTATCGGAATCGCTGCGCTCGGAAGCGGGGTAATCATCGCTCTGCTGGTGACGCTCTACCGCCGGCGCCAGCACAACTAGCAACAGGGCCTGACGCGCAGTAGGCGCGCCTAGCGGGAATCGATGCCCGGTCAGGTACTCTCAGCACACCCCCTTCAAGAAAGCGAGAGAACAATGGCAGTTTTTCAGACGCCCAAAGCATCACGACATCGCATGCTCGATATGGATGCGCTGAGAAAGCGCAGGAAGCGCAATAAGGCTGCCGCGAAGCAGCGCCGCATGAATGCACGCAAAGCGAGGGGCAAATGACTAGGGATCAACACCCAGCATTTGGGAAAGGCCCTCGCCTCGCGAGCAATCTATGGCAAGAGCCTGACATCATCGGCAAGGTGAATAAGGCTCTTGAGAAGTATCGCAAGCGGCAATCAGCTTTCTGGAAGCAGATGGAGCGATACTTGCCCGCGGCCTACATGGAACGACTATTCCGCCAGGCATGGATAGGCGGTTATGCAGCCAAAGCGAGGGAGGTAGCAGATGAAGCGGCTAATCGCGGTGGGGAGAAAGTACAGTGAATTCCACACCCAGTACGTCACCTTCGCTTCGAGGGATCCTGAGTGGCATCCGACACCAGATCCAAACGCGGATGCTCGAGATTTCGACTCTGAGAGCAAGGCGATTCGAGAGTCTGGCGACGAGGCCGGCGCGCCACAAGGTTTTGTGGACCTTTTCGAGGGTAAGGCAAGATTCGGACGATCGTAACGTCACCACCAACCCCAAACATTCACGATTCAACACCTACTGGTTCTTAGGAGACAACAAATGAGCAGCAATCTGATCGACCATGCCAACCGCGAACTCGACCTCCTGGGGTGGCCACAGCTCACCCGCGAGCAGATGCGAGGCAAGTTCCCGATTCAGTCTGATGATGACTACGATCGGATGCTTCGGAAGGCGATCTTGCAGTTGGTGACTGACTTCGCAGGTCAGAACCACTCAGGCCATTCTGCGGCAATGGTCATCTCGATCACTCACAAGTTGCTTCAGTTCCAGAATCTCTCGCCCATCACTGACAACCCCGATGAGTGGATCCAGCAGAGAGAGCTGGTAGGTTTCGAAGTCTGGCAGAACCGTCGCAACAGTACGTTGTTCTCAAGTGATGGCGGTAAGACCTACTACGGTCTCGATGATCCGATGCCGGCATGGGCCAAGTGGGTCAAGAAGAACATCCCCATCGCCATCCGATCGCGGGTGTGGAAGAAGCGCAACCCGATCCACTTCCTCGAACTGAAGCGATCTGCTCATGTTGATGCAGAGTAAGTGGCATCGATTCTGGGCAGTCGTTCGCGAGGAATGGCACGCCATGAAGCACCGATGGGGTTTTGATGACCTGGAGCGGTAGCGAATTCCAACATGTAGATTGGGATGTGGTTTTTGGTAACCTGAACCGCGCTTTTGCTTCTAGTACCAGTTCTACTCGGAATTTCTTCTTTCTTGTGTCACCGCTTTATCTGCCCGATACTCAAAGTCCTCTGGAGCGGCTATGCGAGCTTGCGGGCATGCCCTTTAGCGAAGGGGTGGATCAGCGCAGGGTTTACAGAAAGGCGCTTAGGGTATGCCACCCTGATAGCGGCGGCTCGCATGAAGCATTCGTGGAGCTGCAGGATATTGCACGGAAGCTAGGCATAATCAAATAGCTCGAGATGCCTTGACTGAGAAGCGCGGGCGGCATTAGCATCATTACATGGCTGCTGAAGGCATCGATAAAGGGAACTACCCTCGATACGCCCTCTTCACCTCGTTTGGGAAGAAAAAGAAGGTCCGCATCTTGTACTATGAGGATGGCAAGTTTCGCATCCTTGAAGGTGATGATACACAACGATCGGTCACTCGTGACCAATTGATCTTCCTCAAGCCCAAGAAAACTTCATAGAGTTGGTCTGCCGAGGATAGAGTCAGATGCCATAGTCTGACTTTCGGTGGGGGTCTGAAGCTCCATTGCCTGGCGGTGATGCAAGCGGATGAGGTAGGCAGATCATTAGATGCAACGGCTATCGGGTCACCGGGTAGTCGACAGCAGGCACGACCTCCTGCAGGGGTACGTAAAAGATGAGCATGGTGTGCACCTTGGATCATCCGCTGGGCGTTCGGATCTGGTGATATGGGGTCCCATGGGGGGCCTCGGTGGTAAGTAAATCTGCCGGGGCCTCTCGATCCTACATAACTGAACATTGATCCCTTAGCTCAGTTGGTGAGAGCATCCGACTCTTAATCGGAGGGTCCTCGGTTCGAACCCGAGAGGGATCACCAGGGTTTGACTGCACGTTCGCGGCGATAACCGCGGCAGTCCCTCTGACCGAAGGCGAAATGGACTAAATACCCTCGGTTAGGCAGTCAACCCGTCCATTGTCCTCTCTAAAAGACAAGAGAGGCCAGGACCTCCTAAACCGATCAGCGGGAAAACGCGAGGGCGGGGTCCAACAATTGAATAGGTGGGGGCCTATCCTGTAGAGAACAGGGAGGCCGATTAGTTACAGGATGCTTAACCCCGCTCCCGGCCTCCACCATCCCCGACTAGCTCAACTGGCAGAGCAGCACGCTGTTAACGTGAAGGTTTCCTGGTTCGATTCCAGGGTCGGGGGCGCTGTCCCCCTAGACCGTTCGCGGGGATAGGTCAAAATGGCCAGGTGGTACCGTATACTGATGACGGGATATAAATAAACGGTGGCGCGACCTGGTCCTAAACTTCATAGAGCTGTCGGGTATGATGCAGACCGACTGTTGGTGGGAAGGGTAATACTGACCTCCACGACCACACCCCCCGAGTCTATGGTTCTAGGGAGTAACCTGTGACTACCGGTTGGCTGAACACCACCAACGGGGTTTTATACTCCTAGAGGGGGTCGGGTTACTTGTTCAGAAGGCCCGGCCCTCTCGGATCCACTATAGCCGAAAGGATAGTTGACATGGGTGACAAGAAGAAGTCCACACCCGAAGCAAAACAGGCAAATAAGGCCGCGGCATCTGGCGACGCAAAACGCGCTCGCACCGAGGCTCGCAAAGAGAAGAACCGACTCGCGAATGAGGCTCGCTATCGTGCGAATCTCGAGAAGGCCCAGATGAGAGGTCTCGAGCCGATCAAGGTCCCGGTGACCAAAGTCAAGACCATCAAGAAGGGGAAGAAGATCATCAAGCGGGTCGAGACTACTCCCCGCACTCTTTCGCCGGCCGAACTTCTGCGTCGAGATGATCGACTCCGCCGGCAACGTGAACGTGAGGCCCGAGAGGCTCTCGAGCAGGAAGCTCAGGATTCGCTTCTCAACGACATCGAACAGCGGCTCTTGACCGCAGACCTCGAAGTGCTCTGATGGATCAGCCGGAGTGGTTTTTCTCTGATGCTCTCCTGAGCTCAGATGAGAAGTATCGATACACCCTCGAGCGCAAGTGGGATCGTAGTAGTTGGTCACTCCCCATCGTAATGCTCAACCCGAGCACAGCTGACGCGTCAATCGATGATCCCACAATCAAGTCGTGCATGAGAGTGGCTCGAGCCAATGGGTGGGGGGGCATCTTTGTGATGAATCTCTACGCATATCGTACGACCTACCCATACATGCTTGAACAGGAAGGGTACCCTGAGGGCCCTAACAACGATAAGCATCTCGAAGCCATGCTGGAAACCTGTCGAGAACAGGGTGTTTCAATCATGGTCGCTTGGGGTAAGCATGCTCAAAAAGACCGAGTCAACAAGTTCGTGCAACAGGCAGCAGGTGTGGATTTGCTTTGCTGGAAGCAGAACCTTGATGGCTCCCCTCGACACCCGCTTTACGCCCCTGGGCATGCACGTCTGATCGATTTCAACCTAGATATGGTATGATTGCAGTAGTTGAATAACAAGGAGAAATCTGATGTTGATCTTAGCGCTCATTGCTCTCGGTCTTGCCGGGATAGGCCTACTTGCTGCGTCAGTCTATGGCGTGATAGAGCTAATCTGGTACATTCAAGCCCGAATGGTCTTCTCAAGACTTTGGGATGAAGCCCACACCGAGCATGCTCTCTATGAACGGTTGAACAAACTTCTCTATCTCAAGCCGAAGCCGAACTACCGCCACAACATCCATTGTCCATCCTGCGGACGATTCGCTAAGCGAGTCTGGGGGATGGACACAGTCGTAGAATGCCATGTTCACGCGGTGCAATTCCGCGAATGGGATGTCGCAGTTGACTGGGCAACAGTGCCCCTTGCTCCCGGAGTAACTTTGGTGACGGACCCGATCATACTCAAGCCCTCGGTAATCGAACCTGAGCTGGAACTTGAGGAACTAGAAGAAGTAGAACAGGTTTATCGGGAGCTTGAGCTAGCCCCTGAAGTTTCTTATCCAACTGGGGCCATCCCGATCATCTTGCCGGCGAAGGAATTTGCAGCAATCGGCACATGATGAGATGCATTTGGGTCATCTCTGAAGGCACCTAGAAATCGCCAATATGGCTGAATCGAGTGATTGATCGGTCGGCATAATGAGTTTGCTCATCGACTCCTCACCTTGACTTCAATTCCCGGACTTTGATAAGGTCAGCCTGTAAGTAAGGGAGGCCTCGATGGACTGGCTCATTTTGGGTGTGGGAGTAGCGAATCTCATTTTGCTGCTTTGGGTTCTTGAGCGGCAGCGACGAGCTGAAGATCAGGTACGCAAGATCAATATCTTGATGCGTGTTCGCAGTGGTCGAGTTGCTATGAAGAGCTCTACCACCCGAGTGCCACAAGTCGACTCTCGAGCTCGCACGACCAAGAGAGATACGCCTGACATTCCCGCCCGAGGTGGTCGAATGAGTCAGGCCGTACCGAGAAAGACTAGGGATGCCCGCCTCACCACTGACGATTGACTTTTCACTCGGCCCCGACCTTGTGCAACACAAGAGTGGCGTTTCCGGAGAAAAAGTCAAGCCCATGACTGCTGAAGGTAAACTTCTGACACCTAAGCAGATTCGAGCTCGAGCTCGCCGTAAGCGTAAGCGAGGTGTTCATCTAACCGAGCAAGAAAAGCTAGTACTCTATCGTAAGCCCATCGAAGAATGGGACCTCGAAGAGCTCGCGCATGGACGTCCACGCAATAGCAAGGGGTCGTTCAGCGGACCCAATCCTCAGTGGATCGATCGAGCGGTGCATGAGAAGTCAATGGAGATGTACACTGCGGTTGTTCGATCCCGCATTCGAGGGACGACAGTGACTGCGTTGGATGTTCTCACTGAACTGATGACTGATACCTCAGTTGATGAGAAGGGTAAGCCTTTCGTCCCTGCCTCTACTAAGGCTGACCTTGCCAAGTGGCTTGTTGAACACACTATCGGTAAGCCTACGCAGCGAATCGAATCTGATGTTTCGGTCAAGCTTCAGGGTATTCTTGGTCAAGTCATGGTAAATCCCACACAAGATGGTGGGTATGCCCCAGCACACTTCCCTGGCATTACAATGGCAATGGCAGATGGACCTGCCGATTACGAAGAAGAGGATGATGGCGATGAGTCCGAGGGATAAGAGACATCTCGAGATTCTCCTTCAGCAGGAGAAGAGAAACTGGATGACACCCACTGAGGTATTCCAAAAGCTGATCAACTACCGGCTCTGGGACAATGAGAACCCGACGGGAGTTGTTCGCCATGGCCGCAAACGTCGCCGTTGATCCTGATGAGCCTTGTGCTGTCTGCGGCACCAAGAGGGATGAACATGGGGATAAGCACCATCAGTTCAGCCGCGATGGCCAGCTTATTCCAATTAAGCCTGGGGATCCGCCTAAGAACACGCCGCCTGCTGCTCGGGGGTCAGGCGAGTCGAAGCCGAACAACCCCCTCAAGAACGATCCCACTGCTCACGCCTTTGTTCGTCTTGTTGAGGTACTAAGCGGCAAAGGTTTGCTTAGCGTGGCTGAACATGGTTATATCTTCGGAGGTTTCTATGCATCTGATCCTGGACAACCTCAAGAAGGAACTTCTGAAGGTAGTACTCCTTCGAGCCCCCAATGAGGCTGCTGGTGTTATTCTAAAAGATGGCACCGTAGTTGAGCTCCAAAACCTCTCAGATCATCCAGAGGATAGTTTCCTACTCGATCGCGCTGAGCTGGTGAAGTTGCTCCAATTCGAGAATGAACCCGAAGAAGTGACTTTGTGGCATTCTCATCCCAGCGGAGGTGTGGGACCAAGTCGAATTGACATGCAACAGAAGACCCCATTGAAATACCATCTAGTACTTTCTCTCGTGGAGGGAGATATTACTCCGACATGGTATTGAGCTTCCTCGAAACCTGATATTATGGGTTCAGACTGGGATTCGCTTCCACACCAAGTTAGGTTAGTACATTGCAGATCATTCGGGCAGTAACTAAGCTGTACGGCTTGAGCGTGTTCTCCCCTCTTGACCCTGAGAAGGATCACCACCCCAATGAGACTTTGGCGGTTCTTTTCCATCGCACTGCGGCGACCTTGTATTTTCTCTACGCGATCTGGGGTTTGACTACTACTTGGAGTGGAATCCCCACTCTCATCGAAGCCAATGGCGATATATGGCAGTTCTTCTTCAGTTTTGGGGTCTTCCTCATTTGCGTACCTGCTTGTATTGGGGCCACTTTCTTCCCTCATACTGCTCGGCTTGAGCTGTTCACCGGTAGCGGGTTCATTGCAGCCATAATCGTCTTCATGGCTTTTCAACTTAGCAGTGCTTTCCAGGACATTGCTCACTTCGGGGGTTTTGCTCTTCTTGCCACTATCCTGGTTGTTCCTCTGTCTCGGGGGATCATGATCTACCGTACGCTCATCAAGCAGGCGAAGGATAATGAAGAATAATGGGGACTCTTCAGATAGTATTTACCATACTAGGGCTTGTTGGAACGTTTACCGGGCCTGCCGGTATTATCCTTTGGCTTCTTGGTAGAAAAGGGGCTAACAAGAAGCTAGACCTCGATGAACGAGGCACCAATCTTTCAGAATTTGAGGCTCTCAAGGTCGCATATAGAGAACAGGCTGACGAGGCTAAACAATCAGCAAAGGATGCTCAAACTGCAGCAGAGAAGGCCCAGAAAGCAGCCGAACAAGCTCAGGCTACCGCAACTACAGCCGCAAGAGACCTCAATGTAACTAACCAGAAGCTTGAGAGTCTTCGGAAACTCTTCCAGAGCATAGTCAAGCGATCCAACATCATCCTTAGTCCTGAGGAACAAGAGATTTTCGATAACACCGCTCCGATTATCCGCAAAGCTCGTCGAGTTTCATCCAGCCCCCAAACCTCCTGAGAGATTCAGGATAACAAAGGAGATAAAGAATGACACTTCAAGGGATTGACATCAGTGGGTGGCAGAAGGGTATCAACCTTGCTGCTGTTCCTGCTGACTTCGTCATCATGAAGGCCACCGGAGGTAAGAGCGTCGTTGTCGGAGACTGCGACCGCCAGTACCAGCAGGCCAAGGCCGCCGGCAAGCTTCGTGGTGTTTACCACTTCGCCAAGGATGGTGGTCCCGCGAATTCGGCAACTGTCGAGGCGGATCACTTCGTTCAGGCGACAAAGGGCTACCAGGATGGTGAAACTCTGTTGGTTCTCGACTTCGAGGCCGACGCAGTTTCTCTGGGTGCTGGGTGGGCTCATGAATGGCTCGCTCGAGTCTTGGCTCAGACCGGTATTCGGCCCCTGATCTACATGAGTGGATCGCTTGCCGGGCAAACTCAGTGGGATCCGGTGGTCAAGGACAGCTTCGGTCTCTGGGTGGCCAACTGGGGTTCCAATCCGGTAACTGGTCACGTCGCTGCTCCCGCTGTGAGCTCCGGTCGATGGCCGTTCGAGATCATGCGTCAGTACTCCAGCAACGGCACGCTGCCCGGTTATGGCGGACGACTTGACATGGACGTCTTCTACGGCGACCATTCGGTGTGGATGAAGTACGCCGCCAAGAACGGCCAGGTCGTCACTACTCCGCCCAGCACGCCGACCACTCCGGAACCGCCCGCTCCGCCGGCCAATGACATCGACACGATCGCTCGCCAGGTCATCGCAGGTCAATGGGGTAATGGCAACGACCGCAAGGCTCGCCTGACTGCCGCCGGTTACGACTACGCGGCCGTTCAGGCTCATGTCAACATCCTTCTCGGAGTTCACGCTCCGGCACCCATGCACCAGACTTACACGGTGCAGCGAGGTGACACCCTCTCGGGAATCGCATCCCGTCTCCACATCGCCGGCGGATGGAACGCTCTCTACCAGGCGAACAAGGGTATCATCGGAAGCAATCCGAGTCTGATCAAGCCCGGTCAGAAACTGATTCTTCCGTAGAGCCGCACAAGGAAGGAAACACATGAAGATCATCGAGATGGTCTCGCACGGCGGAGTCTTCGTCGATGCGGGCAATACGCTCACCACACAGCCGGCATTCCCCCAGATCGTGAACACGATCACCTGGGTGGCTGTGCTGCAGATCATCGTCCTACCGATCCTGATCCCGGTGGCCACTGGCCTCTTGGCAAAGGCTCATTGGTCGACGTTGGTCAAGCGACTCATCACGGGTGGCTTGGCTCTTGTCACCTCGGTCGGATCGGCGATCGTGGGAGCGGTCAGTACCAACACTCCGCTGGACATTGGAAGTATCATCTTCCAATGGGCACTCACATGGGGGGTGGCTGAGCTGGTGTACTACAAGCTCTACACCATTCCTGTGACGTCACAGACTGACCCGGATGGCAACAAGGCGACCATCGCTTCCATCCTGGCTGCCAAGGGCAACTCGTGAATGAGGTCGACTCAGTGGGCGGTTATGCCGTCCCCGTCGATCCCATGGACGATTTGCAGTGTGACAGCTGCCAGTAGGAGGTGATCCTCATCTACCAACGGGGGCCCGAACGCTTGAACCTACTCCCAGGCGCTCGGGCCCTCAGCGGTAGACCAACATAAGGAATACAATGTTAGTTGCACTTCGCATGCCAGGTAGTAGCACAATGGTGGACGATGAAGCGGTTGGCAACTTGTTCAATGACCAGAGCACAAGTGGTCGTCAGATCAAGATCATCGACTTTGCTCGGGATGAAGAAGGTCTTGCCCTCTACCCAAGCAATGGTAACTCCGATGAGCCTCAGTATGAGGCAGAAGTTACCAAACACAACAACAGCAACCTCATTGGTCGCCATTCAACAGTGAAGGCCTCCACACTCGAAAAGAGCTACCTCCCAAATGAGTAATGGCAAGCCTGGTGATGTCATCGTCAACGAGGGCGGAACACTTTGGGCATTCTGGTGCCCTGGGTGTGCAACTGCCCACGGAATCGATGTCAAGCCGGGTGGATGGACTTTTGATGGTAATACCAAGAGGCCAACGATTGGTGGTTCGATCCTTGTGCTGGGACCCAAACGCTGTCATTCAATTGTGACTGATGGTGTGATAGATTTCCTCGTCGACACCGACGGGATGATGGCAAACACCCAAATGGAGTTGCCAGAGTGGCCATTCCTGAGAAAGAAGGACTTCTGATGGCTGGTGTGGAGGATCGTGGCGAATACAATGGTGGCGGCCCGATGCCGAACACCGTTTTTCCAAAGGGGAACGATGCCCTAACTCCATCGGATAAACTTCGACTTCAGTCCATCACTGGACAGGAAGAGGATTCTCGAGCTCCCGTTGATCCCTATTTCTGGCAGGGCGGTACTCTCGAGAAGATGGATGATTACAAGCGGCAAGCGATCGCAGACTCGAGGGCAAGGGAGTCGGCAGAACAAGCTCGATCGCGAGCAGAAGTGGACCGCTATAAAGAGACTCAATATTGAGGTCGCGCGCAATCATCGATTAGCATGACCTCAGGAGTCTCAGTTTGCTCCTAAATCGCTCAGCACAATCGTGACGGGCATTTACTCGATCATGCGAAAGGAGTTGTCATGGCGCTTCCAGAGCTCAATGGCAAGGTCTTTCGCAAGGACAAATACTTCGAGCTGACGGGCTATCATCCACACGATGCTCAGAAGCTAGCGCACTACGATTCCACTCGCCATCGTGTCCTTAGTAATGGTCGACGATGGGGTAAGACCATGTTCGGTGGCAAAGAGATGGAAACGCTCGGGTTCTTGAAGAACTGGCGCGGTGAGCCGATGCGTGGCTGGATCATTGGCCCCGAATATACTGACGCTGAGAAGGAATTCCGCGTCATCTACGACTCATTCAAGAAACTCGGTATTGACCAGGTATCTAACAAGTTCCTGAACAATACTGAGAATGGCAACATGCACATCCAGACCAACTGGGGATTTGACCTTGAGTGTCGATCTGCTCGACACCCGGAAAGCCTCGTTGGTGAAGGTCTTGACTTTGTGCTATTAGCTGAGGCTGGTCGCCATCGTCGACGAACCTTTACAGAGTATGTGCGACCTGCTCTCTCTGACAAGCGCGGTATCTCCATGATGACCGGAGTGCCTGAAGATGCTAGCGAGATGTCACTGCTTTACTGGGGCTACTATCGAGGTCAGGATGAAAACTTCCCTCTTTGGAAGTCTTGGCAGATGCCCTCATGGACAAACACAATCGTTTTCCCTGGTGGTCGTAACGATCCGGAAATTCTCGAGGCCGAGTCTGACCTGACCGAAGACGAGTTCCGTCGGCAGTATGGTGGTGAGTTCATTCTCAAGCGCGGTCGCGTTATGAAGGAGTGGGATGACGACCTTCACATTGGCGATTACAAGTACAATGTTGACTGGCCTCTCTTTGCTGCAGTTGACTACGGGTATCGCAACGACTGGGTTTGGCTCTGGATTCAGCTTGACCCCATGACTAAAGAAGTTTACGTCATTGGTGAGCATAGGTGGAGAGAAACTGACACCGAGATGGTTGCTCAACAGATGAAGGATCATTACTGGATGAGCAAGTTGCTTGCTATCTATGTCGACCCTTCTTCACCGGATGACGCGGCAATTCTTCGTCGCCACCTCGGGGTTCAGACCCGAAACAACACTGGTGGGGAAATCAACGCTCGTCTGCAGTTGATCCGAGCAGCACTGAAGTTGAGACCGGAATATTTGCCTGACGATCACCCAGAGAAGCACCCGGGCCTGGTCGTAGATCGAACTTGCACGAAGCTCATTTGGGAAATGCGAGAAGGCTATCGTTGGCCTGAAAATCATAACGATATGAAGAACAATAGTGAGATTCCGATGGATTCGGATAACCATGGACCAGAAGCACTAGGACGGTTCTTCAAGGGGCACATGGAGCAGTTTTCAACTTCTGGTGCACGCACCAGTAGACAAAGTCGAATTACAGCGAGGAGACGAGCAGCATAATGGCTGACTGGAATCAGTGGTCCTCGATCAAGAGCATTGGTGGTAGCATGCCCGGGATGGGCTGGATGCCGGCGGATGACCAGGATCGAGTACTGGCATACATCAAGTACGACCAGATGTACTGGAATGATCCGCGGCAATACAGCCTGCGTGTCCTCGACGGCGAGCAGCCCCTGTACATCCCGAATGCGCGCACAGTGGTCGATACGACCGCTCACTACCTTCTCAAGGGTCTTACCCTTACCGCGGAGAATGCCTCGGATAAGAAGCAGCTCGATGACTTCTTGAAGCGAGAGGCTTTCTACTCCCGTTTTGCGGCCGCTAAGGTAACTGGAGTCGCTCGAGGTGACTTTGTCTTCCACATGACTGCGAATCCGAAGAAGCAATCTGGCAGTCGAATTTCGCTCAACTCGGTAGAACCCGGATCGGTATTTCCGATTTGGGACCCTGATATGCCAAGCACGATGATCGGCTGTCACCTCGCTACTCTCTGGGAGAACCCAGATGATCCGTACGCGACTTATATGCGCCGGTTGACGTATCGGATCGATGAATCGACAGGTCAGCGACGGATCAGTCGAGTCGAGGTCATCATCAAGATCGACAACAACCAGTGGACGCCTAAGGCAGAGATTGTCAAGACAACACTGCCATTCGGTTTCCTCGATCCACGCATCGATCAGATTCCCATCTTCTGGTTCCAGAACCGGCACTGGGATGGTGAAGACTTCGGTTCAAGTGATCTTCGTGGTCTTGAGGCCATTATGATGACGGTCAGCCAGGGAGCTACTGATGTCACGGCCTCACTTGCCCTGGAAGGCTTGGGCGTCTACGCAACTGATGGCGGTCGCCCCGTCATCCAGAATGCCGATGGTACTACCAGCGAGACTGACTGGGAGGTTGCCCCCGGCCGAGTCATGGAAGTTCCTAGTGGCGCTTACTTCAGGCGAGTAGAGGGTGTGGGATCTATTACGCCTGCGGTCGACCAGATCACTTACCTCGAAGATAAGATCCATGAAGCCACTGGACTTGGTCAGGTTGCCTTGGGTACCCTTGACCCGGTGAGTGCTGCATCTGGTATTGCTCTCTCGATCAAGTTCTTGCCGACCCTTGCAAAGATTGAGACTCGAGACCAGCAAGGTATCGACATTCTCACTCAATTGTTCTACAACTGGAAGACGTGGATGGCCGTTTTCGAGCAAGTAACAATTTCGGGTGATATTGTTCCCTCAATCGGGGATAAACTCCCGACCGATAGGGTTGCGAAGCTCAATGAGTTGAACAACATGAAGGACCGCAACGTTATCTCGGCAGAATTCTACCGTCAGGAGATGGAGAAGCTGGGGTACAAATTCCCGTCCGACATTGCAACTCAGATTCAAGCTGACATCGACGCGGAGACCGCGGCGAAGAAGGCAGCACAACCTGATCCGGCACCACAACAGAATTCCCCCGGCGACGTGACGTCGACCGATGGGAGTACGCTCCCGGTAAAGAACGAGAGCAACAATGCTAAGAAGCCGAACGAAAGCTCGGGGACTGAGGCAGTCAACAAAAAGACGCGGGATGCGTAGGAAGGTTACACAATGGACATCACCGAACGCTGCACGTACCTCGACAAGTTTCCGGTTCTAATCTTCGGTCACGAAGACCCACCGAAGCCTGCCGATCCGAAGCCCAAGCCGAAGGAAGAGGAAGTCCCTCCGAAGGAGGATGACGACCCCGACGAAGACGAGGACGAGGATGATGACGAGGATGAGCACGATGACAAAGACGACCCGAAGACAAAGGGTCTGAGGTCAGCCCTCGCCAAAGAGCGCGCCGCAGCAAAGGCGAATGCTCGAGAACTGAAGAAGCTCCAGAAGGAAAAGGCTGAGCGGGAGCTCGCTGGAAAGTCCGAGTCGGAGCAGGAGAAGGCCAAGCGCGAAGCCGCAGAAAGTAAGCTGACGAAGCTTGCTGAAGGGTTCAAGCGCACTGCGGTCACCTCCGCCATCGAGAAAGCTGCCGCGAAGGCTGGCTTCATCGACACCCAAGATGCCGTCGACGCTCTGATCAACTCCGATGACCTCGGTGTGGAACAGGATGAAGACGACCCCTCGGATGTGACGATCGATCCCAAGTCCATCGAGAAGGCTGTCAAGGCACTCGCCACCAAGAAGCCGCACTTCCTGAAGTCCGGTACCGAAGATGGTGAACCGACCGGTGGTCAGTTCGGTGGGTCCAAGCAGAAGAAGCCCACGGGTGACGAGGAAATCCTCGCCAAGTACCCCTCGCTTCGTCGGTAACCACCAAGCCAAACAACCATCACTCAAGAAGGGCAAGAAATGGCCAGGTACGATAAGTACGATCCCATCTCTGGTGGCTTCCGCGCACGTCTCAACGCCGCGCTGACGCTCACCAACGGGAGCTTCATGGGTGGCGTTTCCCTCAACGCCAGCGGCCGAGTGGTCGTGGGCAGCGCAGGTCAGTCCGGTCCGGTCGGTCTTCTCGTGAAGAACGTCGCCCGCGGTCCGGTCGGCCAGTGGGGCACGGCACTCAACGGCGGCACTCCCAACCAGAATGCACCGATTGGTGCTCGGGTGGGCGACGTTGTCGACATCATGACCAGCGGCGAGATCGTCGACCTGGATCCCGCGGTGTTCGTCGCGGGTTCGAAGGTCTGGGCGAAGGCCGATGGCACTCTCGAGGTCGGCGCGGGTTCTGCCGGCAGCTTCCAGGTCGGCTGGACGGTCGAGGCGGGACGCCTGATCGTGCGAATTGCGGCAGCGACCGCGGTTCACGCGTAACCGGCAACTCCCACACCCACCAACAATCAAGAAAGGCACTCTGATGACGCAGGCAATTCCTGCCGACAAGCTCATCTCGTGGCTTCTCGAGGAGTCCCCGATCAGTCTCGAAGCCTATGGCGCCGAGCAGGGGTTCAACGAGCGAGCCGACGTCGTAGTCGCTGCCGATGGCACCGATCTGAACGACTTCTGGGATGAAGTTCAGGCAACCATCCGCATCCGCAACGCGCATCGAGACGATATCATCTCGGCCCTGACCTTCCGCGTCGATGACGTGAGCGAAGAGGTTCAGGTCCCGAGCGAGGTCGACTTCGAACGCGCCTCCGAGTACGGTCAGCCGGTCGGTATCCGCGGGACGGGCACTCGCCTCTTCCGTGGCTACGACTTCGACTTCTACGACCTGGCGATCCGGTACACCTGGATGGCCATCGCGGAGATGGATGCGAAGCAGCTCCAGAACAACAACAACCTCGCGCTCGAGGCGGACACCAAGCTGCAGTTCTACAAGATCATGCAGCGCCTCTTCAACCCGGTCAACGGCTCCGGCTTCACCGACAAGAACGAGGCGGTCACGGTCTTCGCGGCCTACAACGCTGATGGCGAGGTTCCTCCGAAGTACAAGGTGAACACGTTCGACGGGACTCACAACCACTACGTCATCTCGGGTAACACCGCGATCACGAGTGCCAACGTCGACACGCTCGCCAACCTGCTCGAGGAGCACGGCTACACCATCCAGCTCGGTTACAAGCTGGTTCTCTGGGTCGCCAAGGCCGAGGCCGACATCATCAAGCAGTTCCGGGTCACCACCGGTGCGAAGTTCGACTTCGTCATCAACCCGAGCTACTACGATGGCAAGGTCTGGGTTCCTGACAATGGCCACTACGTCGGTGGTCCGGTCGGAACGGTTCCGGGCGAGGTGGGCACCTACGGCCCCTTCCACATCGTGCAGGAGGACTACATCCCGACGGGATACGCAGTCGCCATCGCCACGGGTGGTCAGGACCAGCTGGGCAACCCCATCGGTTTCCGCGAGCACAGCAACCCCGCCTACAAGGGGCTGAAGGTGATCCCGGGTCAGCGATCTGACTACCCGCTCATCGACAGCTTCTACCGCCGAGGCATGGGCACTGGTATCCGCCACCGCGGTGCCATCGCCATCATGCAGGTCAAGGCCAGCGGCAACTACGCCGTGCCTTCGATGTACGACCCGGCGCTGAAGTACTAGTTCCACCGCAACACCATCGAGCGGGGCCCTGTTCAGATAGCGGGGCAGGGCCCCCTCTAACATCCTTCCTCTACAAAGGAGAAACAAATGGCCAATCGGCTTCCCGTGGTCTTCGAGGACTCACAGGGCAACATCATCAGCAACGACCCCATCTACATGGCTCAGAAGACTCTCTTCGAGGCCGGCCAGGGTGAAGACCCCGACATCGCCATCCGTGCAGCTCAGAAGGCCTCCGGCAAGAAGTCGGCCAAGGCCGCTCCGGCTGCGACCCCCGAGCCCGAGGAATCGGACGACGACGAGGTCATCGACAACGGCTCCGAGGACGAAGAGCCGGCCGAGGACTACAAGTCGTACAAGGGTCAGGCCCTCACGGATCTCGCCAAGGAGCGGGGTGTGGAGCTCACCAAGGGCATCACAGCCGGGGAGGTTCGCGCCGCTCTGATCGCTCAGGACTCGGAGACGTCGGATTCCGACGACGAGTCCGAAGACGACACCCAGGAGTAGTTCATCATGGCCACCCCGGACCAGATCACTGAGCTGCGGGCTGCCATCGGCGAAATCATCCCTACGGATGGTACCGAAGATGACACCATGTTCAGTGACGACCTGATCGGTGGTTGGATCGACGCAACTAGCTCGCTCGATGCGGCGGCACTCATCGGATGGAAGCGTAAGAAGGCCGAATGGGCTGGACTCGTCAACGTTACCGATGGTGCCGCCTCTCGGGCGTTCAGCGACCTGCTCGGTCACGCCAACTCCATGATCGCTGACCTCGAAGATACTCTCGCAGGACCAACTTTTGGTCGCACCCGGATCGGAAAGATCGTTCGCTCATGAACCACGCTGAGCTCGTGATGAGACGGCGGAACGTGCGTGCATTCATTGACGCCGACCCCGTACTCATCGCGGTCTCGCGTAAGGGTGAACCGATCAAGAATGAGGCAACTGGGGGTACACTGCCCGGGGTTCCTGAAGTTCTTGAAGACCAAGTAGCTCGAATTGTTCTAAACAAACGACGCTACAACAATGGCATTGTGAACGCAGAAGCTGGTCAGATCCCCCACACCGACTATCTGCTGGTCGCTATGCCTGACAAAGACTTCCAAGTCAACGATGAGTTCAAGTGGCTTGGTATCAACTATCGCATCACTGGTCGCTTCGAAAGCCGCCAGGAATCCATCCTCTGCTCGATCGACCTGTTGGGAGCCGACAATGCCGGTTAACAATGGTGGGATGATTATCCTCGATGGTGTTCTTCCCTGGTATGACGGCCCTGAGTGGAACGACATCGTTGCCGACGTGTTTAGCAAAGCCGCCCCAGAGGTCGAGGATCGGGCTAAGGCTGATGCACCCTGGGAAGATCGTACCGGGGCTGCTCGAGAAGGTTTGAATGCTTCAGTCAATGAAGTTGGCGACGAGGAAGTCGCGCTCATCCTTGCTCATACCGTGGAATATGGGTATTGGCTTGAGGTTATCCAGAATGGTGCGTTTGCCATCATCATGCCTACGCTAGAGCGAGAGGCTCCAAAGATTTACGCAGATGTCGCCAAAGCTGTTGCCAATGCACGTCATGGGGTGAATTACTCACTATGACCGCTAGACACTTTACCTATGGTCGGTTGACATCGTTTGCTCCCCTTACCGACTTGATCGGTGGTTCTGAAGCTCCTCGGGTGTTCTCAAAGAAGTCAATGACGTCCTCTGTTGAAACCTGTCCTTACATTGTTTACAAACTGGGGAACGCCACAGTTATCAATCTTTCTGAAGACTCTGATGGTACGTACTACACTCAGTTCCTTCAAATCTTCGTACATGACTTCACGAATGAAGAAGTCGCAGATTACGACCAGATCGACGCGGTAATTAAACAAGTCAAAGCCGCGTTCAAGCTTCAGGTGTCCCCTGGAGATGGAGTCATCTCATGTCAATATCTCGAGACGAGTCAAGACCTGAATGACGATACCCTCAACACCGTATTCAAGTATGTACGGTTTCAATTGATAACAAAGGAGCTGTAAAATGGCCTCAGCCAAGAAGGCAGTGATCTACAACGGTCCTGCTGACATCCGTCGCCTCGGCAAGGAAGACTTCGCCAAGGCTGGTGTGGAGCTGGACAAGACGATCGACTTCCGTTTGGGACATCCGTTCCAGGTGCCGGCCGATCTTCACAAGGCTCTGCTCGCTGACCCCGACCTGTTCGGCAACTTCAGTGATGCGGATGCCGCAGATGCGGTCGATGACGACGAGGAGATCCTCGACGCCACCGGAAGTGCTTCTTCGACCGACACGAACATCGCCGGTTCGAGCAGCACGGTCACCAAGCAATAATCGCAATCGAATTCAATCAGAGTTGCGTCAGGGAATCGCGAGGATACGCTTCTAAGCGACTTTCACGCGCACGATGATAAATTACTCGATGACGGAATAGGGATTCTGAGGGGATCTCAGATCAATGACAGTAGAACTTCGATGCTCAGGCAATGAACTCTATGGAGTCGCTTCAGACGATGCCCAGGGTTCTATCGAAGTTCGCTGTCGACGACGAGGCTGCGGTTACCAGCCTGGAGTAATCATTCTCCACACCCTGTCATTAGAGACTGGTGCAACACTCAAAACTCAGAGGTTCTCAGAACCTCACCCTCAGAAAGGAACCTAAGCATGGCTGCTTCAACGCTTGGGACGGTTCTTCCCTTCGGTCTCCGACAGGTCAAGATCATTCCCCTGGATAACACCGGCGCTACGGTGCCGGCAAGTTCGCTGCTTCTTCCCGCATCTCGAACCTTCAGCTTCAAGGAGACCGAGGACTTCACCACGCTCGAGGGTGACGATCACACCGTCGCTTCTCATGGTGCTGGCCCCGTGGTCGAATGGGACCTCGAAGGTGGTGGTATCGACCTGAAGCTCTGGAAGCTCCTCTCGGGCGGAACGATCGTCGAGGCCGGAACCACTCCGAACCAGATCCGGACCTACACGAAGCTCACGAGCGATGCTCGCCCGTACTTCCAGGTCGAGGGTCGATCGATCAGCGACTCGGGTGGTGACTACCACCAGGTCGTCTACCGTTGCAAGGCCGATGGTGACCTCGAAGCCGATCAGTCCAACGGCGACTTCCTGCTCACCAAGTGCTCGGGTCACGGCTTCGGCAACCTCACCGATGGCAAGCTGTACGACTTCGTGCAGAACGAGTCTGCGGTCGCCCTGGTCGCTGGGTCGTAACATCATTCTTGCGGGGCGGAGTTTGTCGCTGCGGTGATGGGGGCATCTTCGGGAATCGGCCCTCCGCCTCGCAAGAACATGACACGGCATCGGGGTTATTGCGGGATGTGATTCACGCATCATACCCTTGAGGGGTATTGCGTGACATCGCAACGTGCAATGCCATGATGACTTGCTCATCAGACAAACTAAACATCCAACAGACCTCATGGAAGGCATGGAAATGGGAACTGGAAATACCCCCAGCAGTAAAGACATCAAGCAGGCCGAGCAGCGACGCATCTCGCAGATCGGTGATTTCAAGGCACGCATTGGCGGCCTTCTCGACCTGCCATCTGGCGCCACCGTGCGGGTTCACAATCCCGGTGGTATGCAGGCCTTCATGGACTCCAAGGCCATTCCCAACTCGCTCATGCCCATCATTCAGAAGGCACTCAAGTCCGGTCAGCCCATGACTGCTGCTGAGGTCGTGAGTGAAGATGGCAATCTCGACCCCGCGCTTCTCGAAGACATGATGAAGCTCATGGATGGCATCATCCTCAAGACGGTGGTCGAACCCCGAGTTCACAAGGCACTGACCGAGGCAGACCTCGAGAAGTGGAATGCCGATCCCGCCCACGCTGACGATCAGCTCGATGACATTGAAGAGCTGCGATCAGCTCTCGATGAAATTGATCCCAAGCTCTACGTGGATGAATTCCCCCTCGACGACAAGCAGTTTATCTTCCAGTGGGTTGCCGGAGGTACCCGCGACCTCGAGGAGTTTCTGCAGGAGCAACGAGAAAATGTGGGCGCTGTTTCTGCAATCACGGGGAACAAATCTTCCACCAAGTAGTATTTTTGGCCTCACCGCGGGAAGCTATGAGGCATACTGTTTCGACCAAGCGATCTGGTACTTCGGTTCCACGATCGAGGCTGAGATGGAAAAAGCTTCAATGCCTAAGCGCCGCGGTAAGGGTTCATCAGATGACACCGAACTCAAGCGAAGGCAAGTCCTGAATAAGTACATGAAGGGGCCTGACGCTCCGGGTCAGTACGCTGATCCCGCGGCTTTCTTCAAAGGGTTCTGAGGAGAGGTGAATGTCTGATACGCTTGGTACGATCAAGGGCCAGTTGGTCCTCGACGTCAAGCAGGCGTTGAATGCATACACCACTGCCCGCCAGGCCCACATCTCGACGGTTACCGCCCTACAGACTGGTGCTGGTGCCGCGATTGGTGCAGGAGTCGTCCTCGCTGGTGTAGGAACGGCTATCGCTGGCGGATTCCTTGCCGCGGTCAATGCTGCCGCCCAGTTCGACAAGACGATGGCATTCGCGGCTGCCATCTCGGACTATACGGCGGATCAGCTCAAGGCAGTCAAGGCTGAGGCAATCGACCTCGGTAACAAGACTGTTTACTCGAACCAGCAAGTCGCAGACAGCTTTGTTGAGCTTGCTAAGGCTGGTGTTTCTGCTGAAGACATCGTCAATGGTGTTGGTCAAGCTGTAGTTTACCTGGGTGCGGCTTCCGATCTACCTCTCGATACTGCAGCAAACATCATGACTGCTGCACTTGCTACCTTCGGGTTGGGCGCGGATCATGCAGTTGATGTGGCGAATAAGCTCCAGGGTGCCGCCAACGCATCGACGATCGATGTTCAGGACTTGGGTACCTCACTCAAGTATGCTGGTGGAACTGCTGCAGCTTTGGGTGTCCCGTTCGATCAATTGAACGTTACTCTGGCTGAACTGGGTAAAGCCGGTATTCGAGGGTCAACTGCTGGTACTTCACTTCGACAGATCCTTGTCTCCCTTGGTGGTTCTAGTGACAAGGCTAAGGAATCGCTCAGGCAGCTCGGTATTATCACTGCGGATGGTACCAACCGATTCTTCGATGCTCAGGGTGCGCTGAAGCCTCTTCCTCAGGTGTTCGACATCCTCAAGCAGTCGGTTGCCGGACTCAACAAGGAACAACAGCTTTCTGCGCTGCGATCCATCTTCCAGCAGCGGTCGTTGAGCTCGGTCTTCACCCTGCTCAATGGTGGTTCTGAACTCTACAACCAGTTCGCAGATGCCATTGGCAACACTACTGCAATCGATATCGCCAACAAGCGACTCGACAACCTTTCCGGATCGATTGAGATTCTCAAGGGTAACTTCGAATCTGCTCAGGTTGTGATCGGTGAGAACTTCCAGGGTATTGCCACTATGGTCGTTCGAGCGGTAACCGCAATGCTTCAGGCCTTCGTGGCTCTGCCCGGTCCCGTTCAAGTTGTACTTACCGCACTCAGCGGCTTCATGGGCCTCCTGCTCATCCTGGTGGGTGTGGGAGGTATTTTCGCGGGATCAGTTCTGAATATCATAGCGTTGTATCTTCGGTTGAAAGATGCTGCGATTGTTCTCACTGGTATCACGAACGCACTTTCTCGAGCTCAAGCGGCACTCAACTTCATCATGGCTGCCAACCCATTTGCCAAGGTCATTGCGATCATTGGTATTCTAGTAGCCGCGTTTGCCATTCTTTACAATACCAATAAGCAATTCCATGATGCAGTTCAGTCATTGTTTGCTCAGCTTGGTCCACTCATCCAGCAGGTAGTTCCCTTTGTTCAGGGACTTCTCAACGCCTTTGTTGGATTTGCTCAGCAGGGTCTTGGGGCAGTTGTCGGAGTTCTGCCGACTGTGCTTGGATTTTTGTCGCAGCTTGTGAGCGTACTTGGGGGAGCCCTGGGGAGCGTTCTAAGCGCCGTACTTCCGCCGATCTTGCAGTTGGTCGGTATTCTTGTGGCGGGATTCATGCCGGTTCTTCAGGCCATCATCCCTCTTATCTCGACTGTTGGTCAGATTATCTCTGCGGCCTTCGGTGGAAACATCGCCGCCCTGCCTGGACTCATCTCGACATTCATCCAGCAGTTTACTGCGGTCATCGGAGCAATTGCCACCTCATTGATCCCGGCTATCATTCAGGTCATTACTCAGGTTCTGGTGGCATTGATTGGTATCTTGCCGGCAGTTATTACTGCGGGGATCCAGTTGTTTACTGGGTTGGTGACTGCGGTTTCTCAGGTACTTCCCCAGATCGTTGGTGCAATTTCCACACTGGTGGGACAGTTGATTGCCACTCTGATTGGCATGATTCCGACACTGATTACCACCTTCATTGGTCTTATCACTGGGATCATTAGCGCCCTGACAACTTTGCTTCCAGTCCTTATTCAGGCTGGTATCCAATTGTTTACTGGGCTCATCACTGCGGTTGTCACGATCATCCCTCAGTTGATCACCGCAGTTGTTCAATTGATTCCGGTACTTATCCAGGCAATTGTCTCGTTGATTCCTCTACTGATTACTGCGGCTATCCAGCTGTTCTTGGGACTCTTGACTGGTCTTCTGCAGGCTTTGCCCCAGTTGATTACAGCAGTTGTCAATGGCTTGGTACAGATTTTAACCGCCATTGTCAATGCGATCCCTCAGTTGATCCAGGCTGCGATCCAGTTGTTCTTGGGATTGTTGATTGGTCTCGTTCAGGCGATTCCTCAGGTCATCGTGGCACTGGTGAATGCCATACCTCAGATCATTACTGCGCTCGTAAGTGCGTTGCCTCAGTTGATCAGTGGAGCCATTCAGCTGTTCCTTGGTATCCTTACCGGTCTCATCAGCGCAATCCCTCAGATCATCGACGCGCTAATCAAGGCAGGACCCCAGATTGTCAATGCTCTTATTGCTGCTGGACCTCAATTCGTCGACGCTGGTAAGCAGCTAATCAAGGGTCTGATCAACGGCTTCGGAGCTATGGGTGGTGCTCTCCTTGACGCAGTCAAGAAGCTGGCTAACTCGGCTATCGATGGGTTCAAGAAGCTCTTCGGTATCCATTCTCCGTCAACAGTTTTTGCTGCCATGGGTATCAACCTTGTGCAAGGTCTTGTCAACGGGATCAGGGGTATGCAACGTCAGGCTGTACAAAGTGTTACTGCTCTAGCCAATGCGGTCAATGGGGTGCCACTGACTCTTGCTCCTTTGACTGGGTCTGTTAGCGCAGCATCTGACCTGCAGTCTCAACTTGCCAACGCCCAATCGGCTGCCGCTCAGATCGGTGTGGAATCGGCTACTACCATTTCGCTTGAGAACCTTCGAGATGTTATCGATGAGATTCAGCCGAACGTTACTAACATCGATGTTGATGTCCATAACCCCGTGGCAGAACCCGCCTCGGCTTCGCTCCCTGGTGCAATTCGCCAGGCCGTCTTCATTGCAGGTGACTGATGACTAACACTACTGACACCTATTGGGATGTCGATGGAGTGAGTCTTCAAACATTCGCTCAGAACATCGAGACGTTGGGTAGTCGTGATGTTCCGCCTAAGTATCGGGGCGACGACATTACTATCCCTTACATGGAAGGTCAGCTTTGGGTTCCAAAAGTACCCGATAGCCGAATCATTCCGCTTGGGATGTGGGTTAGAGGGGCAAACTCTGACGACTCTGTCGATCGTGATGCTCGACGTATCTACGATGACAACTGGCGAAATCTTCAGCGACTGTTGTTTACTCCTGGCCGACAGTTTACACTGACAAAACGGTTCTGGTATAACGGTACCCTCCACACCGCAAGTGCAAAGGCCGAGTTCAACGATGGCTTGGATCCCACCATGAGTGGTCGTACTCTGAGCAAGTTCACAGTGAGTTTGAAACTGGCCGATCCCTGGTTCTATGAAACGACGCTACAGACAGTGACGCTGGTGAATGGTGACCAGAATGTCACGGTTGCGGGAGACGTTCCTACTAGGAATATCATTGCCTCTATCAACGGCGTACGCACCAATCCGCGAATCTTGAACCGGACTACTGGGGCTCAGTTCACATTTGCAGGTAGTTTGCTTGCTGGTGATACTTTTTCCGCAGATGTCAAGGCATACCGGGCCACTAAGACTCCAAGTGGTGGTTCTGCTGGGAAGGTCAATGGATCAATGATCCACTCTGGTGATCCTCAGTGGTTGAATTTGATCCCAGGAGTCAATGTCATGAACCTGAGCTCTGACGGAACTGAGCTTGGGATTACCCAGCTTCAAATCCGAGGAGCATACCTCTAATGGCAAACGAAGGCATCGAACTCGAGGTCTACGGACATGATGATCCGTTCACCAAGCTCGACACCCTGCGTGGTCGTCAGAAGCCCACCTTCCTCGATGAAATCGGAGGTAATGGTGGTGGTAACTTCCTTCTCTCGAAGAGGGACCCGCAGTATGCTGAAGATCCAACTCTCGTCGACTACCGCAACTCGATTCTCTACAAGGTTAATGGTCTTCCGGTTGGCCGGATCATCATCACCAAGCAGGATGACACCATCATCGGTGAAGGTGAGAGTAAAGATGAGGCCGTCCAGGTCACCGGAGAAGGACCCCTTGTTTGGTTCGAAGATGCTGCAGTCCAGCCCTATGGCGGCTTGAAACTTCATAGTCCAGACAACCGAGTGTTCAGCTTCGCGAGTGAACGCGGTGATTGGTACACTCCTCATGAGGCTGACTGGATCAACCCTTATGACTGGGGTGTCATTCACTCCTGGCCAGTTCTGGGTGATAGCCCGAGTGGGTGGCCTCAGCAGGCAGACAACACTGATGTTCCTGCTCACTGGATTTGGGGCGTCCCGGTTGTCGACCCCGCGCCGGCAGGTAATTGCTACTTCCGGTATGAGTTCACGACAACTGTCGAAGCGACATATATTTTCTATGCTGCTGGCGACAATGCTCTCTTTTTGTACGTCGATGGTGCTCAGGTAGCTCAAACTCAAACGGGTAAGAGTGCCTATGATTCTACCACCAAGGTGACCATGATTCTGCCTCCTGGCGACCATGTCGTTGCTGCGATGGTTGAGAATTATGAGCAGGCTGCAAACAACCCGGCTGGCTTGGTACTGGCAGCATTCACCACCGATGGTAGTACCGAGACCCTGCAGTTCAAGACTGGCGATGCAGGCTGGAAAGTCAATGCCTACCCCAGTTACCAGCTCGGATGGAACCCCGGCGAGGTCATTCTTACTCTGCTTGCTGAAGCCGAAGATCGCGGAGTTCGATTCCCGACCTGGTTGACTCCTACGTTCACAACTACTCACGACAGCAATGGGAACACTTGGGATCAGGTCTATGAGTGGTCGTTCGGCATTGGTGAAGGTTACGACTCGGTCATCAGCAAGATGGGTGACATCACACTGGAAATCTGGGTTGAACCAGATACCCTGAACTTGAACATCGCCCCTGCTCGTGGTGAAGATCGCACAGTTGACCCCGGTGCCGTTGTCTTTGAGCGAGGCAAGAACTTGCTCAGCGCCAAGTCGGCTGGTGTGGGAAAGGTTAAGAACGCGCTTGTCTTCAAGACTGCTGATGGATACCTTCTTGAAGATAACACCGACGATGCCTCGATCACTGTTTACGGTACTCTCGAGGGTGCGGTTTCTGCCGATGTTCCTCAAGCAAATGCCGAGGCACTCGCGACTGTGATCTTCAGTCACAAAGCAACTCCTGAAGAAGCAGCAACTTACACGATCGTTGATACTGACGATACTCCTTGGGATTCTTTTGGCCCGGGTGACATGGTGCTTGCTCCAGATAAGAAACTGCTCTCGGTTGACCGACGAGTCATGTCCATCTCATTGAGCGAGGCAGATGGCAATGGTAAGCCATTGTACGCTCTCGAGTTCGATACAATTTTCCAAAGCAACGACATCATCCTGAACAAGATTCTTCAGAAGACTAGCGGTGGATCAACTGGGGCAACCCTTGCTTCAACCGATAATCTTTCATCTTCTGGTGCTCCGATTGTCATCGGTGGGAGTGGCAATACTCGAAAGATTCCAAAGTTCCCAACTGGGCTCAACGCCAGTTCCGCGGGGTATTGGACTGCTGATGGTGTTACCCCCTATGCACAAGTGCACCTGACCTGGGATGCAGTCACTCAGAACACCGACTTGACTGCAACTGTGCCCGCCTTCTATGAGGTGTGGGGTCGACCTACCGCCAATGCCGACGATGCTTACCAGTTGTTTAGCCAGGTGACTTCAAACGAAGTATACATCCAGCCTTTCCAGCCCGCTTCAGAGTGGACTTTTGAGGTCCGGGCTATGAATGACGCAGATACTCCTTCAGCATTCTCAGCTACTGTCGATCACACGATGGCGGGCCCAACCGCTGCAATGGATGCTCCTGACACCCCCACGCTTAGTAGTAGTCTTGGACTTCTAACTGTCACATGGGATGGTAAACTCAATGGAAACGATCCTCCGCCGCAGTTCCGTTACGTCTACGCACAAGTCAAGCCGCATTCCTCGGGGACTTACCAAAGGATGGGCCCTGCTCTTACTCGTGATGGGCGTAACATCACTATTGCTGGCCTCGTTATTGGTACTTCCTACGATGTCAAGCTGGTAGCAGTCGACGGCTCCGGAATCGCCTCAGCCGCTTCCACAAGTGCGACCATATCAATCATCGGAATTGATCTGGGAGACCTCGACGCAGCCGTTACGGATGCAATCGATGCGGCTCATGATGCAGCTATCGACGCAAAGCAATCGACCAATCTTCTCTTTGACGGGTCGTTCGAGGATTCCCCCCTCATCTACTGGGCTCTCAGTGCTGGTACAGTTCAAGAAACAGCTCACCCTCGGTCTGGTACTCACAATCTGAAACTTACGACCAATGGCACAGTACGTGAAGCTGCAACTTACGCTGAGTCCATCCCCTGCCAGCCCGGCGACCAGTTTTACTTTGGTATCTATGTCAAGCCGGCATCAGCAACCTGGAGTAACCAAAACATTGGATTCCTTGTTCATCGAGGGGACGATGCTACGGTTAGCGATGGGACTGACACTGTATCCCTTTCTCTTCAGTTGGACCCTAGTAACTACCTGATCTTCGAGTCATCTTGGGTAGCACCTGCGGATACTTACTACTTCAAGCCTGAGCTTGAGTTGATCGATGTTACAAGTCCAAGTGGAACAATTTACTACGTCGATGATGTTCGTATTCTTCTGATGGTGGGAGAAACGCTCATCATTGACGGCTCCATTGTTACCAACAAGCTTGCTGCAGACTCAGTTACCGCTGGTAAGGTTGCTGCAGATGCGATCGCGGCCGAAAACATCCAGGCTGGAGCTATCGTTGCCGGCAAGCTCGCAGTTGGAGCAGTAACAGCTGCAACAGTTGCGGCAGGAGCCATTTCGACCAATGCCCTGGCTGCCGGTTCTGTAACCGTCGATAAGATTGCCGCGGGTGTGGGAGGACAACTTGACCTCACCGGTAACTCAATCATTCTGGAGGTTACTTCAGATATCGATGGTGTGGCAAGTGACCTCGATGCAACCGCAGGTAATCTAGCTGACATGCAAACCTACTACTCGTTCAGCCCAAGTGGTGCGGTAATTTCCACACCGAGTTCGCCATTCGCGGTCTCTATCCAGAATGATAAGATCGCCATGCTCGAGAATGGCAACGTGGTTTCTTACTGGAACTCAGGCACAATGTACGTCAATCAGTTGGTGGCGACAATCCTTAACCTTGGTAATCACCAGGTGGAAAAGTACGGAACAACCGATAGTGTAGTGAAGGCGCTCTCCTAATGGCTACTGACCGGCTCGTAGTAGGAACCTCGAGTCCTACAACCTCGATCTACCTCCAGGCAGACGAGATTGCAATCGACGTTCCCAATAACCGGTCGTTGGTGAGAGCTTACTTCCGTCAAACTACTGCTGCTACCAGTTACTATAACTGGCATGATGCAAGTGTCTCGGGATCAACCGAAGGTACTGGCTATGGTTTTTCTGGGGCCAGCGCCGACTTTAGCTCAGGTGGTAGTGGTTGGGGTACTGTTGGCCCTTACGATGTTTGGGTTACTCACAATTCCGATGGTACTAAGAGTACTGCGCTTGGGCTTTCGGCCAACTACCCTCACGCTTCGGGCCATGGGGGTTCCGCTAGTACTTCACTTGGTCTTTCGACCATTCCTCGAGCTTCTACCCCGACGTTCTCTCCGAATCCTTGTGATGCGGGTACTCTGGTCACGATCACTACAAACCGTGCAGATTCTTCGTTCACTCATGATCTGACCTATTCCATTGGGGCAATTTCAGGGGCCGCTCTGGCAACTGGAGTCGGAGCAAGTACCACCTGGACCATTCCGCTCTCACTGCTGAATCAAATCCCAAACAGCCTTACTGGTGCAATTACCATCCACACCGTAACCAAGGACGGGTCTGGGAATGTTATCGGTTCAACCGATACTACCTTGACGATGAGCGTTCCGACTTCGGTTGTGCCTACGCTAACTGGTATCACCAATGTCGATTCTGTCTCGGCAGTGGCTACCGCAGTTGGTAAATATGTCCAGTCACTGAGCAAGCCGACACTTACTATCGTTGGTGCTGCCGGGGCATATTCATCGACTATCACTGGATATGCAGTCACGATGGGGGGACAGTCCCTCAGCGGCTCCTCAGCATCCTTGGGCACTCTCCCTGCAGCATTGGCAGTATCGGGTGGCAGTATTCCGATCGTTGCTACGGTTACCGACAGTCGAGGTCGAACCGCTTCTTTGACGGTCAATGTTGTTGTACTGGCTTATGCTCCTCCAGCAATCACTGCCATTACTGGACAACGCGCTCTTTCTTCGGGTACTGCCGATGACAATGGAACTTACATCCGCGCGAACATCAACGCAGCAGTTTCTTCGCTCATCAATGGTACCGAGAAAAATGATCTGACCTACAAGATCTGGACTCGAGACCACAATGTCGGTGGCGCATTCACGCTAAAGACTACCGTCGACACTCATGGAATTACCTTCAACAGCTATGGTTTGGTAAGTCCTTACGCGGTTACCAACTCGTGGGATGTTTTGGTCGAGGTTATTGACCTCTTCAGTACTTCGGCGGTTCAATTCACCATAACCACTGCTTCCATCTTTATGCATTGGAACAGCTCAACAGGTGTGGGAATTGGTAAATACCGCGAGCATGGTATGCTCGATGTTCTCGGGAAAATCTTCCACAACAACGGGCAAGAGCTTGGTATTCCGGCTACTAATGCTGAAATTGCTACGGGAACCGATAACATCAAGGTTGTAACCCCCGCTGGCTTGGCAAGTACAGTTGAGACTTTTACAGGGGTTGTAAGTTCAAGTTGGAGTAATGGTAAGCCTTCAGTAACTCTTGACGCAGGACAGACTGCAAGCGGTTCTGTAACTCCCTTCCTGCCTCCTAGGGGTGCTGATATTCAGCCTGGCGACAATGTTATTCTTAGCCGTATTGGTACTCTTTGGTACATTGAGCGTGCCTACGCATCGCAACCAGACTACATGCGCAAGGTTACACTGACCCTCCAGAACAGTTGGTATATCTACTCGGATGCCATGCCTGGTGACCAGTCTCAGGCATTCGGAGATGGTAGTGCTCCACAAGGGGGCACTGGAGTCACCGCGGCAAGCACCGGTGTAGTCTATGCCACTAAGACGAGCACCCACATCGTTCACGTTGAGGGGCTTCTGCAGCGCGCCTCTACTCCAGCAGCAGGTTCTGTCATTACCCAGCTTCCCGTTGGGTTCCGGCCCACTAGGAAGCAGCTATTTACAGTTATCTCTAATGGTAATGCTTGGGGTACTGTAGAGGTAACTCCAGATGGAAACATTCGCTTTATCGGTGTGAGCAGCAGCACTGGGTTCTTCTCACTCAACAACATTCGGTTCAGGGCATCGACTAGTCCCTACACGTTCGTACCATTCGTGTTCACTGGTTTCCCCTGGGCTGAGGCGACTGCTCAGCTCTACGCTGGGGAGCCAGCCACTTACTACGGAAGCGCCGGTGTCGCCACCCCTGGATACACAATGGATGAAGAAGGCGTTGTGCTATTCGAGGGTGTTGTCACTCCGACATCTAACCAGGCAGCTAACTCCAACATCACACAGCTCACAGTGTTCCCAGCTCTTCTCACAACTCACAATCAACAGTGGGCTAGTGCGCGGCAGACTTTCACAAGATATGGAGCATCTGCCGGTGCTGCTGGTTCTGGCAACTATGTCAACTGCGGGATTGCTACCAACACGGGCGAGTTCGTTGGTCTGAGTCAAATGGTCGTCGTGATGCCAAGCGGTACTACTGGCGTGACCCAGCCGATCAATTTCCCGAACCCCACCGCATTCTTCAACTCGTGGGCCGCTTATGCGTCAACTTACCAGCAGCCCGGATTCGGACGCAGCAAAGATGGGGTTGTCTATGCTCGCGGTCTATGGAATGGTGGAACAATTGCAGCATCTATGAGTGAGCTGCCCCGAAACTGGCGACCGCGATACCAGGCGCTCTTCGCAACCGTGTCGAATGCAGCTATCGCTCGAATCGACATCGGCGCTGCACTTGTCAATAATGGTGGTCTGTCAGGGGCTGTCCTTCCGGCCTCTGGTTCTAATCTATGGTACTCACTAGACGGCGTATCCTGGCCAGCTGATCTTCAGGCGGTGAACTAGATGGTAATCAGAAAAACTCACCAAGTTCAAGACCAGGACCCGCCTTTGGGGATGGTTGTACAAAATGCTGACGCTTTCACCGTAGACGACATCGTAATACAGCCAGGTGATGTACCCATGAAGCAAGTGAGTAACAGTAATGGAATCATTGTTGCAATCTTGTCTGAAGAGGACTTTGATAGCCAATTCATCACTGGGCCATAATCGAATGAGTCATGCCGTCAGTGCGCCTTCAGAGAGCTCCGTAATCGCTCAATAGGGGCATGCTCGACTGATTGCTCAATCGCGTTATTGGGCGATACACAACAACTCACCCCCGGTAGGCCAATTAACTTCAGCCTGTGCCGGGGGTGAGAAGTGTTAGGTCGGCGACTTACTCGTCGTCGTCCGAGTCGTCCTCGTCGTCTTCGATGACCTCGTCATCGTCCTCGTCGGACTCCTCGGCTTCGGCCTCCTTCTTGGCGGCGCGGTCGGCAGCCTTCTTCGCCTTCAGCGCGTCGAGCTTCTCCTTCTTGTCCGCGTCGAGCTCGCCGGCGTTGTAGGCCTCGATGATCGCCTCGACCTCGGGGTCCTCCGGGCCTTCGAAGACCCAGCGGTCGCGGTTGCCGGCGACGATCTCGCGGTCGAGTCGGCCGTCACGGGCCATCTTGCGGAGGAGAACTCGCAGGTCACGCGGCTTGACGACCTTACCGGTCTCGACCTTGATGAGCTCCGCGACATCGGCGACACCGAAGACGGACTCGGCCTCCGTGGCCTCGACCTTGGGTGCCGGCTTCGCAGCGGGCTTGGCGGCCTTCTTGGCCGCGGGCTTGGTGGTTGCCATCTCGGCTACCTCTTTCTCGTAGTTGTTTTCACTTCGGTTGCTCGGTGAGCATGCAAGACCTACCTTATAAGCCCTCAGGTATGCTTGTCAAGGCATATAGGTATTTGCCCCGGTGCCCGCGTTGATATATGATTGAGGTATCTAATCACACGACATTCTCAAGGAGTTTCATGGGCGGCCGATATCTTCTCATCGAGTTCGATGATGAAGCCTCTGCATCTCGCTTGCGCGCACAAATTGATAGCGCCACTCTAAAGGGTCGTCCGTTCCGAGTAGTAGGTCTATTCGCCAAGCCCGGCCCCCGATTCTGCAGGTGTGGAACATGGACCACTTCACGAGGTCAAGTTTCTACCTTGAAGTTCGGGGCTAAGTTTGGATGGCAGGTATGTACAACCTGTAAACGCCCCGCACCCATCATCAGTTTCTTGAGGAATTTGCTGAAGCCCGAAGACGTGATCCAGCCTCAGACTCATGACACTCTTGATGGTAAGATGAAGTTGCAATTCTTCCCCCTCGGCCTAAGTGCCCCTACTCGGAGAGTCTAGTGCAAACTTTCTTGCCCTACAAGTCTTTCGTTTCATCGGCGAAAGTTCTTGATCGACAACGACTTGGTAAACAACGAGTCGAATGCCTGCAAATCATGACCGCTCTGGTCGATAAGACAGGCTGGGTAAATCACCCTGCGACCAACATGTGGCGAGGGTATGAATGGGCACTCCTCAGTTATGCCATGGTTATCATTGAGGAATGGATCCGGAGAGGGTACAAGGATAATTGCGCCGATCGAATCCAAGAAGTCTACGATCGCGGCGTTCGAGAAGGCATCATCATTTCCACACCCCGAGTTCCGCCTTGGTTAGGTCTCAAGAAGTTCCATTCAGCACATCGTGCCAACCTCCTTCGCAAGGACTGGATTTGGTATCACAAGTTCCATTGGAAGGAGAAGGCTGCATCTGTCGATGACGGATACTGGTGGCCAACACATCATGGGTATTGATCCAACTGATCCTGAGGGCTGGCACCAATGCCATTTCTGCGGTCAAGATGTTGACAAGGATGGGTATGAAGATTCTGCCCATACTAAGCGTCACTTCCTAAGCGATTGCCGACCCGACTTGGTCGAGCATGAGATTGGTCCGATCTGTACGTGGCCTCTCATCACCGAACCCGGGTATGAATACCTCAACGAGGAGCTTGGTCGACCCAACTGCTACGCTTACCAAGATTCGGATGGTAAGTGGACTGAAGAACACATTCACTTCTACCCCGATGGACCGATGTGACGTACTATAAGTTCAAGAAGAAACCATACAAGCACCAGGTCGCTGCCCTCAAAGACCTACTTGCTAGAGGTTGGGGTGGTGCCCTCCTTATGGAACCTCGAACAGGTAAGACCAAGGTAGTTTGCGATTACATTGGCGTGTTGCATCTCGCCAAGGGAGTCAATCGGGTCTTGCTCATCATGCCGGTCGTTGCTATCGAGGTGTGGAAGAGGGAACTGAGAGAAAACCTCCCATTCAAGTTTCGGATGACAGTTTGGGATAAGACTGGACGTAAGGAAGTTGATCTTCCTAAGTTTGGGTCTGACATCCTAGACATCGTAATCGTGAACTACGACGCCTTCGCTCAGCCTGGTACCATGATTACCAATCGCAAGGGTGAGCGAGTTCGATCGAAGAGTCGTGGTGGACGATTCGACATGAAGAAGAAGTTCAGGCTCTGGCAACCTCAGTTGATTGTCCTCGACGAGTCACACCGTATCAAGTCGCCTTCCGCAAAGAAATCCACTGCCATGCATTCACTGGCAAAACTTCCTGAATACAAAGTCATCATGACTGGTACAGTGGTAACAAAGAGTAAAAAGCTCTACGATGTGTACAGCCAGTGGTTGTTCCTCAATCCTGAGCGTTTCAAGGGTATGACCTTCGCCCAGTTCAAATCTCGCTATGGTCGCTGGGTTGAGATGAATCACTACGCTTTGTGGAAAGGCTCACGTAATACTGAAGAGCTGCATACGCTCATGCACATGGATTCCTTCAGCATCACTCGGGAAGAGTGCTATGATCTACCAAAGATGACGCCCCAGATCATCCCAGTTGCTTTGGAATACAACGAATCTGGTCGTATCTACGATGAGATGGCTGAGGATATGGTCGCTCGAATTGAGTCTGGTGAGATTACTGAGGCTACAATTAGATTGGTCCAGGGCCTTCGACTTCGACAGATTACTTCTGGTATCACCAAAACTAGCCCCACACCTGAGTATCCTAAGGGTCGACTCATGGTAATCGGGAGCGAGAAGTTGCGGGCGATTGAGGAACGACTTGAGGACCTCATGGAAGCTGATGAGAAGGTAGTCATTGGTGCACTCTGGCGAGGGGACATTGCTCGTCTTGAGGCTGTCGGCAAGAAACTCAAGGTCCCCACCTTTAGTATTCATGGTGGTGTCAAGCAACGCGATCGTGGTAGGATTCCAGAAGAGTTCAAGAAAGTCTCTGGTGGAGCTATTGTCATCGGTCAACCTCAGGCGGCAAGTGAGGCAATCGACCTATCAGCTGCATCCATCATGCAGTGGTACAGTTTGCCTCAATCATGGGTTCAATTCAAACAGATGTCGGACCGCATCGCTCTAAGCGACAAACCCACGTTCCATGAGTTTTATCTAGCCCAAGGTACCATCGACTTCATGGCCTATCAAACGCTAATGGAGGATGGGGACATTGGAAAGAAGATGATTCAATCCCCAGAACGACTTCTTAGGTTGGGGCAGTCATTCGACGACGCGGATGATTGGGATTGAGTTCATTGACGCCCGAACGCGGCATCATATATAGTCAAATGACAAACCTCAATTGAAAGGGCTTAGATGCTCATCGTAGAAGGACCGGATGGTGCCGGTAAAACAACGCTGATTCAGGCTCTGCAACATGAGCTCGGGCTTCCCATTGCACCGCGAGTGGTCAGCAAGGATGCTGAAGCCATGGTGGATTTGCCCGCATGGGTTGAAATGAACCTCTCTGAGGGCTTTCAGCATAGGATCTTCGATCGACACCGGCTAATCAGCGAGCCTGTCTATGGCCCAATCCTTCGTCACGATCAAGAAGCCGGCTTTGACGACATCGAGACGATGCAGAGGTGGATGTTCAAGTTCTACAACTTGCAGCCAATCATCATCTACTGCATTCCGCCGCTGGATACCGTACTGAAGAACATCGCGGGCGACATCGAAAATCAGGTGGTGTGGGATCACATTCGGGGTATCTACTCTGCATATGTGGCTCGAGCTGCGATCGACTGCCGCGCTGGTCGTAATGTCTTCATCTACGACTACACCCAAGACAACACCCATAACCTCATCTCAATCGTGAAAGGTATCCTGAACCGTGTCATCTAACTTCGACGATGTCGGTGAATTCCACCGCAAGTTTGGGCTACCTCGAGTCAAGCCATTCGAGATGCCTCATCCAACAAATCTTCACATGGACCCCGCAGTAATGGACTTCAGGTTCAAGTTCCTGCAGGAGGAACTCAAGGAATTCAAAGAAGGCATGGAAGCTGAGGACATCGTCGGAATGGCTGATGCTCTCATCGATCTGGTCTATGTGGCCATGGGTACAGCTCACATGTTGGGCTTGCCCTGGCAGGAGCTCTGGGACGATGTTCAACGGGCCAACATGTCTAAGGAACGGGCTGCCGAAGATGGAAGCAACAGCAAGCGGGGATCAGGTCTGGATGTAATCAAGCCTGAGGGTTGGCGGGGACCTCACGGTGCTTCGATTCTTAAGCGTCATGGATTTGACATATGAGACACTACACAGCACCAACAATGACTCAGCTCTATGATGACTTGACTACAAGTCTTATGGAGGGCACCGAAGACGAGCTCGACATCATCTCCTCGGTCGATGTGCAGATTCATGACATCGTTGCCGAAGCAGACTCAATGGATTGGGACTTCGACTTCAAATCAGCATGGCTCACGAAGTCTCGTTGGTCAATGATGGTACGTCAGTACATAGACCCAGAAGACTTGGAAGCATGGATCGGGCAAGTCACTAAGAAGATCGGGGTCAAGAACCGTGGAATTGCAGTCCTCAGAACAAAGCTCGTCAAGCCAAGAGGAGGTGCTGCTACAGGTCACACGAACAAGCAAACTCGGACCTGGGGAGCTTGCATGCTTAACATCAGCTATAAAGCCCTCCCTGTACCTCAAATTACGCTCTACTCTCGTACCAGTTATCTCGGGTACATCGGAGCCCTCGACCTCAGTGTAGCTTGGATGGTCGGGAAGTACCTTGCCAAGGAACTTGGCATGGATGTCAAGGACTTCAAGTTTGTCTGGGTCAACCAGGCGATCCAGTGGCACAACTTCAAGTCGCTAGCGTTCATGTTGAATCACACCGACAAGGCAAAGCGGAAAGCGTATCGCCGACTCCTCATGGAGCCATCGAAGGAACTTCGTGTGGATGAGAAACGTCGCATTCTCAACTCGCCGGCGATCAAGCTTTCACGTAAGTGGCTTCAGAAGATCATTCGAGAAGATGCAACTGGTCGTACCTATGGCGATCTGACTTATAACACATTCCGACGAATCATCCGACGATTCCACACCGAAGTCTTTGGGCTGGAGCACGCCAAGACATTCGAGGGTTGGTCTTATTACAAGACTGGGGATAAGGTTGGGCAGCAGAAGGAATATTTCAAGGCCTATGGTTTGCTCCCCAGCGTAAAGGTGGATACCCTTGATTTGTCGCCGATTGGTATGCCCATGAATCGTAAGTACGGTGAGGCATTCGTCGGGGGCGACGATGACGACTCCGATGACGATGACGAGTAATCGATCGAGTATCGAGTATTGGCAATCTTAGAGAAGCACTGAATCGATTAGGAGATAGACTTTGAAGTATTACGCGAATGTGCAGGATTTCCGCGACCTCTTTCGGCTGATGCGAGATGAGTTGTACAATACCCCTGCGATCGCACGAGGGGAGTGGCAATCGATCCATGATCCGAATGTTCCGAAGGTTCGGGAGATGCTCCATGTCGCCTTCGAGTATCAGATGCCTCGACGAGCCGACGATGCAGCATTCCTCACAGGTGCTCGGATGCCCTGGGCTGAAGATCACTTCCAGGAACGAGTAAGCGGGTTGCCCCTCAATCCTGCTCCCAGTGAGGCCTGGTGGCCATTTGCTTCC